>Ga0102943_1001971_pt1 | contig 12289 bp, 10 predicted proteins | sample SalPonC_black_MG_FD_78174 | JGI IMG/M metagenome (GOLD analysis project Ga0102943, IMG submission 78174) | Salt pond soil microbial communities from South San Francisco under conditions of wetland restoration - Salt Pond MetaG... | ecosystem: Environmental > Aquatic > Marine > Intertidal zone >...
CACGCCGAGGCCCTGATCCACTCGACCGAGCGCTCGCTCGCCGAACATGGCGACAAGGTCGACGAGGCCACGAAGTCGACCATCGAGGACGCCGTGAAGGCGCTCCGCGAGGCGACCGAGGGCGACGACCTCGAGGACGTCAAGGCCAAGACCCAGGCGCTGACCGAGACCGCGATGAAGCTCGGCGAGGCGATCTACAAGGCCGAGGCCGAGAAGGCCCAGGCCGAGGGCGCCGCCGAGACGGCCGAACGGCCGGAGGGTCAGGACGACGACGTCGTGGACGCGGACTTCACCGAGGTGAAGGACGACGACCGCAAGGCGGGCTGAAGCCCGGCCCGCGACGGGCCGCTCCACCCGCGCGGCCCCGCCCCGATCCCGTGGGCGGGGCCGTTGCGTGACGGGGCGGCCCGGCGGGCCCGCAGGAGAGGCGTGACATGGCGAAACGCGACTTCTACGAGGTGCTCGGCATCGCCAAGGGCGCCTCGGAGGACGAGATCAAGAAGGCCTACCGCGCGAAGGCCAAGGTGCTGCATCCCGACCGGAACACGGAGGATCCGCAGGCCGAGGCCAAGTTCAAGGAGGTGGCCGAAGCTTACGAGATCCTCAAGGATCCGCAGAAGAAGGCCGCCTACGACCAGTTCGGCCACGCCGCCTTCGAGGGCGGCGGCCCGGGCGCCGGCCAAGGCCAGGGCGGGTTCCGCCCCGGCGCGGGCGGCGCCGATTTCGGCGCCTTCTCGGACGTGTTCGAGGACCTCTTCGGGGAGTTCATGGGCGGCGGTCGCGGCCGCGGGCGGGGCCGCGGCGGCGCCACCCGGGGCTCCGACCTGCGCTACAACCTGCGCGTGACGCTGGAGGACGCCTTCCGCGGCAAGCAGGAGACGCTGGAGATCCCGACCGCCGTCAAGTGCGACGAGTGCAACGGCACCGGCGCCGAGAGCGGCTCGCCCCCCGCCACCTGCCCGACCTGTTCGGGCATGGGCAAGGTGCGCGCGCAGCAGGGCTTCTTCACGATCGAGCGGACCTGCCCGACCTGCGCCGGGCGCGGCTCCATCGTCAAGGATCCGTGCAAGGTCTGCGCCGGCGCCGGCCGCGTGCAGCGGGAGCGCCGGCTCAAGGTCGACATCCCCGCGGGGGTCGAGACCGGGACCCGCATCCGCCTCGCGGGCGAAGGCGAGGCGGGGATGGCCGGCGGACCGCCGGGGGACCTCTACATCTTCGTGGAGGTCGCGCCGCATCCGATCTTCGAGCGGGAGGGGCCTGACCTGCACTGCCGGATCCCGGTGCCGATGACCACCGCCGCCCTCGGCGGGGAGATCGAGGCGCCGCTGGTCGACGGCGGGCGCAGCCGCGTCAAGGTGCCGGCGGGCGTGCAGTCCGGCAAGCAGCTTCGCCTGCGCGAGAAGGGCATGCCGACGCTGCGCGGCGGCCGGCGCGGCGACCTCTATCTGGAGCTCGCGGTGGAGACGCCGGTCAATCTCAGCGCCAGGCAGAAGGATCTGCTGCGCGAGTTCGAGAAGGAGAGCGACGGCAATTCGCCTTCCACCTCGGACTTCTTCAGCCGCGTCAAGGCGTTCTGGGACGACATCGCGGGCTGACGCCCGAGGCGCCGGCCATCCCGCGCGGGGCCGGCCGGCGCTTCGATCGGACTTGCCCGACCCGGCCGCGCCCGCGACACTGACGTCTCGCCGCCGTTCCGGGAGTTCAGCCATGCACCGCGCCCTCGCCGCCCTCGCCCTTCTGCTGCCGGCCGCGGCGGCGGCGCAGGCGACTCCGCCCGACTGCACCGGGGAGATCACCGTCGAGGGCCGGGGCGCGGTCACCGCCGTCCCCGACCTGCTGACGGTCGGTTTCGACGCCGAGGCCGAGGCCGAGAACCCCGCCGAGGCGTTCTCGGAAGCCTCGCGCCGCACGCAGGCGGTGCTCGACGCGCTGCGCGAGAGCGGCGTGGCGGAGCGGGATCTCGCCACCTCGGGCGTCTCGCTCGGCCCGGTCCGGGAGCGGCCGGACCGCGACTCCCCGCCGGAGACGGTGGGATGGCGGGCGAGCTCGAGCCTCACCGCGACGCTCCGCGATCTCTCGGGCTTCGGCGATACGGTCGACGCCGCCGTGGCCGCCGGCGCGACGGGCCTCGGCTCGGTCAGCCTCGAGGTCTCGGACGCCGAGGCGAAGCTGGGCGAGGCGCGGGCCGCCGCGGTGCGCGACGCGCTCGCCAAGGCCGAGGCGATGGCGGGGGCGGCCGAACTCTCTCTCGGCCCGGTCCTCGCCTTGGTCGAGGCCGGCGCTCAGACGCCGCGCCCGGCCCCCTTCCGCGCCATGGCGATGGCCGAGGGCGCCGATTCGATGCCCGTCGCGCCGGGCGAACGGCGGCTCGAGGCGCGCGTCTCGCTGACGGCGGCGCTCTGCCCGGCGGAATGAGCGGCCCGCCGCCGGCTCAGCCGGCGGCCGCCCCGGCCTCGGCCGCGGCGCCCTCGACCGCCGCGCAGATCCCGGCGACGACGGCCTCGACCAGCGTCTCGTCCTCGCCCTCGGCCATCACGCGGATCAACGGCTCGGTGCCGGACTTGCGGATCAGCACCCGGCCCGCGCCCTCCAGCCTGGCCTCGCCCTCGGCGATCGCCGCGCGCACCGCCGGCGCCTCCAGCGGCGCCGCACCCGGCGCGTAGCGCACGTTGCGCAGGATCTGCGGCAGCCGCTCGAACCGCGCGCAGACCTCGGAGGCGCGCTTGCCGTCCTCCGCCAGCGCCGCCAGCACCTGAAGCCCCGCGATCAGCCCGTCGCCCGTCGTCGCGTGGTCCGACATCACGACGTGCCCCGACTGCTCGCCGCCCAAGTTGTAGCCGCCGCGCCGCATCGCCTCGACCACGTAGCGGTCGCCGACCTTGGTGCGCAGCAGCTTCAGGCCCTTGGCGTCCAGATGCCGCTCGAGGCCGAGATTGCTCATCACCGTCGCCACCAGCGCCCCGCCCCGCAGCCGTCCCTCGCGGCGCCAGCGTTCGGCGATCAGGGCCATGATCTGGTCGCCGTCCACCACCTCGCCGCGCTCGTCCACCACGATCACCCGATCCGCGTCGCCGTCGAGCGCGAGGCCGAGATCGGCGCCCTCGCGAAGCACCGCCTCGCGGCACGCCTCGGGATGGGTGGAGCCGCAGCCGGCGTTGATGTTGGTGCCGTCCGGCGCGACCGAAAGCGGGATCACCTCGGCCCCGAGCTCCCACAGCACGGTGGGCGCGGAGCGGTAGGCGGCGCCGTTTGCGCAGTCCACCACGATCTTCAGGCCGTCGAGGTTCAGCGCCTTCGGGAAGGTCGCCTTCGCCGCCTCGATGTAGCGCCCGAGGCCGTCCTCGATGCGCTTGGCGCGGCCGATCTGGCGCGGCTCCACCCGCGTCGGCGCCTCGGCCAGGATCAGCGCCTCGATCTCGGCCTCCGAGGCGTCCGAGAGCTTGTAGCCGTCGCGGCCGAACAGCTTGATGCCGTTGTCCTCGAACGGGTTGTGGGAGGCGGAGATCATCACCCCCGCATCCGCCCGCAGCGACTTGACCAGCATCCCCACCGCCGGCGTCGGGATCGGGCCGAGCAGGAACACGTCCATCCCGGCCGAGAGCAGGCCCGCGGTGATCGCCTGCTCCAGCATGTAGCCCGAAAGCCGGGTGTCCTTGCCGATCACCACGCGGTGCCGGTGCGTGCCGTCGCGGAAGAAACGCCCGGCGGCCTGCCCAAGCGCCAGCGCCGTCTCCGGCGTCATCGGGTGCTGATTGGCGCGCCCGCGCACGCCGTCCGTGCCGAACATGGAACGGGTCATGCCTCCCCCCTCAAGCCGTGTCTCCCCCATGTCGAGCGTAGCGAACCGCCGCCGCGCCGCAAAGCCCCGGGCCGCGTCGGCCTCAGCTCCGGTCCCGGATCGAGCTCGTGATCAGGAGCAGGATCGCCCAGCTCAGAAGCGCCACGCCGAAGATGCCCACCGTCCAGAACAGCCGCTCCGGATAGCGCGGCTCCTGGCTCAGCGTCGGCGCGATGTGGGTCGCGAGATAGCGCTGCTGGCGCCGCGCCTCGGCGCGCGCCGCCTCCAGCGCCGACTGCGCGGAGGTGTACATGTTGGTGGCGAATTCCAGCTCCACCTGCAGGCGTTCCTGCACGCCGGCGGCCTCGGCCAGCGTGCCGCGCGGCGTGGCGGAGAGCGAGCCGGCCCCGCCGGGGTCGATCTCGCCGTCGGCGATGCGCGCCTCGGCCGTCGCGATCTGGGCGTCGACGGCGGCGAGGCGGCGCTCCATCGCCTCCAGCACCGGGCTGTCGGAGGAGAGCACCGAGCGCCGGCTCTCGATGTCGCCCTCGATCTCGGCCCGCCGGGCGCGGAGCTGCGCGATCAGCCCCATCTCCTGGGTGATGTCCCCGGCGACGTCGGCGGTGCCCTGCGCCTCGCGGAAGCTCTGCAGCGCGAGGCGGGCGTCGCGCACGCGCTGCTCGGCCTCGGCGAGGTCGATCTCCGCGAAGCGCACCGCGTCGGCCCGCGCGCCGGTCGAGAGGCCGTTGATCAGGGTCTCCGACTCGTCCAGCACCGCCTCGGCCACGCGCTTGGCGTCCCCGGGCCGGAAGGCGCGCACCTCGACGTCGATGATGCCCGCGGTCGAGTCGTAGGAGACGGTGACGGCCCGGTTCCAGTAGTCCAGCAGTTCCTCGATGGTCTCGGCGTCGCCGAGCGCGAACACCGGATCAGCCTCCGGACGGTTGTAGATCTCGCGCAGCGCCAGCCGGTCGTCCACGCGCTCGACCATCGGCTGGGACTGCAGGTATTCGAACAGCATCTGGGTGTCGCCGGTGGTGCTGTCGCCGCCGCCGCCGAACAGGTCCATCACCGGCGAGGGCAGCGCGCCGTCGAGGCTGCGAACCGCGAAGGAGACCTCGGAGGCGTACTGGTCGGCGGCCTTGGCGTAGAGGTACCAGCCCGCGATCGCCGTCGGCGCGGCGACGAGGGCGACGAAGCTGCCCCAGACGGCGATGCGCGACACCAGCGCCCGGCGCCGGGCCCGGCGCGCGGCGCCCGAAGCAGGCGCCTCCACCGAGATCGAGGGGCGCGGCGCGACGTCCGGAACGTTGGCGGCCTTCGCCTCGACGAGGGCGCCGCCCTTGCCGCGGGCGCCTCCGCCGCCGCCCTTGCCGCGCAGCGCCCGCGCCTTGCCCAGCTTCGCCTTGCGCCGCCGCTTGCGCGCCTGGCGCGCGGCGGCGCGGGGGCGCGGGGCGACGATCTCGCCGCTCTTCGGCTCGGCGGCGCTGTCCGGCACGGGCTCGCCCGCGACCGGCGCCGCCTCGGCCTCGCCGGGCGGGGGCGGCGCCACGGGCTCGCCCGCGCGCTCCGCCTCGGCGGAGAGATCGGCGGCCTCGGCGGCCAGCGCGGCGCGGCGCGCGGCGCGGCGGGCGCGCTTGGCCGCGGGCTGACGGCCCGAGACGACGTCGGCCGCGTCGACGCCGCGCCCGGCCTCGGCCGCGGCGGCCAGTCCGGGATCGCCGTCCGGGCCGGTCTCCGCCTCGGCGGCGGCGAAGCGCTCCGGGCGCAGGGGATCGGGCTCGCCGGCGGGGGCGTCCTCCGCAGGGCCGGGTCGCCGGGTCTGATCGTTCATGTCGCGTTCCGTGACGGGGCGCGGGCGGCCTTGGAGCCGCGGCGGGCGGCCGGGCCGGGGCTTGCCCCCCGGCCGGCGCCGCGCCGGCCGGGGCGGGACTTGCGACGGGCCGGGCCGACGCCGTCCTCGACGACCTCGCCCACGGCGCCGCTGACCTCGCGCATGTTGCGATGATGGCGCTCGATCGCGGCCTCGAGGTCGTCGAAGACCTCGAGCCGGCCGTTCTCCAGCACCAGCCCGCAGTCGCAGTAGCGGCGAAGCTGGTTCACGGAGTGCGAGACCATGATGACATCGGAGTTCGCGAGCTTGCTCTCGAACACCGTCTTGCTCTTCTTCTTGAAGTTCTGGTCGCCCACCGCGGTCAGCTCGTCGACCAGATAGACGTCGAACTGGATCCCCATCGAGACCCCGAAGGCCAGTCGCGCCTTCATGCCGGAGGAGTAGACCCGCACCGGCTGATCGATGAAGGGCCCGATCTCGGCGAAATCCTGCACGTAGTCGATCAGCATCTCCTCGTCGACGCCGTAGATCCGCGCCACGAAGCGCACGTTCTGCGCCCCGCTCAGGTCCCTGTGGAACGATCCCGCGAAACCCAGCGGGAACGAGATGTTGGCGTTGCGCAGAATGCGCCCGCGATCGGGCTTCAACGCCCCGGCCACCATCGACAGCAGCGTGGACTTCCCGGCGCCGTTGCGCCCGAGCAGCGCCAGCGAGCGTCCCCGCGGGATCGCCATGTTCAGGTCGCGCACCACCGTCTTGACCCCGCCCTTGACGCGGAATTCCTTGGAGACGTTCTCGAACACGAGGCTCGCCTGCGGGCCGGTCATTGGTCCATCAGCCTCTCGCCGAAGCGCCGCAGCAGCAGCAGGCCCAGCGCCAGCGTCACGAGCCCGCAGAGGGCCGGATACTCGAGCTGCGTGATCATCGAGTGGTAGCTCGGATACACCCCCTGCCGGAAGCCCGAGACGACGTGCACGAGCGGGTTCCATGCGATCAGCTCGCGCAGCTGCGTCGGCAGGATCTCCGGGATGTAGAGCACGCCCGAGATGATGAAGAGCGGCCGGTTCACGATCAGGAACACCCGCTGATAGAGCGGAAACATCTGGAACAGCACCGAATTCATCACCCCGACCCCGAAGGCCAGCAGCGTCGCGGCGCCCAGCGCCGGCGCGATCCACGCCACGTCGAGCTGCACGGTCTGCCCGGTGTACCAGATCGCGATCCCGAGGATCACCACCGCGACCATGCAGTTGGTGAGCGTCTGCAGCAGCAGCCGCGCCACCATGGCGTCGTAGATGGCGACGTTCGGGTAGTTCAGCAACGCCCGGTTGCTCCGCACGGCCGAGAACAGCTGCAACGCCGTCATGCGGTAGAAGTTGAAGCTCAGGAAGCCGGTCGCGAAGAACACGATGAAGCTCTGCCCGAGGTCCGGCTTGCGCGACAGCGCCGCGAAGGCCATGCTCATCATGCCGATCATGCCCGCGGGCTCGGCCACCGCCCAGAAATAGCCGCCGGAGGTGCGCCCGTACCGCGTCGCCATCTCCCGCCGAAGCAGCGCCGTCACGACGCGCAGATGCACCCGGAAGGGCGATTCCGGGCGGTGACGTTTGCGGGGCGCGGCGGCGTCGGTCATGCGGCTCGGGCTCTTCGGGGCGGGGCGGCCGCCAGGGGCCGTGGAGGCGCGTGGCGGCGGCACGGCCCCGCGACGGCCTCGACGCGGCATGTAGCATCTCGGCGACGCTTTGGATAGGCGCGCGCGCAGGTCGGGCGCGGTCCCCGGGTCGGCCGGCGTCGACCCCGGTTGCCTGCGCCTCGCCGCCGTTGCACACAGGGGCCGCGGGACGGTCGCGGGGCGGGGGACGGACGGCGCATGACGGCGGCACAGGGCATCGGGCGGCGCGCGGCCGCGATCCTCGCGGCGCTCGCCTTGGCCGGCTGCGCCGCCGCGCCGAAGTCCGGTCCGACGGGAGAGGCCGTGCGCGCCGGCGCCGCGCCCGCGCCGGAAGGGCCGCCCCCCTACGTCCTGGTGCCCCTGACGCCCGATACGATCGCGACGCTCGAGGCCGAGACGCTGGCCCCCGACGTCGCGCCGTTGCCGCGCGACTCGGGCGACGGGCCGCGCCTGCGGGTCGGAGACGCCGTCGCCGTCACCATCTGGGAGGCGGTGGAGGGCGGGCTGTTCTCGGCGCCCGAGGGCGGGCCGCGCGGCCTGACCCTGCCGCAGCAGCGCATCGGCCCCTCCGGCGACATCACGGTGCCCTATGCCGGGCGCATCCGCGCCGCCGGCCGCACGCCGGAGGCCGTGGGCGCCGCGGTCGAGGCCGCGCTGCAGGGCAAGGCGATCGAGCCGCAGGCGCTCGTCACGCGCGCCGCCTCGCCGGTCTCCTCGGTCACGGTGCTCGGCGACGCGACCGCCGGCGGCCGCGTGCCGCTGGCCGACGTGGGGGAGCGGGTGCTGGACGTCATCGCGGCGGCCGGTGGGACCGACGCCCCGTCGCACAGCGTCGTGGTGCGCCTGACCCGCGACGGCCGCCAGGCGGAGACCCGGCTCTCGCGCCTGCTCGCGGACCCGGCGCAGAACGTGCCGGTGCAGCCCGGCGACGTCGTGGCCCTGCTGCGCTCCGAGGCGAGCTACACCGTCCTCGGCGCCGCCTCGCAGCCGCGCCGCGCCGCCTTCGCCTCGGAGCGCGTGACGCTGGAGCAGGCGCTGGCCGAGAGCGGCGGCCTCGACGACCGCCGCTCGGACCCCGGCGCCGTCTTCGTGTTCCGCTACGAGGACCGCGCCACCGCGGAGGCGCTGGCCGGGGCGCCGCGCGACGGCCCCCTCTCGCCGTTGGTCTACAATCTCGACCTGACCGACGCCGGGGCCTTCTTCCTCGCCCGCCGCTTCGAGATCGAGGACGGCGACATCGTCTACGTCGCCAACGCGCCGCTGGCCGACGCCGACAAGGTGCTGCGCACCATCTCCACGGCGCTCAGCCCGGTGACGGCGACGCTGCGGATCTCCAACACCTTCAACTAGGCGTGGTGGCGGGCGCTTACCGGCAGGCGGGGCGGGGGATCGACGTAGGCGGCGCCGGCCTGCACGCCGCCGGCGGCGACCCGGCGCACGATCTCCGCCGCCGCCAGGCGCCGGCCCTCGGGATGGTAGAAGCTGCCGCGCACCTGCGCCGTCGCGGCCAGGGCGCGCACGAAATCCCGCGCGAGCGCCGCGTCCACCGGCGCCGGCGCCTCCCAGAACCCGTCGAGCGGCCCCTGATGCGTCAGGCCGGGCATGGCGTAGACCGCCTCGCCCAGCGCGGCGACGGGCGCGCCGGCGCGGATCGCGTGCAGTCCGACGGTGGAGTTGGCCACCACCACGCCGCCCGCGTGCCGGATCAGCGCGTCGAGCCGGCCGCCGTCGATCGTCGTGACCCGCCCTTCGACGCCATGGCGCGCCGCCGCCCGGCGCACCGCGCCCGGCCAGTCGAAGAGGCCGTTGTCCAGCGGATGCAGCTTCACGATCAGCCGCCGCTCCGGCGCCGCGGCCCGCGCGAAGGAGGCCACCACCGCCTCGATCATCTCGCCGAGATCGTCGAAGGGCGCGTTGTCCCGGATCTGGTAGTCCGACTGGAGCTGCAGCGCGAAGAGGTGGAACGGCGCCGCGCCGGCCTCCGCCTCCCGCGTCACGGCTTCGGCGAAGGCGGCCTCGCGGTCGCCGCGCCAGAGCCGGGGCAGCCAGCTCGGATAGTCGATCAGCGGATGCACCGGCTTGTCGAGCCGATAGAACGGATAGGGTGGCGCCAGCAGCGCGTTGGCGAGGTGGAAGGCGACGTCGGAGGCGGCCTCGTGCAGGAAGGAATGTCCGAAACGCGCCTCGGACGCCGGCGCCGGCGCCTCGGCCGCGAGGGCGCGCCAGACCGCGGGGTCGTCCGGCAGGTGGCTGAACGCGCCCATGCCGCCCCGCTCCAGCGTCAGCCAGTCGGGGCGCAGATAGCCGAACTCCACCGCGTAGGCCGGCACGCCGAGCCGCGCCGCCTCCTCCGCCGCGACGACGTGATAGGGCAGCCGGTCGGCGTAGTAGAGCACCGCGTCGATCCGCTCCTCCGCGAGGAGGCGCGCGATCCAGCCGCGCCAGCGCGAGAAGCGCCCGCGATAGGCCCTCGCCCGGCGCCGCCAGAACAGGGCGTCGGCGGTGCAGAGGTTGACCTTGAGCGCGGCGTGGCCGCCGGCCTCGAACGTCCCGGCGAGCTCGCGCCAGAAGCCGGTCGGCGGCCCTTGCAGGAACAGGACGCGGAGGGGGCGATCGGACATCGGGCCTCGGGCCGGGCGGAGGGACCGTCGCCGCCTAGTCGCGCCCCCGGGACGTGTCAATCCGCCGCCGGCGCGGCGCCCCCCGGCGCCCGCGGAGCCGCTCCCGGGCTCGGGACGCGGCTCGGACCGGAGGGGCGGGCGACGAGCCGCCCGGCCGCCCGGCCCGCGCGGCCTCCGGGTCGGTCCGGGAACACGGCCGGGCGCGGCCGAGGCCGGGGGCGAGGGCGTTGAGCGGTGCGGGCGCCGGCCGGCGCTTCCTGCTGCTGCAGGGACCGTCCTCGTTCTTCTTCTCGCGCCTCGGCGACGCCCTCGACGAACGCGGCGCCGAGGTGCGGCGCCTGCACCTCTCGCCCGGCGACGCCCTGTTCTGGCGCCGCCCCGGCGGGCGAAGCTATCGCGGCCGGGCGGCGGGCTGGCCCGCCTTCGTGCGCCGCTTCATGGCCGAGGAGGGGATCACCGATCTCGTCCATCTCGGCGCCCGGCGCCCGGCGCACGCCGAGGCGCTCGCGGAGGCCCGCGCGCTCGGCCTCCGCCGCTGGCACGTCGAGCTCGGCTACGTGCGTCCGGATTGGCTGACGGTGGAGCCGGAAGGCGGCGGCGCCGACGGAACGTTTCCCGAACTCTGGCCCGAGATCGAGGCCCTCGCCCGCGGCCCGGTCCCCGAGGAGACGCGTATCTGGCGCTCCTCCTTCGCCGCCTACGCGGCGATGGACGTGGCGTGGAACCTCTCCAACCTCGCGCTCGGCCCGCTCACCCATCCCGGCTACCGACGCCATCAGACCTGGCATCCGCTGGCGGAATACGTCGGCTTCCTCTGGACCCTGGCGCGCGCCCGGTCCGATGCGGCGCACGCAGGGCGGATCCTCTCGGCTTGGCGAGGACGCCACAAGTTCCTGTTTCCGCTGCAACTCAGAACCGACTATCAGATCCGCGCGCACGGCCCCGACGCGGACCTGCGAGAGACCGTGCGCCGCGTCGTGGCCTCCTTCGCCGCCGAAGCGCCGCCCGGGGCCCGCCTGATCCTGAAGGAGCACCCGCAGGACAACGGCCTGACCCCATGGCGACGCATCGCCAAGGGCGCCGCCGGCGCGGCGGCGGAGCGGGTGGAGGTGATCCGCGGCGGCGATCTCGCCGCGATGCTGGACGAGACCGCGGGGGTGGTGACGGTCAACTCCACCGTCGGCCTCTCCGCGCTACGCTCCGGCGTGCCCGCGAAAGCGCTCGGACGTGCGATATGGGACCGCGAAGGGCTGACCGACCGCCGCCCCCTCGCCTCGTTCTGGAACGATCCGCGCCCGCCCGATCCGGGCCGGGTCGAGGTCTTCCTGCGCGCCCTCGGCTGGGCGACGCAGGTGCGCGGCGCGTTCGACGGCCCCGGCGCCGCTGCCGGCGCCGCCGCGGTGGCCGAACGCCTGATCGCCCCGCCGCGCCTGCCCTTCCGGGACCACGCGGACTGAAGCGCCGCCGTCAACGCGTCAGCGCCCGCTCCATCAGCGCCACGCCGAAACGACCGCCTCCGGGCGCGGCCGCGAGGCGGAAACCCGTCGTCGTGAAGCCGAAGGCGGCGTAGAACGGCTCGGCCGGCAGGCTGGAGACGCAGGTCATCCGCACCACGCCCTCCGCCGCGGCCTCCTCGAGGCACTCGGCGAGGATCGCGCCGGCGGCTCCGCGGCGCAGCCGGTCCGGATGGGCGCCGAAATGCCGGACGTGACCCGTGCGCAGGATGCGCCCGTTCTCCGCGGGCTCGGACCAGCCGCCGACCGCAGCGGCCTCCCCGCCGATGGTCGCGATGCGGAAGCGGCCCGAGGCCAGCAGCGAGGGCTGCGCGCGCGCCAGGCCCGGCAGCGCCCGATCCACCGCGGCGTCCGGGTACCAGCCGCGATAGAGCGTGCCGTAGCAGGCCAGCAGCAGCGCCGTGACCTCGCCCGCGTCGCGCGGCGTCGCGCGCCGCACCTCCAGAACCTCGACCATACACCGATCCTGCGCCGCCTGCGCCGCCCGGGCAAGGGCGGGCTTCATCGCCCCAGCCTCGTCGCGGCAGGGTTGACGGGAGGTTGACGCCCGCGCCGGGGCGAAACGACGCCGTTGACCGTGATGGCGCCCAGGTCCTATGACCGCTTCGGGCGCGTCGCCGGACAAGGGCGAGCGGCGGCGGGCTCAGCGATCTCGCCCTGACGACGGAGCGCGTCCATGACGTTCCCGACCAAGCCGCAGGCGAAGCCTGCGCGCCCCGAATTCTCCTCAGGTCCGTGCCCGAAGCGCCCCGGCTGGTCGCCGGAGGCGGTCATGCGCCACGCCTGGCTGGGCCGCTCGCACCGCGCCGCCGGCCCCAAGGCGCAGCTGAAGGAGGTCATCGACCGCACCGCGGCGATCCTCGGCGTGCC
>Ga0102943_1001972_pt1 | contig 12288 bp, 8 predicted proteins | sample SalPonC_black_MG_FD_78174 | JGI IMG/M metagenome (GOLD analysis project Ga0102943, IMG submission 78174) | Salt pond soil microbial communities from South San Francisco under conditions of wetland restoration - Salt Pond MetaG... | ecosystem: Environmental > Aquatic > Marine > Intertidal zone >...
CGGGAACCCCGCCACGTCGGTCATGTCGTGGTGCAGCACCTGCAGGGTCCCGCCGCTCTGGGGCACGGTGATCTCCAGATCGCCGTCGCGATCGAGATCGCCGAGCGACACCGGGGCACTCGGCTCGACGTCGAAGAAGTTCCTCGAGGCCTGCACACCGCCGGTGAAGTCGCCCTCGAGCACCTGCACGCTGGTGCCGCCGGCGTCGAGCGAGAACGAGAAGACGATCTCCGCGCGACCGTCGCCGTCGACGTCTCCGATCGCCGGAGGACTGTCGTGGGTCCCGGCGAGGGTGCCGGACTTGAACTCGACGTCGCCACGCCAGTTCACGCGCGCCGTCTGGCGGCCGCTGACCGCGACGATCCAGCGCGGGTAGAACTGCTGCAGGGCGCCGAGGGCGACGTCGCTCAGGGCAGGAGACGTGCGTTCACGTGTCCCACCCCCGGCAACGGTGCGCGGGAATCCCGGTTCGTAGTTGGGGAAGCCCGGTCCACCGCGCCAGAGCCCGTCGAAGGCGTTGACCACGTCGATCGGATCGGGATCGTTCGAGCGGACACCCACGTAGCCCATCATGAGCGACGGTTCGCGGGTCGGATGGAAATCGACGAGCACGTCCTCGCCGACCTGGGCGACATGGTCACCCATGTGCTGCGGTTCCGAGAAGTCGGTGGGGTCGCTCGCCGGGGCCCGCACGTACGAGGCGCGCAGGGTATTCACCAGCGGTGAGAGCGCCGACCCCGAAACGTACAGCGCCTCACCGGCGGGGTCCCAGCCGATGTCGCCGACACCGGTGAAGGCGGGCAGGAGCGTGATGTCGTCGACCGACCAGCTCACGCCGGCGTCGAGCGACCGGAAGACCTGCGGGACCGCGACCACGTTCTCCTCGGTCAGCAGCACCGAGACCCCCGAGCCGTCCGGATCGGCGACCACCCCCCTGAGTTTCTCGTCGAAACCGTTCGACGGCGACGTGAGCGACCACAGGGGACTCGACCAGTCCGAGGCCGAATCCCCGTAGCCGACTCCGCGCCGGTAGCTGATCCCGATGTCACCCGGACCACTCGAATCCTCTTCGAACTGCGCGGCCAGGTGCAGACGGCCGCTGCCACCGTAGTCGATGCGCGGCCGACGGAAGCCGCTCGATCCCTCCGCGTCGGCCGGCACGGTCGCGTAGGACACGACCCGGAAGGGGGTCGACCAGGTCTCGCCATGGTCGGTCGACCGGCTGAACCAGATGTCGTCGCCGTCGGTGCTGCGCAGGAACACGTCGTCGTCGAGGGCACTCGCGCGGCGCTCGTCGCCGGCGCTCGCGACCGGGGGGATACGTGGTCGTATCGCCGGAACACGCCGGGCGCCGCGCGGGAACGGTTCTGGAGGGGCATACGTGATCGCGCCGCGTGGCAGGCAACGGGCGGGAGGAATTCGTCGGACGGGTGCGCGCCAGCGACGGAACGAGGATCGTTCACCGTGATCGTGCTAGGCTGATCGCCCGCGCGGTGACCGCCGACCGATGAGGACCCCCGAATGATGCTTCCCGCCGCGATCCTTCTGGTGGCGCTCGGCGCCCTGGTCTACTCCGCCAACCTGTTCGTCACGAACGCGTCGGCGATCGCGCGGCATCTGGGGTTGTCGCCGCTGTTGATCGGCATGGTGATCGTGGGCTTCGGCACGTCGGCGCCGGAGATGCTGGTGTCGGCCCTCGCCGCGATCGAGGGGAGCTCGAGCCTGGCGCTGGGCAACGCCTACGGCTCGAACATCGCGAACATCGCACTGATCCTCGGCGTGACGGCGCTGATCCGGCCGATGGCGGTGCAGTCGACGGTGCTGCGCAAGGAGCTGCCGATCCTGGTCGCGGTCACCGCGGTCGCGGCGTGGCAGCTGCGCGACGGGTTGGTCTCGCGTGTCGACGCGGGCGTCCTGCTCGTGCTGTTCGGCGGACTGATGGCGTGGTCGATCCGCACCGGCCGCCGCGACGGCCGCGACGCCCTGGCCACCGAGGTCGAGCACGAACTCGACGCGCACCCGGTGCCGCTGCGACGCGCGTTCGTGCGCCTGGTGCTGGGGCTGGTCCTGCTCGTCGCCAGCGCGCGCGCCCTGGTGTGGGGTGCGGTCGAGATCGCACGCGGGTTCGGCGTGAGCGACCTCGTGATCGGTCTGACGATCGTGGCCATCGGCACGTCGCTGCCCGAACTGGCCTCGTCGATCACCGCCGCGCGCAAGGGCGAGCACGACCTCGCGCTGGGCAACGTGCTGGGCTCGAACCTGTTCAACACGCTCGCGGTGGTGGGGATCGCCGGCGCGATCCAGCCGGCCGACGTCGGCGCCGACGTGCTGGGGCGCGACGTGCTGGTGATGGGTGTATTGACGGTGGGGTTGTTCGTGGTGGGGTACGGGTTTCGGGGGGCGGGGAGGATCAATCGGGTGGAGGGGGCGGTGTTGGTGCTGGTGTACGTGGGCTACATGGCGCTGTTGCTGGTGCGTGCGGGCTGACGCCCCTCGACGCCGCGGCGTGCGGAGCCGTAGACTCGGCGCACCATGATCATCTCCGCCGTAGTCCTCCTCCTGACGCTTCCGGTGCTCCTGTGGTCGGCCGACCGCTTCGTGAGCGCGTCGGGAACGATCGCCCGCCACCTCGGATTCTCGCCACTGTTGATCGGGATGGTGGTGGTCGGCTTCGGCACGTCGGCACCGGAGATGCTCGTGTCCGCCCTGGCCGCGGCCGAGAACAATCCCGCGCTGGCCCTGGGCAACGCCTACGGATCGAACATCACGAACATCGCGTTGATCCTCGGCCTGACCGCCTGGATCCGCCCGATCACCGTGCAGTCGGCCGTGCTGCGCAAGGAACTGCCCGTGCTGGTCGCGGTGACGGCGCTCGCGGCCTGGCAACTGCGCGACGGCCTCGTCTCGCGGGTCGACGCGGGAATCCTGCTGGTGGTGTTCGGCGGTCTGGTCGCGTGGACCATTCGCACGGGACGGCACGCCACCGACGACACCCTCGGCACCGACGTCGATCGCGAGCTCCGTGATCACGTGGTGTCGTTCCGTCGTGCGCTGCTCTGGGCGACGGTCGGGCTGGTCGTCCTGGTCGGCGCCGCGCGCGCGATGGTGTGGAGCGCCGTGGAGGTCGCGCGGGGCCTGGGCGGGAGCGACCTGCTGATCGGCCTGACCATCGTGGCCGTCGGCACGTCGCTGCCCGAACTGGCGTCGTCGATCGTCGCCGCGCGCAAGGGCGAGCACGACCTGGCGCTGGGCAACGTGCTGGGGTCGAACCTCTTCAACACGTTGGCGGTGGTCGGCGTCGCCGGATCGATCCGGCCGGCGGTCGCGGGCCCGGGGATCCTGGCGCGGGACGTCCTGGTGATGGGTGTGTTGACGGTGGGGTTGTTCGTGGTGGGGTACGGGTTTCGGCAGGCGGGGCGGATCAACCGGGTGGAAGGGGCCGTGTTGGTCGGGATGTATGTCGGGTATGTGGGGTGGTTGGTCGCGGCGGCGGGGTGATGCGTGGCTCCGCTTCCGCGGAAGTGGGGATGACCTGGGGAAGTTCCGCGGTGGAAGCGGGGGTTCCGCCGCGGAAGCGCGGCTGTCAACGGTTGGTGACACGTTGCGCAACCGGTGGCAGGCGTCGTAAACTCCACTCATTCCCCCCGCAGGGCGTGACCCTGCGGCGCCCGTGGGCCACGGTCTGCGGGCACCTTCACTTCCGTTGCGGAAGTGGGGGTGGACGGACTCGGCCTCGACCTGTATCGAGACCGGGATCCCGTTCGCCCGTCGGCCCGGTTGCACCAGAGCTCGGGACGGGATATTCTTCGCGCGTTTCCACCCGCACGGTACGCCCGTGCGGCGCCCGCAGGCTACGGTTTGCGGGCCTTCTCATGGAAGCGGAAATGGGGTCGCTTCACCCACGGCACCAAACCGCTTTCTCCGGGTTGGTTGGCGAAGCTTCGTGCCCGAAGTGGTGCCGTGACGACCATTGACCAGCTCATGGAAGCGCCGGTCGAGCACGTGGATCCGATCGGCCCGGTCGCGCTGGGGACGACTTGGGGAAGTCCCGCCGCGGAAGCGGGGTTTCAGGCGATACCGCGGTCGCTAGCTGTCAACGGCTGGTGACGCGGTGCGCGACGGGCAGTCGGCCGACCAACACTACCATCAATCCCTGCCGAAGCGGCCCGGCATTGAGCGCGCGTTCGCGGGTGGCGATGGGGCGGTCGTCCCACCCCTCGAGATCGTCGGTCCGACCGTTCGGATGGCGACGCATCAGGGCGAGGACCTGTAGCACGCCGTAGACGGCTTGCGCTTCCGGCCAGGGGCATCTCCTCTGCCGCAGTTTCCTCCGCAGGATATTACCCTGCGCGCCCGTGAGCTACGGTCTGCGGTCATTCTGCTTCTCGAAGGTAGGAACGTGGTAAGCCCCCACGAGCGGCTCGACAAGCAGGGGTGGCCAAGGCACATGGACGCCTTCGGCGTTGCTCGATATCACGGATAGAGCCGAACGGAGAGGGTGGTGCTGGTATCGTCTTGCCGCTGCGCCAGAGCGCCCAGGATCGCCACTCTAGGGTGGAGACGCGCGCCGACCCATGCTCGCCCGCCGCCGAATCCACCGCCCGGGCCGATCATCGCGTGACCATACGAACCGCTGAAGCCGTAGACCATGAAATGGTCCGTGCGCCGGTTCACATGGAATTGCACACCCCCATGAAGGCTCGTCAGATCGTCCAGGCCGTTCCAGACGGTCGCCGTCGGTAGAATCGAGACAGCGACTCCGTGCCATCTTCGAGTGAGACCGATCCCCACGCCGACCTCGGCGTGGAGTTCTCGCGCACCGTAGGGCCCTCCGCGGGCGAGTCGAGCGTCGAAAGACCATGACGCCTTGTCCACGAGCCAGTCCTGTGGGACCAACGACCGCTGAGAGAACACAGTGAATTCGGAGAGGGTGGGATCCAGCTCGTCGGCTGCTGTTTCGATTTCGGTGGTGAGCAGCACCATCGAGTTGAAGGGCCGGTGCCCGACCCACGATTCGTGCTCCTCGTGAAGGGCCGGTCGTAGACGAATCCCCAAGCGGTGAGAGCGGTTGTCGTGGAACCGAAGATACGGAGAAACCTCGGTACGTGGGTGCCATGTCGGGAAGCTCGTCGGAGCCCCCGGCGAAAGATGGGGCGCGCTCGGAAGCGTCGGTGTCTCGTTCTCCGCGAGACGGATGCGAAGCCCGCCCAGTCCTGCCGCCACTTCTTCGCCCAGCGGGTGTCTGTGATCGATCTGGCGATAACGGAAGTACCGTGACAAGAACCACAGATGGTCCGGCTGCACGGACTCGATCCATTCGGTGTCGGAGGCGAGTTCGGTCCATTCTCGGTTCGCGACGTGGTTGCGGATCCGGGAGGGGAGCTCTCTGACCTGGAAGCGCAGGATCCTCGTTGCGGCCGACCGGACGTATGCGGACTCTATCCGTTCCTTCTCGGCCAGACGCTGGACAACATCGAGTGGGCTGACGAATGCTCCGCCACTGCGAAGCTCGGTGAGAGACCCTCGGATCAACTCCAGTAGCTGCGAGGCGCAGTTGGAGGTGAAGAAGGAGTATCGATGACGGCTCCCGTCGCTCTCCCGGAAGTGATGCTTCATGGCCGAATACTCGGCTCGATCGAGACGCAACCGAAACAGCCAGAGATCACGATCCTCGATGAGCTCATAATCCAACGTCAGCTCATGGAACTCCGTGACTGCGAATGACCCGCTCAATCCTCCCGAGACACCCTGCAGAAACGAGCGGGCCGAGTTCATGTGCGTCACGTCGGCGCGAAACGTCATGGCTCGCCACAACGCCAAGGGTGTGTCGTCGGTTGGCTGATGAAGAAGGAACAAGTGCCCGAAGGCTGATGCGGGGCTGGCCGCGTAGGGGCCGGCGTACCCGATGTAGAATGCTCCCCCCGAACTGCCGTTGTGCAACTGGCCCACCGCACTCGACGGTGCGATGGGCCATAGGAAGAAGAGCGCGAGCAGTACGAGCAATGCTCAGATCATGGAGACGACATGTTCACCGAAAGCCTGTGGCCGTCCTCGGCTGTTGGTGAGCGCCGTTTCGACATCCCCTCTGCTCGCGGTCTCGTTACCACACTTCCGAAGCAACCTCACGAGGCCGTCGAGATGCGGGCCGCCGACGTCCCGGCCGAGGTCTCGGGCAATCTCGTCGATGTAGACCATCGCGAACTTACGGACGACGAGCTGCTGCTGGTAGTCGAGACTTGACTGTTCCTCGGCCCGCAGCTCGACCTGGTACGTGGCCGGTGCATACGAATATGCGGCACCCGTGGCGAAGTCGGTGATGCTCCCGAGCGTACCGCCGATGATGATGTTGCCCCAGAAGTTGGGGACCAGAGTCTTCGATAAGGCGACGGTCTCGGATCGGTAGCCGTCCTTTTCCACTCTCAATGTCTCTTTGTTCTTCGGGACAGTGCCTGTGAACGGCGTCGTGCCGATCTCCTGACCGTCCATGTAGAGTGTCGCGCCGTCGATGTTCGAGTTGATCGTCATGAGTTGCGTGGTACCGGTCATAACCGTGGCACATCCGGCGGCCAAGCCTGCTATCAGAATGAAGCTGGTCACGACAAGTGCCGACTTTCTCGACAGGTTCTCGAACTTCATCAACGACTCTCCTCGGCAATGGTGGCGGGAGCCGTTGAGGAGACTACAGGTTACCCCCAGAATGTCCAGATCTGGACACTCGGCGGGAATCGCCGCCGGAAGCTCTTTTCCTTCCCGGATCGCACGGACAGCGCGCGGTCACCCCACCCGGCCCGAATGATGCATCCGCATCACAGCCCGGATCCCCCGAATCCCGTACGATCGAACTGATTCCGATCGTCGCCCACGCCGCGTTCCGGACGCGGCGCGCGCGGGAGGCTCGAGCGGTGGCGCGTGTCCTGATCGCCGTCCTGTTCCTGTTCAGCGCTTGTTCCACGGGGCCGAGCGCGTTCGACGTGGCCTGCGATCTCGACACGATCGACGCCTACGAGGCCTTCCTCGATGCGCATCCGCAGGATCCGCACACCGCCGAGGCCCGCGCGCGGATCGCGGAGTTGCGCTTCGTCCAGGCGAAGTCCGACGACACGATCGAGAGCTGGCAGTTCTTCCTCGAGGACCACCCCGACTCGCGGTACGCGGCCGACGCGCGCGCGGCGATCGAACGGCTGCGCACCGAAGCAGCCGATGCGCGTCTGCAGCGGGCGATCGACAGCAGCGACTACGGCCGTCTTCTGACCATGGCGCGCGTCGACGGGTCGGATTCCGACCAGTCGCTACGCGAGGCGGCGCGGCTCGAACTCGCGCAGTGGACCACGGACACGCTCGACGACGAGCTCCGGATCGCCACGGGACCGGGCGGGGCGGCGAGCCGCGCACCGACGCACGTGCTCGAGTTCCGTGCAAGCGCGCGGGGAGCTCTCGACGCGAGTCTTTCCACGCTGCTCGACGACAACCGCATGGACCGCGAGTTCGAGGTCGGCGGTCTGGGCTCGCTGCGCGGGTTGTCGGGCGCGACGGGACGCGAAGAACGCGCCCGCATGCGCGACGGCACGTCGATCCTCTATCTCCACCCATCGGCCGCGGGCGACGTCTTCGACTTCCGCCAGGGAAGTCTGGAACTGCGCGACCGCGTGCACGGCGAGTGCTCGCGCATGATCGTCACCGGCCAGCGCGCGCGCTTCGACGGATCGACGGACGGCGGCGGTCCGGGACAGGTGCTCGCGTCGATCGAACGCATGGGACGTTGCGATCCGTCCGATCGTGTGTTCTCGCGCTCGCGGGTGCACGAGTCGACCACGGCGCGCTCGGTGGTGCACCTGGGTCTGGTCCTCGTGGTCTCGCTGCCCGACACGAGCGGACCGGCCACGGTCTACGCGGTCGGCCAGCACTGGGAGTCGACCACCGGCCGCACGGTGCGCACGGGCATTTCGAGCCCGGCGGTGCCAGTACGCCTGCACGGAACGGCGCGGCTGCCGGCCGACACCTGGGTCACGCTACGACCCGGACTCGCCGCGCGACGCGGCGCGATCGTGTTCGAGGGCGGACACGCGGCGCTGAACGCGGGGACCGAGGTGGCGCGGCGGGAGCCGGTGGGGCAGCCGGCGAAGCGGTGATTTGCGGCGGCTCAGATCCGCTCCGGGAAGCTCCCGAACATCTCCTTCAACGCCAGCTCCGATGCTTTCCCGTCCATCTGGCTGGCGACCATGCACCCGGCCGCTCCGCCCATCCCGATCGACTGCACACTCTTGTTGCGCCAGAGAACCTCGCCGCTGCGTTTGCTGACGAGGACGGCGGTGGCCTCCAGATTGTACGAGGCACCGAGCCCGACCTCTCCCGAAGCATCGTTGAGGTACAGTACGAGGAGTGGCTCGGCTGCTGCCGGTCCGAGTGATGCGAGTTGGGCATCGTTCATCGCCGCGACCTGGGCGTGGGAGAAGCGGTCCCGGTCGGAGAAGTCGCCCGGCCGCTCGACGTCGTAACCCTTGTCCGCGAGCAGGCTCTCCAGTCGTTCACCGAGTTCCTGCTCGAGGTCGAAGTCCTCGGACTTGTCGATCCGGGCGTCGACGATCGGGAGGACGGTGATGGTCTCGAAGCTCATGGTCGCGAGCTGGGGGTCGGCGTAGAGCGGAGGCTTGGGTGCCGAGGAACAGCCCCCGACGCGTATGGTGAAGCCGCCGATCATGACGGCGACGAGGAGAATCCGGAGAACACGCATGACGGTCTCCCTTCAAGGACGAGTCGGTTCGAGGATCATCCGCACGACCTCGGCGAACCCAGGATTGATGGATTCCTGCCGTTGGTTGTACGGAAGGGCTCGGACGAGGCCCTCGGCACTCCACGAGACACTGCCGTCTTCCATGTCGACCAGGGCGATGCGGAGCACGGTCGAACTCGTGCTCTGCGTCATGGCGCCCGACATGGGGTTGTACCACTCGGCCGCGCCGACCTGTACGTGCACGACGGGAACGCACAGATGGTCCGCGTTCCCGAGGCGCCGGAGGACGGCCAGGTGTGGCTGGTAGGGCTCGTGATCGGAGTATCGATCGACGAGTATCGACGCAGCGGGAAGCAGGTCGGCGATGACGGTGTCGGCTTCGGCGGGCAGGCGCTGGATGGTTCGACACGAAAGTCCGGAGGCGTCGAGGACGCGGAGCAGCTCGGTGTCGAGATGGGCCGCGACTCGGGTACCGCCGAATTCGTCGGGGGCGAGTGGTGACTCGTCGGCCACGGCGACGAAGTCGACGGTGGCCGGTAGGACGACGACCGGGCTCCGGGCAGCTACGAGCATCTGGAACTCGGGGTCGGCGGTTCCACCGTTGGCGACCGGCGCCGACGACGTTGCGCAACCCGCGACGACCAGAAAGGGAACGAGGGCGAGGAGCGGCTGCCAGATACGGCGACAAGGACTCATCGCGTCTCCCGATGACTGTGGAGACGAACCCGGCGAGATTCCGATCGTGCTGCGCGGCTTGCGACGTGGGCGAGACGGCGATCATCGTCGAGTGGGTGGCACGACGATCGTAGAAAACTTCGCGACCGAACGAACAGCAGTGATTCTGTGAGTTCGATGATCAATCGGCTTCAAGGATCGTGCGCTTTCCGAGAGCGCCTCCGAACACCGGCATGTGGCCAGGTCCGGACCGAGCTGCTACGGTGCCGCACGTGCGCACCTCGTCCCGTGTCCGGAGGCTACCCATGCTCGCCACCATCCTCGTCGCCGACGCCGCGCGCGCCCATCCTGATGGCACCTTCAGTCTGCTGCGCGGGGGCATCGATCGCCTGAACATCCCGCGCGATCGGCAGAAGATCTTCCGCGGGTCGATCGTCGTGCGCTTCACCGCCGATCCGCACGAGGCCGGCGCGCACGACTTCCAGCTCGTCTTCACCAGCCCGACCGGCGAGGTGATCGGCAAGGCGATCGAAGGGCAGTTCCAGATCCCTGACCACGGCGGCTCCGTGCAGGCGGTGATGGAGTTCCAGCAGACGCTGCCGGACTACGGACGCTACCGCTTCACGGTGAGCGCCGACCGCGAGCCGCTGGCCGAGTGGACGGTCGACGTGATCGAGGCCGAGGGCTAGTGCCGCGCGAGGCTGTGCCGAGAGCGAAGCCTCCGCGCAGATCGGTCAGCCACTTCCGCGGCGGAAGTCAGCGTGCGTGCGGCGGCGGCTCGTGTCGCTCCGTGGGGCTCGAGGTCATATTGTCGATCTGATGCGATTCACGAAACGGAAACGGTGAGTCGTTTCCATGGCGTGCATGCAACGTCCAGGCGTTGCTCCGGGCCAGTGTCAACGCACCAGCGTTTCCATTTCGTGAGCGCCGATCGAAACCACCCCGAAGCCACCGGCCTCGTCGGCCGGCTCCATCCCCGCGGCCACCCATCCCCGCGGCCACCCATCCCCGCCGCCACCACACCCAGCCGCCCGATCCCATCGTGACACCACCCGGCGGATCGCCCGTGCTATGGTCGGCGCATGAAGACCACACTCGCCTTCGTCCTTCTCTTCGCCTTGCTGGTGGTCGCGCCCATGGTCCCGCCCGTGGCCGCTCCCGCGGCCGCGCAGGACTTCGCGACGCTCCAGGAACTCCACGCCGCCGACCGGGACACGCTCCTCGAGCGGCGCATCACGGGCACACCGCGCGTGTTGATCGCCGGCGACAGCTGGGCGCAGTTCATGTGGGACGACGGCGTGCACGACGCCGTGCTGCGGCGCTTCGGTCTGGGCGACCTGTCGGCGGTGAGCCTCTCGCTCGGCGAGACGCCTGATCCGGGCTACACCGGCCCGGAGTACGCCGTCAGCGGCAGCGAAGCACGGCAGTGGGCGGACACGGCGAGCTATCCCTTCGTCGACAACGTGGTCGCCGCGCTGCAGGCGAACCCGACGATCGACCACGTGGTGTTGAGCCTGGGCGGCAACGACATCCTGGCCGGGCGCAGTGACGGCGGTTGGTACAAGGACATGGACCTCGACGTGCCGGGCAGCGAAGCGGCGCTGTTCGAGCGTATCCGCCTGGACACCTTCGTGGTGATCGACGCCCTGCTGGCCGTACGGCCGGACCTGCGCGTCGTGCTGTCGAGCTACGACTATCCGAACTTCGACGTCGGGTTCTGGTGTTTCCTCTTCGCGTGCCCGAAGCGACGCGACCTGAGCCGCGATCCGACGAACGACCTGATCACCGACGCCGAACTCAACGCCCTGATGATCGACGTCGAGACGCGTCGACGCACCTGGGCCGCCGAGACCGACCGCGTGCTCTACGACAACTCGATCGGGCTGATGCACCACGTGTACGGCGATGGCGCCTCCGGCCCGCGCGCGTTGCCACGGCCTGGGATCGTGCCGCCGGACTACGGTCCGTTTCCCGGTGGCAATCCTCTGCTGCCGACCTTGCGTGACAACTTCCGGCTGGCCAGCGGGCTCGATGCCGATCCCATCCATCTCACGCCCGAGGGCTATCGCCACAAGGCCGGGCAGCAGATGGCGGCGCACCTCTTCCGTGGACTGGTCGGTACGCCCGACACGTCGCTGGTCGCGGTGGGCGGGGACGCCGACGGGTGGACCGACGGTGTGCAGGTCGCCTTCGACGAACTCTCGGTGGGCGACGACGGCGTGCGGCGCGTGGCCTCGATCGTCCGCTTCGACACCACGATCCTGCCGGCCGACATGAGCGTGACCGGGGCCACGCTGTGGCTCACGCGCACCGGACTCGACGGCACGAATCCCTTCGCGGTGGCGACGCCACGCGTCGACGTCTCGCTCGACGGCTTCGGCACGCCGGGAGTGGTCGAGCCCGGTGACCTGGACGCACCGGCCACGGATTCCGACGCCGGCGCGGTGGTCGGCAGCATGTTCGACGACGGCGATGCGCTGCGGATCGATCTCGATCCGGCGGTCGTCGGTGCCTTCGGGAGCACGGACTTCGTCGAACTGCGCGTGGCCTTCGACACCGTCGACGTGGGCGCGAGCCGGGTGGTCTTCGCCGACGGCAGCGCGGGGTCGTGGATGCCGACGGGCGTGGCGAGCTACGCCGACACGCGCGGCTCCGCGGCGCCGGTGCTCGAACTGCAGCTCGAGGTCGGGACGGATGCGCCGGCGGCGGTGACGCGCGCGCTCGTGCTCGAGCCGGTACGGCCGAATCCGTTCAATCCGCGGACGTCGATCGTGTTCGAGCTCGCGCGGGCGTCGTCGCACGTGATGCTCGACGTGTACGACACGGCGGGGCGGCACGTGCGGTCGTTGCACCGCGGTGCGCTGGCGGCGGGGCGGTACGAA
>Ga0102943_1001973_pt1 | contig 12285 bp, 9 predicted proteins | sample SalPonC_black_MG_FD_78174 | JGI IMG/M metagenome (GOLD analysis project Ga0102943, IMG submission 78174) | Salt pond soil microbial communities from South San Francisco under conditions of wetland restoration - Salt Pond MetaG... | ecosystem: Environmental > Aquatic > Marine > Intertidal zone >...
AAAAAAGGAATGTGTATTATAATAATCTTTTACTTTATTCATAATTCTTAGTCTTTGTACATTCTTTCCTAATCTAAAAATATGCCAACGGTTTAGCTTCGATTCAGGAATTGTACTTATAATGTAATAATGAATGACCTATATCATAGCATTTATTGGATTCTTTCGATTTGTTTGAGGACTCTGTTCACAAAAACTGTAGATTTTTTCCACACAAAACAGGGTCTCGTTTGTTTTTGAATTTATCTGCAGTATAGCAGTTTTTAATTAATGTACTGATTAGTAGTAGGGTGAATATATCGAAGAAAATTCTTGGTATTTATCTTGAAGTATGGCTAATAATTGATGACATAGAAAAAAAGAGTTATGAAGAAAATCAGAGTAGTTGTCATCTTAATTTTCTAATCGTAATATATAGTATGCAAAAACCAGAGAGAACTATTAATAAAGAGATTTATAAGTTTAACATATTAGAGGCTGGTAGTATCCGGCCCAAAGGGTGGATAAAAGAACAGCTAAGCAGAGATTTGAAAAAAGGATATATTGGTGTTTACGATGTGGTACACCCTACTGTAACTCACGATGTTTTTATAAACCAAAATAGAAAAAGCAAAAGAAGAATTGGTTTACGAAAAGAATGGTGGAGTGGTGAACATGAGGGATACTGGAAGGATGCCGTAGTTAGAATGGCTTTTTTAACTCGCAACAAAGAGTATATTACCAAATCGGAAGACTGGATGAACGATTTAAAAAAAGTTACTCAGAATGCCGATTATATTGGTATTTATGATAATTGTGGAGATTCCGGGTGCCGGTTTAATCATACTAAAGGAAATGGCGAGTTATGGGTTACCAGCCGAATTCTTATGGCCATGCTGGCTTATTATGAATTTACCGGCGATAAAGAAGTTTTGGATGAAGCAGAAAGAGCAACCCGGCTGGTCATGAAACACTACAAAGATGATAACTATTTTAGCGTAACATCCCGGGGTGGTGGCGTTAGTCATGGTGTGGGATTTTTCGAGAATCTCGAGTGGCTCTATAGAATTACAGGGGATAAAGAATATCTGGAGTTTTCAACTAAATTATATGAAGATTTTAATAATGGCAATATGAGGGATGATGATTTAACTAATCATAAGTTATTGGCGAAAGATCAGTTATTCGAAGATCATGGGGCGCATATTGCTGAAGGAATGTTTGTTCCGGAATATGTTGCCACTATACAGCCCGAAGAAAAATATATAAAAGCAGCAGAGTTCGCTGTTGAAAAACTATCGGCGCATCTGACACCCGGAGGAGCCATGCGTTGCGACGAATGGATTAAAGGGTTAAAAGGTACCGCCGACGAACGATATGAATATTGTGGAATAGCAGAAATGATTAGTCCGCTAAATAAGATGTTTTCTTTTAGTGGTGATTTTGATTTAGCTGATAAAATTGAGGTGATGACATTTAATGCCGGACAGGGGGCCCGTTTTCCCATTTTATCAGCGTTGTCATATTTAACAACCGATAACCGGATTCATATTAGACATCATGAATTAATTAAAAGAGAGCATTATGACGCAGCACACCTGGCTGCAGCATGTTGTGCATTAAACGGGGCCAGGTTAATGCCATATTATGTGGAGGGAATGTGGATGAAAAAAGCCGAAGGAGATGGTATTGTTGCACTTCTTTTTGGACCCGGTGAAGTTAAAACCAAAATAAATAATACTGTTGTTGAAATTAATGAAGAAACCGATTACCCTTTTTCTGATAAGATTAATTTTACAGTTAATCCGTTTAAACCCGTTACGTTTTTTTTCATGATAAGAAAACCATACGACTGCAGAAAGATTGATTTAGATGCTCCTGCTGAGGCACGCGTTGATGAAACCGAAGATTACATTCGAATTGAAAAAAACTGGAAACCTGGAGATAAAGTATCAGTAAGATTCAACTTTGAAGTCGAACATATATTACAACCCCAATCAAAAACCGTTAAAAACGAAGGGGCTTATTTTAAACGTGGGGCTCTGGTTTATGCATTGCCCTTTGATTATAAAACAAAAACTACTAAAGAATACAACAATAGCGGTTTTTATCGATATAAAATCACCCCGAAGGATAAAACAGGCTGGAATTATAAATTGGATCCCACAGATAAGTTTGAATATATTCCTGCAAAAACTGAAAATATATTACAACCCTGGGATAAACCAGTTGTTAAATTAAAAGGAACACTTAAAGCAAAGAATGACAAAAACCAGGAAGTGGAACTTGTTCCTATGGGTAATACCGTATTCAGAAGGGTAACATTTTCCAAAGTAAAATATAAGTAATTAACCATTAAATCAAGGTACAATGAAAGATAAAGATAAAGTAAGTATTATTATTTGTGCATACAACGAAGAAGAAACCATTGAAAATGTAGTTCGGAAATGCAAAGAATTTAACCCGGAGAGTGAGCTTATAGTTGTTGATGACGGATCTGATGATAAAACAGAAGAGATCCTAAAAGGATTGGAAGATGAACTCCGGATTAATTACATTAGGCTACCTGATAATTTGGGTAAAAGTAATGCTATGGTTGTAGGCGTTGAGAGTGCAAAAAATGAAATTATTTTGTTTTTCGATGCGGATGTTTTCGGCATAAAAGAGGAGCATTTTTACCAGTTGTTAAAACCTGTATTGGATGAAAATTCCGAAGCAGATATGGTATTAGGTTCTCCATCGGAAACACTTATTGATTACAGGGTAAATCCTTTTAAAAGCCTAACAGGCGAAAGGGCTTTGTATAAAAAAGATATTGAACCGATTCTTGAAAATATTCGTGATATAAGGTTTGGAGTTGAAACTTACATAAATCTTTATTTTCAGGCACACGGGAAAAAAGTTAAATATACTCTTTTAGATGGCTTGACACATCCTACCAAATACGATAAAACTTCAGCATCAAAAGCAACACAGGAGTTTATAAGTGAAGGACAGGAAATTGCTGTTACGTTGCTTAAGAATTACGATCTTATTACAAAAAGAATAGGAAATTCGTTTGGGGAGCAAGGTGAAAAAATTATGGATTCAGTTAAAAGATTACAGAATGAACTGAATGATAAAATCCAGACTTTATTAAGAAATAATGGATAAGAAGAAAATATTACAACCTATACTATTCTTTGTTATTGGATTAGGAATTCTGTGGTACGTTTTTCGCGACACGAACCTTCAGGAGCTTAAAAATGAACTATACCGGGTACAATGGTTTTGGGTGATGGTATCCATCTTATTAAACTTGTTAAGTCAGTTAGTTAGAGCCTACAGATGGAAAACACTGTTTATCCCCTTAAAATACAATCCAAAGGTGTATAATTTATTTTTATCCATACTGATTTTGGCTTTTACAAACCAGGTAATCCCGAGAGGAGGCGAAGTAGCCAGGTTAGGAGTTGTTAATAAGTACGAAAAAGTGCCTTTGTCAAAACTGTTTGGAATAGCCTTAGTAGAAAGGTTAACAGATTTTATAATTCTGATATTAATTTTTATTGTTTTGTTGATCTGGCAGTTTCCTCTTATTAAAACAATTGTTGCTTTGCCACAAATCAACCTGAAAGACTTTAGTATTTTAAAAATTGTATGGATTTCTGCTGCAGTGGTTGCCGGATTGGTAGTTTTATATTTTATCATCAAAAGGTTTAATCTGTTAAAGAAATTCAAAGATAGAATTCAGAAAACCAAAAAAGAACTCAAAGAGGGCTTTACATCTATTTATCACATTAAAAACAAACCGCTTTATGTAATACAATCTTTACTTATCTATGCCATTTGGTTAGTTATGTTATATGTATTGTTTTTTGCATATCCGCCTACCGAACACTTAAGCCTTAAAGCTGCAGCTTTTACTTTTGGTTTGGCAACACTGGCTTTTTTACTTCCTATTCAGGCTGGTATGGGAGCGTGGCACTTTGTGATAATTCAATGCTTGCTGTTATTTGGTGTTGAAACAGATGTGGGTAAAATTTTTGCACTCATGGCTCATTCGGCTACCAATCATGTATATTTAATTACGGGAACATTAGCTTTTGCCCTGTTGCCAGTTGTTAATGCATATAAGAAAAAGAGATGAAGATAACCTTTAGATGACCAATTTATTTAATACGCATAAGATTTTAATATATAGACACATTACTGTCCGATAAAAAATAAATAAAATCAAGGCTACAGAATGTATTCAATATTTTTATCGGACAATAATGATATATATTGTTTATCCGGATTTTTCTTGGTTCTTCAGGAGTAACCATTTTACAAGACGACGAGGATCGGGAGAAAGTGCTCAAAAAGAGGATATCTTTATCTATCAGTTGAGTAGTGATAAAAGTAATAATCATTTCAAAGCGATTTCTTTTGTTGATGTTAACGAAGGCGATTTTGTTGATATGCTTTTGCACCCCCGAAAATCATGAGCAATGGTTGATTAATGTTGAAAAACCGAGAATGTCTTTGAAAAAAGTGATTCTGTTATTTATACACGGATAAGGCTAAGCTTGAATACGCTTTTTAGAAAGGAAACCATTATAAAAACATCTGTAAAACATAATATAATACCTATTATTCAAGAGGTGGATCATTTAATTGAATTTAATTATGGAAGAAAAACACAACTATTATACAATCAATAAAATTCGCCCGATAGGTTTGGATGTCGATATTTTGTAGGGCGAGATTTGGATTAAATGGAGGCCGTTACGATTGATGCGGTTAAGAAATGATTAAGATTTGGAAAGTGTGGAAAAATGTCACAATTTCAATTTACGCAATCACAAAAAAAATTGTTATGTAACTGCATGGAATACAAAACGCTGAAAAAGTGGTAGTTGTAAATAACAATTGTTCGTGTTAACTGTTTGGTATGATTTTTCTGTATGATTGTATATAAAACATAAAATTCTGGAGTTTATGAATAAGTTAAATTATGCAGAGATGTTAATTATCTGAAAATTAAAATATAAAAATAGAAACTAAAATATAATGAAACATAACAAACATAATAATAAAAACAACCATTCAGATAAAAAGGAACACAAGCATGATTCTCATAATCACAATTCTACCGGGCACGGAGATCATGACCATACAGAACACCATAAAATGATGATTAAGGATTTCCGGAAAAGGTTCTGGATTTCCTTGGTAATTACCCTGCCTATTCTGGTCATGTCGCCTATGATACAGAATGTTTTTGGCTACGAGATTACATTCAGATTTGCCGGATATGTTTTGTTCGGACTATCTACACTGGTTTTCTTTTATGGTGGTTGGCCCTTTTTAACCGGACTCGTTGATGAATTGAATAAGAAACAACCAGGCATGATGACGCTTATTGCCGTTGCTATTACAGTTGCCTGGGGGTACAGTTCAGCTACCACGTTTGGAGTTGAAGGGAGCACCTTTTTCTGGGAGCTGGCAACATTGATTGACATTATGTTGTTGGGGCACTGGATAGAAATGAAATCAGTGGTAAGTGCTTCAAGCTCACTTCAAAAACTTGTTGAGCTAATGCCTACAGATGCCCGGTTAATAAAAGATGGTGATACTAAAGAAGTAAAAATTGATGAGTTGGAAAAAGATGACCTCGTTTTAGTTAAACCCGGCGAAAAAATACCGGTAGATGGTATTATTACAGAAGGTGAAAGCAGCGTAAACGAGTCAATGGTTACCGGAGAATCTAAACCGGTTACAAAGTCAAATGATGATAAAGTAATTGGGGGTACCATTAATGGCAATAGCACGTTAAAAGTGAAAGTGCAGCAAGTAGGCGAAGAAGCATATCTGAATAAGGTTGTTACCATGGTACGTGAAGCACAAGAAAAGAAATCTAAAACACAGCATTTAGCCGATCGAATAGCCTTTTGGTTAACCATTATTGCCTTGACTATTGGTGCAGGAACATTAACAACGTGGCTGATTTTGGGTAAACCTTTTGTATTTGCTTTAGAGCGAATGGCTAGTGTAATGGTTATTACCTGTCCGCATGCGTTGGGTTTGGCTGTTCCATTGGTAGTGGCTATTTCTACCTCTATTTCGGCACAGCACGGGTTGCTTATCCGTAACCGTACTGCTTTCGAAAATTCACGGAAGGTTACTGTAATTTTGTTCGATAAAACGGGTACGCTAACAAAGGGAAATTTTGGCGTAACAAGGTATGGTGCATTGAGTGATAACTATGATGATAAAGATATTTTACGTTTGGCCGGAACGATTGAGTCGCATTCGGAACATCCCCTGGCAACAGGAATTATGGACAAGATAAAAAACGAGGAGACAGACCTTGGAGAAGTAAAAGATTTTCATGCCATAAAAGGAAAGGGGGTTGAGGCCAAAGTAGATGGGAAAAATGTAAAAGTAGTGAGCCCGGGATATTTGAAAGATAATGATATAGATATTCCGAAAGATCTTAAAGAAGATCAGAAAGAAACCGTGGTATTTGTATTAGAAGATGAAAAGTTAGTTGGCTTTGTTGCTATGGCTGACGAGATTAGGGAAGAGTCATATGAGGCTATTAAAATACTCAAAGAAAATGATCTTAAGGTATACATGATGACCGGAGATAATGAAAAGGTAGCAAAGAGTGTGAGCCAAGAGCTCGGATTGGATGGCTATTTTGCTGAAATTCTTCCCGATCAAAAAATGGAGAAAGTAAAAGAGCTTAAAAATAAAGGTGAATTTGTTGCCATGACGGGCGATGGAATAAATGACGCACCCGCTCTGGCTGAAGCCGATGTTGGTATTGCTGTTGGATCAGGAACAGATGTAGCCGCGGAGACTGCTGATATTATTTTGGTCAATAGTAATCCTAAAGATATTTCCGGATTGATACTATTCGGGAAAGAAACCTATAAAAAGATGATTCAGAATTTTATCTGGGCAACAGGTTACAATGTTGTTGCCATACCACTGGCAGCAGGTGTGCTTTATAGTGCGGGAATATTAATAAATCCGGCGCTTGGAGCTGTTTTAATGAGTATTAGTACAGTAATTGTAGCCATAAATGCGCAACTTTTAAAACGTAAATTAAATATAAATAATTAAAAAAAAATTTATTATGGAAATTGTAATTTTTGCAACAAAATCATGTAACCACAGGCCTCTGCTCGAGGAGGAGTTAAAAGATGTAGGGTTAGAATATAAAGTATTATTCTACGAAGATCATCCTGAAATAGTCGAAAAATATAACGTAAAAACTTCTCCCCTTTTAATATGTAATGGAGAACTGGTTTCTGAAGGAATGCCTGAACATGCCAAAATATTAGAGATATGTGAAAAGGTTAAAAAGAATGGAAAAAATTAGGTTGTTGAAAAATATTTCAAATAAAATGTTATAGGATTTAATTATAAGTGAATGAATTATGGGATCATTAATTAGTCTTATCATTATTTTGGTTTTGTCAGTGCTAATTACAAAAATAGCCTCAGAATCTCTTATTCATACGGGGTTGTCAAAAGAAATGGCAAGATTTCAGGCTCGTTCTGCTTTTACAGGTGTGGGTTTTACTACAAGCGAGTCTGAAAGTATTGCTAATCATCCTGTTCGCAGAAAAATTATTATGTCGCTTATGTTAATCGGTAACATAGGAATTATTTCAGCTCTGGCTTCATTAATGCTTACATTTGTTAATATTAGTGAGAATAAAACGGCAAATATTATACGAGTTTCTATTATAGCCGGAAGTTTGATTGGTTTGTGGTTATTATCAAAAAGTAAGTGGTTAGAGCAGCTATTAGCCAAAATTATAAAAATAGCACTTAAAAGGTTTACAAGTCTGAATATAAAAGACTATGTAGAAATTTTGAATCTTAAAAATGAGTATGAAATTTCAGTAATTACTGTTAATTCTGATGACTGGATAGCCAATAAAAAGATAAAAGATATAAATCTGAGAGAAGAAGGGATTAATCTGATTGGTATACAAAGGAAAGATGGAACATACATTGGAACTCCGTTTGGTGATACAAAAATCACCGTGGATGACCAGCTTACTTTATACGGAAGAAAGAAAAATCTGAAAAACCTGGAAAAACGTAAACGCGATGCTTCTGGTGAAAAGGATCACCAGGAAGCCATAAAAGAACAGGACCAAGAAAAGAAAAAACAAAAAGAAAAGGATACTGAATCAAAATAAATTACAAATAATATTTATTCTCAGTTTCCAGATTTTTGTTTAGTTCATAAATTAGGGGCTTGCCAGTTGGTATTTCTACTGAGCTTATCTCCTCGTCGGATACTTTATCTAAATGCTTTATAAGTGCTCTTAAACTATTTCCATGTGCCGAAATAATAATTCGTTTGTTTTTTTTTATTTCGGATACAATGCTTTTGTTCCAGTATGGAATAAATCGTTTATACGTATCTACAAGACTTTCTCCGAGAGGTAATTCGCTCTCATGTAAACTGTTATACATTCTTTGATTTCCCGGGAAACGTTTATCATTCTTTTCCAAAAGAGGAGGATTAGTGAAATATCCTCGCCTCCATTCATGAACCTGTTCTTTTCCGTGTTTTTCGGCCATTTCTTTTTTGTTAAATCCTTGAAGTGCACCATAATGCCTTTCGTTAAGTCTCCAACTTTTTTCCCACGGAATCCATAATTCATCAAGTACATCGGCTACAATCCAAAGTGTGTGTATAGCTCGTCTTAAATAAGAGGTAAAAGCCAGGTCGAATTCAAATTTGTTTTCTTTGAGCTTTTCCCCGGCTTTATAAGCTTCCCGGATTCCGTTTTCCGAAAGTGGCACGTCAGTCCAGCCCGTAAATAAATTCTCTTTATTCCATTCACTTTCACCATGCCTTATCAAAGTTATTTTATACATAGTTTTATTTATTTTTATTGATTATAAGATTGTTTCTTCTGAATACTTCCGCTTTTACGGTAGATAATAAGATTTGAGTGCTTATCCTTTGCCAGTTTTTTGGCCTTTTCAACTGCTTCATTTTTTTTATCATAAATAAAACTTGACTTGTCAGCTTTTTCATATTCCACAGCCCACTGATCGTCTTTAGGCAGTACATAGAGGTCTTTGCCATGTTCCTTTTGATCTGCTTTTGTTTTGGAAATATTTTTTCCCTGGTTGGTAGCCCAGTCTCTTGCTCTGCTTATGGCCGTTGGTATAGCAAAGCTTTCATTCATCTTGTTTTCGTAAAGTAAGGCATTTAAAATTTCAATGGCTTTTTTTCTTACCTCTTCGTTAAGGTTTTTCATAGTATTCGGATAATTGTCTTTTGTGTATGGCATAATATTCTATTTCTTTAGTTATTGTTTTCAATAGTTAATACACAACAGTAAAAATATCATTCCAAACTGAAGCTGAAGCTGAAGCAAAATGTGTATAATAATCAGATGTATGTTCTTTAGACAGGATAAACAGTTTTAAAAATGTTTTAATAAAGAATGCTCCCGGCAGGTAATTTACTTTTTGCAAAGTAGTGGGGAATTATTACCCAAAATTTGTTTATTAATTAAACAAAACTTCGTTTTATATATATATCATTTTTATTTATTATCAGGTTATAAATCAAATTATCAAGATGTTAAGGTTGTGCTTATAAGATATTTAGTTTTTTATGGTATAGCGATTGCTTTTTTAAATAAAAAATAAAGGAATTATGAAAACAATAAAACGTGATGAATTAAAAGAAAAACTGGACAGCAACGAAGTAAAACTTATTGAAGTGTTGAATGAAGAAGATTATAATAAAGAACATATAAAAGGGGCAATGAACATCCCGCTGAAAAGAATTGGAACCGAAGCAAAAGATAAATTTGATGAGGATGATCATATTGTTGTTTATTGTTCTGATGTTGATTGTTCGGCAAGTCCTACTGCAGCAAAAAAACTGGATGCTCTTGGATTTAAAAATGTATATGATTATCAGGGGGGGAAAAAGGACTGGAAAGATGCCGGATTACCAATGGAATAAAATTCTGAATTCGAATTAAAACAAAAAATCATGGCTGACGATAAGAAGAAAATTTATGAATTTGAGAATCAGGAATGGCTTGATTCATTTGAGTATATTATAAATAATGAGGAAGAATCAAGGCCTCAGGAAGTTCTGAAATTATTAAAGAATCTGGCTGTAGAAAGAGGTGTAAAATTAGATCCTACTTTAAGCACTCAATCGATAAATACCATACCTAAATTTAAGGAAGTAGATTATCCCGGCGATCGTAAACTTGAGCGTAAAATAAAAAGTCTGATTCGCTGGAATGCTATGGCAATGGTGGTACAGGCAAATAAAAAGAAAGAAGGTATTGGCGGGCATATTTCTACGTATGCTTCTGCTGCAACATTATATGAGGTGGGATTTAATCATTTCTTTAAAGGGGGCGATGGAGATTCTCCTGCTGATATTATTTATTTTCAGGGACATGCCTCGCCGGGGATTTACGCGCGGTCATTTCTTGAAGGAAGGATTTCTGAAACACAACTAGAAAATTTCCGACGAGAATTAAATCCGGAAGGAGGACTATCGTCATATCCTCACCCAAGGCTTATGAAAAATTACTGGCAGTTTCCAACCGTTTCAATGGGTATTGCGCCGATAACAGCTATTTACCAGGCACGTTTTAATAAATATTTGCAAGATAACGGATTACTTAAGGAGTCAAATCAGAAAGTATGGGCTTTCCTGGGCGATGGTGAAATGGATGAACCGGAATCTATGGGAGCTTTAACATTGGCCTCAAGAGAAGAGTTAGATAATTTAATATTTGTGATTAATTGTAATCTTCAGCGACTTGACGGGCCTGTGCGAGGGAATGCATCTGTAATTCAGGAGTTGGAAAGCGCTTTTCGCGGAGCCGGATGGAATGTTTTAAAAGTCGTTTTAGGTTCAAATTGGGATCCCTTATTGGAAAAAGACAAAAAAGGACTTCTAAAAAAGCGATTAACTGAAATAGTCGATGGCCAACGCCAGAAATTTTCTACCGAAGAAGGAGGGTATATCCGCAAAGAATTTTTTGGTAAATACAAAGAGCTTAAAGACATGGTAAAAGATTTAAGCGATGACGAAATTGTTAAACTGCGACGCGGAGGCCACGATCCTCAAAAGATATTTAATGCCTATAAGGTAGCAACTGAAAATAAAGGTACACCTACAGTAATTCTTGCTCAAACCATTAAAGGATATGGATTAGGTGAAGCCGGCGAAGGCCGTAACATTACACACCAGCAAAAGAAATTAAACGAAGCCGAATTAAAACACTTTCGTGATCGGTTTGATATTCCTTTATCTGACGAGAAATTAAAAGAAGCTCCTTTTTACAAGCCTGATGATGATAGCGAAGAGATAAAATATATTAAGGAACGAAGAAAACAGTTAGAGGGATTTTTACCCCGGAGAACCAAGGAAACTCCCGATTTTGTGATGCCCGATAATGAGGTGTTTAAAGAGTTTGAGAAAGGTTCGGGAGAAAGAGACGTAGCTACAACTATGGTTGCAGTGCAATTGCTTTCAAAACTGTTAAAAGATAAGAATATAGGCGACCTGATAGTTCCTATTGTACCCGATGAATCAAGAACCTTTGGTATGGATTCCTTATTTAGACAGGTAGGTATTTATGCGCACAAAGGGCAGCTTTATGAACCTGTGGATAAAGAAAGTTTATTGTATTATAAAGAAGCCAAAGACGGTGCTATTCTTGAAGAAGGAATAACCGAGGCTGGTTCTATGTCTTCTTTTATAGCAGCAGGAACAGCTTATTCCACCCATAAGATAAATACCATTCCTTTTTTTATTTTTTATTCCATGTTTGGATTTCAGCGAATTGGCGATTTTATTTGGGCAGCAGCCGATGCACGAGCTAAAGGATTTATGCTGGGAGGAACTGCCGGACGCACAACGCTCGCTGGTGAAGGGTTGCAACATCAGGATGGGCAAAGTCATGTATTGGCTTTATCTGTACCGCATGTTCAGGCTTATGACCCTGCTTTTGCTTACGAAGTCGCCATAATCATCCGCGAAGGAATGAAAAGAATGTATAAGGATGGCGAAGACATCTTTTATTATATCACCATCATGAACGAAAAATACAAAATGCCTGCTATGCCTTCGCAAAAAGGAATCGAAGAAGGTATTCTTAACGGAATGTACAAGTACAAATCGGCGAAGAACAATAAGCATAATATTAACTTATTGGGTAGTGGCTCAATTTTGAACGAAGCGCTAAAAGCTGCCGAAATACTGAAAAATGATTATGATATTGAAGCCGATGTGTGGAGTGTTACCAGTTACAAAAAACT
>Ga0102943_1001974_pt1 | contig 12278 bp, 12 predicted proteins | sample SalPonC_black_MG_FD_78174 | JGI IMG/M metagenome (GOLD analysis project Ga0102943, IMG submission 78174) | Salt pond soil microbial communities from South San Francisco under conditions of wetland restoration - Salt Pond MetaG... | ecosystem: Environmental > Aquatic > Marine > Intertidal zone >...
CCCGACCTTGATCGCGGCGCGGGCCCGGGCTACGCGGGGACCTGTCTCGCGCAGGAAGGACCTCACGCATGGAAACGCTCTCCGAGAACACGTGCTGCGGCGGAATGCAAAGCGTCCATACACACGACAGCACCGCGACGCGGACCCGCATGACCTTCGGTCTCTACCTGCCTCCCGCCGCGCGCCGGGGTAAGGTGCCGCTTCTCGTCTACCTCTCCGGCCTGACCTGCACCCACGAGAATGCCATGGTGAAAGCGGGCGCGCAGGCCCATGCGGCGGCCCATGGTCTTGCCCTGCTCTTTCCCGACACGTCGCCGCGCGGCGAGGGCGTGGCAGATGACGAGGCGTTCGATCTCGGGCAGGGGGCGGGGTTCTATGTCGACGCGACAGAGGCGCCCTGGGCGCCGCATTACCGGATGCGGGAGTATGTCACCGACGAACTTCCGGGCCTTCTCGCGGCGAACTTCCCTGTCGATACGTCGCGCATGGGGCTCACCGGGCATTCCATGGGCGGTCACGGTGCGCTGACCCTCGCGATGACCCGCCCCGACCTCTTCGGCTCGGTCTCGGCCTTCGCACCCATCACGCACCCGTCGGAGAGCGATTGGGGGCGAAAGCAGTTCACCGCCTATCTCGGCGCGGACGAGGCCGCCTGGGCGGCACATGACGCGACGCATCTGATGCGCGAGAGGGGCTACAAGGGAGAGGTCCTGATCGACCAGGGCGACAGCGACCAGTTCCTCCACCTTCTGAAACCCGAGGCGCTGGCCGGGGCGATGGCCGCGCGCCGCCAGCCCGGAGCGTTCCGGATGCAGCCCGGATACGACCATTCGTACTTCTTCGTCGCCACCTTCATGGCGGACCACGTCGCCCACCATGCCCGGGCGCTCGTGGCATGATCTGGGTCGACGGGGACGCCTGCCCGGTGCGCGCCGAGGCCGAGAAGGTCGCCACGCGGCGGACAACGCCCATGAAGATCGTCTGCAATGGCGGCATCCGGCCCTCGTCGAACCCGCTCGTCGAGGTGGTCTACGTGGGCGATACGCTCGATGCCGCGGACGATCTCATCGCGGAGAGCGCGCATGCCGGGGACGTCGTGGTCACCGACGACCTGCCGCTCGCCAACCGGGCGCTCGGTGCCGGGGCGCGGGTGCTGAAGACGAACGGAGAGGAGCTCGATACCCGCAACATCGCGGTGAGGCTCGCGGCCCGGAACGCCGCCGATATCCAGCGCGGCGGCGGCCTCGCCACCCTCGACGGCGGCGGCGGTCGTCCCTTCACGAACGCCGACCGAGCGCGGTTCTCGCAGGCGCTCGATCGCACCCTCATCGCATTGGAACGCTCATGACCGCCCCGGAATTCATCGGCAGGGAGACCGAGGCCCGGCTCGACTGGCTGGACCTTGCCGATGCGCTTGCCGCCGGTCACTCGCTGCCGCGCGCGGAGATACGCGACACGTTCGCCACCCGCGGGACCGACACCATCCTGACCCGCACCGCCTGGATCGACGGGATGGGGCTTCTGGTGAAGGCCGCCACGATCTTTCCGGGAAACCGCGATCTTCCATCGGTCAACGGCGCGGTCACGCTGTTTTCCGACACCGACGGCACGCTCGAGGCGGTGCTCGACTTCCACCTCGTCACCAAGTGGAAGACCGCCGCCGACAGCCTGCTCGCCGCCCTCCGGCTGGCCCCGCCCGAGGTGCGCACCATTCTCATCGTCGGGGCCGGGACGGTGGCGGCCTCGCTTCTCGAATGCTACGGCGCGGGCTTCCCGGGCGCGCAATTCGTGATCTGGAACCGCACCCGGTCCCGTGCGGAGGCGCTCGCCGGGAAGGGTGTGACGGTCGCGGACGACCTCGCCCGGGCCGTCGCGGAGGCGGATATCGTCATCACCGCCACGATGTCGACCGAACCCGTGATCCGCGGCGACTGGCTGAGGCCCGGCCAGCATCTCGACCTCATAGGCGCCTACCGCGCGGACATGCGCGAGGTCGACGACGCGGCGCTCGCCCGCGCGCGGCTCTTCACCGACGCGCGGCCCGCGGCGGCCCATATCGGCGAGTTCGCCGACCCGCTGGCGCGCGGCGCCATCGCCGAGGCCGACATTCTCGCGGACTATTACGATCTCGATGCCTTCACCCGTGCGCCGGGCGACATCACCATCGCCAAGAACGCCGGCGGCGCGCATCTCGACCTGATGACGGCGCGCTATATTCTCGGGGCCGCCAGGGGGTGATCGGCCTTGTCGCCGTCTTTCTTCTCGCGGCACTCCCCTTCGCCGTCGAATGGTCGCGGGTTCCGGTGCGGCGTCGCCGCGCGGGCCGCGTGCCGGGCGAAATCGTGGCCCTGCCGGGCGGGGCGACCCATGTGATCCGCGACGGGCCCGACGACGGGTCCGACGACGGGCCGGTCGCCGTGCTGGTCCACGGCCTGACCACGCCCTCCTGCGTCTGGGCCGGTATCGCGCCCCTTCTCGTCCAGGCGGGTTACCGGGTGATCCGCTACGATCTCTTCGGACGCGGGCTGTCCGACCGGCCCTTCGGGCGCCAGGACACCGGCTTCTTTCTCGCCCAGCTGGATGCGCTGCTCCGGCGCGAGAAGGTCGCTGCGCCCTATGTCCTCGTCGGCTATTCCATGGGTGGGGCGATCGCCGCGGCGAAGGCGGCGGAGGCGCCCGGTGATGTCGCCGCGCTCGTGCTCATTGCGCCCACGGGGCTCGCCGACGCGGTGATGCCGCGGATCGTTCGCGTTCCCGTTCTCGGCGACTGGATGATGTGGGTGTTCGGCGGGCCGCTCCTGCGCCGCCGGATGCGGAGCGACCCGGGGGAAGCCTCGGTGATCCCCGACCTGCCGCGGCGCGAGGCCGCCGAAACGCGGACCCGCGGCTATCTGCGCTCGGTGCTGTCGTCGATCCGCCGAACGGTCTCGCGGGACATGTCGCGGGAACACCGCGCCGTCGCCCGCGCCGGGGTGCCGGTGCTGGCGATCTGGGCGGGGCGGGACCGGTCGGTGCCGCTTTCCTCGGCCGGCCGGCTTGCCGAGCTGAACGGTGAGGCCCGGCACCACCAGATCGACGATGCCGGCCACGGCCTGCCGCACACGCGGCCCGGAGAGGTGGCCGCCGCGATCCTGCGATTCCTCGCCCGTCCGTCAGACGGCGGCTGAGACCGGCGCCTGCCACGGTTTCTCGCGCACCGGCAGGTGGACGATGGCCGAGAACGCGCCGACCGCGACCCCGAGCCACCAGACAAGCTCGTAGCCCCCCGTCGCGTCGTAGAGCCTGCCCCCGAGCCAGACGCCGAGGAACCCGCCGATCTGGTGGGAGAGAAACACGAAGCCGTAGAGCGTGCCCATGTAGCGCAGACCGAAGATATGGGCGACGAGCCCCGAGGTGAGCGGCACGGTGGCGAGCCAGAGCGCGCCCATGCCGACAGAGAAGACCAGCACCGACGCCGGCGTGATCGGCAGGATGAAGAAGCCGGCGGCGAGGATCGTCCGGCCGGTGTAGATGCCCGCCAGAAGGTATTTCTTGGTGAACCGCTTGCCCGCCCAGCCCGCCGCCAGGGTGCCCGCGATGTTGGCGAGCCCGATCACGCCGATGGAGACGGCGCCGAGGGCGGAGGTGGTCGTCACGCCCATGGAATGGAGGAGCCCGCCCGGGGCGATCGGTCCGCAAAGCTCGGTGACCAGCGCGGGGAAATGGGCGGTGATGAAGGCGAGCTGGTAGCCGCAGGAAAAGAAGCCCAGAAAGATGAGGCCATAGGAGGGGTCGCGGAAGGCGCGCTTCAGGACCGTGCCGAGGCTTTCCTCGAGCTCCATCCGGGTTGCCTTCACCGGCACGCGCATGAACGGCAGGGCTGCGAGCGAGGCGAGGATGATCGCGGCGAAGACGAGAAACACCGACTGCCAGGGCATCATCGTGAGAAGCCACTCGGCGAAGGGCGCGCCGACGACCTGACCCGCCGAGCCCGCCGCGGTGGCGATGGCGAGCGCCATGGGGCGGTTCTCGTCTGAGGCCGCCCGGCCGACCACGGCGAGGATGACCCCGAAGCTCGTGCCGGCGATGCCGAAGCCGATCGCCATGTTCCAGAACTGGTGCGCCTCGGGGGTGATCGAGACCGAGGACATCACGAGCCCCAGCGCGTAGAGAAGCCCGCCGAGGATGATCGCCTTGCGGTCGCCGATCTTCTCGCCGATTGCGCCGAACAGCGGCTGGCCGATGCCCCAGAAGAGGTTCTGGATCGCGATGGCGAGCGAGAACTCGGCCCGGAGCCAGTTGAATTCGCTGGCGATGGGAATCTGGAACACGCCGAAGGAGGCGCGCACCGCGAACGAGAGGAGCATGATCACGCAGCCCGCGACGAGGACGGGAGTGATGAGCGGGCTGCGGGGGTCGGTCATGGGCGGTTCTCGTTTTTTCAAAGCTTTCCGCCAAGAGTGCCGTTGGTCAAACGCGAATGTGTGATCTCCTTCATGAGCCCTCGCGATCTCCGGCTTCCCTTCGGACCCCGGCCGGCCTAGCAATTGGGCGATGGCAGAGACGCTGACAGCGATCTACACGCGGCTCGCGGGCGAGGGACGGCTGGAGCCCGACCCCGCGCAGGAAGCCGTGCTGCCCCGGCTCGAGCGCCTGCGCGAACGCCTCGAGGCGGCCCCGGCGCCCGGCGGGCTCAAGGGGCTCTTCGCGAAGAAGGCCGAGGCGCCGAAAGGGGTTTACCTCTGGGGCGGGGTCGGCCGCGGCAAGTCGATGGTGATGGATCTCTTCTTCGCCAGCGTCGCGATCGAGGAAAAGCGCCGGGTGCATTTCCACGCCTTCATGCAGGAGGTGCAGGCCGGCCTCGAGGCGGCGCGGAAGACGGGGGCGCGGGACGCGCTCGCGCCGGTGGCCGAGGATCTCGCGAAGGGCCTCAGGCTTCTGTGCTTCGACGAGATGCAGATCACCGACATCGCCGATGCGATGATCGTGGGCCGGCTCTTCCAGAAGCTCTTCGAGGCCGGGGTCGCCGTGGTCTCGACCTCGAACCGCCCGCCCCGCGACCTCTACAAGGACGGGCTCAACCGCGACCTCTTCCTGCCGTTCATCGAGCTTCTGGAGGAGAAGCTCGACATCTGGCATCTCGCCGCCGAAACCGATTACCGGCAGAGGAAGATCGGTGAGGAGAACACCTATTATTATCCGGTGGATGACGCGGCGCGGGCGGCCACGCGCCGGGTCTGGGGCGAGCTCGGAGGCACGGCGGACACGCCGGGGCTGACGCTGCGGGTCAAGGGCCGCGACGTGACCTTGCAGCAATTCGTCAGCGGCGTCGGCCGGGCGGAGTTCTACGACCTCTGCGGCAGGGCCCTCGGGCCGGCGGATTACCTCGCCGTGGCCGGGGTCTGCCGGGTGCTCCTGCTCGAGGACATCCCGCGGCTGTCGAGCGAGAACTACAACGAGGCACGCCGCTTCGTGACGCTCGTCGACGCGCTCTACGAAGCGCGGGTCCGGCTCGTCGCCACCGCCGCCGACCGGCCCGAGGCGCTCTACATCGAAGGCGAGGGGACATTCGAATTCGAGCGCACCGCGAGCCGGCTGAGAGAGATGACGAGCGGCGCCTTCGGGGCATAGAGCGGCGACCGGCAAACCGTCGGCATCCCGTCGGCAAGAAGGGAGGCGCTCTGCGCGCGACGCCGTGCGCGGCTGCGCTCCGGCGGCACATCGGTCGGCATGAAACGCCTTCGGAGGGTCAGCCGTTTTCGCGCAGGACGGCCCCGGCGAGATAGAGCGACCCCGAGATCAGCACCCGGCAGTCGGGGGTTTCGGCGACGATGGCGGCAAGGGCTGCCTCGATGCTCGGGGCGACCTGCGCTTCGAGTCCCACGGCGCGAGCCGCGGCGGCGGTATCCTCGGCGGGCAGGGTCGCGGTCTCGCCCGGGATCGCGACGGCGTGGAGGCTGTCCACGGTTCCCGCGAGCGGCGCGAGATACCCCTCGACGTCCTTCGTCTTCAGCATGCCGCAGATCATGCGGGTGGACCGGGGCGGCAGACCCCTGAGGGTTTCGGCCAGGGCGGCTCCCGCAGCGGGGTTGTGCCCGCCGTCGAGCCAGAGTTCGGCCGGCCCGGCGATGCGGACGAGCGGACCGGTTTTCAGCCGCTGCATCCGCGCGGGCCAGTGGGCCTTCGTGACCGCGGCCTCGCAGGCGGCCGCGCCGAACCCCAGATGGCGCAACGCCACCACAGCCGCCCCGGCATTCGGGACCTGGTGGGGGCCGCGCAGGGTCGGCAGGGGCAGGTCGAGAAGCCCCGTCTCATCCTCGACGACGAGGCGGTCGTGCTCGGCGCGCGCATGCCAGTGCTGGCCGGCGATGAGGGCGGGCGCACCCATGGAGGCGATCTTCGCCTCGATGACCGCGAGGCTCTCCTCGTGCTGCGGGGCGACGACCACGGGACATCCGCGTTTGATGATGCCCGCCTTCTCGCCGGCGATCTCGGTCAGCGTCTCGCCGAGAAATTGCTGGTGGTCGTAATCGACCATCGTGATGACCGACAGGCGGGGTCTTGCGATGACGTTCGTGGCGTCGAGCCGGCCGCCGAGGCCGACCTCGAGCAGCGTCCAGTCGGCGCGGTGGCGCGCGAAGGCGAGAAAGGCCGCCGCCGTCGTGATTTCGAAATAGGTGATGGGTTCGCCGCCGTTGGCCTCGAACACCTCGTCGAGAAGGGCTGTCAGCGCGTCTTCGGTGATGAGCTCGCCCGCGATGCGGATGCGTTCATGAAAGCGCGCGAGATGGGGAGAGGTATAGGCGTGTGCCGTCTGCCCCGCGCCTTCGAGGCCGGCCCGTATCATCGCCTGAACAGAGCCCTTGCCGTTGGTGCCCGCGACATGGATCACCGGCGGGATCGCCTCGTGCGGGTTGCCGAGCCGGTCGAGGCAGCGCCACATCCGGTCGAGGGTGAGGTCGATGTGCTTGGGGTGGAGTGACATCATCCGCTGGAGGATGACGTCTGACGACGGGCTCATCACTCCGCCGCGTCCGCTTTCGGCGGCGGTGCCGTGGCCTCTGCCTCGGGCTCCGGTGACGCCTTTGCCACCGCCTCGGGTTCCTCCGGTTTCGGCAAGTCGCCGGCGATTGCCGGAGGAAGGTCCATGAGCATTCTGGTGATGCGCACGAGCTCGTTCTTCATCTCGCGCCGGTGCGTGACGCGGTCGAGCATTCCGTGATCGAGGAGATATTCCGCGCGCTGGAAGCCCTCGGGCAGCTTCTCGCGGATCGTCTGTTCTATGACCCGGGGGCCGGCGAAGCAGATCAGCGCCTGCGGCTCGGCGATATGGATATCGCCGAGCATGGCGTAACTCGCGGTGACACCGCCGGTGGTGGGATGGGTGAGCACGACGATGTAGGGAAGCCCGGCCTCCTTGACCATGTCCACGGCCACCGTCGTCCGCGGCATCTGCATGAGAGAGAGAATGCCCTCCTGCATCCGCGCCCCGCCGGCGGCGGAAAAGAGAATGAGCGGGCGTTTCAGCGCCACCGCGCGCTCGGCCGCGGCGATGATGGCGTTGCCGACATACATGCCCATCGACCCGCCCATGAAGGAGAAATCCTGCGCCGCCGCGACGACGGGGGTGCGTCCCATCTCGCCTTCGGCCACGAGCATCGCCTCGGTCTCGCCGGTGGTCTTCTGCGCTGCCTTCAGCCGGTCGGGATAGCGCTTCTGGTCGCGGAAATGGAGCGGGTCCGCGACGGGCTGGGGCACCTTGACCTCGTTGAAGATGCCGCCGTCGAAGAGCACCGCGAACCGGTCACGGGGGGAAAGCCCCATGTGGTGGTCGCAATTGGTACAGACGTTGAGATTGTCCGCCAGCTCGCGGTGAAACAGCATCGTCCCGCATTCGGGACATTTGGTCCAGAGGTTCTCGGGCACCTCGCGGCGGGAAAACAGCGAGTTGATGCGGGGGCGAACGTAGTTCGAGATCCAGTTCATGCGCGCGGGGTCCCGGTTGAAGTGGACGGAGACCTAATGCCCGCGGGCCGGAAATGCAATCAGCGCGCCGTGAGACGACGGGTGAGATACCAGGCGGCGGCGAGCAGCAGGAACGAGGGCACGATGGACCAGCCCAGAAGGTCGGGGTCGGCGGCCGAGTAGGGGGTGCGGTAAAGCGCGAGGCCGGTGATGGTGCCGTCGGTGGCGACAAGGGCCAGCCCGTTGAAGTTGTTCGCGAAATGGATGCCCCAGGCGGCGCCGATGGAGCCGGTCTTCGCGGTGAGGTCGGCGGCGATGAGGCCGAAGAGAAAGGCGACGGCGAGCGGCAGATAGACGTTTCCGCCCATGGCGGCGGGGTTCCAGTGGACCACGGCGAAAAGGGCCGAGGGCAGGATGAGCCAGGCCATGGGTGAGCGGAACCGCGCGGCGAGCTGCTGTTGCAGGTAGCCGCGGAAGGCGAGCTCCTCGGCCCCGGTCTGCACGAGCACGCCGAAGATGGTGAGCGGCAGGAGCATCGCCCAGCGCGCCGGGTCGAGGTTGGGGATGCCGTCGAAGCCGACGAGCAGGACGGGCAGAAGCGTGATCGCCGTGAGCCCGAACATGACCGCCACGCCGACGGCGAAGTGGCGCAGCACGACCGGCGCGCGGCCAAAGAGGGTGGCCGGGGTGCGGGCGTGAAGGAGACGCGCGGCGACGAAGACGCCGAGGGCCATGAAGGGAAAGCTCGCGAAGAGCACGAGGAAGGTCGCTTCCGGGGTCACCGGCTGCGCGACCTGCGCCGACCAGACGAGGAAGTCCGTGCCCGGCGCTGTCGCCGCCCAGAGCGCCAGCATCGCCCCGAAGCTGCCGGCGAGGTAGATGACGGCCGCCAGAATGGCGCCCAGGGCGAGCCGCCACGTGGCGGCGCGCGCGCGGGCGGGGGCGACGAAGCTCTCGAAGACGGGGGCGAACATGGGGCGGGGTTCCTTCAGCTTGGGGAGAGGTAGGGGGCCGGAGGGCGCTTGTCACCCTTGGCGGTGGCCGGGCAGCCGCCGAGCCGGACGGAGTCGGAGATGAGCGCCGTGGCGAAAGTCAGGGGGGCCGCCCCCTGCGGTGCAGGGAGTGACGAGCGCCGTGGGCTCCCGCCGGGGGAAGGGGGTCGGCGATGATCTCGCGGACTCCCGTGGCCGCCCCGATGACCGCCGCCGCTCGGCCATTCATCAGGGAGGCAATCGCGGAGCGGCGTCGCGCCGGAGATCAGCGGATCGCTTGTCGCCGAGGCGGCTTCGGCCTATTCCCTTGGCGGACAGAACCGAGGGAGGCCGCCATGCCGCAGAAGAAGTGGGACAAGTCTAGACTGCCGAGCCGGCATGTGACCGAGGGGCCGGCGCGGGCTCCGCACCGGTCGTACTACTATGCGATGGGGCTCACCGAAGCGGAGATCGCGCAGCCCTTCGTGGGCGTGGCGACCTGCTGGAACGAGGCAGCTCCGTGCAACATCGCGCTCAGCCGGCAGGCGCAGGCCGTCAAGGCCGGGGTGAGCCGCGAAGGCGGCACGCCGCGGGAGTTCACCACCATCACCGTGACCGACGGGATCGCGATGGGGCACGAGGGCATGCGCTCGTCGCTCGCGAGCCGGGAGGCCATTGCCGACACGGTGGAGCTGACCATGCGCGGCCATGGCTACGACGCGATCGTCGGGCTCGCGGGCTGTGACAAGTCCCTGCCCGGGATGATGATGGCGATGGTGCGGCTCAACACCCCGTCGGTCTTCATCTACGGCGGGTCGATCCTGCCCGGGCGGCTCGAGGGCCGCGACGTGACCGTGCAGGATGTGTTCGAAGCTGTGGGCAAGCACCAGGCGGGAAACTATTCCGACGCCGAACTCGCCATTCTCGAGCGGGTGGCCTGCCCCTCGGCGGGGGCCTGTGGCGGCCAGTTCACCGCGAACACGATGGCTTGTGTTTCAGAGGCGATAGGGCTTGCTCTGCCGAACTCCTCCGGCGCGCCGGCCCCTTACGAGAGCCGGGACGCCTATGGCGAAGCCTCGGGGGCGGCGGTCCTGAAACTCATCGAAAAGAACATCCGCGCCCGCGACATCGTCACCCTGAAGTCGCTTCAGAACGCGGCGAGGGTCGTGGCCTGCACCGGCGGGTCGACGAACGCGGGGCTGCACCTGCCGGCCATCGCCCATGAGGCGGGGATCGAGTTCGACCTCATGGATGTCTGCGAGATCTTCCGCGACACGCCGTATTTCGTCGATCTCAAGCCCGGCGGGCAATATGTGGCGAAGGACCTCTACGAGGCCGGCGGCGTGCCGGTGGTGATGAAGGAGCTCCGCCGCGCCGGGCTCATCCATGAGGATTGCATCACCGCCACGGGCCGGAGCATCGGCGAGGAGATCGACGAGGTGACGCGGGAGGCGGACGGGCGGGTGATCTACCCCGTCGATGCGCCGATCACGAAGACCGGCGGCGTCGTCGGTCTTCAGGGCAACCTCGCCCCGGAGGGCGCGATCGTGAAGGTCGCCGGCATGAGCGAGGCCGAGCAGGTCTTCACCGGCCCGGCCCGGGTCTTCGAATGCGAGGAGGACGCCTTCGCCGCCGTGAAGGCGCGCGAATACCAGGAGGGCGAGGTGATCGTCATCCGCAACGAGGGGCCCGCCGGGGGGCCGGGGATGCGCGAGATGCTCGCGACCACCGCCGCGATTTCGGGCCAGGGCATGGGCAAGAAGGTGGCCCTCATCACCGATGGCCGGTTCTCGGGCGCGACGCGGGGTTTCTGCGTCGGCCATATCGGGCCGGAAGCCGCCCATGGCGGGCCGATCGCATTGATTCGGACCGGCGATGTGATTACGATCGACGCAAACAAAGGCGAGATCTCGGTGGATGTGTCCGAGGCGGAACTCGGCCAGCGGAAAGAGCAGTGGGCAGGCCCCCGTGAGACGATCTATTCCAGTGGCGCGGTCTGGAAATTCGCGCAGATGGTGGGTTCGACCCGCAAGGGTGCCGTCACCCACCCCGGAGCGGCCGGCGAACGGCATGTCTACATGGACCTCTAGGCTCACCGTTTTCGGCGCGGCCGTCGCCCTCGCGGGCTGCGGCGCGCCGGTCGACGTGGCCCGGCTCGCCCCCGAAACCGTGCTGGTGGCCGAGAATGTCGTGGTGGCCGGACCGCCTGGCTACTGCATCGACGCCGGGGCGGTTCGCGAGACCGGGTCGGCCGCTTTCGTTCTGCTGGGAAGCTGTGCGTCGCTCTCCGGTGACGGCATCCGGGCGATGCCGGACGCGCCCGGCGTGCTCACCGTGCTGGTGTCGCCCGCAGGCGGCGGCGCGGTCTTCTCCGCAGCGTCGGAACAACAGCTCCAGCGGTTCTTCTCCAGTGACGAAGGCCGCATCGCGCTGTCTGCCGACGGGCGGGCCGAGAGTGTCGAGGTGCTCGAGACCCGTTCCGAGGGCGGGCTGCTTTTCGTGCGCGCCCGTGACCTGTCGGGCGAGCGGCCGGCGGGCGTCGCCGAAGACTACTGGCGCGCGCTTCTCGACCTCAACGGCCATCTCGTGACGGCAACGGTGATCGGCCTCGAGGCGCGGCCGCTCGAACCCGGCGACGGGCTGAGGACGCTGGCCGCTCTGACCGAGCGTCTGCGGCGCGAAAACCCGCCCGGTTTGCCTCGATGAAAGGTTTCTGCGCCATGACGGCCCCGAATGCCGCCGGACTTGCGGGAAAAGGGGCTCGATGGGCGTGAACGTGGCGGCACGGATGCAGGGCTGGGTGGAGCGGCGGACGCTGCGCCGCTGGTCGCGTCTGGCCGACCGTGCGGGCACCGAGCACCCCGAAACGCTCAAGCGCATCCGCTCTCGCGCCCGGTCGCTTCAGCAGCGGGTGGACCGGCTCATTCACGTCGCCGACGAGCGGCTGGCCCTGCCGATGGTGGGGGCTTCGGGCATCAGGAAACAGCTGCATACCGACTGGGCCTGGCGGCCCGAACTCTGGTCGGGCCCCGTGCGGCCCCTCGGCGCGGTCGCGGTCTCGACGAGTACGCGCCTCGGCTCGGAAACGACGCTGTTTCACGACTGCGACTGGTCGGAAATCACTCTGCGCCAGGTCCGCAACACACACGGGGAGGACCTGGCGCCCTATGGCGCGCGCATCGACGTTTTCGCCTTCGACGGCTCCTATCTTTCCCTCGTGGTCGAGTTGCCGCCCGCAGCGGTCGACGGGCTGACGAAGAACCATATCGTCCGTTTCGAAACCCGGGTGACGACGGAGCGACCGCTGGAGCTTTTCGCGCGGCTGAACGTGCGTCACGGGCCGAACACCGAGCAGGTCGTGCG
>Ga0102943_1001975_pt1 | contig 12270 bp, 10 predicted proteins | sample SalPonC_black_MG_FD_78174 | JGI IMG/M metagenome (GOLD analysis project Ga0102943, IMG submission 78174) | Salt pond soil microbial communities from South San Francisco under conditions of wetland restoration - Salt Pond MetaG... | ecosystem: Environmental > Aquatic > Marine > Intertidal zone >...
CCCGGGGCCACCTGGAAGATCTGCAAAGCCTGGAAACCGCGTTTTCAGAATTGTCCCAACGCTTTGACGCCGGCATTGATCAGCGCCGGGCAAAGACTCTTTTTGAACGCCAGGACCGGGTATTCCGTCTCGACGCCTTCACCGCCCTGGCCAAAGAGATCTCCCTGTTAACGGAACAGGCCAAAGCCCTTGTCACAATAGGGTTCTGGGAAAACGGCATCAGAACCCTGTGGCAGAGCGCCGGCCTGCCTGTCCTGTCCATCGGTGTGGTCCTTTGCGGGGTCATTGCCCTGCTCATGAGAATCCGGGCCGCCCTGGTCCGGAACCAGCCCCTTGCCGGGAAGCTGGGTCCCTGGACCGCCCTTGCACTGGCGTTAGTCAGCCATTCGGTCATTCCTGCCGGCATGGCCGCCGCCCTGCTTATTTACAGCCGAAAGGACACCCTTTTTCCCATTGCCCCCCTTTTCTCCGGGGCAGCGGTACTCCTTCTGGTCTTCATGGCGGTCAAGTGGAGTCAGGCCGCCCTTGCCGGCCCGGCCCGGGAAGGGCTGGGAGGCGATGTCCAGGCCGGCAGGCTGATGCGCCTGATCCGGGGAGCCGCCCTTTTCAGCGTGGCCTATCTTCCCCTGGGCCGGTTCCTGGGACAGGATGCGGCCCTGATGGTGGCCTTCCGCCTTACCGGTGCCCTGTGGCTTTTGACCTGGACCCTGATCACCTGGCGGCATGTCCGCCTCTCCCAGGGCCAGACAAGGGCCCGGCAAAACCATATCCCGGCAATAACCTGCAAAGGGATCCTCATCCTTATCACCGGTGTCACCCTGGTCCTGGACATGACCGGTTTTGCCTCTCTGTCCTGCCACTGGCTGGTTTCATGGATAAAAACCGCGGCCATTGCCTTCTGGTGGTGGGTCTTTCTCGGCCTCATCAGGGAGTGGGATGGCTATTACCGGGAAAAAAGCAGTATCCGGAAAAACGATCTGCTCTATGACGACTATCCCGTACAATGGGTGCTGATCCGGGCCGGCCAGTTCCTGTGGCTCATCACCCTGGCAGCGGCCCTGCTTTTGGCCTGGGGCAACAGGCAGACCGTGCTGGACCCGGTCTACGGTTTTCTGGCCCACCCCCTTGCCTTGGGCAATATGACCTTCAGCCTCATGGGCCTGATCTATGCGGTGCTGGTCATTTTAATCACCTATGGGGCCACCCGGGTCTGGAAGCGGGTCTTCCAGACCAAATTCCTGGGCAAAAGCGGCATGGATATCGGGCTGCAGGCCTCTATCACAAGCATTTCCGTGTATATGATCTGGGCCTTTGGCATCCTGGTCTCCTTGCACGTATTCGGACTGAACACCGCCTCTCTGGCCGTGGTCTTTGGTGCCCTGGGCATTGGACTGGGCTTTGGGCTGCAGAACATATTCAACAACTTTATTTCAGGCATCATCCTCTTGTTTGAACGGCCCATCCAGGTAGGCGATGACATTGAAATCAACGGGACCTGGGCCCAGGTTAAAAAAATCAACGTCCGGTCCACGGTGGTCCAGACCTATGACAATGCCTCTTTGATTATTCCCAATGCTGATTTTATCTCTTCCCAGGTTACAAACTGGAGCTTCAAGGACAAGCGCATCCGCCGGAATATCAACGTGGGGGTGGCCTATGGGTCTGATATTGAACAGGTAAGGCAAAGCCTGCTGGATATCGCCGACAAGACACCCAAAGTACTTAAATATCCCAGGCCCGACGTTTTGTTCCGGGACTTTGGGGACAGCGCCCTGCTGTTCCGGCTCAGGGTCTGGACTGACATCGACAATATGATTACCGTGGAAACCGCTATCCGGTTCGAGATCGACCGGGTCTTCAAAGAGCAGGCCATTGAAATCAGCTTTCCCCAGCAGGATATCCACATCCGCTCCGCCCCGGGGCTTGCCCCTGGGCAACCGCCAGTCCCGGATCCGGACCTGCCGGATCACAAGGCCTGATATGTCTCAAGGTTTGTTGTCCGACAGATGGGTTTTGATCAAATCAGCAATCTTTTTGATGACGATCTGTATGACATTTTCATCTGCCTGGGAAAAAGAAAGACGAATGGTATTGTGCCCTGTGCCGTCAACAAAAAAAGACCGGGCATTGATAAAGGCAATGTTATGTTCCAGGCCTTTGTAAAAAAGGTGTTCAGCATTCATAGACTCCGGCAGCCGGACAAATATGAAAAAGCCGCCGCTGGGTCGGCTCCACTCGACTTCATCCGGAAAATGCAGGGCCAGCTGCTCTAGCATAAAATCCCTTTTCTGCCGGTAGCGGGCAATATTTTTTTGAATCTGCTGTTCCAGCAACCCCTTGCGGATAAATCCCAGCAGAATTAACTGGGACAGGCAGTTGGTGTTGATATCTATGAATTGTTTGGCCGTTACCATGTGCTGAATGATCCGGCGGTCAGCGCAAATCCATCCCAGACGCATGCCCGGGTTAAAGGTTTTGGAAAAAGACCGCAGGTGAATGACCCGGCCGTAAGGGTCCAGCTGTTTCAAGGACGGCAGCGCCTGCCCCTCGTATCTCAGCTCACAATACGGGTCGTCTTCAAAAATGACCAGGTTGTAAGTTTCTGCCATTTCAATTAATTTCCGGCGTCTTGAAAGCGAAAGCGTTACCCCGGTGGGATTCTGGAAGTTGGGAATCACATAGATGCCTTTGACAGGGGAGTGGTCCTGATCCGCCTGTTTTAAAACCGCTTCAAGAGCATCTATGCGTAATCCATCCTCATCCATGGGAACACCGGTTATCTTCCCGCCCTTGAGCTGTATGGCCCCTATCCCGCCAATATACGTGGGATTTTCCACGATAATCGTGTCCCCGGGATTCACAAAAAGTTGAACGCACAGGTTCATTCCCTGGCAAGACCCATGGGTAATAAGAATCTCTTCCGGATCAACCGTATCGTGCCCCTGTTTCTTCATCATTTTGCAGATCTGCGTCCGCAACTCTTTAAATCCGTTGGTCGGGCCATATTGGAGCATCTTTTCTCCATGGCTTTGTATCATTTCATTGAAAATTTTCTTGACCTCATCAATTGGAAAATACTCAGGCGAAGGCCATCCGCCGCCCAAAGATTTAATCTCGGGTTTGTCCACAAGAGCGGTCAATTCCCTGATGATAGACGGCTGACTGCACAGACTTTCACGACTCAGCAACTGGGTTAAAACTTGTTTTTCCATTGATGGTGACTCCTTTTTTTGCACCGCTTAAAACCATTTTTCTACCGGATTCCACACCCATTTTCAATGGCTGATACGCACCGGTCCCAAACGCTACCCCTGGGCTGATTTATGGCTGTGCAGCCACGAAAAAACTTGTGGAAGAGAAAAAGCATGCTAATATAAGTCCCTTCAATTTTCAGAAACAGGATGAGACGTGAGCCGTAACAACCCGATTTTTCCCTATATCTGCCTGGTCACTGCCATGGTGCTCTGGGCCTCGACCTTTGTGGCGTTGAAGCTGGCCTTCAGGACCTATGACCCCATGGTGGTCATCTTTGGCCGCATGCTGGTGGCAAGCTGCTGCGCGGTCTTGTTTCCCTTTGTCTTTAAAAAGGTGCAAGTGCGCAGGCAGGACATAAAAGCCATACTCTTCATGGCCGTATGCGAACCCTGCCTCTACTTCACCTTTGAGGCCCATGCCCTGGTACATACCTCGGCTGCCCAGGCCGGTATGATCACCACCATGATGCCCCTGCTGGTGGCCATCGGGGCCTGGGCATTTTTAAAAGAGCGCCTCACCCCGAGGACCTGCACAGGGTTTGCCCTGGCCGCGGCCGGGGCAGTGTGGCTGAGTCTGGGGTCTGCCCCGTCGGTCCATGCCCCCAATCCTTTGCTGGGCAACTTTTTGGAATTCATGGCCATGGTCTGCGCCACGGGCTATGCCCTGGCCTGCAAGCGCCTGACCGAGCGCTACTCCCCGCTGTTTTTAACCTTTATCCAGGCCTTTTGCGGGGCTGTTTTCTTTTTTCCAGCCCTGTTTCTGCCGGGCACCACCCTGCCGACCCAGGCCGCCCCTCTGCCCCTGTTTGCCATTTTCTATCTCGGGGCCGGGGTCACCCTCGGGGCATACGGCTTATACAACTTTGGTGTCAGCCGGATTCCCGCCAGCCAGGCCACGGCCTTTATCAATCTGATTCCGGTTTTCACACTGATCATGAGTGCCATCGTATTAAAAGAACGATTCTCCCTGACCCAATACCTGGCATCGGCCCTGGTCTTTACCGGGGTCATCCTTACCCAGGATCGAACCGCCCGTGCATCAGAACCTGACATCCCTTTGGACCGGCCAAAGATCATACCGGCCCTTGACCCCCTGATTATACCCAAGCCCCCCAAGGAGTAATGACATATGAAGCTTTGTTTTCCCATCCAGGACGATAACGGACTGGCCAGTGATATTTTTGACCATTTTGGGTCCGCCCCCAGATTTTTGATCTACAACACGGAAAAAAAAGACAGTTACATCTTTGAAAACCAGGACATGGAACAACGCCACGGCCATTGCAATCCCATGCGGGCGTTGAGGGGCAATATTGTGGATGCCGTTATTGTCGGCCGGGTGGGCGCCGCCACCCTCAAGGGCTTAAACAATCTGGGCATCCGGGTATACCAGATTGCCAAGGGCGATATCCAGGCCCATATCGGCCTGTACAAGAGAAAAAAACTCACGGAGATCACTCTGCTGCATGCCTGCGGCGGCCATGGACAGATGTCTGCCCATGGCGGGCAGCCGGACAGGCCCCGTTAATCCAGTGCCCTGATCCAGTCCAGGCTGTTCTGGCAGACCGCCTTGAGATCCACCAGGCCAAAAGGTGCCGGATCAAGGGTGGGAAAGCGTTCAGCCAGAAGATCTGCAAAGCAGACCCCGCTGTCCGCCAGGGCCGCGGTCCGGGTCCAGTAATCTGCCAGGTCTTCAATATACTCCGGCGGCCAGAAGGCCCTGGAGCCGGCATCATAAATGGCGCAGCGCTCAAGGGGAAAGGCGGGATCCCCATACTGGGAGGTGATGAACTCCGGGGCCATGACCGCATCCCGCCGAAGCAGGTCCGTCCCCGTCACCTTCACCTGCACCTGGGTTTTTGGCGTGGGCACGGAAAAACACCCCTCAAGATAGATCAGACAGGTCCCGTGGTATCCCGGAAACCGCTTTCGGCACATGGCATCTGTATGGGAAAGGATCTTTATGGCCCGGGGCCCGCCAAAGGTAAAAAACACAATGGACCGGATATCGGTGCCCTGTTTTTCCGCCTCTGCCACCAGGGCCTGCATGGCATGGGAGAGGCTGGTGCCTGTGGCCACCACATCCCCGATGACAATGGAGGCGGTTTTAGGCATATACACCTTGGTGTACTCACTTTCCACAATATGCCATTGCTCAGGTGAGCTGTCGTCCCGGGCCCGCTGGGCCGAGATAAAAGAGCAGCCGTGGCGGTTCCAGCCAAAGGCCTTGCCAAGGGCCTCCCGCAAGCCGAAGTTCAGCCCCCCCCTGAGGATGTCAAAAACAATGGTCTGGCGCTCTTCCAGGCAGGTCAGGCCTGTTCCGGCCAGGGCCCTGAGGATCCTTGCGCAGGCGGCTTTAAGCCCGTTGGTGTATTCCAGCCCCATGACCCGGGGATTGTTTGAAATCCCGCGGGTTTCCGGGGTGGTGGCGATGATGGTGTCAATGGCCGTATGTTTCTTCATGCGGTACAGGCCGCAGGTCTCTTTTACAAATATGGGTTCCAGCATTTTTTATGCGCTCCAGCTGTCTTAACGCCGGTCCACGGGCCTTCCGGACCTTGCCGGGACCTGGGGCGTTTTTTTAACCCCCAAAGGGTATCTAAGGGGTATTCCTGTTCCAGGATGGCAGGTTGTATTCTGCCATAAAAACAAAGTCAAGAAAAGATCCCGGCGCTGGCCTTTAGATCACCACCCTTGTGGCGGCCAAAACAATTGCAGCCCCTTGCATGGATGATCTCCAATCCTAAAATTTGCCTTCCAAGGGTCATGTAAAAAAAAGAAACGGCCATGTTGCGTTTGGCAACACCCGGGAATGGCCCCTGCCCATGACCGGTCTGCCCCCGCAACACCGAGACCCCGATGATGTAAAACGCCACACCTTGGACCGTTTTTGTGTTCCAGCGTCTGACACTCCCCGGCTGATTCTCCCCCTGATTCAAGGAACTCAGCATGTTTACCCCCTTTGTGTCACCATGGTCTCGGGTTTGCAAACCCAAATGGGTAAGCTGACCCACAAGAAAAAAGGAGGGCAACATGAAAGTTAAAAAACATTCCCCCACGGTCAAGGGCTTCCAGGTGGTTGAGAATCAATGCATCTGGATGAAGGCGGGAATCGTCAGCTTCAGGCTGTGCGACAATGCTTACGACTGCCAGAGCTGCCCCTTTGACAAGGCCATGCAAAAGACCGTCAAAGCGGGCCGCCGCCCTGATGATGCCGGCTGGACGAAAAATCTTGGGACCCTGTATAAATGGACTGACACACCCTGCCGCCACGTGCTGACCGGGCGCATCACCGCCCCAAAGACCTGCACCATGAATTATGAATGTTACCATTGTGCCTATGACCAGATGCTGGATGAGGAGGATCGGGCATTGAAGGGGGCTGCCCCCTCATGTTCAAAGGCGTCCGGCTACCGTCTGGCAAACGAATATTACTATCATCCAGGACATACCTGGGCCCGGTTCGACCACGGGGGCCGGGTAAGAATCGGGTTTGACGATTTTTTGGTCAAACTCTTTGGGGCGCCCTCTCATATTGCACTCGCCCCCCTGGGCGGAGATTTAAAAAAAAACCATGCCGGAATCACCTTTTATCGTTCAGGTAAAAAAGCCACTGCCGTCTCTCCCATTACCGGGTCTGTGCTGGCCGTCAATACCAAGGTGGCGGCACATCCGCAAATCGTTCATGAAGATCCCTACCATGAAGGCTGGCTGTGCATCATTGAACCCAATATGCCCAAGCGCAACCTCAGGGGACTTTTTTATGGAAAAGAGAGCCTGGAATGGACGGACCGGGAGAGTCACAGGCTTCTATCACTTATGGGGTCTGAGTATCAAGCCCTTGCGGCCACTGGGGGGGAACCGGTGGATGATGTATATTCACGTTTTCCCGAAATCGGATGGGACCGCCTGGCCGCCACCTTCCTGGCAGGCCAAAGGCAATAACCTCATCCAGAATATTTCACTGGACATGCTGCCCCAGCCGGCGCTCACAGTCCCGGCACAGGTGAAAAGGAATCCTGTCCAAATCGTCAATGGCCCCTGAAAAATGCATGATGCATCTTTTTTCGTTGCAGTGAAACAGGTTGAACAGGTGCCCCAGTTCGTGAAGGGCAACCTTGGCCGACCTTTCGTAAAAAAGGGCGGGCAGCGGCATGGATCCATTGGCGTTTTTGTTGAGCCGGAACAATGAAATCAGGGCCAGACAGCCGCCCTGAACAGCCTGGCCGTAAACATGGTTGAATATAGGGATAAACATATCCAGGGCCATGACCCCGACAATTTTTGCATATCCGCCAAATGCAACGGTGTCGAGCCGGTTGATGATGTGGCCGGCATTGTAACTCAGCCGGGCCTGATCAAAGGCATCCTCTGGAACGGGGCGCACAGGAAGGATATCCACCGGCCTTTTGTAGCAGGCGGTAATATTGGCCGCAATCACATTGGGTACCAGGGCCGGGACCTCTCCCAGCGGCACCACCCCGATCAATGGTTTCATGTCCGCCTTTTCAGGTTGTCCCGCTTAATGATTTTATGCAGGGTCGCCCGGTTGATCCCAAGGATCTTGGCCGACCGGGTGATCTGCCAGTCCTGTTCCTCAAGCACCTTGAGAATATGGGCCTTTTGTATGGATTTCAAGGTCTGTCCACAGCACAGGGGTGTTGGTCGCAGAAAAGAAAAATCTGTGGCTGCCAAGGTCCGGGATTTGCTCAGGACAACGGCGCGCTCCACTGCATTTTCCAGTTCCCGGACGTTTCCCGGCCAGTCATAAGACATGAGCAGGGAGATGGCATCCGGCCTGACCCGGTCTACATGTTTTGTGGTTTCATGGCTGAATTTTTCCATGAAATGCTCCAGCAGCAGGGGAATGTCATCTTTGCGCTCCCGCAGGGGAGGCAGACAGACCCGGATCACATTGATGCGGTAAAAAAAATCTTCCCTGAACTGCCCGGCCTGAATACAGGCGTCAAGGTCTTTACGGGTCGCTGAAATCAGGCGGAAATCAACTGCAACCGGGGTGTTGCTGCCCACGCTGAAAATGGTTTTATCCTCCAGGACCCTCAGCAGATCCACCTGCATCTTTGCACTGGTGTCCCCAACTTCGTCCAAAAACAGGGTCCCGCCGGAGACCACCTCCAAAAAGCCCTTTCTGGAATGCCCCGCCCCGGTGAAGGCCCCTTTTCGATGGCCGAACAACTCACTTTCCATGAGGGTGTCTGGCAGGGCGCCGCAGTTGATAGCGATAAAGGGAAGCTGGGCTCTGGGGCTCTTGGCGTGGATGGCCTTGGCCACCAACTCCTTTCCAGTGCCGGTTTCCCCGGTGATCAGCACGGTGGAATCGTTTTGGGCCACCTCTGGAATAAAGGCGTACAATCGCTTCATGGGGGCGGACTGGCCGATGATATTGTCAAACCGGGTGATCTGTTCCAAACACCCCTTGACATAATGATAGTCTGAGGTGATTTTCTGCTGACACAGGATTCTTTCCATTACCAGGGCCAGCTGGTCCGGCTTAAAGGGCTTGAGAAGGTAATCACTGGCACCGCTGCGCATGGCCCTGACCGCGCTTTCTATGGAGCCAAAGGCCGTGATGATCACCACCAGAGTATCTGGGTATGCCTCTTTTACCCTTTCAAGCAGATCCAGCCCGTCCATGCCCGGCATTTTAATATCCACAAACAACAGGTCAAACGATTTTGCTTCAAGCTTTTCCAAGGCCTCTGGGCCGGAGGCCGCCGTATCCACCTCGTGGCCGTATTTTCCAAACCAGCTTAAAAGCGACTCCCGAACGATCAACTCGTCATCCACGATCATGAGCCTCATTCTATCATCCATGGGTTTTCTTCCTTAAGGGTCTGAGACAGCGGCAACAGGAAAGGTGAGGATAAATGCAGTCCCCTTTTTTTCACGGCTGTCAATGGCTATGGTTCCCCTGTGATTTTTGACCACCCCGTATACAATGGAAAGCCCCAGGCCCGTGCCTTCTCCTGCATCCTTTGTGGTAAAAAACGGATCAAATAGATTGTCCTGAAGCTGTTCTGGAATGCCGTACCCGGTATCCCGGATCTTAACCCGGGCCTGTTTTGATGCCCTATCCATCCGGGAGGTTACGGACAGCTCTCCTTTTTCAGGCATGGATTCAATGGCATTGAAAATCAGGTTTAAAAAACATTGCTGAAGCTGATTGACATCCCCTTCAACCAGGACCGGGGCCGGGTACAGATCCGTTGCCAGGCTGATATTTCCAAGTTCCAGCTTGTGCCGGGTCAGGGACAGCACCGCTGTTAACACCTCGTTTAAGTCCACATGAGTCTGGGTCACACCGGGTTCCCGGGCAAAAGACAGCAGTCCGGACACAATACGGCCTAACCGCTCCAGTTCAGTGGACATGAGCTGCAGGTGACCTTTGAACTTTTCCAGGTCATTCGCCGCCGGGGGACCGGCGGTCAGGACATCCAGCATATGCCCGCAAAAGGTTAAAAGGCCCTGGATGGGATTGTTGATTTCGTGGGCGCAGCTTGCCGCCAGCTTGCCCAAAGAGATCATCCGGTCCTCCTGGACCATCTTCTGGATATCGGATTCAAGTTCCTTGACCCTTTTGCGCCACCGATCTGAAAATTCAGCCGTAATATCCCGCCAGAACTCGATCACCTGGGTGATCTTTCCAGCCTCATTTTTGACCGGATAAGTGCTCAGGTTGCAGTACACCCGGTTTCCGTCCGGCCCTGGATGGTCATGGATGACATGGACATTTTTACCGGTCCTCAGGGTTTCCACCATGGGACATCTCACCCCGGGAAAGGCAATGGAACAGGGGGCGTTTATGCCGTGGGAAATTTCATAGCAATGGGCACCGATGACTGCGTCTTTTGGCTTTTTCACCGTATTAAGATAGGCATGGTTGGCATCGACAATGGTGAAATCCGTGTTGATGAAGACAATGCCGGCAGTGCTCTGCTGAATCATCAGGTTGGAAAAGGTCTTCTCGGCTATCAGCCGCTGCTGGGCAGATTCCAGCTGCTGGCTCGTGTCTAGAAGGTTGCGAAGGATCCTGCTGATATTGTACTCAAGAACCCCCACGCCCTTGGGTCTCAGCCGGAGGATCTCAAAGAGCACATCCCTCTGGCCGGTAAGCTCCAGCACGCTGTCAAGGGGTTGGATATTCAGAAGGTCATGCAGGGAGGTGGTGGTAAATATCCCCATGTGATCGGCAAGCTGAAGGCCCTCTGCCTTTGGATTCGTATCACAGACCCCTTGTATTTTAATGGAAAAAAAGGAAAAAGGGTCATTTTGGATCAACTCAAGAAAAAACCGGCAGGTCCGGCCCCCGCCCACGATGGCGATATTCAGGGAAAAGGATTCCCCATCCTTTGGCACATGGTTGTGAGCACCCATCTGACCATCCTTGATTCAGAACAATCGCCCCTGGACCTGCCGTGCAAACCGCCTGGTTGTCACCTACAGTCCAGGGACAACCCATACCCCCTTATGTCTTGCTATCATTCGATCTTAAAAGAGACCTTCAGCTTGGTACGGTATCCGATGATTCTGTTGTCCTCCAACCGCATATCCATCTGAACCACTTCAGCGATCCGCATATCACGAACAGAGTTGTCAACAGTTGCTACAGCGGCTTTAGCAGCATCTTCCCATGAATTTTCAGAAAACCCGACAACTTCAATTATTTTATAGACGCTCGTTTCCATCACACCCTCCTTTAAATTATAGGTAATATCAAAGCGAGCCCGTTGATGTTTTTGACGTCAAAACCCATTGAAGCATTTGATCTATCATATAAATATTAATTTAATTTGTATACTTGTTTTATCATTTTTTCTCTGATATTTATTATAGGATGTGATTAAAATTCAAATGGTTAAATCATAACCCATCAGCAACCCGCCCCAGGGTCGGCCCTGACAAGTTCCTGCTCTATAAAATTGACACTCTTGTCGTTTGATCCTTGTACTCCTAACAAAAGCCGAGCACATACGTGGACAAAATTTTGGGCCATCTTGTCATCATCCCGGTAACATGATAAAAACGGCACACTAAAAATTCATACTTGCCTGGTGTGATTTTTGCTTTTACAAACGCAACCCTTTAGAGCCTGGTAAAGGCTGGGGATTAACTTTATAACCCGTTGAAGGAAAAAGAATGAAACGCTTGCTCATCATCTTAAGTGTCCTGATGTTCGCCGCCCAGGCCATGGCTTCAGACAAGATCAAGGTGGCCGGGATCTACACCCAGCCCATCCAACAAAAATGGGATGCCTGCCTGCACAAGGCACTTCAAAAGTCGGCCGATGCCGGTGATATCGACTATGTCTACTCGGAGAAAGTCTCCAACACCGACTATATCCGGGTACTCCGGGAATACTCGGAAAAGGGCGTGGACCTGGTGGTCGGAGAGGCCTTTGGCATCTCCAGGGATGTCAGAAAAGTGGCCAAAGACTATCCTGAAGTGGCCTATCTCATGGGCGACACCTTTGGCCCTGCCAAACCCAACCTCTCCGTCTTTGACAACTACATCCACGAACCCTGCTATCTGATGGGCATGGTTGCAGGCAAACTGACCCAGTCCAACAAGATCGGCATGGTGGGCGGCTATCCCATCGGTGAGGTCAACCGCCTCTTCCACGCCTTCATGGCCGGGGCCAAAGCCGTAAACCCCGCTGTCCGGTTCAAGGTCTCTTTTATCGGATCCTGGTATGATCCCCCCAAGGCCAAGGAGTTTGCCTATGCCCAGGTGGAAGCCGGCGTGGATATCCTCTACGCCGAGCGGGCCGGTGTTGTGGATGCCGCCCGGGAAAAGGGCATCCTGGCCTTTGGCAACGTCAATGACATGAATAAAGAGGAAAACGGCACAGATGTGGTCGTGGCCTCCGCCCTCTGGCATATGGACCCTGCCGTGACCCACGCCATTAACCTGGTAAAGGCCGGCACTTTCAAGGCCGAGGATTACAAGGAATGGACAATGATGGCCAAGGGCGGGGCAAGTCTCTCTTCTTACTACG
>Ga0102943_1001977_pt1 | contig 12263 bp, 9 predicted proteins | sample SalPonC_black_MG_FD_78174 | JGI IMG/M metagenome (GOLD analysis project Ga0102943, IMG submission 78174) | Salt pond soil microbial communities from South San Francisco under conditions of wetland restoration - Salt Pond MetaG... | ecosystem: Environmental > Aquatic > Marine > Intertidal zone >...
AGGATGCTGCGCTGGCCGAGCGCGCGGGGGCCCAGCTCCGAGGGACCGGTGAACCAGCCGATGATGCTGCCGCCGGCGAGCAGGTCGACCGCCTCTTCCACCGCGTCGGTCGTCTCGCGTTCGATGACCGCCGGCGTGCCTTCGATGGCGCGCGCGACCTCGCCGTCGCCGTACACCGCGCCGAAGCCGTCCCGCGCCAGCTCCCGGGGCCTGTACTCGCCGGTGAGATGCCAGAGGCCGTGGTAGGCGGCGCCGACGGCAGGTCCGGAGTCCTCGGCCGCCGGCATCACGTAGACCCGCTCGAAGCCGCCTTCGCGGATGATGCGCTCATTGGCGACGCTGTTCAGCGCGACGCCGCCGGAGTAGACCAGGTTGCGGCTGCCGCAGCGTTCGCGGGCGCCGGCGACGAGGTGGAGCAGCGCCACCTCCAGCGCGTTCTGCACGGAGGCGGCGAGCTCCGCGCAGGCCTCCCGGTCGTCCGGCCAGCGCTGATCCGCGTTAAATCGGCGGGGCACGGCGTCCGAGAAGTGAAAGCGGCCTTCCCGGATCTCGAAGAACTCGGCGGCGGGGATCGTCGGCCTGCCGTAGGGGGCGAGCCCCATCACCTTGCCGGCCTCCATGGGGTCGCCGAAGATCTGCTGCGCTGCCGCCGAGAAGAGGCCGCCCAGGCTCGCGAAGCCGGGCATCGAGCTGCCCGCCGGCGCCGGCTTCAGCCAGCGGCCGCCCTCAGCCAGGTGCTTCTCCACCGTGGTCAGTGCCGTGCCTTCCGAGCGATACAGCGAGGTGGTCTCGCCGCCGCTCACGCCGGTGTCTATGATCGCCGCCCGCTCGTCCGCGGAGAGATCGCTGTCCGGCGATCCCATGCCGTCGACCACGAGATTGGCGGCGTCCTCGAACCCGGACGTGGCGAAGGCGCTCGCCGCGTGGCCCGCGTGGTGGGAGAGAGTGAGCACCGGGGTGCCGTGGGTCTTCACGGCGAGGTCCGGATTGGCGCCGACGTCGTTCTCCGGCAAGCGCGTATCGCTCTGCGCGCAGAGGACGACCAGGTCGAGGTCCGCCGCGGTGATGCCGCCCTGGCCGAGGCAATAGCGGATGGCGAGCGAGGGCCGTGCGCCCTGCAGGCGGGCCCGCTTCTTGCCGGCAAGCCGCTCCTCCTGCATGGCCGCCACGATGCGGTGGCCGTGCAGCAGGCAGGCGGCGCCGTTGTGGGAGGCGCTGAGACCGAGCACCCAGGGCGAGTCAACTTTACGATCCCGCGCCATCGCTCCCCTCAACCGTCCGCGTTGCGCGTCCTGTGCAGACGCTCCCGCCAGAAGTCCGCGTTACGGATGCCGAGCTGCTCGGGATCGAACGTGTAGCGTGCCACCCCTGCCCGGCGCTGGCGTTCGTAGTCCCACAGGGCGGTCATGGCCGGGTGTGCCCGGAAGAACAGGATCAGGATGGCGACGATGTTCAGCCATGCCATGAGTCCGACGCCGATCTCGCCGAGCCCCCAGGCCAGGCTGGCCGTGCGTACCGCGCCGTAGAAAACCGAGGCCATCAGGGCCAGCTTGAGGATGGTGAGCTCGTAGGGAATGCGGAAGAAGCGGCGCAGATAGGCGACGTTGGTCTCTGCGATGTAGTAGTAGGCCAGCAGCGTCGTGAAGGCGAAAAAGAACAGCGCGATGGCGACGAAGGGCTTGCCGAAGCCCGGCAGCGCGCTCTCCACCGCCAGCTGGGTGAAGGTGGGTGTGTTCGGATCGATGGCGGCGTCCACGAAATGGAAGCCGGCCAGCGGCGTGCCGTTGCCGTCGACGACGTTGTAGGAGTGGGTGATCAGGATCATGAACGCGGTGGCCGTGCAGACGAACAGGGTATCCACGTACACCGAGAACGCCTGCACCAGCCCCTGCTGGGCCGGGTGATCCACCTCGGAGGCGGCGGCGGCGTGGGGGCCGGTCCCCTGACCCGCCTCGTTGGAGAAGATGCCGCGCTTCACGCCCCAGAATACCGCGCCGCCGGTGACGGCCTCGATGGTGAAGGCATGCTCGACGATGAGGCCCACGATGCCGGGCAGTGCCGAGGCGTTCATGCTCACGATGCCCACCGCGGTCACGATATAGCCCAGCGCCATGAAGGGCACGACCACCTGGGTGAAATGCGCGATGCGCTTCACGCCGCCGAAGATGATGAAACCCAGCACGGAGACCGCGGCAATGGCGGCGCCCAGCTTGGCATAGCTGACGGTGCCGAGCCCGGTCGTGAGCTCCGCGCCGTTGCCGAAGGCCAGCTCCACGGCATTGCCGATGGCGTTCGACTGGACGCCGGGCAGCAGCAGGCCGGTGGCGATGATGGTGGTGACTGCGAACACCCAGGCGTAGGACTTGAGCCCCATCGCCTTCTCGATATAAAAGGCCGGCCCGCCGCGGTACTCGCCTTCCTCCTCTTCCTTGTAGATCTGACCGAGCGCGGACTCGATGTAGGCCGTGGCAGCGCCGAGGAAGGCGACGATCCACATCCAGAGGACGGCGCCGGGCCCGCCGAAGCCGATGGCGGCCGCCACGCCGGCGATGTTGCCGGTGCCCACCCGGCCGGAGAGTGAGACGGTCAGGGCCTGGAAGGAAGAGATGCCGCGCTTCGATTCGCTGCCGGCGAACAGCAGCCGCACCATCTCGCCGAACAGGCGCACCTGGACGAAACGGGTGAGCACCGAGAACAGCAGGCCGGCGCCCAGACACAGGTAGACGAGGGGCGCGCTCCAGACGAATCCGTTGATCGCATCGACGATCTGCTGCATGCCGGGCTCCGGGGTTCGGCGGGCGAAGGCGGGATTCTATCCTGCCCGGGCACCGCCTTGCCCGGCCGGCAGGCCGCGCCGCCATTGACAATCCCAAAATCTGTCGATTATTCTCGACATATGGAAATAACAACCGCCACACGCTCGCTCGCCGCGCTCGCCCAGGACAGCCGGCTGTCCACTTTCCGCCTGCTGGTACGGGCCGGCGGCGCGGGGATGCCGGCCGGGGCCATCGCCGAGGCGCTCGGCATCCCCCACAACACGCTGTCCACCCACCTCGCCACCCTGTCGAATGCCGGCCTGATTCGTTCGCGGCGGGAGGGGCGCAGCATCATCTACAGCGTCGATTTCGACGGTACCCGGGCGCTGCTCGGCTTCCTGCTCGAGGACTGCTGCCAGGGCGCGCCGGAGGTCTGTACCCCGGTCCTGGACAGCGTGCTGGCGGATTGCTGCAGCCCCCTGCCCGAAGGAGAAACCAGCCATGAAACGCCTGCATGTTAGCCTCAGCGTCGAGGATCTCGACGCCTCCGTCCGCTTCTACTCGCGTCTGTTCGCCGCCGGGCCGGGCGTGCTGAAGCCCGACTACGCCCGCTGGATGCTGGAAGACCCACGGGTGAACTTCGCCATCAGCACCCGCCAGCCGGGCCGGGGCGTGAACCATCTCGGCATCCAGGCCGAGGACGACGGCGAGCTGGCAGAAATCCACGAGCGCCTGCAGGAGGCGGGCGGCCCCGTGCTGGACGAGGGCGAGACTACCTGCTGCTATGCCCGTTCGAAGAAGCAGTGGATCAGCGATCCCCAGGACGTGGCCTGGGAGACGTTCCTGACCCGGGGCGAGTCTGCGGTTTACGGTCATGACCACCCGGCGCGGACGAAGGACACCGCCACCGGTCCCTGTTGCTGAGACACGCCATGTCCGGATCCGACGCCGCGAAACGGATACTCGTCCTCTGCACCGGCAACTCCTGCCGCTCGGTCATGGCGGAGGCGCTCCTGAATCACCTCGGCGAGGGCCGCTATGCAGCCTGCAGCGCTGGCAGCCGGCCGGCCGGCTACGTGCACCCGAAGGCGCTCGAAACGCTGCGCCGCCACGGCATCGACCCGGGCGAGCCGCGCAGCGAATCCTGGGACGCGTACGCCGACGAGTCGTTCGACTACGTGATCACCGTGTGCGACTCCGCCGCGGCCGAGTCCTGCCCCGCCTTTCCGGGCGGATACACGAAGCTGCACTGGAGCACGCCGGATCCGGCGAAGGCCGCGGGCACCGAAGCCGAGATCGACGCAGCCTTCGAACAGGCTTACACGATGCTGAAAGAACGTATCCGGCGCGAGCTGCCGTGAGCCGTCTTTCCGGGGCGGTTGCGCGTCGCCGGCCGGTCAGACGGCGCCCCGGCGGGCCTCCAGGTGCAGGCGGACCTCGTGTGCCTTCTCCTCTGTGATCGAGTAGGTGGAGATCACCCAGATCGCGATGGCCGAGGCTGCCGCCGGGATGAAGGCATCACACACCCGCATCAGGTAGATGGCGCGGTCGGTCTGATTGCCGCCCAGTTCGACGTCGAAACCCGTCGCGTTCAGCAGGAAGCCGCTGGCCGCGAGCGCCGCGGCCATGCCCAGCTTGACGACCCACCAGAAGATGGAGCCGTACATGCCTTCGCGCCGCTCGTAGGTATTGACCTCGTCGGCATCCACGACGTCGCAGATCATGGCGGGCATCAGGGTGAACAGGCCGCCGAGTCCGAAGGCCATCAGGGGCGCGGGTAGCAGCAGCAGCCACGGCACTTCCGGGTTGTAGCAGACCCACTTCAGCGCATAGCCCACCATGGAAACCCCGATGGCGACGTAGAACGCGCGCTGCTTGCCGATCCGGGTTCCCAGCCAGGTGATGAAGATGATCACCAGGAACGTCGATATGGCGCCGAGCGTCCCCGAGTAGCCGGCGTATTTCGACCCCAGGCTGGTGTCGCCGCCGAAGACGTAATAGATGATGACGTAAAACTGGAACGATGCGATCAGCATAAAGCCGTTGAAGACCAGGAACGTGGCGATGCAGAGCTTGACGAACGGCCTGAACTTCAGGGAGATCGCGAAGCCGCGGAAGAAGTCGAGCATGCTGTGCAAGAACGCACTGCCGGCGACGGCGAGTTCCGCCTTCGGGTCGGCATCCCCCAGGGCGGCCTCCTTGAAGCGCTCCCGCAGGAAGATGGCGGGCAGCACGCCGACGGCGGCGACGACGACGGCGATGATGATCGCGAGACCCGCCGCGCCCTGTGCCATGTCGTCGAACCAGGCCTCGTTCTGCATGATCCACAGGAACCAGGGCGCCACCACGTAGGCGAGCTGGCCGATGAAGTTCTGCACGCCCATCAGGCGGGTGCGCTCGTGATAGTCGGGCGTGAGTTCGTAGCCGAGCGCCACCCACGGTGTGGCAAACACCGTGTAGGCGAGGTAGAAGATCAGCGAGCCGCTGAGGAAGTACCAGAAATAGAACGCATCGCTCTTGCCCTCCGGCAGCTGCCAGAGGATCGCGTAGATGATGGCGACGGCGATCGCGCCAACGAAGATGTACGGACGCCGCCGGCCCCATTTGGACTTGGTATGGTCCGAGATATAACCCATCAGCGGGTCGGTGATCGCGTCGGTCAGCCGGGGCAGGGCACCCAGCAGCCCCACGAGGGCGGGGTTCATGCCGAGGCCGAGATTGAGCACGATGATCATGCCGCCGATGGCGCCGGCCAGCAGGTTGTTGACGAAGGCGCCGAGCCCGTAGATGAGCTTCAGCGGAAACGGAATGCGATCCTGCGGTGCAGTCTCGTAGTGTGCGGCTTCGTTCATTATTCTTCGTGTGCCCCCCGACAGCACAAAGCCAGTCGGAATATGCTGCGTTAAATTGACAGCGCTGTCAAACACGTTCGATAATCGCTAGACATTTCGGCCGATAATTCGTCCGGATGCAGACGGCCGGCCGGACGCGGGACCCGGCCCGATCGGGCCCCGCCTGAACGCCCGGTGATCGCCCGGTGATCGCGATACTGCGTGCCGGCGTAGTGCGGCGTAAATCCTGTTCCGCCAAAAGGCTCCTGCGAGGTTCCGATGACGAGATCGAAGGCCAGTCCCGTCCACGCTGCCGACCCGATCGGCCGGCGCGTCGGGGCCCTGCTGGCCGAGATGACGCTGCACGAGAAGATCGGGCAGATGAGCCAGGTCAACGGCGGCGAGAGCTACATCCACGACTACCTCGCCGAGGCTCTGCGCGCCGGGCGCGTCGGCTCCGTGCTGAATGAGGTGAACGTGGATACCGTGAACGAGCTGCAGCGCATCGCCGTCGAGGAGAGCCGGCTCGGCATTCCCCTGCTGATCGGCCGCGACGTGATACACGGCTTCCGCACCATCTTTCCCATCCCGCTGGGTCAGGCGGCGAGCTGGAACCCGCAGCTCGCCGCCGAGTGCGCAGCCGTCGCCGCCCGGGAGGCTGCCGCCGCCGGGATCAACTGGACTTTCGCCCCGATGATCGACATCGCGCGCGACCCGCGCTGGGGCCGCATCGCGGAGAGCCTCGGCGAGGATCCGCAGCTCGCGAGCGTGCTCGGCGCCGCGATGGTGCGCGGTTATCAGGGCGACAGGGAGGGGAGCGAACATGGGGCCGAACACGGGGCCGGACTGTCGGATGCGGGAACGATCGCCGCCTGCGCCAAACACTTTGCGGGCTATGGCGCTGCCGAGAGCGGCCGCGATTACGCCACCGCCAACGTCCCCGAGAACGAATTGCGCAACGTCCACCTGCGTCCCTTCCGCGCCGCGGTGGACGCCGGCGTCGCCACCCTGATGACCTCCTTCAGCGAAGTCGACGGCGTGCCGGCCACCGCGAACGAATTCCTCCTGGATACGGTGCTGCGTGGCGAATGGAACTTCGAAGGCCTGGTGGTCAGCGACTGGGACTCCATCCGCCAGCTCAGCATCCATGGCCTGACCGCGGACGACCGGGGCTCCGCCTTGGAGGCGGCCCGGGCGGGAGTGGACATGGAGATGCACGGCGATGCCTACCTCTGCCACCTGGCCCAGCTGGTCGAGGAAGGCGAGATCGATCCCGCCGGCATCGATGCGGCGGTCACGCGCATCCTCGCCCTCAAGTTCCGCCTCGGCCTGTTCGAGAACCCCTACACCGACCCCGGCGCCTTCCCCGCGGCGGCGGACGAGCAGGCGCTGGCGACGGCGAAACGCGCGGCCCTGCAGAGCGCCGTCCTGTTGAAGAACGAGTGCAAGGCCCTGCCGCTGTCGACGGAGGCGACGCGCACTCTCGCCGTGATCGGCCCCCTGGCCGATGCGCCCCATGACCAGCTGGGCACGTGGATATTCGACGGCGACGAAGACCTCAGCGTCACGCCGCTGCAGGCCATTCGCGAACAAGCAGGCGAAGAGGTCGACGTCCGCTATCTGCGCGCGATGGACACCTCGCGCAGCCGCGACACGGCCGTCTTCGACGAAGCCGCGGCGCTGGCCGCGGACGCCGATGCCGTGCTGCTGTTCCTGGGCGAGGAGGCCATATTGTCGGGCGAGGCGCATTCGCGAGCGGACATCGGTCTGCCCGGGGCCCAGTCGGAACTGGTCGCCCGGATGAGCGAGGTCGGCAAGCCGGTGATTGCGGTGATCCTCGCCGGCCGGCCGCTGACGCTCTCCGATATCGTGGATCGGGTCGACGCGATCCTGTACGCCTGGCATCCGGGCACGATGGCGGGCCCGGCATTGGCCGACCTCCTGTTCGGGGTGGAATCGCCGTGCGGCAAACTGCCGGCGACCTTCCCGCGCATGGTCGGGCAGGTGCCGATCTACTACAACCACAAGAATACCGGCAAGCCGCCCTCGCCCGACACCGTGGTGCACATCGACGACATCGACCCCAGCGCGCCCCAGCTCTCGCTCGGCATGACGGCCTTCCACCTGGACGCCGGCTACACGCCGCTGTTCCCGTTCGGCCACGGGCTGTCCTACACGACCTTCGACTACCAGAACATCCGCACCGACGTCGAAGAGCTGGTGCCGGGCGACTCGATCACCGTCAGCGCCGACGTCGCCAACACCGGGGAGCGTCCGGCCGTTGAGGTGGCCCAGCTCTACGTCCGCGACCTCGTCGGCAACGTCACCCGGCCGGTCCGGGAGCTGAAGGGGTTCCGCCGCCTGCGGCTGGAGCCTGGCGAGCGGACCACCGTCTCCTTCGTCCTGCGGGCGGAGGATCTCGCCTTCTACGGCCGGGACATGCGGCTCCGGACCGAGCCGGGGGAGTTCCACGCCTGGATCGGCGGCAGCTCGGCCACCGAATTGCAGGCCGCCTTCCGGCTCGTCGAGAGCGCCTGACCACCCATGGCCGGTCGCTCCAGTCTCTCGCTGCGCGGATTGCGAACGTTCTGCGTCGCGGCCAGGCACGAGAGCTTCCGTAATGCCGCCGAGGAGCTCTACATCACGGCGTCGGCCGTCAGCCACCAGATAAAGAGCCTGGAGCAGGAGCTCGGCGAGCAGCTCTTCGAGCGCAACGCGCGCGAACTGCGGCTGACGAAGACCGGCCGCTCGCTGTACGAGGAGACCTGGCCGCTGATCGAGCAGCTGGACACCGTGGTCGCGGCCTACAAGAAAGACACGCGCCGCCCCTCGATCCGCATGTCCGTGCAGCCGTTCTTCGCCAGCGAGTATTTCGTGCCGCGGCTGAGCGAGTTCACCGAGGAACACCCGGACATCGACATCGAGGTGGGCACCAGCGACGAGACCGCCGAGACCCATCCCGCCGACGCCGACCTGTCCATCCGCCTGTTCCGCTCGCCGCCCGCGAGCGTCAGGTCCGACCTGCTGATGCCCCTGCGTCTGGTGGCGGCGGGGTCGCCGGAGTTCCGCAAGAAGCTGACCGTGAGCGGGAAACGCGTGACGAGCGACTTCCCCCTGATAGTGCACGAGACCCACCCCACCGCCTGGGAGCGCTGGTCCCGGGCCAGCGGCATCTCGCTGCCGAAGGGCAGCAAGGTCACGCGGCTGGACTCGATGATCGCCGTCGTGCGCGCCTGCGAGCGCGGCATCGGTGCGGCGCTGGTGCCGGTGCCGATCGCCGACCTCTGGTTCAAGTACGGCAGCATCGTGCGGCTGTTCGAGCAGGAACTCGTCGAGGAGGTCAGCTACTACCTCATCAGCCGTTTCGAGGACGCCGACGACCCGGCGATCGGACTCCTAAGACACTGGATTCTCGAGAATTTCACCGAAGGCGGTTGATTTTTTCTCAACCCTGGCGTGAGTTTTCTTCGTTTGTGGACGCACCTCCATGGCCCTATCTTGTGTGGCGTCGGCCGAACACGCCGGCAGATCGCAAGAAGCACGTTCGCTATGGAGAGTAAGACATGCGTATCGAAGCCAACCGAACCCGTGACCCGTTCCGGTTCAGCCTGAGAGGCAGGGCGGCGATCAACCCGTTCGTCATCGTGCCCACCGTGCCCGACGACAAGATCAACGAGGCCTGGGACGCCAGACTGCGGCGGCCCGCGCCGGTGGAAGTCCGGGAAGAGCGGCCGCGCACGATGCGCGGACTCGAGAACATCCTCGCCCGCTACTTCGCCCCCGGGCGCCAGGCCGCCTAGCGCCGGATTCCCCGCCCAACGCCGCAGCCGGCGAGCCCCGCTCGCCGGCTGATCCCGGCCTGGAAGGCCGGATCGCCCGCCCCCGGGCGACGAGACAGCACTATGTCGGCAGGACCGGCAGAGCTGTGCGCGCCCGTCAAATTGACAACGCTGTCAATCTCTGATAATCCTGTTAGCCGAAAACGACGATATGACGATTTCCCGGCTTTGCGGGATCGATTTTCGGGGGGGGAGCTATGAGACCTGGTAACGACGTGCCGCCGCGCGTTGCGCTGCCGCCGGCAGCGACTTCATCTCTGTGCGAATTCATCGGCATCGAGCGCGCCGCGTTCCTGCCCCACGCCGAACCGCGCATCTGCCCGATCCCGATCCCGATCCCGGCCCCGGATCCCGGGGCGCGGGTCAGCGTCACCCAGCCAATCAGCCTCAAGCCTTCGGGCTTTCCGTCTTTGAGGGAGAACCTATGATGCCCGGCCCGCAAGGATTGCCACGCTTTGTCGCCGCTCTGGCCACCCTGGTGGCGCTGTCGGCCTGCACCCAGGAAGACCGTGATCAACCGCTGGAGCAGGTCGAGCCGATCGACATCCCGGCGGCGGATACCACCACCCGGACCAACTTCAACATCAGTAACCCGACGCTGGAGATACCGACGACGTTTCCGGTGGGCGACGGCGATCTGCTGACTCTGGTGTGGAGCGACGAATTCGACAGCGCAAAGCTCGATCCGGAGACCTGGTTCTTCGAGTCCGGCGACGGTTCCGACTTCGTCGGCGACGGCGGCATTACCGGTCTGCCTTCGGGGTGGGGAAACAACGAGCTGCAGTGGTATCTGCCGGACAACGCGCAGCTCGAGAATGGTGTGCTGAAGATCACCGCGCGGCGCGAGACCGTGGGAGACTTCGGTTACACGTCGGCGCGGATCACCACCCGTGACCGCTTCGCATTCAAGTACGGCCGTATTGAGGCGAGCATAAAGTTCCCCTCCGGCCAGGGCCTGTGGCCGGCATTCTGGATGCTGTCGCAGGACAGCCCGTACGGCAGCTGGGCGGCGACAGGCGAAATCGACATCGTCGAAGCCGCCAATCTGGACGGCAACCCCGGTCCCGGCGGCGTCGGCGGCGGCAACAACATCTTCGGTACCATCCATTACGGCGGTGAGTTCCCGGCCAACGAGTTTTCGAGCGTTGATTACACACCGTCCGAAGACGTCACCGGCGGCTTCAATACCTACGCACTCGAGTGGGACGAATTTGAAATCCGCTGGTATTTCAACGGTGTGCTGTACGCGGTGCAGAATTCCTGGTTCTCCACCGCGGCGCCTTATCCCGCGCCGTTCGATCAGCCGTTCCACATCCTCCTGAATCTCGCGGTAGGCGGGGATCTGCCCGGCGCGCCGACGGGCGCGACGCCGTTCCCCGCGACGATGGAAGTCGACTGGGTCCGCGTCTATTCCGGTGAGGAGGTCGAGGTGGAGCCCGCTGATCCGGGCATCATTCCGGAGGTCGTAATCAGTGCCGCGGACGGGTCGGCGCCGGACCTGACGCCCATTTTCGAGACGTTCGGCTCGGGTAGCACCTTCAATCAGAATTTTGCAGGGGACAACTCCTACGCCAACGTGGTGCAGGTCACGGTCGGAGCCGGCTATGGAGGCGGTACGCTCGCACAGCTCGGCCTGACGGGACTGACGCCCGGTTTCGCGACCGGCTATGACGAGTTCCTGTTCAAGGTCAAGGGTCTCGACACTGACAACACTATCGTTGCGAAACTCGAAGAGCCTTTCCCCGGGACGTCGGTTCCCGTCACCGTAGACCTGACCGCTCCTCCCGCCAGTGTCACGGTGACCGATCTCGGCGATGGCTGGTCGCAGGTGGTCATTCCGGTGGCTGCCTACGGGGACGTCTCCACCTTCAGTCAGATCGTGTTCGAGACGCTGGTAGGCGCCTATCCCGAAGGTCACCGGTTCTTCCTCGCGGACATCGGCTTCAATATCGACGACGGTACCGGCGGCGGTGACACAGGCGGCGGTGACGGCCACGGCGCGGGTACGGCCGGTGTGTTCACGGAGACGGCGACAGAATCGACCATTGCGGTAACGAGCATTACCAATAGTGCCGATTTCGGCGGTAACAACACCGTCGCCGATCCCAACAGCACGGCGATCCCCGCATTCGAGGGCAACGTCGTCCTGTCGATCGATTACCAGGACACCAGCTCTACATTCGGCGGTGTGATCCTCAATTTCGGCGGTGTCGACCTGACGGCATATGACACGCTGAATTTCACGATTGATACGACGGGGATTGCCGGGTTGGCAGACCTGACGATCCAGATCGAGCCACCCGGTGCGGGGGCAGACGGTACCAAGGTTCTTCTGTCCGGTTATACCCCGGTCGCCACATCGGGCAACTGGGCGACCTATGCGATCCCGTTGGCCGATTTCCCGGTGACTAACCTGGCTGCTGCCGACAACCTGGGCTTCTGGAATCCGATCGGTGGCGGTGATGAGCTCGTATTCGGCACGCTCTACGTGGATGACGTTTACTTCTCTACGGAAGACGGGACCGGTGGAGGTGGTGGTGGCGGCCCCGGTGCCGGCGACCTTGCCGTAAACGGCGGCTTCGAAGCCGGTGATCTGTCGGGCTGGGCTCTGTTCCCGGTCAGTGCGGATCCGAACGAGCAGACGGTCGTCACGACGAATCCGAAGTCGGGCACTTTCGCGGGGCGTATCAACAATACGACGCCGGGAACGGCCTCCATCATCAAGCAGGCGAATCTGGCGCCGGTTGAAATCGGCCAGACCGCCACCGTGAGTTTCTCGGCACGGGGCAGCTTCGGGCCCGGCGGCGTCGCTTTCGCCGAGTTCTTCACCGAACTGG
>Ga0102943_1001983_pt1 | contig 12235 bp, 12 predicted proteins | sample SalPonC_black_MG_FD_78174 | JGI IMG/M metagenome (GOLD analysis project Ga0102943, IMG submission 78174) | Salt pond soil microbial communities from South San Francisco under conditions of wetland restoration - Salt Pond MetaG... | ecosystem: Environmental > Aquatic > Marine > Intertidal zone >...
CGGTACTGGGGCTGGGTTCCTGCGTGGATAACACCCGGATTCTCATTGCCGCATCTGCCATGGTCAAGGCAGGCGGTTTGGGCAACAGCATTGCCGATCTGCCGGTTGCTGGATGCGCCCCGGAATGGATGAGTGAAAAAGCCCTGGCCATCGGGCAGTATTTTGTGGCATCCGGTGTGTACACCGTATTCGGTATCGGGTTTCCCACCATTGCCGGCACAAGGTTCCATGATCTTTTGTTCGACGGTCTGGAACAGCAGGGATACGGCAAATGGGGTAGGGGCAAAGACCCCATGGAAATTGCGAAACTCATGATTGCGCACATCGATAAAAAACGCAAACAGCTGGGTATTGACAAGGTGCGGGAAAGAACCCTGGTGGACATGAACGACCGCCGGGCTATTGCCTGATAATCTTTTCTTACCTTCCCCCCCCGGGGCGGTTTCCTGAAACAGTTGGCCGGCAAAATGGCTGGAAATCGTCCCCGGGGGTTCTTTTTTCAGGTGGTGAAAAAAATTTGACATCCATGCACCAAGGCTTTATATAAATAAGCATACAGACAATCAAAAACAAGGACCTTGTGCATGGGCCGAAAAAGCATATCCCACATCCGGAAACCTGAAATTCTGCGCCACACTTACAAAGTTGTGGAAGAAGAAGGGTTCATGGGGATGACCATCGGTAAAATTGCCAGCCGCATGGGGGTCAATTCCGGGCTTCTGATCCATTATTTTAAAAGCAAAGAAGGCCTGATCATGGAAATGGTGGATTACCTGTTCAAAATTTCCATGACATCCTACCACAAAGAGCTGGAAAAATACACGACCCCCAAGGCCCGGTTTCAGGGCCTTATGCACATACTGTTCAGTACCAGCGACAAAGGACCGCAGCGGGATGCGGTTTTCTGGTCCTGTTATGCCATGGGTTTCAGAAATCCCGATATCCGGGAACGTATCCAGGACATGCAAAAAAAATTCATTGCCTTTGGTGTCAAAGAGATTACCTCCTGGGAAGATGCCGGACTGGTCACCGTCCCGGACAAGGAAAAAGCCGCCGCCACCATTCTGGCCCTTTCCGAAGGGTTCGGCATCTTGCGCAATTCACTCAAAGATCTGCACTCCCTGGAAGAGATTGCACATTCCATGCAGAAATGTGCCTTAGAAGCGCTGGGTGCAGTAGAACCCGCCACCACCAGCACTGCTGACCGAATATCAGCGCAATAATCTGGATATTTGCTATAGCTGCGAACCCGCTGCGGGGAGCCCCTGGTGGTATCCTGTGAACGGGCCGTCAGAGCCGGAAGGGGCCTGTTACAATATGCCGGCATACTTACCAGAGAGTGGATCACGCTCTCTCATTACGCACATGGAACCCGGCCCCTGCAGGATATCGGACCGGGCACAGGATACCACCAGGGGCGGGGCAGGAGACTGCCGGTTCAGACCAGCAGGGAAATGGACAGGGAAACAAACGACAGCAGTGTGGAGATCATGATGGCCCCGGCTGCCAGGTGTGTATCTGAATTCAGTTGACCGGACAGCACATAGATGGCGGTGGATGTGGGCAGGGCAAAAAAGATCATCCCCACGGTAAAGGCGATCCCGGTCACCTGGAAAACCGTCAGCAGAACAAACCCTGTTGCAGGCAGCAGCGCAAGCTTGATCCCGGCGGCCAGCAATGACAGCCGGGCATGGTCGGCAAGCCCCTTGAACTGTAAAGAGCCGCCAATGGATATCAAGGCCAGGGGCAAGGTTACAGAGGTCATCAATGAAAAACTGTTGTGGACAAACAAGGGAAAATATAGGCCGGACCGGGAAAACAAAAATCCGGCGGCGCACCCGATGATCAACGGGTTGGAGACCAGTGCCCGGATGAAATACCGGGCTTTTTGACGGGGTGCCAGCTGCTGGTCTGAATACCACACCAGCACGGAGACCGACAGCACATTGATCACCGGGATGACTATGCCGGCCAGAATACCGAAATGGCGGACCCCTTCTTCTCCCAGGACCGTCAGGACAATGGCCATGCCGATATAGGTGTTGAACCGGAAACTGGCCTGACAGAAAGAACCGGCCTGGAAATGGGAGATACGAAAAAAACGGATGGCCCAGAGGCTTGCCAGAAACGCCAGGACTACCCCGGAAAGCCCGGCAAGACAAAGCCCGGCATCTATTCCCTGATCCGGTCCGCTGCCGCCGATTTTCCAGAACAGCATGGCCGGGAAAAAAATATAGTAGACCAGGCGGTCTGACATGGCAAGGAACCGGTCATCGGTCATGCCGTAAGATTTGAGCAGCCGCCCCAGAAGCAGCAGGGCAAACAAAGGGAATATGGTATTGAGCACCAGCATGATCAGACGGTGAAAATCCGGTTTTCGGTCAGGCTCAGAAATTGCGGCCCTTGGTCTGTTATATGAATAACGCTTTCAATGCCTGCGGCAAACCGGTCCTTGAAGATACATTTAGGTTCCACGGCAAACACCATGCCGGGGGCAAGTTCGGTGTTACGCCCCCTGGCCAGGATGGGATCTTCCACCAGCTCCAGGCCGATACCATGACCGATGAACCGGGACTTGAGATCCGGCAGGCCCAGAAAAGAAGAGGCCAGCCCCAGTTTTTGTGCCCTGTTTACGGCTGCGGAGAACACCTCACCCACCGTGGTGCCCGGAACCATGAGATCCTTGACATGGTACAGGATATCTATGGCTGCCAGACCAGCCTGTTCGGCCCGGGAAGGCATCTTTCCCATCACCAGCATCCGGGTTTCATCCATGTGATACCCGTTGACCATGGTGCCAAGGTCCATGAGCAAGGGCTCATTTTTGCCGATCAGTTTGTGGCCGGCACCAAACGGATAGGCACTGCAGGTACCGGCCCCGCTCACCGGACTGTCCAACGCCCCGCCAAGACCACCGGAATGTCCGCTCATCAGGTGATGGGCAAACCCTTCAGCCCGGTAATGGCGCACCAGGAGTTTGCCGGAATGACCGATAGACCGGGCAAAGGCCTCAATGCGGCCACAAAAAGCAATCTCTGATTCTTCTGGCACAAGATTTTCGCATATGAACGCAAAGGTGTCTTTCGACACCCTGGCCGCATCCGCCATCCGGCTGATTTCCCAGTCGGATTTGATCATGCGGCAGCCGGAGATCAGCGGAGTGGCATCCGCAAAAACCACCGGGGAAAACAACGATTCAAAGAATTGAAAATCACGCACCGGCACCACATCAAAGGCCAGGCCGATGGACCGGGCAGCGGAGGTATGGATTTCTTTGATCCGGTCCGGGATGCGGGTGACGGATGCAATGGGCACCACACGGACAAACCCTGTTTCCCGGCGTGCCCGGGGCAGATACCGTTTGACAAACAGCAATGGATCATTGTCCACAGGCACATACAGATATGCATCCTGGGCGGTTCCTGAAAAATAATAGATATCTGGTTTATGGCTCAGAAACACGGCATCCATGCCGGTTTTTTCCATATGGCATTTCAGATGACTGATCCGGTCAGCGATTTCGCCGGCCGGTGTCAGGAGGGGGTCATTTTTCATCAAGAATTTGCCGTATGGCTTTCAAAAGGTCATGGTTGCCAACAGGTTTATGGAGATATTTTTTAATCCCCATCCTGATGGCTGCTCCTTCTGAAATATCTTCACTGAAACCGCACCACAGGATAATGGGCATATCCGGCCGGATCTGCAGCACTTTTTGGGCAAGCTTGTCTCCTGTGAGTTTCGGCATCGTCATATCGGTGACAATCAGATCAAATCCATGGGGATCCGATGTAAAGGCTTCCAGGGCAGCCATCCCATTGTCAAACAAACAGGTTTCATACCCATGGCTCTGTAAAAACTCTTTGCAGATCTGTCTGATCGCTTTTTCATCATCAACAACCATGACCGTTTCTGTACCATTCAAAGCGTCGGCTTCATTTTTTTCCACTTTTACAGCACCATGCCCCGCCTGGTTTGCAACCGGAAAATCTATCACAACCTGTGTGCCTTTGCCGGGCCTACTGTGAACCGTCAAAAACCCGCCATGCTCATCAACAATCGCCTGGACTATGGCCAGGCCCACCCCACCATTGCCTTCGCCGGTTTCCCTTGTGGAATAATAGGGATCAAACGCTTTTATCAAGGTGTCTTCATCCATGCCATGGCCGGTATCACAAACAGCCAGTCTGACAAAATCCCCCGGGGCAATGCCCCTGTCTTTTATGTGCCGTTCCCGGGTAACTGTCTCATCTGTCAGGGATACGGTCATAATGCCGTTCTGCCGTTTCATGGCATGGTATGCGTTTAAACACAGGTTCATCAACAACTGGTGCATTTTTGCAGGGTCGGCCAGCACCATCTGTCTGGAATCAAGCTGTGTTTTGATCTCTATGGTGGCAGGTATGGATGACCTGAGCAGCTTAAGTGATTCTTTTACCAGCAGATAGACCCGCAACGGTTTTTTGATATATTCTGCCTGCCGGCTGAAGGTAAGCACCTGCTGCACCAGTTCAGCCGCTCTTTGTGCAGCTTTCATGACCTGATCCATCTGGTCTTTTGCCCTTTCCGGGTTGTTCAGGTTGTTCTGGGCCAGCTGGGAATAGCCGAAAACTGCAGAAAGTATATTGTTGAAATCATGGGCAATTCCTGCAGCAAGGGTGCCGATTGCCTCCATTTTCTGGGACTGCTGAAGACGGATCTCCAGATTTTTTTGTTCGCTGACATCCCTGGCGATGCCGTGAAAACCCACAGGATCACCATGGGCATCGGTTAAAAGGGCCACGGATGTGTCCACATGGCAGATGGAACCGTTTTTCCGGATAAGCTCCCAGTCGAATGCTTTGCGCCCTTTTCCGGTTTTAAACACCCGGTTAAAGGTTTTAAAGACTTTTTTTGCATTCTCGCCGTCCATGAAATCCCGGTTGTTCATGCCGGCCAGTTCCTCTCCGGTATACCCGAGAATGTCACACATGGGCTGATTAAAAAAAACAAAGTTTCCAGCCAGGTCGACTTCGTAATACCCGTCCTCAATCGATTCTATAACAGCACTGAATTTTTTTTCATTTGCTTTCACTGTTTATTCCCGTTTTCCCGACAGTCTGTAAATCTCACACAACAGACCCAATTTATATCAAACCGCCACACAATATGCAAAAAAAAGATGACAAAACAGTAAATGATTCAGGGTAACCGCATGTAGACGCACCATGACATATATTACCACAGGACACCACCAGGGGCGGGGCCTGAAATGGGTGGATTGACAGTCAGAATGAATTCACCGTGGTGTGTCATTGACATTTTTGGCCAAGCACTTATCATGTTGGATATTTTTGTTTTTTTACTGTAAAGGAGATCTATATGCCGGATTTAACTGCTGTCATGGAAACCAGCAAAGGAACCATCCGCCTGAAATTATTTGCCGAAAAAACCCCTGTCACCTGCGGCAATTTTGCCAACCTTGCCCAAAGACAATACTATAACGGACTCAAGTTTCACCGGGTGATCAATGATTTTATGGTCCAGGGAGGATGCCCCTACGGCACTGGCATGGGCGGGCCTGGATACAATTTTGAAGATGAGTGCAAAAAAGACCTGAAGCATGACAGGCCGGGGATTTTGTCCATGGCCAATGCCGGTCCCGGCACCAACGGCTCCCAATTTTTCATCACCCACGGGCCTACCCCGCACCTGGACGGCATGCACACGGTATTTGGTGCGGTGGAAGGAGAAGCGGACCAGAAAGTGGTGGACAGCATCACCCAGGGGGATACCATTGAAAGTATTACCATCCAGGGCAATGTAGGGTCTGTGTTTAAAAAGATAAAATCCCGACTGGACGAGTGGAACAAAAAATTGAACAAAGGCTTTCCAAAACTGCCCAAAGCATAAACCCCAAAAAGCCGGATTGTCTGTGGTCCGGCTTTTTGGTCCAGAACGCTGAAACCCCTTTTTTTTCAGGAAAAGCAAGGATGTCAGGCAAGGTCAATATACAGGGGAATCACATGCAGGGTGCTGTTGTTTTCACTTGTTTCGCCCAGGCGCCATTCCTTCACCCGCACCCCTGCCGCCTTGATTTTCTGGATAATGCCTTTGATGTTAATGAGGGGATGCCGTGCAAACACATTGGGCAGCCCATAGGTCAAGCTGCACACCAGACATTTGCCCGGACGCCGGGTAAGGTTGAATGCCAGTACAACCCTGTCCGGCTTGATGGAAATGCATTCCAGCATGATATCGTAGGCACCTTCTGACTTATCTCCGTAAAGGGCCTCAAAAAACCGGTCACTGGTTTCCGGGGGCAAAAGTTCATCGCAGAATTCCCTGGTAAAGATGTTGTTCAGCGCGGTTTTATCCATGGGCCTCACCAAATCCTTGTCATCAGGTTTTTTTACTTTGCGCTTTTCTTCTATAAAACCTGGACCAAAAAATCAAGATGAAAAACGGGATATTTTCCCTGGTCAGGATGTACGCTACAGGGAGCCCCTGGTGGTGTCCTGTGAACGGACCGTCAGATCCGGAGGGGGCCTGGTAAAATTTGCCGGGATGATGCCAAACAGAGGGCGGGCGGCTGCACTTCATCGTTCTTATGCAAACAGGCCCCCGCAGATCTCGGGCCGGGCACAGGACACCACCAGGGGCGGGCCGAAGACAGATAGATGCAGCAAACGGATGAAAAACAGCCATTGCCGGCCCAAACCCTTTGTGGTAAGGTAAGCAAGTTTTTTGTGTTGATATTCAAAAAAGATTTGGTAGACTGTATTTTTTGCCGGTACATACCAGGAAAAACAGGCAGAATCAACTGCTTAAACACGGAAATAATGCATCATATGGAAAAAATTCACCTTTCCAAAGGATTTACACTGAAACTTGCCGGCTTGCCGGACACCAGTGTCATACGGCTTCCCAGACCTGCCACGGTGGGGGTATCCGCCCTGGACATTCCCCATATCCGCCCCAAACTGCTGGTAAAGGAAAAGGATCGGGTCAAAACCGGCACCCCATTGTTCTGTGACAAGCGGGACACCAGCATCCATTATGTATCCCCGGGCACCGGCACGGTAAAAAAAATTGTATTCGGACGTCGCCGGCGCCTGCTGGAAGTAGTGATCAGCCTTGATGCCATGGACACGTTTGTAGAGTTTGATCCGGTGTCATCCAAAGATCTGTCACAGATACCTTCCGGAGAACTGGCAGACCATCTCAAAAAAGGGGGGCTGTGGCAGACCCTGCGGCAGCTGCCGGCCAGGGACACGGCAGACAGTGCAGCAACTCCCCCCCTGATCATTGTCTGTCTCAACGGCAATGATATATTCTCCCCCCATCCGGGCCTGGTGCTCCAGGACAAGATCCGGCAGTTTGAATTCGGCCTGTCTGTACTCAAACGGTTTTGTGACCGGGTGATTGTGGCGGCCCGGACAAATTCTCTTGCACTGCTGGCACCGGCAAAGCACCTGATCACCCTCGCAGTACCGGATATCTATCCTGCCTGGGATCCGGGGACGATTTTATACCACATCAAAAAAGAGGCAAAGGAAAACGCTGCCTGGTATATCGGTGCCGAAGGTCTGGTGCGCATGGCACAATTTCTGGAAACCGGCCGATATCCGGTCGATACCATGGTCACTGTGACCAGGGGCAACGACAAAAAACCCCACATGCTCACCCGCCAGGGTTCACCTGTCCGCCTTCTGGCAGGCAATTTTCCCCCTGGCAGCCTCATCACCACAGGCCGGCTCAACGGCCGGATAAAAGATCCGGATGCCCATCTGGGATTTTTTGAAAACACCTTGAACATTCTGCCGGATGCACAAGGAGATGAAATGTTCGGGTTTATGCGGCCGGGGCTCAACAAACCAACGGTCTCCAAGGCCTTTCTGTCCTGTCTGTTCAACAGGGAAGTGCAGCTGGACGGTACCCTGCACGGGGAGGAGCGTGCCTGCATCAACTGCAGCTATTGTGAAAACATATGCCCCGTTGACCTGATGCCGAATTTCATCATGAAAGCCCTTGTGGGCGACGACATTGAAGAGGCCCTGGAGCTGGGGCTTCTGGACTGCAGCCGGTGCGGACTCTGCTCTTTCACCTGCCCGTCCAAAATTGAACTGACCCGGATTCTGTCCCGGGGTATGGATGCCCATCACAAGGACAAACAAGGATAACGGTACAACATCATGAATCCCATCAAAAAGATATTCGAACTGCTGGAATATGATTTCAGTGATGCCGGCAAATTTGCCAAGCTGGGGCCGCTGTTCGATGCCACAAAGACTTTTTTCTTTCTGCCCTCCCCCAAAACCGGACTGGGGCCGTTCATCCGGGATCACCTGGACCTGAAGCGCTATATGAGCGTGGTTCTTCTCTCCCTGATGCCGGTGCTCTTTTTCGGCATGTACAACACCGGATACCAGTCCGGTCTGGCCAGAGGGGAAACCCTGGATGTCTGGACCGCTTTTCTGTCCGGGGCCTGGGTGGTACTGCCCATCATCATCGTGTCCTATGGGGTGGGGTTTTTCTGGGAAATCCTGTTTGCCGCCATCCGGCGCCACCCCATATCGGAAGGGTTTCTGGTCACCGGCATGCTGTTTCCTTTGACCCTGCCCCCCACCATCCCGTTGTGGCAGGTGGCAATGGGCATCTCCTTTGGCGTGGTTATCGGCAAGGAGATTTTCGGCGGGACCGGCAGAAATATCCTGAACCCCGCTTTGACGGCCCGGGCTTTTGTGTTTTTCTCCTATCCGGTTACCATGTCGGGCAATGTATGGGTGGCCGGAGCCGATGCAGTGGACGGCATCACCGGTGCAACCGCTCTGGCAGTAAACGCTGAAGGGGGTTCCAGCCTCTTTTCAACCCTGTCGGACCAGGGATTCTCCCTGTCCAACCTGTTTTTCGGATTTGTTCCGGGCAGCATCGGGGAAACATCAGCCCTGTGCTGCCTCATCGGGGCCGCCATTCTCATGGTTACCCGCATCGGCAACTATCGGATTATCCTGGGTGGCATTGCCGGCCTGTTCATCACCGCGCTGCTGTTTTATTTTTTGCCCGGCACCAGGGGCACCTGGGCAGATGCAGGTCCTTTGTACCATCTGTGTGCCGGCGGATTTCTGTTCGGTGTTGCGTTTATGGCCACAGACCCGGTATCCGCCCCCGGCACCGATCCGGGCCGGTGGATTTACGGGTTTCTCATCGGGTTTCTCACCGTGATCCTCCGGGTGGCCAACCCGGCTTTTGCCGAGGGCGTGATGCTGGCCATCCTGTTCATGAATGTGTTTGCCCCTCTTTTAGACCATCTGGTTTTGAAACACCGCATTTCAAAGAGGATACCCAATGTCTGACAACAAAAAATCGTTCAAGAAAAGCCGGATATATGTGGTTTTCTTTGCCTTGGTCATCGCCCTGGTCTTCAGTGTACTGATCACGACCGCCGCCACCATGCTCAAACCCCTGCAGCAGCAAAACATGGCCTTGGACAAGAAAACCAACCTGCTGGAAGCTGCCGGCCTTGTGCCGGAAGACAGAAAACCATCCCCTGAAGAAATCAAGCAGATCTATGATACCCATATCCGGGAGGTCCATGTGGACCCCAGGGGACAAATTTTGGAAACCCCTGCCGGCAACAGCCTGCAGCTCTATTTGATCCACACCGACCAGCAGGTGCAGGGGTATATTGTTCCCATCAGCAGCCGGGGGCTGTGGGGAAAGATCCATGGATACCTGGCATTTGAACAGGATGGGCAAACGGTTGCCGGTTTTTCCGTGTACAGCCATTCAGAAACCCCGGGCTTAGGGGGTGAGATTGAAAGCAACTGGTTCCAGGACAATTTCAAGGGCAAAAAAATCCTGAATGCCAGCAACCAGCTGGTGTCCGTAGGGATTGCCAAGGGCAAGGTGGAAAATCTGCCGGATAAACTCCAGGACCACTATGTGGACGGCATTTCCGGTGCCACCCTCACCGGCAGATACCTGAGCGAGGGGCTGGAGGAAACCCTGACAAAATATGAAACGGTTTCCATTATATTCCGCCAGAAAAAAGGAAGCCAGACACATGTAGAAACCATACTGGATGAATAAGGAAATTTGTATGCATACCGACCTGTCCCATTATAAGGAAATATTGATCAAGGGCATCTGGAGAGAGAATCCGGTTGCCTATCAGGTGCTGGGCATATGCTCGGCACTGGCGGTCACCGTCAAAATGTCCACCGCCGTGGTCATGAGCATTGCCCTGTCCCTGGTGGCCGCATTTTCCGGCCTGATCATCTCGTCACTGCGCCACTGGATCCCTTCCAATATCCGGATCATTGTGGAACTGACGGTCATTGCCTCCCTGGTGATCGTCACCGACCAGATCCTCAAGGCCTATCTGTATGATATCTCCAAACAGCTGTCCATTTTTGTGGGGCTGATCATTACCAACTGTATCATTCTGGGCAGGGCAGAAGCCTTTGCCATGGCCAACAACCCGGCAGATTCCTTTGTGGACGGCCTGGCCAACGGCCTGGGATACAGCATGATCCTGCTGGCGGTGGCATTTTTGCGGGAACTGCTGGGATCCGGGCAGTTTTTCGGATTTTCGGTTATCCCGCAGTTTCTGTATGATATGGGATTCCAGGACATGGGGATCATGGTGCTGGCACCCGGGGCATTTTTCATCATCGGTTTGCTGGTATGGCTCAAGAACAGCCTGCCCGGTGTATCCCATGAAAAAAAATAAGGAGCTGCCATGGGCGATCTGCTGAGTCTGTTTGTCAATTCCGTGTTCATAGGCAATATCCTGCTGGCCTATTTTTTGGGTATCTGTTCATTTATTGCCGTCTCCAAAACCATTGAAACCGCCACAGGTCTTGGGTTTGCCGTCATTTTTGTGCTGACGGTTACCAGTCCTGTCAACTGGCTGATATACCACGGCCTGCTGGCGCCCGGGGCCCTTTCCTGGGCCGGATTTCCAGAACTGGATTTGAGTTTTTTAAAATTCATCACCTTTATTGCGGTGATCGCCGCCATTGTGCAGGCGGTGGAAATGGTCATCGACCGGTATTCTCCGCTGCTGTACGCCAGTCTGGGGGTATTTTTGCCCCTGATTGCCGTCAACTGCGCCATTTTAGGAACCTCCCTGTTCATGGTGGAGCGTAACCACACCTTCATTGAATCAGTGGTGTTCGGGGCCGGGTCCGGTACCGGATGGATGCTGGCCATCGTGTCCCTGGCTGCCATCCGCAAGAAAGTGCGGTATGCAGATGTGCCGGCCGGGCTGGATGGATTCGGTTTTATCATGATCATTGCCGGGCTCATGGCCATGACCTTTATGATGTTTTCAGGAATCACCCTTTAGCATAACAAGGAGCATGCAGTGATTTACCTTATCAGTTTGTTGATATTTTCCGGCGTGATCATTGTCCTTGTGTTTGTACTTTTGTTTGTGGAAGCCCGGGTCACCACCCAGGGCAGCCATACCATTACCATCAACGACAGCAAAGACGATGCCCTCATGGTTTCCGGCAATCCCACGCTGTTGTCGGCCCTGGCACAAAATGAGATTTTTCTGCCATCAGCCTGCGGTGGTTCCGGGTCCTGTGCCATGTGCAAATGCAAGGTGACGGATGGCGGCGGTGCCATTCTGCCAACGGAGCTGGCCCACCTGTCCAGAAAAGAAAAACTGGAAGGCGTCCGGCTGTCCTGCCAGCTCAAGGTCAAACAGGACATGGCCATCCAGGTGCCGGAATCCATTTTCGGCATCAAAAAGGTCAACGCCATTGTGGTGTCCAATGACAATGTATCCACCTTTATCAAGGAACTGGTGCTGGAACCTGAAGAACCCATTGAATTTGACGCCGGTGCCTATATCCAGATCGATGTACCTGAATACGAGCTGACCTTCAAGGATTTCCAGATTGACAGCAAATATGTAAGTGAGTGGAAAAAGTACAATCTGTTCGATTTGGCCGCCAAAGGGATCAAGCCGGGATTCCGGGCCTATTCCATGGCCAATCCCCCCCATGAAAAAGACATTGTCAAACTCAATGTGCGCATTGCCACGCCGCCGCCGGGCACGGAAGGGATTCCCCCGGGATTCGGGTCTTCTTTCATCTTCGGGCTGGAACCCGGGGACAAGGTGCAAATCAGCGGCCCCTATGGCGATTTCATGGCCAAAGACACGGACAAAGAGATGTGCTTCATCGGCGGCGGGGCCGGCATGGCGCCGCTGCGAAGTCACATTCTCCATCAGCTGGAAGGGATC
>Ga0102943_1001984_pt1 | contig 12234 bp, 10 predicted proteins | sample SalPonC_black_MG_FD_78174 | JGI IMG/M metagenome (GOLD analysis project Ga0102943, IMG submission 78174) | Salt pond soil microbial communities from South San Francisco under conditions of wetland restoration - Salt Pond MetaG... | ecosystem: Environmental > Aquatic > Marine > Intertidal zone >...
CGCGCGGCCTCGGCCTTGGCGGCGAGGGGGCCGGCGGCCTCGTCCACCGCGTCGTCGGCGAGGCGGCAGAAGGCGTAGAGGGCGAGCGCGGGTTCGCGCACGCGCTTCGGCAGCAGCTTCGAGGCGGCGTGGAAACTGCGCGAGCCGTGGCGGATCGCGGCGGCGCAATGGGCGAGGTCGGCTTCGCGCGAGAGGCCGACGGGCGCGGCGAGCGCCGCCTCGAGATGCTGCGCGCCGTCCATCAGCGGGCCTCCACGGTGGCGGCGTCGGGGACGAGCCGGTCCATCACCTCGGCCGAGCAGATGGCGCCCGGGAGCCCGGCGCCGGGATGCGTGCCGGCGCCGACGAGGTAGAGGCCGTCGAGCTCCTCCGAGACGTTGTGCGGGCGGAACCAGGCGGATTGCAGGATGCGCGGCTCGATCGAGAAGCCGCAGCCGAGGGGCGAGAGGTAGCGGTCGCGGAAGTCCGGCGGGGTCATGACGTGCTCGGAGACGACGGTCTCGCCGATTCCCGGCATCCACTTCTCCATCATCGCGAGGACGCGGGCCTTGTAGGGCCCGGCCTCGGCCGCCCAATCGGTCTCCTTCCCCTCGTGGCCCATGTGCGGGACGGGGGAGAGGGCGTAGAAGCAGTCGTCGCCCTCCGGCGCGCAGGTCGGGTCGGTGACGGAGGGGCGGTGGATGTAGAGGCTCATGTCCTCGGTCAGCTTGCCGTTGACGAAGATGTCGTCGATCAGGCCGCCGTAGCGCGGGCCGTTGAGGATGGTGTGGTGGCCGATGTCGGACCAGCGGCCTTTCGTGCCCTTGGTGCCGAAATACCAGACGAAGAGGCCCATCGACCATTTCGAGCGCTTCAGCTTCGCCTCGGTCCAGCGGCGGCGGGGGCGTTCGCGCAGGAGGCGGGAGTAGGTGTGCCCGGCGTCGGCGTTGGAGACGACGATCTCGGAGCGCAGCGTCTCGCCCGAGGCGAGGCGGATGCCGGCGGCCTTGCCGTCCTTCTCGAGGACGGCGTCGACCTCCTCGTTCCAGCGGAACTCGACGCCGATCTCCTCGGCGAGGCGCTTGAGGCCGTCGGCGAGCGCCCCGGCGCCGCCCATGGCGTAGTGGACGCCGTGCAGCTTCTCGAGGTGGGAGACGAGGGCGTACATCGAGGTGACGCGGAACGGGTCGCCCCCGATGAAGAGCGGATGGAAGCTGAAGGCCATGCGCAGGCGCGGGTCCTTCATGCGCCGCGCGGCGAGGGCGTGGATCGAGCGGTCGGCGCGCAGCATCCCGAAGCGGGGGAGGACCTTCACCAGCTCCTTGAACTCGTGCATCGGGCGGCGGCCGAGGCCGACGAAGCCGACCTCGTAGCGCTCCTCGGCGTCGCGCATGAAGCGCTCCCAGCCGGGGACGTCGCCGGGGGAGAGGCGTTCCACCTCGGCGCGCATCGCGTCCGGGTCGCCCGAGGCGGTGAAGTGCGAGCCGTCCGGCCAGTGCAGCGTGTAGAAAGGGTCGAGCGGTCGGACGTCGACGTAGTCCGACATCTTCCGGCCCGCGATCTCCCAGACCAGCTCGAAGAGATGGGGCGCGGTGACGATGGTCGGGCCGAGATCGAAGCGGTAGCCGTCCTGATGCAGCGCGGTGGCGCGACCGCCGGGGGTGTCGAGCTTGTCGACGACGGTGACGCGCCAGCCGCGGGCGGCGAGGCGGACGGCGGCGGCGAGCCCGCCGAAGCCGGCGCCGACGACGATCGCGCGCGGACCCTTTCGGACCGGCGCGGGGGCGGCGACGAGCGCCTCGGGGGGAGTGACTGTCAACATGGCTGGACAGTAGCAGCGTCTCGCGCGGTTTCCAACGATATTGGCGCGCCGCGGCACGGCACGAAAGGCGGAGAAGCGTTGCGCAGGAAAACCGGGCCCGGCGCGGCGTTTCGACCGCGTCTTTCCCGGCGCGCCGAGGCGTGCGACGCTGGCCAGACGCATCATGTCAGGTTAGCTTGACGCCGCGGCCTTCGCCGGCCTCCAGACGACCCCAGGGAGACCTCCGCATGAAGCTCGAATTCCCCTTCGCCGCCATCGTCGGGCAGGACGAGATGAAGCGGGCGCTGCGCATCGCCGCCGTCGACCCCTCGGTCGGCGGCGTGCTGGTGTTCGGGGACCGCGGCACCGGCAAATCGACCGCCGTGCGCGCGCTCGCGGCGCTGCTGCCGCCGATTCGCGTGGCGGAGGGTTCGCCCTACAACCTCGCGCCCGAGGACGGGGCGGCGTGGATCGAGGTTCCGACGCCGGTGGTGGACCTGCCCCTCGGCGCGACGGAGGATCGGGTGGTGGGCGCGCTCGATCTCGAACGGGCGCTGACGCAGGGCGAGAAGGCGTTCGAGCCGGGGCTGCTGGCGCGCGCCAACCGCGGCTTCCTCTACATCGACGAGGTGAACCTCCTGGAGGATCACCTCGTGGACCTGCTGCTCGACGTCGCCGCCTCGGGCGAGAACGTGGTCGAGCGCGAGGGGCTGAGCGTGCGCCACTCGGCGCGCTTCGTCATCGTCGGCTCCGGCAACCCCGAGGAGGGAGAGCTGCGCCCGCAGCTGCTGGACCGCTTCGGCCTCTCGGTCGAGGTCGCCTCGCCGAGGGACGTGCCGACGCGGGTCGAGGTGGTCAAGCGGCGCGACGCCTTCGACCGGGACCGCGCGGGCTTCTGCGACGCCTGGGAGGCGGCGCAGGCCGAGGAGCGCGAGCGGATCGTCGCGGCGCGCGGGCGCATCGGGTCGGTGGCGACGCCGGACGAGGCGCTGGCGCTGGCGGCGGAGCTCTGCCTCGCGCTCGGCGCCGACGGGCTTCGCGGAGAGCTGACGCTGATCCGCGCGGCGCGGGCGATCGCGGCGCTGGAAGGCGCCGGGTCGGTCGGGGCGGCGCATCTGCGCGCCGTGGCGCCGAGCGCGCTGCGCCACCGGCTCCGGCGCGATCCGCTGGACGAGGCGGGCTCGGAGGCGCGGGTGGCGCGCGCCGTCGACGAGGTGATGCCGGCGTGAGACGGCGTCGCGATCCGCGCGGCCCGCGGCCCGGACGGGCGGACGCGGGTGGGCGGGCGGGGCGTCCGCCCGTCCGGGCCGCGGGGCGCCGTCCGTGAGCCCGCGCGACGATCTGCGCCCCCAGCCGCCGGAACGCCCCGAGCGCCCGGAGCCGGAGGCCGATCCCTGGACCGACCCCGCGCTCGCCGCGGCGCTGCTCGCCGTCGATCCCGAGGGGCTCGGTGGCGCGGTGGTGCGCGCCCGGCCCGGCCCGGCGCGGGAGGCCTGGCTCGACGCCCTGAGGCAGGCGCTGACGGCCGGCACGCCGCTGCGCCGGATGCCCGCCTCGATCGGCGACGACCGGCTGCTCGGCGGACTCGACCTCGCCGGCACGCTCTCGGCCGGGCGGCCGGTCTGGTCGGCGGGGCTGCTGGCGGAGGCGGACGGCGGGCTCGTGATCCTGCCGATGGCGGAGCGGGCGACACCGGGCCTCGCCTCGCGCCTCGGGGCGGCGCTGGATTCCGGCGAGGTGCGGGCGGAGCGCGACGGCGCCTCCATCGTCGCGCCGGCGCGCTTCGCGCTGGTGGCGCTCGACGAAGGGGCCGATCCGGACGAGCGGGCGCCGGAGGCGCTGGCCGACCGGCTCGCCTTCCGGCTCGACCTGACCGGGATCCCGCGCGCCGATCTGGGCGAGCCGGCGGCGAACGCGGAGGACGTGGCCGAAGCGCGCGCGCGCCTTCCCGAGACGCTCGTGCCGGAGGCGCTGGCGGAGGCGCTGACCAAGGCGGCGGCCGCGCTCGGCGTCGACTCGCTCCGCGCGCCCCTCCTCGCGATGCGCGTCGCGCGGGCGGCGGCGGCGCTGCTGGGCGCAGACGAGGCCGGCGAGATCGAGGGCGCGCTGGCGGCCCGGCTGGTGCTCGGCCCGCGCGCGACGCGGATGCCGGAACCCCCGCCCGAGGAGGCGGAGCCCGAGGACGAGCCGCCGCCCCCGCCCGAGGACGAGGGGGGGCGCGACGAGACGCCGGATGCCGACGACGCGCCGAAGCCGCTGGAGGACCGGGTGCTGGAGGCCGCCGAGGCCTCGCTGCCGCGGGACCTGCTGACGAAGCTCGCCGCGCAGGCGACGCCCTCGTCCGCCGCCGAGAGCGGCGCGGGGGACGAGCGGCGCACGCCGACGCGCGGACGGCCGGCGGGCGTTCGGGCCGGGGCGCCGCGGGGCGGCGCGCGGCTGGATCTGATCGGCACGCTCAGGGCCGCGGCGCCGTGGCAGACCCTGCGCCGGCGCACGGCGCCCGACGCGCCGGGCCGGGTGCAGGTGCGCCCCGACGACTTCCGCGTGAAGCGCTTCAAGAGGCGCGGCGAATCCGGGCTGATCTTCGTGGTGGACGCCTCGGGCTCGGCCGCGCTGGCGCGGCTGGCGGAGGTGAAGGGCGCGGTCGAGCTGATGCTGGCCGAGGCCTATGTCCGGCGCGAACAGGTGGCGCTGGTGAGCTTCCGCGGCGCCGGCGCCGATCTGCTGCTGCCGCCGACGCGGAGCCTGGTGCAGGCCAAGCGGCGTCTCGCGGCGCTGCCGGGGGGCGGGGGCACGCCGCTCGCCGCCGGGCTGACGGCGGGACTGGCGCTGGCCGAACGGCTGAAGCGGCGCGGCGTCTCGCCCTATCTTGTCGTGCTGACCGACGGGCGGGCCAATGTCGGCCTCGACGGGCGCGGCGGGCGCGCGCGGGCGGTCGAGGACGCGCGGTCGGCGGCGCGGGCGGTGCGCGCCGCCGGGGTGCCGAGCGTGCTCATCGACGCCTCCGCCCGGCCCGACCCGGCGGCGGCGGCGCTGGCGGCGGAGATGGGCGCACGGCCGCTGGCCCTGCCCCGCGCCGACGCGCGCGGGCTGGCCGACGCGGCGCGCGCCGCCACGGGAGGCTGAGATGCGCCGGATCGACTGGGACGAGGAGGGCGCGCGCTGGCCCGGCGCCGACGCGACGCGCTTCCTCGACGCGGGGGGCCTGCGCTGGCGGCTGGTGCGCCGCGGGCCGAAGGGCGCGCCGCCGGTGCTGCTTCTGCACGGGGCGGGCGCGTCGGCCCATTCCTGGGCTGGCGTGATGGAGGACCTGGCGGCCGATCACGACGTCATCGCGCCGGATCTGCCCGGCCACGGCTTCTCGACCCTGCCCGCCGGGCGCCGCCAGGCGCTGCCGGTGATGGCGCGGGAGGTCGGCGACCTGATCGACGCGCTCGGCGTCTCGCCCGATCTGATCGCGGGGCATTCGGCCGGGGCGGCGGTGGCGCTGCGCCTGACTCTGGACGGGCGCGCGGCGCCGCGGCTGATCTACGCGATCAACGGCGCGCTGACGCCGTTCCGGGGGCTCGCGGGGGTGCTGTTTCCGCCGATGGCGCGGGCGCTCGCGGCCAACCCGCTGACGCCGCGGGCTTTCGCGCTGGCGGCCTCGGGCGATTCCGACACCGCGCGGCGGCTGATCCGAGGCACGGGCTCGCGGATTCCGGAGGCGGGGCTGAAGCTCTATCAGCGGCTGTTCCGCAACGCGGCGCACGTGGACGGCGCGCTCAGGATGATGGCGCAGTGGGACCTCGAGCCGCTGCTCGAGGATCTGCCGGAGCTGTCCTGCCCCCTCGTGCTGGCGGTGGGCGAGGCCGACAAGGCGGTGCCGCCGGATCAGGCCGAGACCCTCGCCATGCGGCTGCCCTTCGCCGAACTGGAGCGGCACGATCTCGGTCACGTCATGCACGAGGAGGCGCCCACCCGCTTCGCGGCTCGCATCCGGGAGCGGCTGGCCGCAGCGGCCTCGGCGTCGCGCGCCCGCCGGGCGTGACGCGGGGCCAGGCCCTTTCTTCGCGAAACGGCCGCACTAGATATGCCGCTCACGATGCAGGAGAATGGAGAGGCGCGCTGCGAATGCGCCGCGCAGCCATCTCAGAGGTGTCAATGACCGCACCATCAGCAACGCTCGACCCGATGGCGGAAAGCGCCGAGGAAGCGACGGCCTTCCTAAAGGCGCTCGCCCATGAAGGTCGCCTGATGATCCTCTGCCATCTCGCCGAGGGCGAGCGATCGGTGACCGAACTCGAGCGGCTGCTCGAGGCGCGTCAGTCGGCGGTGTCGCAGCAGCTGGCGCGGCTTCGGCTCGAGGGCCTCGTCGACAACAGGCGCGAGGGCAAGACGATCTACTACCGACTCGCCGACGGACGGGTCGAGCGCGTGATCACGCTGCTTCACGATCTCTTCTGCGCCGAGCGCAAGGCGTGAGCTATCGGCCGGAGGCGGTTTCGCCGCCGTCCCGCCGGCGTTAGACCGCAACGGCGGGGCCGGAATGCCGGGCCCGCGCCCCGCAGCCCGTTGGAACCCGCCCCGATGAGACGCATCGGCCGCAGCCTCGCCGCCGGACCCTTCTTCACTCTCGCCTTCACGGCGCTCGTCCTGCTCTGCCTCGCCGCGACGCGGGACTACGCGGTGCCGATCGCGATCGCCGTTCTCGTATGGTTCCTGCTCAACGGCATCGCGGAGGCGCTCCGCCGCCGCCTCTCGGCGTTGCCGCGGCGGGTCGCGCAGCTGATCTCCGCGACGCTGCTGTTCGTGCTGGTCCTCGCGGCGACCCGGGTGCTCGTCTCGAACCTCGCGGACCTCGCGGCGGGCCTTTCCGTGCAGGACAGTCCGCTGCTGGCGCAGCTGCGCGCGGCGTTCGATCGAATCGGCTTCGGCGGGCTGCTGACGCCCGAGGCGCTGCTGGAGCGGCTGGCGCTCGAGGACATGATCGCCTACGCGCTCGGCGTCGCGCGGGGCTTCCTGTCCGACGTGAGCCTCGTGTTCCTCTACACCATGTTCCTGCTGATCGACGAGCGCTTCTATCAGGCCAAGCTGCGCGCGCTGGTGCCGGATCCGGCCCGCCGCGCCCGACTCGAGTCGACGCTGGCCGAGATCGGCGGCGAGACGCGCGTCTATCTCTGGCTGATGACGCTGGTGAGCGCGGGCGTCGGCCTGATCACCTGGGCGGCGTGCTGGGCGGCAGGGGTCACGGGCGCCGGCTTCTGGGGCTTCCTCGCCTTCGGGCTCAACTTCATTCCCACCATCGGCTCGATCCTCGCGGTCGCGCTGCCCGGGGTCTTCGCGGTGGTGACGCTGGCGGACCCCGCGGCGCTGATAGCGCTGCTGGCGGTGCTGGGCGCGACGCAGTTCGTGGCGGGCGAGGTCGTGGTGCCGCGCGTGATGGGCGACAGCCTCAACCTTTCCTCCACGGTGATCCTGCTGACGCTGGTGGCCTGGGGCGCGGTCTGGGGGCCGGCGGGCATGTTCCTCGCCATCCCGATCACGGTGATCCTCGTCATGGTCTTCGCCAAGTTCGAAGCGACGCGGCCGATCGCCGTCATCCTGTCCAAGACCGGCGACGTGCCCCCGGCGGAGATTCCGGCCCGCCGCCCGGCCCCGGCGACCGCCGAGACGGCCGAGCGGCGAGGCGCGAGCCCGCAGCCCGGCGAATGACGCCGCTCAGGGGGCCGGGGCGCCGGCCCGCAGCCAGGCGCCGAGGATCGCGCGCTCCTCGGCCGTGATCCCGGTCTCGTCGCCCAGCGGCATGGCCTTCGAGAGCACCGCCTGCGCCAGCATCGCGTCGGCCTGCGCGCGCATCTCCTCCAGCGTGTCGAAGGCGACGCCGCCCGGCGCCTCCACGAAATCGGCGTGGCGCGGCGACGCCGCGTGGCAGGCCGCGCAATGCGCCTCCACCACGGCCATGGCGCGCGCGGGCTCCAGCGTCGCCGCGACGGCGTCGGGCCGCCAGGCGCTGAAGCCCATCAGCGCCACGAAGAGGACCGCCGCCGTCGGCCACTGCCAGGCGAGGCGCGGGCCCTTCACGTCCTGGTCGTGCAGGTTGAACCAGTTCCGCACCGCCGCACCGATGGCGAGGATCAGCGCGATCAGCACCCAGGAGTGCGGATGCCCGAAGGCCACCGGATAATGGTTGGAGATCATCAGCGCGATCACCGGCAGCGTCAGGTAGTTGTTGTGGGTGGAGCGCAGCTTCGCCTCCGCCCCGAGGCGGGGGTCCGGCGCCTCGCCCGCCGTCATCGCGGCGACCGTCTTCCGCTGGTTCGGGATGATGGTGAAGAACACGTTGCCCGACATGATCGTGGCGATCACCGCGCCGGTGTGCAGCCAGGCGGCGCGGGCCGAGAACACGTGACCGAAGCCCCAGGCGAGCAGCACGATCGCGGCGTAGAGCACCGCGAACATCGCCACCGGCGAGTCGCGCAGCCCCGACTTGCAGAGCCGGTCGTAGAGCAGCCAGCCGAGGCCGAGCGAGGCCGCCGAGGCGACCACCGCCTGGCTGACCGAGAGGTCGAGCACCGTGCGGTCGATCAGCATCCCCTCGGCGCCCCACCAGTAGACCACGGCGAGCATCAGGAGACCCGTGAGCCAGGTCGAATACGCCTCCCACTTGAACCAGTGCAGGACCGCGGGCATCCGCTCCGGCGCCACCTGGAACTTGCGGACCTGGTAGAAGCCGCCGCCGTGCACGCTCCAGCTCTCGCCCTTCACGCCCTTCGGCAGCGTGCCGTCGTCGCGCAGCGAATGATCGAGCCACATGAAGTAGAAGCTGGAGCCGATCCAGCCGATGGCGGCGACGATGTGCGCCCAGCGCGCCACGAGCCCGATCCAGTCGTGAAAGATCGCTTCCATGCGGCCCCGTTCCCTCGACGTCTCGCGTCAGGGTAGCGGCGGCGCCGCGGCCGCGAAAGCCGGGCGCGCTGGCAAATCGCCGCAAGCGCGGCTAGCCTCGGGCCCCGCCGATCCCATCACGCCGAGGGTGCAGATGCGCTTCGATCCGCCGCCCCGCGAACTGCCCCGCGAGGCCTTCCTCGCCCGTTACGGCGGGGTCTGGGAGGCGACGCCCTGGATCGCCGAGGCGGCCTTCGACCGCGGCCTCGGGCCCGAGACCGACACTCCCGAAGGCCTCGCCGCGGCGATGGCGCGGGAGGTGGCGACGGCGCCGCGCAGGGCGCGGCTGGCGCTGCTGCGGGCGCATCCGGACCTCGCCGGGCGGCTGGCGCTGGCCGGCGGATTGACCGAGGCCTCGACGCGCGAGCAGGCGGGCGCGGGGCTCGACGCCTGCACGCCGGAGGAGCTGGCCGAGTTCCGGGCGCTCAACGCCCGCTACGTCGAGCGCTTCGGCTTTCCGTTCATCCTCGCGGTGAAGGGACGCCGCCGGGACGAGATCCTCGAGGCTTTCCGGCGGCGGGTCGGCGCCGATCCCGAGGCGGAGTTCGAGGAGGCCCTCGGACAGGTCGCGCGCATCGCGCGTCTGCGCCTCGAGGGGTTGGCGGAGGGCTGAGCGATTCGTCGGACCGCGGCCGCCGCGCCGCGGCCGGGTGAGCGACCCGGACCCGGAAGCCGTTGTCGCCGCAAGGGGTTGGAGCCCGGATGCGACGCTTCGAGGCGCATCCGCGACGCGGCCCCGTGGCGGACGTGCATCAGGGTCCGAAACCGCTTCCGAGCGGCGCCGAGGCCCCTTGCGCGGCGGCGGTCCCGAGGCCAGATCCCCGGTGTCGCAGGCCGGATCTGCGACGCGCTTCAACCCACCGATCGAAGGCATAGCGCCATGAACATGACCCGCACCCCTCGCCGTCTCGCCGGCGAGACTCTGACCCTCGTCGCGCTGCTCGCCGCCGCCGTCCTCTTCACCGCCGTCGTCGCAGGCTGAGGCCGACGGGCCCGCGGCCGCCCCTCCGCCGGGGGCGCGCCGCCGGCCGGACGCCCCCGCCCTCTCCGCTTCAGGCGGCGAGGGCGGCGGCCTCCTCGAACAGGATCGCGTGCCGGGCCGCGAGTTCGGCCGGATCCCGCGAATAGCCGCCGCCGAGCGCGGCGGCCAGCGGCAGGCCCGCCGCCCGCGCCGTGGCCAGCACCTTCCGGTCGCGCCGGCGCAGCCCTCCGAGGCTCAGCGCCAGACGCCCGAGCCGGTCCCCCTCCCACGGATCCACGCCGGCGTTGTAGAACACGAGGTCCGGGCGCGCCCGCTCCAGAGCCTCGGCCAGCGCGTCGTCGAGACGGGCGAGATAGTCCGCGTCCTCCGTCCGGTCCGCGAGCGCCACGTCCATGTCGGAGACCGCCTTCCTCGCCGGGAAGTTCTTCGCGGCGTGCAGCGACAGGGTGAAGACCCGCGGCTCCTCCGCGAAGATCCTCGCGGTGCCGTCGCCCTGGTGCACGTCGCAGTCGACCACGAGGATGCGACCGACCAGCCCCTCGTCCAGCAGGCTCCGCGCCGCCACCGCCACGTCGTTGAACACGCAGTAGCCCGAGCCGTAGTCCGCCGCCGCATGGTGGGAGCCGCCGGCCATGTTCACCGCCAGCCCCCTTTCGAGCGAGATGCGCGCGGCGAGCAGCGTGCCCGCCGAGGAGAGGCGCGCGCGGCGCGAGACGGCCTCCGTCGCCGGCAGGCCGATGCGCCGGGTCTCGTCCTTCGCCAGAGTGCCCGCGACCACCCGCTCGACATAGGAGATGTCGTGCGCCCCGGCGATCTGCAGGGCCGAGAGGGGGGCCGGGGCGAGCCAGCCCTCCATCAGCCCGCGCGCCTTCAGCGCCTCGCGCAGGTAGCCGTATTTCGACATCGGGAAGGGATGGCCTGGGCGCAGCGGCGCCACGTAGTCCGGATGCCAGACGATCGGCAGCCGCCCGTTCAAGCCGCCGCCTCCGACGGGCCGAGGCGCGCCTCGACGATCTCCGCCGCAGCGGACTGGGCGGCGACGAGCCGCGCCGAGAGGTCGTCCAGCGTCTCGCAGCCGGTCGCGCGGCAGAGCGCGGCGAGGAATCCCGGCCCGGCCTCCTCGGGCCGGAACGGACCCTCGTGCGCGACCCGCGCCACCTGCTGGATGCGGGTCTGCAGCGCGTGCGCCTCCGAGAGCAGCTCCGCCTCGCCGGCGTCGAGACGCCCGGCCTCCCGCAGCGCGACGAGGAGCGCCGGCGCGGCGGCGCCGCCGAGAGGCACGCCGGTCTCCCCCGCCGCCGCGGACTGAAGCGCGCCGAGCTGGGCGACGAACTCGACGTCCATCAGCCCGCCGCGCGCATGCTTCAGCTCCCACGGATCGTCGCGCGCGGCGAGATTGGCCTCGGCCACCCGGCTGCGCATCCGCGCGACATCGCGGCGGAGGGCGTCCGGCTCGGCCGGCAGACGCAGCGCCTCGGCCACCGCGGCGTCGGCGTCCGCGCGGAGATCCGCGCGCCCGGCCACCGCCCGCGCCCGGGTCAGCGCGAGGCGCTCCCAAGTCCAGGCCTGCTCGCGCTGATAGCTTCGGAAGCCGCCGAGCGAAGTCGCCACCGTGCCCTGCCGGCCCGACGGACGCAGGCGCATGTCGATCGCGTAGAGCTGCCCCTCCGCCGTCTGGGCCGAGAGCGCGCCGACCAGCGCCTGGGTGAAGCGCGCGAAATAGGCCGGCGGGGCGAGCGGCTTCGGCCCCGCCGAAGCCTCCTCGCCCGCCGCGTCGTAGAGCAGGATCAGGTCGAGATCGGAGGTCGAGGTCATCTCGCGCCCGCCCATCTTGCCGAGCGCGAGCACCGCGGCGCCGCGTCCCGGCGGAGGGCCGTAGCGGCGGGCGACCTCGGCCTCCACCTCGGGCAGGAGCGCGCGCAGACACGCCTCGGCGACGCCGGCGAAGTCGCGCCCGGCCTGACGGGCGTCGGCGAGGCCGCGCAGCACCTGCACGCCGACGCGAAAGCGCATCTCCCGCGCCCAGCGCCGCGCCGCGTCGAGCTTGCGCTCGTAGTCGTCCTCCCGCGCCATCCAGTCGCGGAGATCCGCCTCGAGCGCGTCCGGCTCGGGCAGCGGCTCGAAGAAGTCCGTGGCGAGGATCGCGTCCACCACCGCCGGGCGTCGGCCGAGATGGGCGGCGAGGCGCGGCGCGGCGGCGCAGATCTCGGCCACGAGGTCGAGCAGCCTCGGGTTCGCCTCGAACAGCGAGAGGATCTGGACCCCCGCCGGCAGGCCCGAGAGGAAGCGGTCGAACTCCGCCAGCGCGTCGTCCGGCGAGGCGGCGTGGGAGAGCGCCTCGAGGATCAGCGGCTCCAGCCCCCCCAGCATGGCGCGCGCGCGCTCGGCCCGCGTCGCGGGGATCTCGCCGGCGCGCCAGCGGGCGAGGCGTTCCTCCGCCGCCTCCGGCCGGCGGAAGCCGCGGACCTCGAGGCTCGGCGCCTCGGCTTCGGCCGTGTCCGGCCTGCCGCCGGGGGTGAAGAAGCGCTCGGCCACGGCGGCGACG
>Ga0102943_1001987_pt1 | contig 12221 bp, 9 predicted proteins | sample SalPonC_black_MG_FD_78174 | JGI IMG/M metagenome (GOLD analysis project Ga0102943, IMG submission 78174) | Salt pond soil microbial communities from South San Francisco under conditions of wetland restoration - Salt Pond MetaG... | ecosystem: Environmental > Aquatic > Marine > Intertidal zone >...
ATAATACTCATAGATCTGAAAGAGCGCTCTAAAAAAAACAGATAAGGGAATAAAATAAAGCCAAACCGAAATATCCTCATTATCCAGAATCCTCGTTACCTGATCGTTAAAAATTAATACTACGAACAATAGAATGATACTGACAACCAGGTTTATATAAATCGACAGGTATTTCAAGTCAGAAGCCTCTTTTTCATCTTCGGGCAGCATAATCGCCAGGTTATATCTGCCTGTAGCAATTATGACAAATATATTTACGATAGCTAAATATAACGCAATCAGCCCAAAATCTGACGGGGAATAGAGTCGTGTTAGTATAGGACTAATCAGTATGGGAATGGCCTGAGCAATAGCAGTACCACTGACTAAAGTAAAAATATTTTTATAAAATTCCGAAGCACGGATTTTTTTAAACATACATTGCTTTTATTGAGTTACAAGGCATGAATAACCTCAGCCAGCGACCGGGTTAACTCCCTGCGTTCAAATTGCTTAATATCTACTAACTCAACAGTATCATTGTTGGCTTGATACTGTTGAAATAAATGAAGAACCGCTGAATTTATTTGCTCAGCATCTTCATATTCGCACACTTCTCCTACCCCCATCTCCCGAATTAGGCGGGCAGTATCACCCTGTGTATTCCCCAACATTAATACCGGCCTGCCGGAAGCCAGGTATTCAAATACTTTTCCGGGAATCATCCCTGAGGAGCCGGAAAAACGGCTAATAAGCAGTAAAAGCACTCTCGAACGCATCATCTGACCGGGTATATCGCTATGTGGAATATAAGAGATTCGCTCGGTATATTGCTCCAGCCCCTGTGCCTTGATCTCTTCCAGTACCGAAAAATCTACTTTACCAATCAGCTTAATCTTTAATTTTGATTGTAAATCAGGATTTTCATGCAACAACTCCTTTAAAACTATCCACAGGTTATGCGGATTCCTTTCCTTATGTATCGTTCCAATATGCACGATACTAAATTCATCATCCACCTGGTTGGGAGAATTTTTAAAGTCCGAAGCATCGTAACCATTGGTAATAATTTTTACATTTTTACCCCCGAGTTGTTCAAGGTCTTTGGCCCATGACTGACTTACAGTCAAAACGGTATCAGCAGACCGGATAACTTGTTGCTCTAACTTTCGGTGTTTCTTATCCGCTCTCTTGCCTATTTTCAGCAAATGATAGTAATCTACCTTGGTCCACGGATCCCGAAAATCGGCAATCCATTGAATATTTAATCCCTTTTTTAATTGTAATGCTATTAAATGCATGCTATGAGGCGGACCTGTTGATATAACCGTGTCTATTTGATTCTCAGCAATATATTTCTTTAAAAATTTCACCGATGGTTTAATCCAGAACTTCCGGGCATCGGGAATAAACAGGTTGCCTCGTATCCAAACTGCAAAGGATTCTAAAAAACCTGTTTTTTTATTTTCCTGAATAAACCCTGCATTTACTTTTTGTTTTTGACTTTTCCCGGTAAAAATCTTGTAAAAAGAATAGGGCTCAAAAATTTTACGCTTTATAACTTTTATATCAGATGGGATATCCTCTAATAAAGAGTCGTCTTCTACGGGGCTTTCAGGATTTGAGGGAGTATAAATAACAGGCTCAACACCAAATTCGGGCAGATATTTGGCAAATTTAAGCCATCGCTGTACCCCCGCACCACCGCTCGGGGGCCAGTAATAGGTTATGATCAGAACTTTCTTTTTTGGTTCCACCTAAAAAAAGATTTATTATATCTTGCTTTAAAAAATCTTCTTCAACAATTTCTTCATACTTACTTTTTCGTCCACAATCCTGGCCAGTTCTTCAACCTGAACGCGCTCCTGCTCCATGCTGTCCCGGTCACGTATCGTAACGGTATTATCCTCTATGGTTTGATGATCAATGGTAATACAGTAGGGTGTTCCAATGGCATCCTGCCGTCGGTATCTTTTGCCAATCGAATCCTTTTCATCATACTGGCACATGAAATCGATTTTCAACTCATCCATTATTTCACGTGCTTTTTCGGGTAATCCGTCTTTTTTAACCAGTGGCAACACAGACAGCTTTATGGGCGCTAAAGCTGGTGGAATTTTTAAAACCACTCGTGTATCCAACTCGCCATTATCTTTGGGTATCTCCTCTTCGCAATAGGCTGCTGTTAAGATGGACAAGAACGTTCTGTCGAGCCCTATAGAAGTTTCCACCACGTAAGGAACAAAGCTTTTGCCTGATTCGTGATCATAATATTGAATCTTTTTGCCCGAAAACTCCTGGTGCTTGGATAAATCAAAATTGGTTCGCGAGTGAATACCTTCCAACTCCTTAAATCCAAAAGGAAATTCAAACTCGATATCATACGCTGCATTGGCATAATGGGCCAACTTATCATGCTCGTGTAAACGATATTTCTCTTTGGGCAGTCCCATGGCTTCGTGCCATTTGATACGCAATTCCTTCCAGTGCTCGAACCACTCTTTTTCGGTTCCGGGTTTAACAAAATATTGCATTTCCATCTGCTCAAACTCACGCATACGGAAAATAAACTGCCGGGCAACAATCTCGTTCCGGAAAGCTTTACCAATTTGTGCAATACCAAAAGGAAGCTTCATGCGTCCGGTTTTTTGTACATTCAGGTAGTTCACAAAAATACCCTGTGCGGTTTCCGGACGTAAATAAATTTTATTAGCACCTTCAGCCAATGAACCCAGTTTTGTTTCAAACATCAGGTTAAACTGACGAACATCGGTCCAGTTTTTAGATCCCGATACCGGGTCGGCAATTTCATAGTCCAGAATGATTTGTTTTATCCCTTCCAAATCATCATTTTCCAACGCTTTTACTAACCGACCATTGACTTCGTCTATTTTTTTCTGGTTTCTAAGGACATTAGGGTTGGTTTCTAAAAACTGTTTTTCATCAAAATCATCGCCAAACTTTTTATGTCCTTTGGCAACTTCTTTATCTATTTTTTGTTGGTATTTAGCTATATAATCTTCGATTAATTCATCGGCCCGGTACCGTTTCTTCGAATCTTTATTATCAATTAACGGGTCATTAAAAGCAGCAAGGTGTCCGGATGCTTTCCAGGTTTCGGGGTGCATAAATATAGCGGCATCAATACCTACAATATTTTCATTCATTTTAACCATCGAGTCCCACCAGTATTGCTTAATATTGTTCTTCAGCTCCGAACCATACTGTCCATAATCATAAACGGCACTGAGGCCATCGTATATTTCGCTTGACGGAAAAATATATCCATACTCTTTTGCATGGGCTATCAGTTTCTTAAATAAATCGTCTTGAGCCATATTTTTTTAATTATTATTTCTAATTAAGGTTAGCCTGTACTATTCTTTAATATTTATGAATACATCAGGTAAAATAATTGGACAAAAATAGTCGAAAATGTTTTGATATCATAACATTCGATTACAACATTTTTCTACCATCCTGAAGCTTCACAAAAACACCATTCCTACATGCGTACCCGACCGTCTAATTCGCTCATTAAAAGATGGTTACACCCCTTGTTGCCACAAAGCTTTTAAATCTATGAATAATTTATGTTCTTAAAAAATCAAAGTATATTTTTTAAATCTTGCATTCCAACAATTGCCATTATCTCAACCATATTATCATTAATTCTGTAATATATAGTATCAGAACCACAAGGGCATCTTCTATACCCTTCTTTTATATAGTCCACTGATTCAAATGAAAATGGCCTTTGAGCAATAATTTCAAAATAATCAAAAAATGACTCAAAGTATTTGTCTGCTTGAGTAATTCCAAATTTTTTGACTCCGAAATGATGAATGCGGATGAGGTCCTCTTTTGCAGTATTACTTAATCTATAATCAGCCATTAAGTAAATTCTTTGACTGTTTTAAAATTTGCTCTTTGCTGTCACTAGTAAATCCACTTCTTTCGGATTTTTCTAGTTTTGCCCTAATCCAGTCAATATGAGCATGCTGTTTTCGAGCCTGTCTAATCAAATCATTGACAAGTTCACTTTTACTGGAATATTCCTCATTGTCTACCTGGGCTTTTAACCACTCAGCATTTGGTTTCGAGAAAGATATACTTTGTCTTGGCATAGTTTTATATTTTTGGTGTAAATATACATCATAATTGAACCATTTGCAACATTTTTAGTAATATTGGCAACAACTTGTCCATAAAGCAAATTGATATTAATAGTTATAAGACAGAGCCAACACAATCACGCTATACAATATATTTTCCAAACTATTTAAAAAGTTTTTATCATGTACTTTTGCTGGAGCTTTTTCCAAAACTAAATGGATTAGTTTTCCACCTAATACTTTTATCGCATATCTCTGTCATTAAATCACAACAGCTCAATATGCCAAATAGCATTGTTATAATCTGAGCCCGAATTTTAAACGTCTTATAATAGTAGTCGCTCTGATGTTTGTTAATTAAACTTTGTACGTATACTGCATCTATCAATTTTATTTTTATTTCAAATTCGTCTGTCCGACAAATTTTATATCTTTATCTTTGTTTCGTATTATTATGAATTTAGAAAACTATGGTTAGAAAAACCGATTTTTTAGTTATAGGCGGGGGAATCGCCGGATTAAGCTATGCATTGAAAGTAGCCGAACATGGAAAAGTTATTTTAATTAGTAAAGCTGATTTAAAGGAAACCAATACCAAATACGCACAAGGAGGAATTGCCGCAGTAACTTATCAGCCCGATAATTACGAAAAACATATTAAAGACACATTAATTGCAGGTGACGGATTATGCAATAAAGAAATAGTAGAAATGGTTGTTCGTGAAGCACCTGACCAAATTAAACAATTAATCGACTGGGGAGTAAATTTTGACCGGAATGAAAAAGGAAAATACGATTTAGGCCGCGAAGGCGGCCATTCTGAATACAGAGTGCTGCACCACAAAGACAATACAGGCGAAGAAATACAAAACTCACTGGTAAGACAAGTCAAAGCGAATCAAAACATTAAAATATTAGAATATCATTATGCGGTTGATATTATTACACAACACCATCTGGGCAAATTGGTTAAACGAAGCCATAATGATACCGAATGTTACGGAACTTATGTATTGGATTTAAAAACAGATAAAGTTCATACGTTTTTATCCAAAACCACTTTAATTGCAACAGGCGGAACAGGAAATTTATATGCAACAACAACCAATCCGATAATTGCCACTGGAGATGGAATCGCCATGGTTTACCGGGCCAAAGGAGTAATTGAAAACATGGAGTTTATCCAGTTCCATCCCACTTCTTTATACAATCCGGGCGAAAGGCCTTCGTTTTTAATTACCGAAGCTTTAAGAGGATTTGGAGCCATTTTAAAAACAACCGATGGGAAAGAGTTTATGTCCAAATACGACCAACGAGGCTGTCTGGCTCCAAGGGATATTGTAGCCCGGGCTATCGACCATGAAATGAAAATTCGTGGGGATGATTATGTTCACCTGGATTGTTCGCATCTGGATGAAAAAAAATTAAAAGAACATTTTCCCAACATTTACCAAAAATGTTTATCGTTAAATATCGATATCACAAAAGACCCGATTCCCGTTATCCCTGCTGCTCATTACATGTGCGGAGGAATTAAAGTAGATTCCATTGGAAGAAGTTCTATTAACAGGCTTTATGCAGCCGGCGAAGTATCCTCTACCGGATTGCACGGCGCTAACAGACTGGCAAGCAACTCTTTATCTGAAGCAGTAGTTTTTGCCGACAGAGCAGCAAAAGACGCCATACAAGTCACAAAAGAATCAAACCTTCAAAATAACATCCCTGAGTGGAATGCCCATGGCACTACCTATCCTGAAGAGATAGTGATGATTACCCAGAATTATAAAGAAGTTCAACAAATTATGAGTAATTATGTAGGGATTGTACGCTCGAATCTACGTTTAGAAAGAGCTTTACGACGACTGGAAATTATATTTAAAGAAACGGAAGAGCTATATGAAAAATCCGTACTCTCCCAAAAACTCTGCGAACTAAGAAATTTGATTAATGTGGGTTATCTCATTATAAAAATGGCAAAGAGTCTTCATGAAAGCCGGGGATTACATTACACTATCGACTATCCGAAGAAAGGTTCTGTAAGCGAGTTTTAGGGATATTTTTCCAACAACTGATTTTAAAAACCGTTAAAAATTAGTATTTTAGTCGTTTATTTACATATTATCTATGAACAAAACCATCCGAAAAATACTCAGTCCCATTTTACTACCTCTCAGCTTACTTTACGGATTGATTATTTACTTCCGAAACCGTTTTTATGACTATAGCATATTTAAATCTACTTCATTTAACATTCCGATAATCTCTATTGGGAATATTACCGTTGGCGGAACAGGGAAAACCCCTCATGTAGAATATCTGGCCGACTTACTTAAATCGGAGTTCAGAGTAGCCACCTTAAGCCGTGGATATAAAAGAAAATCCAAAGGTTTTATCCTGGCAGACAATCAATCAACAGCTCAGGAAATTGGCGATGAGCCAAGACAAATAAAACAAAAGTTTCCCGATATCGAAGTTGCCGTTGACAGTAAAAGAGTTCGCGGGATACAAAAACTTATCGCTAATGACCAAAATTTAGATGTTGTATTATTAGATGACGCTTTTCAGCACAGGAAAGTACAAACAAATCTATCCATTCTCCTCGTTGACTATAATCGCCCTATCGATAAAGATTTTATGCTTCCTCTCGGGAATCTTCGCGAACAGGCTTTTGAAAAAAAACGAGCCGGGATTATCATTATTACTAAAGCTCCTCAGGATATAAAACCCATAGAACGAAGAATTATATTCAGTGAATTACGTCCTTATCCTTTTCAGAATGTATATTTTACTACGATGGATTATGGAAAAATTACTCCTGTTTACAAAAACACAGATAATATAAAAATTAACCATGAAAAGCCAACCATATTATTAGTGACAGGTATTGCCAATCCTTATCCATTAGAGCAATATATCAAAGAAAACTTATCTGATAAAATAGAAAAAATAAGATTCCCCGATCATCACAACTATAAAAAATCAGACCTCCAAAAAATTGAATTTAGATTTAACTCCATTACCTCCTCAAATAAGATAATAATTACCTCAGAGAAAGATGCCATGCGTTTGCATAAATTTACTAATATTGCAGATAATATAAAAAAATCATTTTTTTATATTCCAATTAAAGTGCGGTTTTTAAATAACAAAACAGATAATTTTAACAAGCAAATAACAGACTATGTTAGAAACAATAAAAAACACAGCTTCCTTTATCCAAAATAAAACAAACTTTATTCCTGAAGTGGGTATTATACTGGGAACCGGATTAGGAGGATTAGTTAAAGATATTGAGATTGAGCATACCCTGGACTATGAGGATATTCCTGATTTCCCTGTTTCAACCGTTGAAGGGCACCATGGACGATTAATTTTTGGGCAACTTGGGGGTAAAAAAATTGTTGCTATGCAGGGGCGGTTTCATTACTACGAGGGATATTCAATGCAAGAAGTTACTTTTCCTGTTCGGGTAATGAAAATACTGGGTATCAAAACATTATTAGTTTCAAATGCCAGCGGAGGGGTAAACCCTGACTATGAAATTGGAGATTTAATGATTCTAGATGATCATATCAACTTAATTCCCAACCCATTAATTGGCAAAAATGTTGATGAATTAGGCCCTCGTTTTCCCGATATGAGTGAACCGTACGATCATATTTTAATTGAAAAAGCAAAACGGATTGTTAAAAAAAATAGTTTGAAAGTTCAGGTGGGTTGTTATGTAGCCACAACCGGACCAACCTTTGAAACACCTAAAGAATACCAGTATTTTAGAATAATTGGTGGCGACACGGTAGGAATGTCCACGGTCCCTGAAGTTATTGTAGCACGCCAAATGGGAATCCCCTGTTTTGCTATTTCAATTATTACCGATCTGGGTGTTCCCGGCAAAATTGTGCAGGTAACGCATGAAGAAGTACAAAAAGTGGCTGCCAAAGCAGAGTCCAAAATGACCCTTATCATGAAAGAGCTGATTGCTCAGATTTAAAATTTGGCCGGAATACTCCGGCTTTTTTTATTGATGGAGAAACAAAACAAACCATTTCAGCTAAAAAATGTTATCAGTGTATCGTTTGCGCATTTTATGCACGATGTGTACTCTGCATTTCTTGCGCCGGTTGTTCCTTTGTTAAAAGAAAAACTAAATATTAACAACACGCTGGTTAGTTTACTGTTTGTTGCTCAACAAATACCTTCATTATTTAATCCCTTAATAGGAATTATTGCCGATAATTTTAAAGTCAGGTACATGGTCATTCTGGCTCCCGCTATTACGACAATAATTATGAGCCTGATTGGGCTGGCTCCACATTATATTATATTAATAATCATGCTGTTTTTTATGGGCATAAGCAATGCCATGTTTCATGTTCCCTCCCCGGTTTTAATAAAACAAATTGCCGGAAACCGTATCGGTAAAGGAATGAGCTTTTACATGCTCGGTGGCGAGGCTGCAAGAACAGTTGGCCCTTTAGTAATTGTTGCTGCTGTTAATTACTGGACATTAGAAGGAACTTACCGGTTAATTCCTTTTGGTCTTTTTGCTTCTTTACTTCTTTATTTCAGGCTCAGAAATATCAATGTTTCGGAAAACATTGACCGGTCTCGTTCTATGAAAGGAATAAAAGATACCTTTAAAGAACATCTGCCATTCTTCTTACTTATTGCCGGGGTAATGTTTTTTCGTGGTTTTATGAAAACCTCATTAACCAATTTTTTACCTACCTATTTAGATGAAAAAGGAGGCAGTTTATGGCTGGGAGGTATCTCCCTTTCAGTTTTCGAATTTGCCGGTGCTGCAGGTGCTTATCTTTCAGGTACCTTCTCTGATAAAATCGGGCGGTTAAAAATGTTAACACTTATTATAGTTGTTTCACCATTTCTTATGCTGGCCTTTGTATATGCCGAGGGCGGAATGATATTTCCCGTATTATTACTGCTGGGATTTTTTCTTATTTCTTCTACGCCGGTTATTTTAGCGCTGGTAATGGATATTGACTCTGAACATCAGGCTTTCCTGAGCGGTATTTTTATGTTTATCTCTTTTGTTTCTACTTCGGTTACCGCTTTTTTTATTGGTGTTTTAAGTGACTTTATCGGATTGGTTGACACATACAAAATAGCTTCATTGCTGGCGTTTTTAGCCATTCCTTTTGTTTTGGTTTTAAGAAAACGATTTAAATAAGAAAATATTACCTTTGATAAAAAACAGGGAATAATACATGCAATCTTTTTTCGGAAAAATCAATTTAAGCGGTGATAAAGTGCCTAACGCAGATATAAATGACGCACTTCAAGAGCTTTCTTTTGAAAAAAAACAAAAACATTCCATCCATTGCCAGGATAATTTTGGGTTTGGAGCTATTGTTTTTTTCGAAAAAAAACATACAAAAAATAAACACTTCATTTTTCAGGAATATCCCTTTTTAATTATTGGCGATTGCAGATTGGATAACAGAGAATCACTCAACGAACAATTAAACATAAAAAATAAGAATATTTCCGAACATGAACTAATTCTTCGTTGCTTTCAAAAATGGGATAAAGATTGCCCCCAATATTTAACCGGCGATTTTACTTTCGCTATTTGGGATATCGAAAAAAATGAACTTTTTTGTGCAAGAGACCACTTTGGGGTAAAACCTTTTAATTATTATTTTGATAAGGATCAATTTATTTTTTCAACAGAAATCCGAGGTATTCTTAGTCAAAAAGAACTAAACCTTTCCATCGACCAGCAATTTATTGCCGATACTCTTTCTATCATTAAATCAGAACATTTTAGATCCACTTTTAAAGAAATAAAAAAGCTCCCCCCTGCACATTCTCTGCATTTAAAAAATGGCAAGCTAACTGCAACAAAATACTGGGAACTAAAGCCGGCAGAAACAATATTCAAAAATGAAGATGATTATTTAACCCGTTTTAAAAACTTACTGTTTCAAGCGGTTCAAAGAAGGTTGAAAGACCCTGTAAACTATGGTGCCGAGTTAAGTGGCGGAATAGATTCATCAAGCATTACTTCCATCGCTGCACAAAATGTCCCCATAAAAACTTTTTCACATGTAATGCCTGAAGAATACCTAGGGAAAATACATCCTTTTAAAGATGAAAAAATATATATTAACCTGCTTACCGATTTTTGTAATATAAAAGACCGCCGGTTCTTTGTCACTTCTGAAAACAAAGGGATAACGCATGCTTTAGAGAACAGCCTTTCGTTAAATAAATGTATTGTTCAGCAAAATTTTAGTGTTTTCTCCGACCAACTATATCAAAAAGCCGGAGAACAAAACACTCAGGTATTATTATCCGGATTTGGCGGGGATGAAGTAGTTACCTCAAAATCAGGAAGCTATCTGAAAGAAATTATAAATAAAAAAACATTTACAAAAGACCTTAAAGAACAAGGATATTCCGCATTTTCTATTATCCTGGCAAAACTAAAATTACGATTAAAAACAACATTCCCGCAATTTACGGGGATATTTATACAATTATTAAAAGGCAAAAAATGGTGGGTGGCAAAATATGAAAATTTAGCAATCAATCCGGCTTTTAATCGCAGACAAAATATCAGAACCCGCTATTTAAATTATTACAAAGCCATCCGAAAAGACAACCTGGTCGACCAATCGATAGAAAGAATTACACACCCCCATGTTGCCCAGCGCTTAGAATACAGTTCACTGGCAGCAAAACAATTCGGGTTGGAATACAGATACCCTTTACTTGATAAAGATTTAATTGAATTTTATCTATCCATGCCTCCCCGCCTTAAAGCACAAAACGGGGTATTACGCTATGCTATCCGCCAGGCAATGGCAGGTTACTTACCCGACGAAATCAGGTGGCGAAATGACAAAAGCGGAGCTACCATTCCAACTGTATTTTTACGTACACTAAAAGATAAAGGTAAGACTATGGAAATCATTACCCGGACAAAAACAAATCCTAAAATCACCCAATATATTGACATGAACAAATTCGAAAAATGGGGTGCTGCTTTTTTTCAGCGTTCACAAAAGGATAAATTTATCAATCCGGGTGCATTTTTTAATTATCTTAAATTGATTTTATATATTGAAAATAATCCATCGTTATTTAAATGATAAAACAACTACAAGATATTATCCCTCAATTTTCGAATGAATTACAATTGCTGATTCTGCTTTCACAGCAATATATAAACAAGGCAGAACTTGAAAAAATAGAAACACTTGAAAAATTAGTTGATTGGAAGTTGTTTTTTGAGTTATCCCGGAAACACCGATTACTTTCACATGTTGTAAAACAAATAAATAAACACCCGGATATTATAGAATCGGAAATTAAAAAGCAACTAACAGACCAACAAAAAGCCCTTTCTAAAAAAGCGTTGCTTTATAGCCGATACTTAACAAAAATACACCAGGCACTAAAAGAAAAAAGCATTCCACACGTTTTTTTTAAAGGCCCGTTATTGTCATTAGAGCTATATAATGACATCGGATTTAGAGATTATCGCGATATAGATTTATTGGTTCCGTTAAACCATATTGAAAAAGCAAGAATTACTATTCAGGATTTAGGCTTTGGTATGCATGCGCCTAATAAACAGTTGAGCAACAAACAGAAGAAAATAAATTACACTATCAGCCATCATTATCACCTTAAAAAACAAGGCTTGCCCATAGAAATTGAGTTGCATTGGAATTTAACCAATCCTAAAACCTATTTCCCACTGGAAACCAAAAAAATAATAGAGGAACCAGCGTATATTGAAATAGGGAATCTTAAATTACCCTATATCCCCAAGATAGCAAACATTTCTTTTCTGGCAGCGCATGGATCTATTCATCAATGGTATCGACTTTTTTGGTTAAAAGATTTTTCAGAAATAATCCGTCAAAGTAAGGACGAAAAGATACAAGATGCCTGGCTGTTATCACAGAAATATAAACTCGAGAAAACATTTATTCAGGCTTGTATGCTTTCAAGTTTACTATACAAAAGCCCTGTGCCAGCGTTCTTAAGAAAAAGAAGCTTTCCTGATTCGCTTATTCAATACGGACTTAATGCAATAGGAAGCAAAGACTTAAGACAGCACGGAATAGTCGGAAAAATTAACTTTATAGGCTATCG
>Ga0102943_1001989_pt1 | contig 12211 bp, 12 predicted proteins | sample SalPonC_black_MG_FD_78174 | JGI IMG/M metagenome (GOLD analysis project Ga0102943, IMG submission 78174) | Salt pond soil microbial communities from South San Francisco under conditions of wetland restoration - Salt Pond MetaG... | ecosystem: Environmental > Aquatic > Marine > Intertidal zone >...
AAAAGTTTGACATCATTATGGAAACAACAGCAAACACACTAAGCAGAACCAGGTAAGACATCTGATCCCAGCTTATACTACCCACAATCCAATCGGCCAAACCTGTCTCCTTCATGGCAATTCCCAGAGATATACCACCGGCAATCAGCCATAGAACCTCCCATGGCAAATTTCTTATGTCATCTTTTTCGAAGGCCTGAGTAAGAGTCAGAACGGCTACAGGAATCAGGGCTACGATACTGCTCTTAATACCATGAAGACTTTCTGTGACCCACATCAGGACAGTCACGCCAAATACCACATAGAGAATCCAGGCGTTTCTTGATGTTTTCCACTCTCCTTTCATTTCAAGCGGTATTGATTTCAGAGCGGGCGGATGGAGTTTTAAAAGCAAAAACCAGGCGAATGCGAGCATGACGAGAGCCAATGGGAGCGCATAGAGCATCCAGCTTCCAAATTCTATATTCAATCCTTGTTGATTGAGTGCCGCAATTACAACAGCGTTTGGAGGTGTACCGATTGGCGTTGCAACTCCTCCGATGTTTGCTGCAAACGGAATGGAGAGCGCAATGCTGATTCTGGCAGGATCCGTCATATCCATCTTAGCAAGAATGGGGATAATCACCGTGACCATCATCGCCGTGGTTGCCGTATTACTCATAAATGCAGAGAGAAAGGCCGTGACTGCCATCAGACCAAACATGATCATTTTCGGACTGGTGCCAAACGGTTTCAGCAGAATCCGAGTCATGTTTTTATCGAAGTTGTATTTGACGGCGGCATCAGCCAGAACAAACCCTCCCAGAAAGAGGATGATAATCGGGTTGGCCAACGTTCCCACAAACTGGCTAAACGGTACAGGGTCGTAGCTTGAGATGGACCCAAATGAGATCAACCCTTCAGCACTGAGCAGAAGCACCTCCAGGAGAATTACCAAAATAGAAGTAGAATAGATAGGGATGGTTTCAAACATCCAAAAAACAGCCGCCAACAAAAAGATACTGAGTGCCAGGTGGCCGGGAAGTGACAATCCTGGAAATGTGATGAAGAGTGGTATGCAAAATCCGACAATCCCTAAAACAAGTCCGGTTAATTTACCTTTACTCATAGAATTATAACTAAGTCAGAACGATGATTGATTTATATCAAAATACACAGAAATTGAATTCTAACTGAGTAGTTTCCTTAAAAAAACCAATTATTTACTGGTAGCGGTTTCAGGAATTTAGAACTCATTGTCTCTCCCCGAATTTTCAGGGAATTACTCCGCAGAGCCTCGCAAAATTTTCGGGTTCATATGCGATTAAATCAGTGGGACTCTGCGAGAATTGTATCAAGAAACAAACCGTAATAAAAACATCTTAACAATAACTCCCTTATTGGAATCAAACCAATCTCCTCGCAGCCGTTTGGACAGGATCCCAAACCGGAGAAAATGGCGGCGCATACGATAGATCCAGATCCACAATATTTTGTGCGGTCATTCCGGCTGTGATTGCGGTAGCGATCGTATCAATTCGCTTGGCAGAGCCCGTAAAACCAACAATCTGTCCACCTAAAACCTTTCCACTCTTCTCCTCTGAAATTAATTTCACGGTAATTTTGTCGCTCCCCGGGTAGTAACCGGAACGGGTTCGGCTCTCTATCACAGCAGTTTTATATTTGATATCTGATTCCTCAAGCTCTTTTTCTGACAATCCGGTCCTGGAAATTTCGAGATCTTTAAATTTTGTAATGGCTGTACCGCAAACACCCGGAAATTCAAGGGGGCCTCCACTCAAATTAATCCCTGCCACCAATCCGTGTTTGTTGGCAACGGTTCCAAGTGCAATCCATGTCTGTTCTTTTTTGACCAGATGATAAGACTCGGCACAATCCCCGGCTGCCCAAATTCCGGGCACAGAGGTTTGTAACTTTTTATTGACCTTAATGGCTCCCTTTACACCGGTTTCTATAGGTGTACCACTCGTTAGTGCAGCGTTCGGTTTTACTCCCATACCCAGAACTACCAATTCTGCTTCCTCTTCTCTTTGATCCGTCAGTACCGAAGTTACTGTTCCATTTTTAACTTCAAATCTATCCAGTTTTTCGTTTAGATAAAGATTCACTCCGGATTCCTGCATATACTCTGCAATCAGATCGGCCATATCTTTATCCATAGTTGGCATCACCTGCGGAGCCATATCAAACAGAGTCACCTTCATGTCCAGGTCCAGCAGCGCTTCCGCCATCTCAATTCCTATATATCCGCCCCCAACGATCACTGCTTTTTTTGGTGAATGTTTTTCGATGTACTCGAATACATCAATTCCAGTCTGAAGTGTGCTTAAACCGAATATTCCATCCGACCCGATCCCCTCAAAATCAGGTCGAATCGGGGAAGCACCGGTAGCGATCAACAGTTCGTCATAAGATTCCCAGAATGTGGAATTCTCTTGAATATTTGTGACTTCAATTTTTTTGTTATCCACGTCAATCTTTATGACTTCGTGGTTTATCCGTACATCGATATTCTGTTTCTCTCTGAACACTTCAGGTTTCCGGGCAATCAGCTGGTCTGAATCACTCACCTGTCCCGCTATAAAGTACGGCATTCCGCAGGCTGAATAAGAAGTATGCCTTCCTCTTTCAAATACAACTATTTCCCGATCGGGCTGTTCTCTTCTCACTTTTGATGCAGCGCTCATTCCGGCAGCATCTCCTCCAATAACTACTAATTTTCCGTTGCTCATACCCTGTTTATTTATTTATGCTTTACAATAATGTATCAAGAAATAAAGCCATCCTCTATATTGAATGAAGCCGTGTATACATTCTTACTCTCTTTAAAAATATGTCTTACCTTTCGGGAGAAATTTTTCAACCCATTAAGCTAACATCAACATGGAAAAAGAGACTTCAGCCAATAATTCGAACCGAGGATTTAAATTTTTACTCAAATGGTCAGTACTGTTTTTTGTGGTGCTTGTGATTGTCGGGTTGATTTATCGATCGCTGTACCCCGTTAAACTTAATCTCAGTCAAGACGAATACATCAAACAGGTATTTACCATTCAAGAATCAGACGTTTACAGTGAGCCATCCGACACTGCAACTGTAGTCGGCGAATTTGAATCGAGCGAAATTTTATTCGTAATAGACGAACAAGACGAGCAATATTTAGTCAGACCGCTTCTTACTACCTATATAGACAGTGTTTGGATAGACCAAAATCATGTATTTGACTATTCACCTGAACACTATCGCCAATGGCTATATGAGCTGGATCGCAGGAAATTTGAATCAGATGATTAATTTTATGATGAAATGAATGAATCTCCTGAGCAAAAAAAGCCTGACCGAATTACGCAGGTCCATCTTTGGGTTGGGAGGATCTTACTCGTCGTAGTTGGATTGGAATGGGTCTACCTGTTGCTTGAGTCGCAATGGCTCTCTCTTTTTGTGGTCAGCTTGCTCCTAATTGTTCTATTTATTCCTATCATTTCCAGAAATAGGCTTCAGGTAGATATCCCGGCAGAATTTCATCTCACAGCGGTCATGTTTACTTTTGCTGCTCTCTATTTGGGTGAGATTCAGCATTTTTACCAACGTGTTTGGTGGTGGGATATAGCCCTTCACGGTACAGCAGGTCTGCTTATGGGGATATTCGGATTTCTGTTAATCTATATTCTAAATGAGAGTAAACGAATTGATGTCCACCTAACACCCGGTTTTATTGCATTTTTTGCGTTTACGTTTGCTGTTACGATAGGCACGGTCTGGGAGATTTTTGAATTTGCTATGGATCAGATCTTTGGGTTGAATATGCAGAAACAGATGATGGGAGATGTATCCGGACTTACGGATACAATGTGGGATATGATTGTAAATGCCGGCGGAGCATTGATTATTAGCCTGACAGGCTGGTGGTACCTGAAATCCAAAAAAAATTATTTTGTAAAAGAGTGGATCAGAAAATTTATTGAAAAGAATCCGCGTCTATTTAAAAAGTAATTTTCATAAAAAACGCCCGACATTTTTCATGTCAGGCGCTTTTAACTAATTGATCAAATTATTTCGGTTTTAAATCATTCCGGATTTGCCTGCTGTTGTTGCTGCATTTGAGAATCCATCATCATCTGCTGTATACGTTGCTGCAGTGAAGAATCTTGCTGTAGAGCCATATTGATCTGCATAAATCTATCCATGCTAATTCCTTCCTGCTCCACGGCTTGTGCAACGGCTTGATCCAGTTCACGCTCCATCTCTCCAATTCTTTCGGATGCAGCTTCGAATTTATCCAACTCTTCCCGGGTAACGTCCAGCTGATCGTCCGGCTGATCATTATAACGGGATTCTGCGATTACGTTATAGGTTTCAACACTCAGATCCTCATCCTCTACTACGGAAACCATTTCAGATTGTGCTTCCATCTGAACCTGTTGGGCAACGCCCGATATCTCAACAAAAGTTTCCAACTCATCGTCAGATACTTCTATTTCCGGAGGTGTCTGCTGTTCAAACTGTCCTTCTAAGTTGTCTTGAGGGGCTTGCTCTGTCATGGTTTGGTCTTGCTCTGATTGGCATGCCAGCAAACCAAGAGAGAGCGCTATCAGTGATAGATACTTAATCATTTTAAATGTATGTCTGGTTAATATTACGTACTGCTAGTTAACCAAACCATTTAATCAATAAACTGTTTCATGATTTATAAATTTTGAAAGGCTTTAAAACCATTTAACACTACAATCAGTAACAGGCTGTTGCTCCAGCGCCTTCTATTTAAGATTAATCATTTACCAAAAATGCAATATAAAGGCTGAAAGCCTTTTAAATCCCAGCCTTGGGGCATCGCCCCAGGCTTCTAATGCAAACCAATATCTAACAGGCTGTAAGCCTGAAACAGACAATAACTGTAGCCTGATTAAAAATATGTAAGTAATTCTACATTTTCGGTTCAGACAGTTACAGGGTTATAAGCCAAGCACTCAAATAGAAGAAATTCTGTAATCCTGAAGTCCATCTCAATGTAAGATGATATCCCCGTTTTAATTGCTCCGCTCAATCCTTTCGGGATGACAAAGGGTTACAGGTTTAGTGATATAATTTAAACGTCGCCATTTGTATTAAAGAAAAGCTTTCACATTCCACATGTGGCAGACTTTCAGCCTGCTTTCGGATTGGTTTGATCTCTTAACGTGGGACGGTGTCCCACGCTGAATTATTTCAGGCTTTCAGCCTTTTACTAGGAATGAATATGGATATCTGTACGAATTAACATAGAGCCAATTTTATGTTTAGGAATGTACAGAGTTAAAATGGAGGGGCTAATTAAAAAATAGAAGTGAAGTAGTACCCGGGAAGATACTTCCCGATCAGCTGTTTGGCTGATTTCCCTGTGGCGGGACAGGCTTCTCGTCCCTTCTTTGTCAGAGCTTTATTCAGAGCAATATTAAATTCTGACTTATAATTAGGTGAGATAGTAGTACCTGGGAAGGGACTCGAACCCTTACGACATCGCTGCCACCGGATTTTGAATCCGGCGCGTCTACCAATTCCGCCACCCAGGCTTATTGTTTGAAGACTGCAAATATAAGCAGGGTTCCAAACAATAGAAACATCTATTTGCTCAAATCTTATAGTTTAGTAAACATAAATTACGGTAAAGTTAGCTTATCAAATAAGCGGATTTCTTAGTAGTTTAATTACTGATAAAAGAAATTAATTTAGTCAGCGTAAAATGAAAAAAGCATTAGTAGGAAGTTTGATAGGTGTAGCTATCGTTGTTGCACTGGATACATTTGCCCGTGTCATCATTTCTATATACATGGGTTTAAATTATCCAATGATCTCATACACTGAGTTCCCCGGTATCATATGGCCCATGCTGCTTACTTTGATTGGTGGATTTACAGTCTTTTTTGGGGCAATGTTTACATTAACTTACGGACGAACCAACAGATTAGTAGCACTTCTGAACCTTCTTTTTTTCATTATTCTGCTTCGGTACGGTCAGATCTATCTTTTAACGGGTATTGAGTCTCTCTTCTATCCTATTACTACGCTGGTTCTCTCTCTGGGTTCAATACTTTTGGCGTGGCAGCTTACAGACCCCAAGAAACAATCTGTGCCTGATGAACAAAAAGAAGAGGTAGATTTAGAGGATAGCCATCAGGATTATCACAATCCTCAAGAAAACTAATTCTTTAAGAGTGTAGGCAGAAATTATTTTTGGTCACTCTGATGATAAGATATTGCACCAGATCTTACTCCTCATCACATTGAAACATAAATCCTTTTTTCCGGATTGTTTCAATAAAATCGAATTCTGAGTGTTCTCTCATTTTCTTTCTAAGATAGCTGATATACACATTAATGTAGTTCGTTTGAGTATCAAAGTGTATATCCCAAACATTGCTGGCAAGCTCTTCCTGCGAAATAATTCTCCCTTTATTTCGAACAAAGTAAACCAATAGATTAAACTCGTTATTGGTCAAATCTACCTCATTTTCATCGATAATCATTTTTCTGGTTATCAAATCTACGGTGAGGCTACCACATGTTAGCTCTTTTTCTGCTCCTTTATTGTTGCTTCGTCTTGCAATAGCTTCAAGACGAGCCATCAATTCATCACTGTTGAAAGGTTTTGTCAGATAATCGTCTGCTCCAACATTTAAAACCTTTACTTTTACATCTGTCTCGTGTTCGGCAGAAAGTACAAGCACCGGAGTTGTAACTCCCTCCTCTCTTATTTTTGCACATACATCATATCCGTTCCCATCGGGCAGACGCAAATCAAGTATGATCATGTCAAACTTATTATTGAGAGCCTTTTCTTCCCCGTCACCTGCTGTTTCTGCAACAGCAACATCATTTCCCCGATGTTCCAAAACTGCTTTTACAAGAGTTCGAACTGTAGGATCGTCTTCAACGACTAATATTTTCATCTTTTTTTTGGTTTCCGTAGATGCTGTAGACATAATTTATACATTTCAAAGTTATAAAGATGAATCTTCTGAAGGTTACAAAATTATTTAATTCAAAAAAGTATTTTTTTATACCTCTTCATAACCAATGCGTTTAAACCATTTAAAAATTTGATTTAAATAGACTTCACTAAATGAATGGTTTTCATTCAATAAATTCAACTCTGCTTTTACACCCTTTTCTATAAGCATTTCTATTTCTTTGGACTGAGGCTCAGCATGAACTTTATCATCATTTTTGCCATGAAATGCAGCAATATTCATATGTTGAATATTTTCCCAGCTGTCATTTAAGACCTCTGTTTTAATTCTTGCGCCTACCACGGCCAGGTCATTCACATGCTTCCAGCGCGTCAATGCAAAATATCCGGCCAGATATCCTCCCATAGAGTAACCCATTACTCCAATACGGTTCACCTGAATAACCGGTAGCAATTTATCAACAATCTCCTGAATAAATTCTGAAGCTAGTTCCAGAGATTTTATAAACTGCCCCCTGTTACCATCATACAAATACCAGGCACGCCCCCAGTCAGAAACATTCTTTTTCCTGCTGCGGTCGTAAATAGGATAAGGTCCCTGAATAAACAGATGGTAGGCATTGAGGTTTAAAAGAGGATCACATTGCTGTCTGAAAAGATCAATATTATCACCAAACCCGTGTAAATAGATGATTAATGGTTTATCACCTTTCTCTCCGGTTTCAATCAATAAGTAAGGCACTTCTACTTTAAAAGAAGTTTTTCCTGATACCAATACTTCCCTATCCTTACCGGTCATTCAAATGTTAGGTTTAAATTATTTGATGAGTTTTAAACAACTGTATAATCTGAACTAATGATAGTAAAAATTGCGGAACAAATAGCAAAGAATACATCTGTCTTTCAGAATAGATTAGAAATTTATTTACGTTGATCTATCAAATTCTATAGCTTATGTCATGAACTGACTCAAACAGAACATTAATGAAATCTATATACGCCCTTTTAAATATATTTATCGGTATTGTTTTTGTGACGGTATTTCTCAGCCCAAACCAATGCTACTCACAAGGCGGTTACACCGGAGAATTTTCCAGAATTGGATTCTCGCCAATCGGACTGTCCATGGGAAACGCTATGACAGCATCCACCAATTTCACCGGACACAGCTATTACAATCCTGCTCAGGCCGCCATTCAAAGAAAATCCGTTCCTCTACTGTTTTCATCAGCTTTAATGCAGTTCGACAGGCAGCTACATATGGTTTCAGCAAGTTTTCAACTTCCACCCTCAGCCGGATTATCTTTTAGCCTGATAAACGCCCGAACCGGAGATATTGACGGGCGTAACCTAAGCGGGTATCATACCGGATATTTATCAACATCTGAATATCGTTTGTCAGGTGCATTCGCAATTCGACTATCGGAAAAAGTAATGGCCGGTATTGGAATCAATTTCGACCATTCTGTACTTCATGAAGAAATTTCTGCCGTTCAGGGAATTGGAATTGGGGTGGGCGTTATCGGAAAAATTTCAAGCAAGCTGAACATTGGTATTTCTGTACAAAATTTTCTCTCTTCCCGGTCGATTAATACATCTGATCTCTATGGGACAGAATCGGCTTCAAATAGAGAGAAAGAACCTCTCAGAGTTTTGACCGGTGTAACCTACATGCTAATTGAGAATCTTGCACTTCATGCAGATTATGAAGTCCGTAATCAATATGGGGAATCCGAGCTGAACAGCAGCGGAAGAGATGAAGTCCGTTCTACTGCACATTTTTTTAGATCAGGAGTTGACTACTCTCCACATGAAAGAATCTCACTGCGTGGAGGAATCGTTTGGAATGAAAAGAATCCGGAGCAAAAACTTCAACCGTCAGCAGGGTTCTCTGTTCACCTACCTTTTGATCGACTCACTCCATCCATAGACTACGCTTTTGTGGAAGAATCATCTGGAATCTCATCCATGCATGTTATCGGCTTAAGAGTAAATATTTAGGTCTCAGGTCTCAGGTCTCAGGTTGTTGATGTATAGATTTTTAGAAATAATTAAAAATAAATATTGAGTTGCAGTATTTACTGAATCCAACTACTAAAACTCGCCTCTGCGGTCTTTCAATTCTTTGTACAGCATTTCCCGGGCTCTGAAAATGTGTGCCTTAACGGTTCCTAATGGCAGATCTAATTGCTCTGAAATTTCATCGTAACTCAACTCCTCGAAATGACGCAGTTTAATCACCACTCTGTATTTATCGGGCAGGTCTTCAATGGCTTCATGGATAATATCACTTCTCTGTTTGCGAATGATTTTCCGGTCTGTTCCAGAGTGCTCATCCTCAAGCTGGATATTCATCTCTCCCTCCTTTGTCTTTACCGGCTCATCAATAGACGTTGTTTGGAGTTTCTTCTTGCGCAGATAATCTATTGCGTGATTGGTTGTAATTCTATAGAGCCAGGTAGAAAAAGCGTAATTGGTATTATAAGACTCCAGGTTATCAAATGCCTTCATAAACGCCTCCTGCACTAAATCCCTTACCTGCTCTTTGTCTTTTACCATTTTCAGCAAATGGAAATAGAGTGGAGTTTCATATTTCTCCATCAGTGATTTGTATGCGGCCTGATCTCCTGCTACAGCTTGCGCTACGAGCTTGTCATCCTCGAGGCTACTTGCTGAGGCATTTTCACGGGGCGTTGTTTTTGATTCAGTACTTTTATCTTGGTTTGACATCAAGAAAATTAAATTTTAGCCGAGCCGATGACAGAAACAGCTTACTATTTTCGCTTAATACAATAAGAAGGATTCATTATCCAAGAACCTATAATCGATTGAAAATAAACATAACAATACCACTATGAAAAAACTACTTGCATCTGTATTTATACTAATTTTGGCAATTGGGATTCACTCGACAGCCACTGCACAGATTAGCGTGGGAGGCGGACTCGCTTACGGCGAAAACATTGAAGAAATTGGGCTGAAAATAGACGGAATTTACGTCATTAATGAAGAGTTCAGAGCCGGAGCAGACATCATCTACTATTTTACAGGTGATGGCATTACGTTTTGGGAATTAAACCTGAACGGTAACTATCTGTTTGTACAAGAAGAGGATTTAATTGTTTATGCCTTGGGAGGTTTAAACTATGCACGCCAAAGCTTCGATATTGACGGCATGAATAACCCTTCAAATTCAGAAATAGGTTTAAACATAGGTGCCGGCCTGGAGTATGATCTGGATTTTGCAAAATTGGCTCCTGAGATTAAATATGCCTTGAGTGATTTTGATCAATTGGTCATATCCGTTGGGTTAAGATTTCCAATCAATTAAATAAAATTTAGCGCTATCAAGACAGAATCAGGCGTTTACCAGAAGGTAGACGCCTTTTTTATTTTGTTAATATTCCGTGGCGAATACCACCGGTGGAGACAATTAGTTCATTAAAATTGAAATAATTCATAAACTCATGAAGTATGATGAGTCCACCCGTTATCACATCTCCTCTCCCAGTCAAAAATGGTGAATAGCTGTTTTCAATCTCAGTAGAACTCATTTTAGAAAACTCTTCAATAAAGTTTCCAACGGATTCTTTCTTTAAAAGATACCCATTAATCTGAGAAGCGTCGTAGTAATCCAATCCAAGTTCAATTGCGGCAATGGATGTAACTGTACCGGCTACTCCAACCAACCTACAATCTTTTAGTTTGAAACTTTTAGCCTTCAACAAGCTTCTGACTTCAGTCCGCAATGTTTCAAGTTCTTTAGTAATCGGAGGATCACTCTTTAAATATCTTTCCGAAAATCGAACGCTTCCCATATCTATGGATACTCCGCTGCTCAGCTGCAACTGTTTACCCAGCGCGATCTCTGTGCTGCCTCCCCCAATATCTAAAACAACAAAATTTCCACTCTGATCTTTCAAAACAGATATAGCACCTTTGTAGGTAGTTTGAGCTTCTTCCTCACCGGTTAACAGCTGAACCCGCCATCCTGTCTCTTGAAAAATCTGATTTAAAAATTCCTCTCTGTTTGATGAATCCCGAACTGCACTTGTCGCAGTTACTACAACGTCATTTGCAAGCGTAGGGTAATTTTCAATGAGATGAGCTTTATAATTTTTCAATACTTCAATAACCCGGTCACAGCTATCCGGATGTAAATTTTTATCAGTATCAACACCTTTGCCAAGTCTTGGCACTGCCTGTTTCTCTTCCAAAACCTCGATATCTTCATTACTACTTTTGGCTACCAACAATAGCACAGAGTTTGTACCAATATCGATTGAAGCTTTTAGATTAGCTGTAGTCATTTCTTTAAATCTCACTTCTTTTTCAAATGGAGTAAAATCCACTCATCTTCCTGGGTTTTACCGATAACTTCCACCGGATATTCATTTAGACTCTCTCTTATGATCTCTTCATCCGTATCGAGTAGTCCTGTTAAACAGATATCCCCACCTAATACAGTATGTTGAACCAAAAACGGAATGATTTCAAGGATTACATTTCGGTTGATATTTGCCAGGCTAACATCAAAAAGTTCATCCTCTTTGATCTGTTCAGTGCTGCCAAACCTGATCTCAACTTGCTCATTAACTCCGTTGATCAGAGCATTTTCCGTAGCATTCACTTCACTCCACTTATCCACATCAAAACCCATAGCTTTATTTGCGCCAAGTTTAGCAGCTGCTATTGCCAGAATACCGGTACCTGTTCCGGCATCCATTACATCTTTACCTTTAAAATTTATGGAAGATAATCTATTCAGAATCAACCTTGTAGTTGCATGATAGCCGGTACCAAACGCCATTTTAGGATCTATCTCCAATAGGATTTGGCCCTTGGGTGGTTTTAAATCAGACCAGGTGGGACGAACCAAAAATTGGCCGATAAATTGAGGCTGTATCGTCTTTTCCCACTCCTCGTTCCAATTTTGCTCCTCAACGTCCTCCATTTCAATGAATCTGGCATCCGGATAAACACCGATCAACTGTTCAATCAACTCCCTATTCGAATCGTTATATCTTGGCTTTTCAACATAAGCGATTAAGCGATCATCAAACTGTTCAAATCCGTAAAAATCCATCTCCATCAATTCCGCAATAAACGCTTCCTGATAGCGATCCTTAAGCCTGAAAACCAGTTTGATATAGTTCATTGAAATTAATTTTATGAAATAACTGCAAAACAAAAGGTGAATAAATCAACAATTCATCACCTCTTGAGTAAATTCTGATTACACCGTCACTTTACTCTCTTGCTTGG
>Ga0102943_1001990_pt1 | contig 12209 bp, 10 predicted proteins | sample SalPonC_black_MG_FD_78174 | JGI IMG/M metagenome (GOLD analysis project Ga0102943, IMG submission 78174) | Salt pond soil microbial communities from South San Francisco under conditions of wetland restoration - Salt Pond MetaG... | ecosystem: Environmental > Aquatic > Marine > Intertidal zone >...
GCGATGACGATCTTCACCCTGCTCGCCGGCGTCGCGCTGGCGCTGCCGCTCTTCGCGGCGCTGCTCTGGTCGCTGGCGCAGGCGGTGCGAAGGCGCGGGGCGCTGCGCATCGCCCATGTCGCCGCGGGCCTGCTCACCCTCGCCGCGATGGCCGCGCTCTCGGGCGAGGCGCCCGCGGCGGCGACGGCGGCGGGGGGGCTCCTCGCCCTCGCCGGGCTGGCCGCGGCGGCGCTGGAGCGCGGCTGGAACCGCCTCCTGCCGCTGGTGCAGGCCATCGCGGGCGGGGCGCTCGCCGCCGGGCTCCCCTTCGCCTGAACCGCGGCCCCTTGCGCCGCCCGCCCGGCCCCCGCACAAGCCCGCCATGGCCCGCTCCGCCCCCGTCTTCACCTGCGCCGAATGCGGCGCGACGCACGCCAAATGGGCGGGCCGCTGCGACGCCTGCGGCGCCTGGAACAGCCTCGTCGAGGAGACCGGTCCGACCACGCCCGTCAGCCTCGGCCCCGGCCGGCGCCTCCCGCTCTCCGACCTCGAGGGCGAGGAGCCCGCGCCGCCGCGCCTGCCCTCGGGCGTGGGAGAGCTCGACCGGGTGATGGGCGGCGGCCTCGTCCCGGCCTCGGCGCTCCTCGTCGGCGGCGATCCCGGCATCGGCAAGTCGACGCTGCTGCTGCAGGCCGCCGCCGCCTTCGGCCGCGCCGGGGCCTCCGCGCTCTACGTCTCGGGCGAGGAGGCGGCCTCGCAGATCCGCATGCGCGCGAGCCGCCTCGGCCTCGCCAAGGCTCCCGTGAAGCTCGCCGCCGCGACGGACCTGCGCGACATCCTCGCGACGCTGGAGGCGGAACGGCCGGACCTCGCGATCCTCGATTCGATCCAGACGCTCTGGCTCTCCTCCGTCGGCTCCGCGCCCGGCTCCGTCGCCCAGGTCCGCGCCGCGGCGCACGAACTGGTGAGCTTCGCCAAGCGCCGCGGCACCTCCGTCGTCCTCGTCGGCCACGTCACCAAGGAGGGCCAGATCGCCGGCCCCCGCGTGGTCGAGCACATGGTCGACACGGTGCTCTATTTCGAAGGCGAGCGCGGCCACCCCTTCCGCATCCTCCGCGCGGTGAAGAACCGCTTCGGCCCCGCCGACGAAATCGGCGTCTTCGAGATGACGGGCCGCGGCCTCGCGCAGGTGGAGAACCCCTCGGCGCTCTTCCTCTCCGAGCGCGGGCGGGAGACCCCGGGCGCCGCCGTCTTCGCCGGCATCGAGGGCACCCGCCCGGTGCTGGTGGAGATCCAGGCGCTGGTCGCCCCCTCGCCGATGTCGACGCCCCGGCGCGCGGTGGTGGGCTGGGACTCCGGCCGCCTCGCCATGATCCTCGCGGTGCTCGAGGCGCGCGCCGGCGTCTCCCTCGCGGGGCGGGAGGTCTATCTCAACGTCGCCGGGGGCCTCCGCGTGGCGGAGCCCGCGGCGGACCTCGCCGTCGCCGCGGCCCTGCTCTCGGCGCTCGCCGAGACGCCGCTGCCGGCGGAGACGGTGGTGTTCGGGGAGATCAGCCTCTCCGGCGCCGTGCGCCCCGCGCCCCAGGCCGACGCGCGGCTGAGGGAGGCCGAGCGCCTCGGCTTCACCGGCGCCCTCGCGCCGCCGCCCGCGTCGTCCGCCGCCCGGCGCCGGGCCTCGACGCCGGAGGAGAAACCGGGCATCAAGGCCACCCGGATCGAGGACGTCGCGGCCCTCGCCGCCCGCCTCCTCGGGGAGGGCGGGGCGCCCGCGCCCCGCACCGACTGAGGCTCGAGGGAGGAGCGAGGGGAGCCGATGGAGTTCAACATCGTCGACGGCGTCGTGCTGGCCGTGCTCGCGCTCTCGGGCGTGCTCGCCTTCTCGCGCGGCTTCACCCGCGAGACGCTGGCGATCCTCGGCTGGGTCGCGGCGGCCTTCGCCGCGCTCTACGCCGCGCCGCTGATCGAGCCCCTGCTGAAGGAGATCCCGGCGGTCGGGCCGATGCTCGCCGCCTCCTGCTCGCTCGGCAAGCTCGCGGCCTTCTCGGTCGGCTTCGCCGTCGCGCTGGTGCTGATCTCGATCTTCACGCCGCTCTTCGCCGGGGCGGTGCAGAACAGCCTGCTCGGCCCGATCGACCGGGCGGCCGGCTTCCTCTTCGGCGTCGCCCGCGGCGTGGTGCTCGTGGCGGTGGTCTATCTCGTCTACGACCTGCTCGTCGCCCCGGCGGACCGCCTGCCGATGATCGAGGAGGCGCGGAGCGTCGCCATGATCTCCGACGCCGCCGCGATGATCGAGGCCGCCCTGCCCGAGACCGCCCCCGCCTGGCTGATGCAGCCGATCAACGGGCTGATGGCCGAATGCGGCGGCGTCGATCTCGGCGGCTTCGGCGCGCCCGAGACCGGCGAGGCGTCGACCGGCGAGGCGCCCGCCGCGACCGGCGAACGATGACGGCGCCATGACAGACGAGCCCGGAGGCATTATGTTGCCGCCCGCAGCCCGATCCTCCCGCCGAGCAGAGAGCCCCGCCCCATGAGCGATCCGCGCGCCGACGCCCACGCCTCGGTCTTCGACCCGGAGGCCGACAAGCCGCGTGAGGAATGCGGCCTTTTCGGCGTCTTCGGCCCGGGCGAGGCGGCGAACTTCGCCGCCCTCGGCCTGCACGCCCTGCAGCATCGCGGGCAGGAGGCGGCGGGAATCGTCACCTACGAGCCCGGTCCCGGCTTCTCCGAGGTCAAGCGCCTCGGCTACGTCCGGGACAACTTCACCTCCGCCAAGGTGATGGCCGAACTGCCCGGGACGATGGCCGTCGGCCACGTCCGCTACTCCACCTCGGGCGAGAAGGGGCACACCGCGATACGCGACGTGCAGCCGCTCTACGCCGATCTCGCGACCGGCGGCGTCGCGCTCGCGCACAACGGCAATCTCGTCAACGCGCTCTCGCTGAAGCGCGAACTGATCGACCGCGGCTCGATCTTCCAGAGCTCGTCCGACACCGAATGCGTGCTGCACCTGATGGCGCGGAGCTTCCACCGCACCTCCGCCGACCGGCTCAAGGAGGCGCTTCGCCGGGTCGAGGGCGCGTTCTCCGTGCTGGCGCTGACCGAGACGCAGCTGATCGGCGCGCGCGATCCGATGGGCATCCGTCCGCTGGTGCTCGGCCGACTGGGCGAGGGCTGGATCCTCGCCTCGGAGACCTGCGCCCTGGACATCGTCGGCGCCAGCTTCGAGCGCGAGGTGGCGCCGGGCGAGATGGTGATCATCGACGACACCGGCGTCGAGAGTCACCGCCCGTTCGAGCCGGCGCCGTCCCGCTTCTGCATCTTCGAGCACGTCTACTTCTCGCGCCCCGACAGCGTGATCGGCGGCCAGGCCGTCTACGAGAGCCGCCGGCGCATCGGGGTCGAGCTGGCGCGCGAGGCGCCGGTGGAGGCGGACCTCGTCTGCCCCGTCCCCGACAGCGGCACCCCGGCCGCGATCGGCTACGCGCAGGAGAGCGGGATCCCCTTCACGCTCGGCATCACCCGGAACCAGTATGTCGGGCGGACCTTCATCGAACCCTCCGAACAGATCCGGAACATGGGCGTGCGGCTGAAGCTGAACGTCAACCGCGCGCTGGTCGAGGGCAAGCGCGTGATCCTCGTCGACGACAGCGTGGTGCGCGGCACGACCTCCATGAAGATCAAGGAGATGATCCGCGAGGCCGGGGCGAAGGAGGTGCATTTCCGCGTCGCCTCGCCGCCCACGGCCTGGCCCTGCTTCTACGGCGTCGACACGCCCGAGCAGGAGAAGCTGCTGGCCTTCCGCATGAGCGAGGAGGAGATGCGCGACCATCTCGGCGTCGACTCGCTGCGCTTCGTCAGCCTCGACGGGCTCTATCGCGCCGTCGGCGTGGCCGCCGGGCGCGACCCAGGCGCGCCCCGCTACTGCGACGCCTGCTTCTCCGGCCACTACCCGGTGCGCCCGGCGGACATGATCGAGACCGGCCGGCTCGACCTCGCGGCAGAGTGAGGGGCCCCTCTGCGGGGGAAGCGCGACGCTCGGGGAGGCTCCGCCTCCCGCTCGCGCCGCGCCGCCGGGCCCGAGGACCCGGCGAGGGCGCCCGGACGCTGCCGAAGGGGCGCTCCGGCGCCGCGGCGGCTTGCGGCCCCCGCTCCGGCCCCCATATGCGCCGGTCATGACCGAAGACGCCCTTCTCCGCCTCGTGTATCTCTCCGTGCTCGGCGCGGCGATCGTGGCGGGCGTGTTCGCCGCCTATCGCGGGCGCATGGCCACCGGCATCCAGCACGCGCTGGTCTGGGTGCTGATCATCCTCGGCCTCGTCGCCGTCTACGGACTGCGCGAGGACCTGATGGCAGCCCTCCAGCCGGGCGCGGCGGTCGAGCGGCAGGGGGGCGCTCTCGTGCTGCGCCGCGCGGCCGACGGGCATTTCCATCTGAACGCGGAGGTCAACGGCGCGCCGGTCGAGTTCCTCGTGGACACCGGCGCCTCCGACCTCGTGCTCAGCCGTCGCGACGCCCGGCGCGCGGGGATCGATCCGGACGAGATCGCCTACACCCGGCGCGCGATGACCGCGAACGGGCAGGTCTCCATCGCGCCCGTGCGCCTCGACAAGGTCGAGATCGCGGGGATCGAGACGCGTGACGTGCCGGCGGTCGTCGGATCGGAAGGGCTGTTCGGCTCGCTGATGGGGATGAGCTATCTCGACCGCTGGTCACGCGTGACGGTCGAAGGCGACCGCATGACCCTCGAGCCCTGAGCCGGGCTCATGCCGCGAGCCCCCGCTCCGCCAGCCAGCGCGCGCCCGGCAGGATCGTCGAGGGGTCCGCCATCTCGAGGATCAGCCGCGCCCCCGGCGCGTGGGCGCCGAGCGCGGCGAAGACCGGCGCGAAGGGCACCGTGCCCATGCCCGGCGGCCAGTGCCGGTCGGCGTAGCCGTCGGCGTCCTGCAGATGGACGTGCACCAGCCGCCCCCGCGCGCCGAGGACGTGCCAGTCCACCGGCCGCCCGCCGCGGGAGACGTGGACGTAATGCGCGTGCCCGGTGTCGAGCGAGACGCCGAGCGCCGGCGAGCCGAGCGCGTCGACGATCGCCGCGCGGTGCTCGGCGTCCTCGTCCTCGATGTTCTCGACGGCGAGCACGATCCCCGCCGCCTCGGCCCGCGACAGCAGCGGACGCAGCGTCGCCTCCACCCGCTCGATCACGTGTTCGCGCCCCTTCGGCGCGAGAAAGTCGTTCTGCGCACCCCAGGTCGAGAACGGCGAATGGATCACCATCATCGTCGCCCCTAGCGCCTCGGCCACGTCGAGGCCCTGACCGTAGCGGCGCTGCACCAGCGCCCGCGCCTCGGGATCGGTCGCGTCGAGCGGCAGGTCGTAGAACGGCCCGTGGATGCCGAGGGGCCCCGACCATCCGTCGAGCTTGCGCTTGGCGAGCGCGATCAGCGGGCGCCAGTCGGCGTCGAGCACCATGGGCAGGCAGAAATCCTGGATCTCCAGCGGGCGGTCCCGCTCGATCAGCCAGTCGCGGTGCCGGCCGATCTCTCCGATCGGCATGGCGGCGCCCAGCACGGGGCGTTCGGGCATTGTTCCTCCCCTTTCAGGCGCCCTCGGCGCTCACGGCCTTGCGCACCCAGCGCCCGCCCGCCTGCGCCCAGTATTCGGCGGCGAGACCGGCGGCCGCGACGCGCCGCCAGTCCGCCCGCGCGGCCTCGACCGCCGCGGCGTCGGCGCCGTCGAAGATCAGCCAGACCCGCTCCAGCGCCTCCGCCTCCTCCGGCGACCAGGGCGCGCCGCCGAGCAGCATCAGCGCGTCGGGCGCGTTCGGCGCCTCGCGTCCTTCGGTCAGCAGCACCGGCTGGCGGGCGGCATGCGGCGCGTCGGCGCGACCATGGGGCAGGAACGCGGCGTCGTCGTAGGCCCAGAGCAGCGCGTCCACCGCGTCGATGCGCGCGCCGGGGCCGATGCGCACCGCCGCGCGCATCCCCCGCTCCAGCGCCTTCTCCAGCAGCGCCGGCGCCACCCCCTCCAGCCCCGTCTCGGTCAGGTGGTAGAAGCGCACGGCGCCCAAGGGCTCAGCCCTCGCGGCCCTTCACGAGGGCGTCGCAGGCGCGCACGCCCCAGCCGGTGGCGCCGCGCGGCCAGAGATCGCCCGATTCCTTGACCAGCGTGACGCCGGCCACGTCGACATGGATCCAGGGCGTGCCGTCCTTGACGAAGCGCTTGATGAACTGCGCCGCGGTGATCGAGCCCGCGGGCCGGCCGCCGGTGTTCTTCATGTCGGCGAGGCGCGACTTGAGCTGCTTGTCGTAGGCGGCGCCCAGCGGCAGGCGCCAGGCCTTCTCGCCCGCCGCGTCGCAGGCGGCCTGCCATTCCGAGGCGAAGCCGTCGTCGTCGCCGAAATAGCCGGCGTGCTCGTGGCCGAGGGCGATGATCATGGCCCCGGTCAGCGTCGCGAAATCCACCATCCCGGCCGGCTTGAAGCGCTCCTGCGCGTACCAGATCACGTCGGCGAGCAGGAGCCGGCCCTCGGCGTCGGTGTTGACGATCTCGATGGTGTCGCCCTTCATCGAGGTCACGATGTCGCCCGGCCGCTGAGCCCGGGCGTCGGGCATGTTCTCCACCAGCCCCACCAGGCCGACGACGTTGGCCGAGGCGCCGCGCAGCGCGATCGAGCGCATCGCGCCCGCCACGATCGCCGCGCCGCCCATGTCCATCGTCATGTCCTCCATGCCGCCCGCGGGCTTGAGGGAGATGCCGCCGGTGTCGAAGGTCACGCCCTTGCCGATCAGCGCGAGCGGCGCCTCGTCGCCGCCGCCGTTCCAGCGCATCACCACGACCTTGGTGGGACTGTCGGAGCCGCGGCCGACCGCGAGCAGGGCGCGCATGCCGAGGTCCTCGAGATCGGCCTCCTCGAGGATCTCGACCTCGAGGCCGAGTTCGCCCATCGCGGCGAGACGCGCGGCGAACTCCTCGGTGCCGAGCACGTTGGCCGGCTCGTTGACCAGATCGCGGGCGAAGAACACCCCCTCGACCGCGGCCATCCGGCCGCGGGAGTCGCGGCTCACCGCCTCCGGCGCATCGACGTGCAGACGCACGGAGGGGCGCGCGCGGTCGGCGTCCTCGTCCTCGGCGCGCTTGTAGACGTCGAAGTCGTAGGCGCGAAGCGCCAGCCCGTAGGCGAGATCGGCGGCCAGCGTCGCGTCGAGCCCCCCGGCATGGACGCCGACGCCCGCCTCCGCCACCTTGCCCGAAAGCGCCGCGCCGATCGCGCCGCCCGCCTTCAGCGCCTCGTCGGCGCCCGGCTCCTCGCCCAGCGAGACCAGCAGCAGCGCGCCGGCCGCGAGGCCGCCGGGCGCCGGCACGCGCAGCGTGGCGCCGGCCTTGCCCTTCCACGCCTCCGCGGCGACGGCGCGGCGGAGGGCGCCGCCCATCGCTTCGTCGGCCGCCACGGCCGCCTCCTCCATCGCCTCGGCCCCGCGGCAGAGCACCACGACGAGGCCCTCGGCCTCGCGGAGCGCGGTGAGGTCCTCGGCGACGAAGCTGATCTCGACGGGCGCGGTCATGGGCGGGGCTCCTCCTGAACTGTCGGCCTCTCCGACCTAGCGCCGTTGCCCGCCCGAGGCCAGCGTCCGCCGCGCCGCGGACGCCCGAGGCCAGCCCCCGCCGCGCCGCGGACGCCCGAGGCCGGCCCCCGCCGCGCCGCGGCGCCTTGCGCCCTCCCCCGGCGCGTCGCAGTCTCCGGCGCGATGCGCGGACTGGTCGGAAAATACGTGATCCTGCAGATCCTCGGTCCGTTCGGGGTGTTCTCCCTGATTCTGCTCTCGCTGGTCTGGCTCACGCAATCGCTGCGGGTCATCGAGACGGTCGTCGCCTCGGGCCAGTCGGCGGCGACGTTCGCGGCCTTCGCGGCGCTGCTGCTGCCCGTGGTGATCAGCTTCATCCTGCCGGTCGCGGCCTTCGCGGCGACGCTCTACGCGCTGAACCGCATGTTCATGGACAGCGAGATCGTGGCGCTGATGGCGGCGGGGATGAGCCGCCTGCGCCTCGCGCGGCCGGTGCTGGTCTTCGGGCTCGGCGTCACGCTCGCGATGGCGGTGGTGACGACCTATCTGATGCCGACCGCGGCGCGGGAGCTGCGCGGGCGCATGGCCGAGCTCGGCGCCGACGTCGCGGGGGCGCTGCTGCGCGAGGGCGAGTTCATCCATCCCGCGAGCGGCGTCAGCGTCTACGTCCGCGCGGTGGGGCCGGACGGACAGATGGCCGGGCTCTTCGTGCAGGACGACCGCGACCCGGACGTCCGGGTGACCTACACCGCCGAGCGCGCGGCGCTGGTTCGCACCGAGGCGGGACCGCGGCTGGTGATGTTCGACGGCGCGGCGCAGCGGCTGGAGCGGGGCGCCTCGGCGCTGTCGCTGCTGAGCTTCGAGAAGCTGGTCTACGACCTCGCGCAGCTGATGCCCGAGACGACGGAGCGCCGGCTGAAACCCTCGGAGTATCACGCCCCCGCGCTGGTGGCGCCGAGCGCGGCGATGCTCGACGGGCGGCCCCCGGGCGAGTTCGTGGCCGAGGGACACGAGCAGCTCTCGGCGCCGCTCTACGCGGTCGCGCTGCCGCTGATCGGGCTCGCCAGCCTGCTCGGGCCGGGTTTCCGGCGCCGCGGCTACGGCAAGCGCCTCGCCGCGGCGGTGGCGCTGGCGGCGCTGTGCCGGCTGCTCGGCGTGGCGGCGAAGTCGGCGACGGGTTCGCTCGCGGCGCTCTGGCCGGCGATGTACGCGCCGCCGCTGATCGGGGCCGCGCTGGCGCTTCTGGTGCTCTGGAAGGGCCTGCCGAGCGCGGCGGCCCGCGGCCTGCCGGCGGCGTCGGGCGAGGGCGCGCCGGCATGATCGGCACGCTCGCGCGCTATGTCGGCCGGCGCTACCTCGAGACCTTCGGGGCGGCCTTCGCCGCGGTGTTCCTGCTGATCTTCCTCGTCGATCTGGTGGAGCAGCTGCGCCGCAGCGCCGGCGGCGACGCCGGCTTCGGGGAGGTCTTCGCGCTCGCCGCGCTGCACGCGCCGTCCCTGATGCTGGAGGTGCTGCCGTTCCTCGCGCTGCTCGCGACGGTCGCCTGCTTCGCGCGGCTGGCGCGGTCCTCGGAACTGGTGGTGACGCGGGCGGCGGGCGTGTCCGTCTGGCGGCTGATCCTGCCCGCCGTCGTCGCGGCGGCGCTGATCGGCACGCTGGCCTTCTCGCTCCTGAACCCGGTCGCCTCGGGTCTGCTGGCCCGCTTCGAGACGCTGGAGGCGCGCTACATCCGCGACCGCACCAGCCTGCTCTCGGTCTCCGAGAACGGGCTCTGGCTGCGCCAGTCGGGCGACGAGGGCCAGAGCGTGATCCACGCGCTGCGCACCAACGCGGACGGCACCCGCCTCCGGGACGTCACGGTGTTCCGCTTCGATGCGCGGGACCGGCTGACCGGGCGCCTCGCCGCCGGGCGCGCCGTGCTGGAGCCCGGGCGCTGGGTCCTGCACGACGTCGCGCGCTGGAGCTTCGCCGCGGCCGACGACGCCGCCGAGGCGGGCGAGGGCGACGAGCCCGCACCGACCGCCGAGCCGCTGGATCGCCTCGCGCTGCCGACCGCGCTGACGCGCGAGCAGATCCTCGAGAGTTTCGCCAGCCCCGCCACGATCTCCTATTGGAGCCTGCCGGGCTTCATCGAGGCGCTGGAGGCCGCCGGCTTCTCGGCCGCGCGCCACCGCATGCACTGGCAGAGCCAGACGGCGCTGCCCGCGCTCCTCGCCGCGATGGTGCTGATCGGGGCGGCGTTCTCCATGCGCCACGCGCGGTTCGGCGGGCTCGGGGTGATGGCGCTCGGCGCGCTCGGCTCGGGGCTGGGGTATTTCTTCCTCGCCAACCTCACCCAGGCCTTCGGGGCGTCCGGCATGATCTCCGCGCCGCTCGCGGCCTGGATCCCTCCGACGGCGATGGCGATGCTGGCGGTCGGGCTGCTGCTGCATCTCGAGGACGGCTGATGGGCGCCCTGCGCCTCGCCGCGCTGCCGCTCGCCGCGCTCCTGATGGCGGCCGCGGGCGGGCCGGCGGCCGCGCAGTCGACGCCGAGCGTGGCCGAGCTCGCGGGCCTCGGGCCGGAGGAGGAGGCGGGGCCGGTCTCCCTCGTCGCCGACCGGGTGCGCTACGATGCCGAGGCGGGCACGCTGACCGCCGAGGGGAACGTCGAGGTCCACTACGGCGAGCGCGTGCTGACGGCCGAACGCATCGTCTACGACCGGCCGGCCGACCGCGTGCGGGCGGAAGGCGAGGTGACGCTGCGCGGCGGGCCGGAGGGCGCGGTGCTGGTCGCCGATCTCGCCGAGCTCGACGGGCGGCTGCGCGACGGGCTGATCCGCGGCGCCCGCGCCGCCCTGCCCCGCGGCGCCCGCTTCGCCGCCGTCGAGGGCCGGCGCGTGGACGACCGCTACAACGTGCTCACGCGGGCCGTGTTCAGCCCCTGCGTCGTATGCCCGGAGGATCCGACGCCGCTGTGGCGGATCCGCGCCGACCGCATCGTCCACGACGAGGCGGAGCGGACGGTGCATTACGAGAACGCGCGCTTCGACGTGCTCGGGCGGACCGTGTTCTGGACCCCGTATTTCCGCCATCCCGACCCGACGCTGCAGCGCGCCTCCGGCTTCCTGCCGCCCGACTACTTCCAGTCCACGACCTTCGGCCACGCCGTCCGGGTTCCCTGGCACTGGGTGATCGACGAGCACTCCGACGCCACCCTCGCGCCCATCGTCACCACCGAGGACGGCCTGCTGCTCGACGGCGAATACCGCCGGCGCTTCGCGGACGGCGCGCTGTGGCTGAACGGCTCGATCACGCGCCAGGACTACGACGGCGAGGACCGGCTGCGCGGCCATCTCTTCGGCGAGGGGCTCTGGCGCCTGTCGGAGACGGTGGAGACGGGCTTCTCGTTCGAGCAGGCCTCCGACGACGGCTATCTCAGGCGCTACGAGTTCACCGAGCGCGACCGGCTGACCAGCGAGGCGTTCCTGCGCGCCGGCGACCGCGACGGCTGGGGCGAGGTCGCGGCGGTGCGCTTCCAGTCGCTGCGCGACGGCGAAAGCTTCGGCGACATCCCCTTCGCGCTGCCGACCTTCGAGGGGCGGCGCGTCTGGCGCGACGGTCCGGCCGGCGGAACCTTCGGCCTCGGCGCGGCGGGCTACGCGCTGAAGCGCACCGACGGGCAGGACACGCTGCACGGCTCGCTCGAGGCCGACTGGGAGCGGCGCTGGGTGAGCGACGAGGGCCTCGACCTCGGCGCCTACGCCGCCCTGCGGGCCGACGCCTGGCGGCTGAACGACGTCGGGCCGACGACCGACGAGGCGCGCAGCCGGCTCGGCCCCCTCGCCGCCGCGGAGATCCGCTGGCCGCTGCTGCGCGCCGAGCCGGAGGGCGACCCGGTCGGCCGGATCCTCGGCGGGCGCGGGGTGCAGGTGCTCGAGCCGATCGCGCAGCTGGTGCTCGCGCCCTTCCTCGACGATGCGCCGCCGTTTCCGGACGAGGACGGTCTGCTGACCGAATTCGACGAGACCAACCTGTTCTCGCTGCGCCGGCACGCCGGGCATGACGGCTTCGAGGAGGGGCCGCGGCTCAATCTCGGTCTGCGCTGGAGCCGGACGGCCGCCGGCGGGGCCGACGTGACGGTCGCGGCGGGACGGGTGTTCCGCACCTCGGAGATCTCGAGCTTCGTGCCGGGCTCCGGCCTCAACGGACAGGAGTCCGACTACGTCGCGGCCTGGACGCTGAGCCTGCCGGGCGTCGTCGACCTCACCAACCGCGTGCGCGTGGCCGACGACTTCGATCTGAACCGCAACGAGATCTACGCCTCCGCCTCGGTCCTTGGGTTCGACCTCGAAGCCTCCTATGTCTGGCTCGCGCAGGACGCGACCACGCCGGTGGACCGCCACGAAGTCGCCGGAAGCGGGCGTTACGCCCTCACCCGCAACTGGTTCGTCGGCGGCGAACTGCGACGCGACCTCGAGGCCGAGGACTGGGTGCGCGTCGGCGGAGAGATCGGCTACGCCGACGAGTGCGTGGATCTCGCCTTCTACGCCGGGCGGGACTTCACCCGCACCGACGACGTGCCGGCCTCGACGTTCTACGGCGTGCGCGTGCGGCTCTGGGCGCTGGGCGGCGAGGCCCGAGCCGGGCCGACGGGCGGGGCCTGCGCCCCGGCGCTGCGATGACGGGCGCC
>Ga0102943_1001991_pt1 | contig 12207 bp, 12 predicted proteins | sample SalPonC_black_MG_FD_78174 | JGI IMG/M metagenome (GOLD analysis project Ga0102943, IMG submission 78174) | Salt pond soil microbial communities from South San Francisco under conditions of wetland restoration - Salt Pond MetaG... | ecosystem: Environmental > Aquatic > Marine > Intertidal zone >...
ATCGGAGGCGTTCGCCCCGACCAGAAGGCCGCCCCAGCCTCCCTCGCCCGCCGATCCCGCGTCGGGATTGGTCGGAAAGCTGAAGCCCGGGGGCGCCGGCTCGACCTCGGGGAGGTCGCGAAGCGCGATCGGGGTGTGAAAGACGAAGTTGCCGTCGCGCCGGCCGAATTCGCCGGGGAGGCTCACCATCAGGGGCGAGGCCGCGCCGCCGCGCCCGGGAACGCCGTGCGCGCCGGCGTTGCCGCCGTCGCCGCCCGCCCCGCCGGGCTGCGCCGGAAAGCGGAAGACGAAGCCGTCGCCCCCGATGCCGCCGTCCCCACCGTCGCCGCCCGCGCCGCCTCGGCCGAAATCGCCGCCCTGGCCGCCCGTCGCGGTGTTGTCCGGCCCGAAGGAGATCCAGCGGAGTTCGATGCGGCCTCGGCCGAAGATCACGCCCGCGGCGTCGCCGCCGTGGCCGCCCAAGGTGCCCCGCCCGCCGTCGCCGCCGTCGCCGCCGTTTCCGCCCCGCGTCGCCGCGACGCTCACGGTCGCGTCGCGTCCGTTGGCGCCTCTTGCGCCGTCGGCGCCGTCGATGCCGTGCCCGCCCAGGCCGCCGACGGCCCCGTTGCCGTCGAAATGCACCCGGTCGAGGCTCAGGATCGCCTTGCCCTCGGGCATCGGTCCGAACGGATCGGTGCGGATCGAGCCCGCGGCGCCGAGGCCGGGCTCCTCCGGCGCCACGCGCCGCTCCTCCTGCGACTGGAAGCCGTTCACCAGCGTCAGGTCGCGCAGATGCAGCGGCGTCGAGGCCGAGAAGTGCCAGGTCCGTCCCTGCCCGTCGAGCGTGACGTCCCCGATGCCGTCGCCGTCCACGTCCCCGTCGATGGTCAGCCCCGCCAGGTCGTCCGTGACGCGCATGTTCTGCGCGATCACCCAAAGGCTGGTGTCCAGCGCCACGGTCCGGACGTCCGGCGCGAAGCGGATCACGTCGTCGACGATCCCGTCGCTCCCGCGGTCGTTGCGGTTCGCCGCCAGCACCGCCTCACGCAGCGACATCAGGCCGTCGTCCGGATCCTCGACGTCGAGCCCGGTCGTGACCGGAAATTCCGGCATGTCCGCGCGCCCCCCTGTGCGGCCCGTCGGTTTCGGCTAGCCTGATGGCGCCCGAGGCGCGCGCCATCGCGGCGGGCGCCGCGGCCGACCCCTTTTCCGGACACCGGAATCCGCCCTCATGCCTCTCGATCTCCGCGCCGAACCCCTGACGCCAGACGCCTTCGCCCCCTTCGGCGCCGTGATCGCTCCCCGTGCGGAGACGGCGCGGCGGATCAACGCCGGCTTCGCGACGCGCTTCCACGCCCTCGCCGAGGTCACCGCCGAAGGCGCGCCGCCGGTGCTCTCGATCTTCCGCGCGCGGCCGCGTCCTCCCGTGATCGCGCTGCTGGAGCGGCACCGCCGCGGCAGCCAGGCGTTCATGCCGCTCGGGGGCCGACCCTGGCTGACCGTCGTGGCCCCGGGGCCGACGGCGCCGCTCCGCGCCTTTCTGTGCGGTCCCGCCCACGGCGTCCAGATCGCGGCCGGCGTCTGGCATGCGCCGTTGATCACCCTCGCCGCGCAGGACTTCCTCGTGATCGACCGCGACCGCCCCGAGGACGACCTCGAGGAGGTGCGACGCGATCCTCCCGTCGTCGTGAGCGTCTGATGCGCACGCGGCGAAACCGTTGCCGCGCGCCCCTCCGCGCGTCCATACTCCCCCCTGCGAAGCGCAGGAGGACACCGCACATGCGATTCCCCGGACCTATGGCGATCGCCGCCTTCGCCCTGATCGCCGCCGCCGGGCCGGCGCCCGCGCAAGACGCGGAGCCCGAGCTTTCGGAGGCCTTCGCCCGCGCCGACCTGAACGGCGACGGCCATCTGGACGTCGACGAATTCGTCGCCGCCATCGTCCGCCGGGTCGCCGAGCTCGATGCCGACGGCGACGGAGCGCTGTCGATCGAGGAAGTCCCCGCGGCGGACCCCGACGAATTCGCCCGCGCCGACCGCGACGACGACGGCGTGCTGTCGCTGGGCGAGGTGGTGGGCGACCGCATCATCCACTTCTTCGGCGCCGACGCCTCCGGCGACGGCGTCCTGACGCTGACCGAACTGGAGGATTACGCGGAGAGGACCGACACATGACGCTTCGGAGAATCGCCACGGCGGGCGTCGCGGCTGTTTCGCTGGCCATGCTCGTCGGCTGCTCGGGCGGTCCGGTCGATCGGCGCACTCAGGGCCAGATCCTCGGCGGCGCCACCGGGGCGGCCATCGGCTCGCTCTTCGGGGCGGGCACGGGCCGCATCGCGGCGACCGGCGCCGGGGCCGTCATCGGCTCCATCGCCGGCGGACGCATCGCCGAGAATTGAGACCGCCGCCCAGATCGCGCCTCGCGACGTCTCGACGGGCGCCGGCAGGCCTCGCCTCGGGCGCCGCGGCGCCATGATCGGCGTGTTCTCTCGACCCCGACCGATCTTCAGCCGGAGTGTCCCCATGCGCCGCATCGCGCCCCTCGTCGCCCTCGTCCTCGCCGCCGCGCTGGTCGCCGGCTGCTCGAACTCACGCCAGGATCAGCGCACCCGCGGCGCGATCGTCGGCGGCGCCACCGGGGCGGCCGTAGGCTCGCTCTTCGGCTCGGGAACCGGCAAGACCGTCGCCACCGGCGCCGGCGCCGTGATCGGCTCCATCGCGGGCGCCGAGATCGCCGACCCGGGCCCGCGCCGCCGCCCCCGCCGCCGCTGACCTCCCATCCGCCGCCGTCGTCGCGCGATTGCGCTCCGGCGCGGGACGGAATATCCCCGCCCCGAGCCGAGGACGGGGCGTGATGCACAGTTATCTGGACTTCGAGAAGGGCCTCGCGGAGATCGAGGGCAAGGCCGAGGAGTTGCGTGCCCTCGCCCGCGACGATCCGGACATGGACGTCGAGGACGAAGCGCGCGCCCTCGATCACAAGGCCAAGGATCTCCTGCGCGATCTCTACGAAGGGCTCACGCCCTGGCGCAAATGCCAGGTCGCGCGGCACCAGAACCGTCCCAAGGCGCTCGACTACGTCGAGGCGCTGTTCACCGAATACACCCCCCTCGCCGGCGACCGCGGCTTCGCCGAGGACAAGGCGGTGGTCGGCGGCATGGCGCGGCTGGACGACCGCCCGGTCGTCGTGTTCGGACACGAGAAGGGCCGGGACACCGCCTCCCGGCTGGAGCGCAACTTCGGCATGGCGCGCCCCGAGGGCTACCGCAAGGCGGTCCGACTGATGGACCTCGCCGACCGCTTCGGCCTGCCCGTGATCACGCTCGTCGACACCCCCGGCGCCTACCCCGGCAAGGGCGCCGAAGAGCGTGGCCAGTCCGAGGCCATCGCCCGCGCCACCGAGAAATGCCTCGAGATCGGCGTGCCTCTGCTCTCCGTGGTGATCGGGGAGGGCGGGTCCGGCGGCGCGGTGGCCTTCGCCACCGCCGACCGCACGGCGATGCTGGAGCATTCGATCTACTCCGTGATCTCGCCCGAGGGCTGCGCCTCGATCCTCTGGAAGGACGCGGAGAAGACGCGTGAGGCGGCCGAGGCGCTTCGCCTGACGGCGCAGGACCTTCACAAGCTCGGCGTCTGCGACCGCATCATCGAGGAACCGATCGGGGGCGCCCAGCGCGACCGGCACGGCACCGTGCATCGCGTCGGCGCCGCGATCCGCGAGATGCTGGCCGAGGTCTCGGAGGCCGAGCCGGCGGAGCGTCGCGCGTCGCGCCGGCGCAAGTTCCTCGCCCTCGGGGCGCGCGGGCTCGGCTGACGGCGATGGGGGGACGGGCGTCGCCATCCCGCTCGTCCGAGCCCGGCGCCGGCCGCCGCGCCGCGGCCGTCGCGCTGGCCCTTGCGCTCGGCGCCGGGCCGGCGGCCGCGACCGGCGTGCTGTCGCCCGACTGGCCGTCGCCCTCCCGCGCCGCGCCCATCGATCCCTGGAGCACCGGCAATGCCGCCTTGGACGGGCACGAGGTGCTGGTCCGGGCCGGCTGGAAGCCGCTGGAGATCGTTCTCGAAGAGGAACGTCCTTGGGCCGCGCTGCGCGAACGCGCCGGACCGCGCCTCGAGACGGGCCGCCGCTCGCCCTTCGAGCGTCTCGCCAATCCGCAACGGCCGCCGCTCGCGATCGAGACCCTCGACGAGATCCGCCTCTCGGCCCGCGCCCGCGCCACCGCGGGACGCGCCCGGCCGTCGCCGCTGCGACGCGCCGCAAGCGCGCCTCCCGCGCCGTGGGAGATCACCTCGCCCTCCCATCTGCACGAGCTTCTGCAGGTCGCCCCCCCCGCGTTCCGGGCCGAGTCGCGTCTCGGCATGACGGACGTCATCGCCACCGGCATGACCGTCGCCGTGGCCCCGGGCGAGACCGCGCCGAACTGGGCGGAGGACATCTGGGCCGAATCCGACCCGCTGACCCGGGGCCTGGCCCTCGCCCAGCCGGGTCCGAGGCCGCGCCAGCCCGAGTCGCCGGCATTCGTGCGCCTGATCGTGATCGGCGCGCTCGGCTTCGGCACGCTGGCGCTCATCGGCATCGTCCACGCCGTCATGCGCGAAAGCGACGGGCCGAAGAAGCTCCGCTCCAAGCGCTTCGGCTGAGCGCGGCGCCTCATCCTCGACCGGGGGCTCCCGCCCCGCCGGCGTCTCCCTTGCGGGAGACGCCGCGAGGTTGGGCCCGGCGCCGCCGTGGGGGTCCTTCGGACCCGTCACGGCGGCGCGGGCACGCCGTGCCGACGCCGCGCCCGAGGCTCGCGAAGCGATCCGCTTCGGGCCGCCGCGGTCGCCGGGTTCAGCCTCCGCGTGGCTTGGCGCGCGTCGTGGCCGCCGCATCCCACGGCCGTTCCGGCCAAGGGTGTCTCGGGTAGCGCCCGCGCAGGTCCTTCCTGAGATCGGCGTAGCCGCCGCGCCAGAATCCCGGCAGGTCCGTCGTGGTCGCCGCCGGCCGCCGTGCGGGGGACAGCAGCTCCAGTCGCAAGGGAACGCCCGCGACGACGGGATGCGAATCCAGACCGAACAGCTCCTGCACCCGGACCGATACCGTGGGCGTCTCGGCCCCCCAGTCGATCGGCAGGCGCGTGCCCGTCGGCGCCGTCCAGGCGGCAGGCGCCGCGGCGTCGAGGGCCTGTCGCGCATCCCAGTCCAAAGTGGCCTCGAGGATCGCCGCGAGATCCAGCCGGGCCAGTCCCTCCGCGTCCCGAACGCCGGCGAGATGCGGGACCAGCCAGGTCTCGAGGTCGGCCTCGAGGGCGGCGTCGGACCAGTCCGGCAGGCCGCTCACGCCGGCCTGCCGGGCCGCCGCCGCCCGGGCGCGAAGCCGGGCCGCCGCACCCGTCCAAGGCAGGGCGCCGAGCCCCAGCGCCCGCACCCCCTCCCCCATCGCGGCCGCCCGCGCCGCCTCCGGCGCATCGCGCCAGGGACGGTCCTCCAGCGCCAGCGCGCCGAACATTCGCCGCCGCCGCGCCACCACGGCGCGTTCCCGCGGCGACCATTCGCAGACCTCCGTCCAGCGGATCGCCTCGCCGAACAGCGCCTCGAGATCCGACGGCGCGAGGGGCGAGGCCCGCCGGATCCGCGCTTCCCGCGGGTCGCCGTCGGTGTCGGCCACCGCCAGCAGCCGGGGGGCGCCCATCGGATCCTCGGCCGGCAGCGCCGCGCCCTTGCCGCCGGAGAGCAGGTAGCGCGGCGCCTCGCCCGCCGTACGCTCCGGCCGCTTCAGCGCCACCCGGTCGGGATAGGCCCGCGCCACGTGCCGGGCGAGCGCCGCCGCGTCCATCGGACCGCCGCCGATCCGCGGGACCGGCCCGCCCGCCGCGCGCGCCACGGCGCCGGCGATCCGCTTCGCCGCCTCGCGCAGCGCGCCCGCCCGCCGCGCGTCCGGCGGCGGGCCCGGGCGCTCCCGCGCATAACGCCCCGGATCGCGCGTCGCCTCGATCCGCAGCGAGAGATCGGCCGGCGCCCCCGGCCCGAGCGGATCGCGCTCCTCCAGCACCGCGGCGAGCTCGCAGGCGAGGCCCGGCGCGTCCGCCGTCTCGGCCGCCCGCAGCAGCATGTGGGCGATGCGCGGATGCGCCGGCAGCGCCGCCATGCGGCGGCCGTGCGGCGTGGGCCGTCCGTCCTCATCCAGCGCTTCGAGCCCCTGCAGAAGCGCCCGCGCCTCCCCCAGCGCGGCCTCGGGCGGCGGGTCGAGGAACGCCAGCGTCTCCGGAAGCGCGCCCCAGAGCGCCAGTTCCAGCGCCAGTCCCGCGAGATCGGCGGTCAGGATCTCCGCCGGAGGCTGCGCCGGCAGCGCGCCCTCCTCGCCCTTGGTCCACATCCGAAGGCAGAGCCCCGGCCCCAGCCGTCCCGCCCGCCCGCGGCGCTGCTCCGCCTCCGCCCGGCTCACCGGCTCGGTCACCAACCGCGAGAGACCGGCGCCCGGATCGAAGCGCGTGCGCCGCGCGAGGCCGGCGTCGACCACCGCCGTCACCCCCTCCACCGTCAGCGAGGTCTCCGCGATCGCGGTGGCGAGCACCACCTTCCGCCGACCCGCCCCCGCCGGCGCGAGGGCCGCGCGCTGGGCGGAGAGCGGCATCGCGCCGTGGATCGGGCGCAGGTCCACGCCCGCCGGCAGCCGCCCCTCCAGCGCCCGTTGCAGCCGCGCGATCTCCCCGACCCCCGGCAGGAACGCGAGCACCGAGCCCCCGGCGGCGCCGAGCGCCTCCAGCACCCGCTCCGCCGCCGCGTCCTCCAGCCGCCGGTGATCCGCCTTCCAGGGCCGCGCCAGCCAGCGCGTCTCGACCGGAAACGCCCGCCCCTCGGAGCGGACGACCGCCGCCCCGGTCATCGCCGCCAGCCGATGCGCCTCCAAGGTGGCCGACATCGCGACGATCCGCAGATCCTCGCGCAGCCCTTCCTGCGCCTCCAGCGCCAGCGCCAGCCCCAGATCGGCCTGCAGGGAGCGCTCGTGGATCTCGTCGAAGATCAAGGCCGAGACGCCCTCAAGCGCCGGATCGGCCTGCAGCATCCGCGTCAGGACGCCCTCCGTCACGACGAGGATGCGCGAACCCGGTCGGCTCTCACCCCGCATCCGGTGGCCGACCCGTCCGCCCGGCGCCTCGCCCAGGAGGGCCGCCAGCCGCTCGGCCGCCGCGCGGGCCGCCACGCGCCGCGGCTCGAGCATCACCACCAGCCCCTCGCACCACGGCTCGGCGGCGAGCGCGAGGGGCACGAGCGTGGTCTTGCCCGCGCCCGGCGGCGCCTCCAGCACGGCGCGCGTGCCGTCGCGGAGGGCCCGCCGCAGCGCGGGAAGCGCCGCCTCCACCGGCAGCCCCGGCGACGGCACGCCGGGCGCGATCTCCTCCTGTCCGCTCATCGCGCGAAGCCATAGCGTCGCGGCGCGCCGGGCGCGACCGCCTCTAACGCGCCGCCACGGCCACGCCCCAGCCGGTGCGGACCTCCACCCGCACCAGCCGCGCGAGGCCGTCGCCGCCCTCCGCGAACCAGGCGGTCAGCGGCACGGGCCCGCGCTCCAGATGGGCCTCGCGGTAACCCGCCACCCGCTCCCAGCGTCCCTCGCAGCGCCAAAGACCTGCGCCGTCCCGCGCGACCGCCCCCAGCGTGACCCTGGATCGGCGCCGCCCGTCGAAGATCGCCCTCTCCCACCCGCAGAGCGCCTCAGGCGGCGTCGGGGCCAGCAGCGCGGCGGCGAGCGAGGTCGGATCCTCCGCGTCGCCCTGCGCCGCCGGGTCGATCTCCCAGGGCCGGGGCCGGAACGCCGGCTCCGCCCGCACCTCCGGCACGCCGTCCGGCCCGCGCCGCACCTCCACGCGCTGCCGGTCGTCGCCGAAGGCGAGATCCGCGAGGAACCGCCCCGCCTGCGGTCCGGATGCGCCCGCCGATCCCTCGCCCTTCGCCGACAGTCGCGCCGAGTAGAGCGCCGAGAGCCACGCCGCCGGCCGCCCTTCCGCCGCCAGCGCCCAGCGCCCCTCCGCCGTCTCGGCGACGACCGAGACCGCCCCCGCCTTCAGCCCGCCGAACCAGAGCCCGAAGGTCTCGACGCCCGGTCCGGCGCCGCGCACCGGCGCCGCGGCGGTCACGAGGGCGATCAGGACAAGCGGCAGGCGTCGCATCGCGGACCTCCGGGGCCAAGGGTTTCCAAGCCGCGAGAGAGACGGCTAGAGACGGGCGAAAGCGAGGCGCCGAGACGGCGAGGAGACGGACATGACCCGCCAGGACCCCGACCCCCCCGCCGTCGCGGACCCGCCCCCGGCGGCCCCCGACGCCAAGGCGGAGGCCGTCGCCGCCCCCCTCGCCGAGGGCATCGCCAAAGGCGAGCGGCGGGCGCTGGCGCGCGGCATAACCCTCGTCGAGTCGACCCGCCCGGATCATCGCCGCGCCGCCGCCGCGCTGCTCGCCCGGCTCCAGCCGCGGGCCGGCGGCGCGCTCCGCCTCGGCCTCTCCGGCACGCCCGGCGTCGGCAAGTCCACCTTCATCGAGCGCTTCGGGCTGGAGCGCGTCGAGGCCGGCCGGCGCGTCGCCGTCCTCGCGGTCGATCCCTCCTCCGCCCGCACCGGCGGATCGATCCTCGGCGACAAGACGCGGATGGACCACCTCTCCCGCCGTCCGGAGGCCTTCATCCGCCCCTCCCCCAGCCAGGCCACCCTCGGCGGCGTCGCCCGCCGCACGCGCGAGGCGATCCTGCTGTGCGAGGCCGCGGGCTTCGACCTCGTGATCGTCGAGACCGTCGGCGTCGGCCAGTCGGAGACGATGGTGGCGGACATGACGGACGTGTTCGTCCTCCTCCTCGCCCCCGCCGGCGGGGACGAGCTGCAGGGCGTCAAGCGCGGCATCATGGAGATCTGCGACCTGATCCTGATCAACAAGGCCGACGGCGACCTCAAGGCGCAGGCCGAGGCGACGCGCAGCGACTACGCCGGCGCGCTTCGCCTCCTGCGACGGCGGGAGGGCGACCCGAAGGACTTCCCCAAGGCCCTCGCCGTCTCCTCGGTCTCGGGGCCGGGCCTGGCCCCGGTCTGGGAGGCGATCGAGACCCTGCACGCCTGGCGCCGCGACCACGGCCATCTCGAGACGCGCCGCCGCGCCCAGGCCGTCCGCTGGCTCTCGGCCGAGGTCGAATCGGCTCTCCTGACCCGCTTCCGGGCCGAACCGAAGGTCGCCGCCCTCTGGCCCGAGCTCGAGCGAGCCGTCGCCGCCGGCGAAACACCGCCCCCCCTCGCCGCGGCGGAGGCGCTCGCCGCATTCGGCCTCGCCGAGCCGGACTGAGCCCGCCGGCCTCAGACCGCCGCGAGATCGTCGAACACGAAAAGCGCTGCCGCCACCTCGTCGGCCGATATGCCCTCGAGGGCGGATGCGCCCTCCCTCGTGCACGACGATCGCGTCGTCCCAGCGGTCGCGGATCTTCAGGTCCTCGAAACCGTCGTCCGAAGTCGCCGTCAGGTCCGGCCGATCCCGCCGCAGGTCGAGGTCGTGCACCCGGTCGGAAACGTCGTCGAGGCCGAAGGCGAACGGATCCGCTCCGCCGCCGCCGTCGAGCCGGTCGCACCCGCCGCCGCCCTCCAGCGTGTCGCGGCCGCGCCCGTCCGGAAGCAGGTCCCGGCGCGCTCCGCCCTCGAGCCCGTCCGCCCCGGCGCAGCCGAATACCGTGTCGTCGCCACCTCCCGCGCGCACGACGCCTCCTTGCGTCCGTGCGGCGATGACGTCGGCGCCGGGGCCGCCGAAGTCCGCCTCCCCGCGCGGGTCGAACAGCGACACGACGACGTCGGTGTCGCCGGAGGTCAGGTCCGTCCACGTCGCCGCGATGCGGCCGTCCTCCAGCAGCGCGAGGTCCGCTTCCGTCACACGTCCCCCCGGTGGCGAGGACGAACTCCTCCCCGACCGGTTCCAACGCGTCGTCGAAGCGGCGGGCGCGCGACACGCCGGGCGCGCCGCCGTCCTCCCGGGCGACGGCGACCGAGCCGTCCGCTTCGAACGGCGCGAAGAAGAAGAAGGAGAAGAAGACGAAGACGTGCACGTCCGTCCCGAGGAACCGGTCCTGGAACGCCACCACCTGCCGCCCGCCCGCCAAGCGCGTCGCGTCCGGCGCGCTGCACGTCGGGCTCGGGACCGGCGCGCAGCACCACCCCGCCCACGGAGCCGAGCACGTCAGGGTTCGCACCCGTCCCGTCGACCGCAGCGAAGAACGAGCCCCCGCCTTCGGCTACGGTCGGGCTCGTCGCCGGCAGGCCGAGGCCGACGTCGTCCACCGTCTCGAGGGGGCGACCCCGCCGCGTCGAAGGCGATGCGGCTCATCGCGTCGTCGCCGATCGCGTTCGTCCCGGTCAGGCCGAGATCGAAGCCCCTCGGCGTCCCCGCCACGTCGAGCCCCCGCCACGTCGAGCCCCCGTGCGGTCGTCCGTCGCGCCGACCGAGCGCACCTCGCCCACGGGCGCGCCCGGAACGTCGGGGAGGCGGAATTCGACCGTCTCGAACGGGGTCGGCCAGGCGAAGGCGAAGCCGGCCCCGGGCAGCGCCGCGATCGAGGGGTCGGTTTGGTCCGGCCCCGCCGGCCCGTCCGAGGGATGCGCCGGAAACGCGGGCAGCCCAGTGCGGGGGTCTCGGTCATCCTCGCGCTCCTTCGTTTCGGCGACGGACGCTGACCGAAGGGCGGCCTGCGCTGAACCGCGCCCGGCCGCGGCGCGAGTTGACGCGCGCGCCGCCCGCGCCTATCAACCCGCTCTCGGATTCGGGGCCGCGCGAGACGCGCCCCGACCATGCATGTCGCCGACGACCCCTAACGGAGGACCCCGGATGTCCCGTCGCTGTGATCTCACCGGCAAGGGCGTCCTTGTCGGCAACCGCGTGAGCCACTCGAACATCAAGACCAAGCGCCGCTTCCTGCCGAACCTGAACACGGTGACGCTGCAGTCGGAATCGCTCGGCCGCGGCTTCCGCTTCCGCGTCTGCTCCTCGGCGCTGCGCACCGTGGATCATCGGGGCGGTCTCGACGCCTTTCTCGCCAAGGCCAAGGACGAGGATCTCTCGCCCCGCGCGCTGAAGGTGAAGAAGGAGATCGCGAAAGCCGGCGTCGCCGCCTGACGTCGGACGCGAAACGGCCGCGCCGCATGGGTCGCCCCTCCCAGCCGGGGCGGCGCGGCACGATGGCTCGCTCCCACGATCGGGCCCCGCCCCGGACCCGCCTGATCCCGCCGCTCATTCCCCCAGGATCGGGAGACGTCCCATGTTCCGCATTTTCGCCGTGGCCGTCCTCGCGCTCATCGCCGCGCAGCCCGCCATCGCCGCCGACCTGACCGTGACGGACGCCTACGCCCGCTCCGGCAACCCCAACACCGGCGCCGCGTTCATGACCGTCGTGAACGCCGGCGAAACGCCCGACCGCCTCGTCGAGGCGCGGTCCGACGTCGCCCGCAAGACCGAGCTGCACACCCACGTCATCTCCGACGGCATCGCCCGGATGCGCCCGGTCGACGCCATCGAGATACCCGCCGGCGGAGAGGCCCGCCTCGAGCGCGGCGGCGATCACGTCATGTTCATAGGCCTGCACGAACCGCTCCCCCCCGGCGCGACCTTCCCGGTCGAGCTGGTGTTCGAGAGCGGCCGCAGTCTGACCGTCGAGCTCACCGTCGAAGGCCCCGGCGGCGGCATGGGTCACGGCGGCGCCGCGACGGAGTGACCCGCCCCCGCGGCGTCCGGCGCGGATCGCCCCGGCCGTCCCGCCTCAGCGGCCCAGAACCTCGTCGACCCAGGCCGGCACGATCTCGGAGGCCGGACCGTGCCGCGCCGCGTCGAACATCTCCGCCCCCTCCGAGGGCTCGAGATTGAGTTCCAGCGTGCCGATCCCCCGCGCCTTCGCCTCCGCGACGAAGCCCGCCGCCGGATACACGGCGCCCGAGGTGCCGATCGAGACGAAGCGCGAGGCCCCCTCCAGAGCGTCCGCGATCCGCTCCATGTGATAGGGCATCTCCCCGAACCACACGACGTCGGGCCGCACGCTCGCCGCCCGGCAGCCCTCGCATAGGCTCTCCGGCGTCATCGGCTCCGGCCCCCAGTCCCAGCGATGCCCGCAGGCCGCGCAGAGCGCCCGCAGAAGCTCGCCGTGCATGTGGATCAGGTCGGCCGGGTCCGCCCCCGCCGCGGCGCCCGCCCGGTCGTGCAGGTCGTCGACGTTCTGCGTGACGATCAGCACCTCGCCCG
>Ga0102943_1001992_pt1 | contig 12205 bp, 4 predicted proteins | sample SalPonC_black_MG_FD_78174 | JGI IMG/M metagenome (GOLD analysis project Ga0102943, IMG submission 78174) | Salt pond soil microbial communities from South San Francisco under conditions of wetland restoration - Salt Pond MetaG... | ecosystem: Environmental > Aquatic > Marine > Intertidal zone >...
AATTCGACCTCCGCAAAGTAGAGTCCGGGTTCTTGTACATAGATTTCCGATTCGTCTTCGAACGTGCCGGATGGCCCTTGCCACGTTACGGTTCCCGGACTATTGGTAAGAATCTGTACGCTATCACCGGGACAAACAATAGCTTCTTCGGGAATGGTGAATATCTCGGGAGTAGCGACTTCCTGAACCAAAATAAAATCGGTAGCCGATGCGCTGCAACCAAACTCATTGGTAACTATAGAATTAACTTCGTAAAGACCGGCACCTGACACGTATATGCTATCGCCAAAATTTTCGATGGGTTCATAAACAAGAGCATCAAATTCGAAGGAAAGCTCTCCTTCGTAATCGAGAAAGAATACCAAGGTATCTCCCGGACAATAAAACTCAGGACCGGTTATCTCAACCGAAGCCTCCGGTACTGGCAGAAAGTCGACATAAATTGAATCTGCCGTAAATTGTTCAAGAGTATCCTCCAGACAGGGATTGTCTACAGACGTCAGCTCAGCCGTAACCTGATACCATCCCGAACCATCGGGAGTAATACTCACTGCAGACCCTGCTCCCGTGAGGCTGCCGGGTGTCACTGACCAATTCACTTCATACTGGGTAATGGGGTACTGCTCCAAATCCAGTGCATTCAACAGCTCAGCTCCAAAAGAACTTCCTGCACAAACCTGAATGGAGTCAGTTGCAGGAGCGAAGGAAATTAGCGGCGGTACATCTTCGGGAATATCATAGTAAATTACGCTTATGACATTTGATTTAATGCATCCTTCCGGAGTGGTTACGACGATGAAATAAGCACCTTCTTCCGTGACGGAAATCGTTTGCGTAAAGACGGGACTTCCGCCAAACTGACCTCCCGACCATTGAAAAGTATAATCGTTGGGAAATTCGGCAGAAATATCAACTGTTTCCCCCGGACACACATACACGGGATTTGGAGTAGCCGCAGAATTGTTCACTCCTTCACTATCAGTGATTAGCGGCGTTTGAGCTTCGGGATGAACGTCTAATTCAATGTTATCTTGTGCCGTATAACAACCGTCAGCCGAGGTGATGGTTACACTTTCGGAGGCAACAGAAGTCACCAGAGAAATAATCCCGGTAGACCCTGAAAATGACCATTGGAAGTTTTCTGAGAAGCTAATTCCAGACAGGGTATAATTGGAAGCCGTAATGGCGTATCCCGAGCACCCAATCAGGCTTTCGGGACACGGCGAAGGTACTGATGTGGAGGAATTCAAATAGATGCAGGCATCGGGAATGGTCAAGTCGCAACCACTTCCCGTTCTTTGGTAAAAGTCCATTGGCCTTCTGGAAGGATCAATAGCCTTGAGTACAAAACCATCCAATACGCCTGAATTTTCCAGAGATCGAAAATTGCCGTAATTGGGGTCACCGCAGTAGTTCAGTCCCGTATTTTCATTGGGTATAAGATCAGACAGTCCGTCTACCGGAACATTCGTCACGGGTACAATCAATCCGCTTTCGGAATTGGTTCCCGCCACAACAACGAATCCATCGGGCAGAATGGTAACGGCATTGCATTGTTCATTGGAACCCGCGCCAAAGTTTCGCGCCCACTGAAAAGATCCCGATGATGAGTACATCGCCGTAAAGGCATCCGCAGAGCCCAGAGAATTAAAAGCGGCTTCTCCATACTCATTGCTGTAAGAGTCAAAAGTGCATTCGAAATAACCGGCAATGGCAATATCGCCCGAAGAGAAGTCGATGCCGCGGGAAGAAACATTGCTTTCGCTACCGGCAGTCTCACCCCAAGCATATCCTCCTGAGCTTGTGATATTTAACAGAAAGACCGAATTGGAAAATCCTGAACTGAGTGAAACGGTTGATCCGGTGCCCAGAAAGTTCAAGGTTGTGCCAAAATCTCCCGTCAGGAATACTGAGTTGCCATCTGAGGTAACGTCATAAGCGATGCTTTCCTCACTTCCGCCTCCCCAGCGGAACCACTCTTCGTTTCCCGCAGAGGAATACTTGATGAGGAAAATGGCATTTTGAATGGTGTTGGTGTAGGCATTATCAAAACTGACGTTGCCGCTAAACTGCCCCGTTGCATAGACAGCGCCTGAGTTATCGGTCGTAATTCCCAATCCCCTATCCAGCGATGCACCGGTGCCTTGCTTGGCCCATTGCTCATTCCCGTTGCTGTCGTATTTTACGATGAATGCATCATTGGTGCCATCGGTAGCATCCAAGGAGAGGGAGCCAAAACTTGCGGCACCTGAAAACTGACCGGTGATTATCACATTTCCCGAGCCATCCACAGCCACGGCATTGGCCCTGTCTGAGCCACCCGAGCTTCCGCCTGTTTTAGCCCAAACTGCGTTTCCGCTCGCATCAAGCTTTACCACAAAGGCGTCCTGTCCTCCATTGGAAGACAGCGATACTCCGTTTCCAAAATTAATGTTGCCTGTATAAAAACCACACACCAATACATTACCCGATCCGTCTACCGCTACGCTGAGACCTCGATCGGATTGGCTTCCGCCAAAGGTTTTTGTCCAAAGGTTGGCTCCGTTTGATGAAACTCTAGAAACGAAAACATCCGTAAGCCCCTGAACGGAGAATGAAGTTTCGTTGATCTCCGCTGAAGTGCTGAAGTAGCCAGTGGAATAAGAATTTCCCGTCCCATCACTGACAATGTCCAAAGTTTCATCTACATTTCCTCCTGCCTGTTTTTTGGCCCAAAAAGATTGAGCGCTTCCTGTCTGAAAGGAAAGCATCAGGATCGAAAATATTAAGAGGTGCTTCACAACTACAAAGACTTAAAGTTTGGCCCCGTGTAAAAATATCCACTCGAATAGTAAGAGGCAGTGATCATTGAATAAATTACGCCGTTGCCATTATTCAATGATACGGCTTTATCGTGGTTATTTTTCATCGTCCGTTTAGAAGGATAATAAGAGCTACATTTTTAAAGAAGTCCCTTGCGTCAAATGAATAGGATCTGCATAGAGTTTGACGATAAAATCAGGATATGGTTTACTGCATTCTGTTAATGGTCAAAGTTCCTTGGTCTTCAATTAATCTTCCTTCGAAGTCATTGACTTGAACCACATAAAAATAAACTCCCTCGGGACATGGCTCCCCGGTCGAAGCATTGGTGCCGTCCCAATTTTGTAAGTGGTTATAGCTTTCGTATACTTTTCTCCCTGAACGATTGTAGACCAAGGCGCGAAAGTTTGACGGTTGATCCAATTCAATTGTCCATTCATCATTGACTCCGTCTCCGTTAGGGGTGATGATGTTAGGAACGATTACCAAGCAATCAACAAAAACAACGGAAATCATATCACTTGATTCGCATCCGTTGAAATCCGTTGTAACTAAAAAGACGGGATCAACCACTTCTTGTTGTGGATAGAAAATGGAATCCGTGCTATTGTCGGACCAGAGGTATGAGGCGAAAATGGTATCGGGTTGGATGGAAAACCCTTCAACAAAACAGAGGGAGGTATCAGGCGGCAGATTGACCTGTATCGTTTCAAAGAGGCTTACATCAATTCCTACCGTATCACTCAGGCAATTTTCTAAATCGGCATAAGCCAAATACTCTCCTTCTTGGCTGAGATCAAAGATGCTGTAGTTTACCAGTTCACCTTGAACCACATCTCCGTTTGGTGCAAGCCAAATATAATCCACTCCGGATTCGGCATTCAATACCTCTAGTGAGAGATTTGTGCCGGTGCAAACGGGCGCATCTGTAGTAGGAACAGGTATATCGGGGAAGGGCTTTGGCGACAAATCCAACGCTGTTGTATCGCCATTGCAATAAGCCGAAGCGAGATAAGCATAGATAGTTGTGTCATTGAAGAGTTGTGCTATTTGCAGAATTGAATCGTTGGAGGTCACGGCTCCATACGGTCCGTCAAGAAAATTGATTTCGTGATCAGTGGAAACCAAAACTTCCATCGCTTCCCCTTCACAAGGAAGGTCGAATTGAAAAGTTGGAACCGGAGGAATCGGTTCGAACGTCAATTCCAATGTATTAGACATTGCCTGGCAGCCTTCATCAGTAAAGGCATTTACCGAAACCGGCCCAGGAGTGTCAAACCATTGAGATAAGCCATCGCCTTGGGGAGTCCATTCATACTCTTCAAAATCTCCGCTGGCAATGACCAAGACACTATCGCCTTCACAGACAGGTTCAGGATTTGAGAGGGAAATCGTCACCTCGGGCTCCTGTGAAAGTATTTCGATGCTAATATCAGTGGTAATTTCGCAACCGGTTACTTCAACGCTGTAGATGCCCGGTGAGGTCACTATCTGGCTTCCGTCATTTCCTGAGAGTGGCGGCAACCATTCGATGGTTTCCATACTGTTGGATACAACCCAAATTTCTTCGGTACCCCCTTGACAGATAAATCCATCTTCCGAATAAAGGAAAGGCGTGGAATATTCCGTGAGTTGAATGGTATTGGATACCAGCACACAACCATCGTCCAGAGTTACTTCGGCAAAATAGAGTCCCGATTCTTGGACCCATAAGCTGTTATCTCCTTGCACCGAGCCAAGTGGTCCTTGCCATAAAAATTCACCTTCGGTATCTGATAAAATTTGAACGCTATCATTGGGACAGATCACGGAGTTCGGCGGATCGGTAAAAATCTGTGGACTCGACATGATTGAAACCGTATGCCCCGTGCTCATCTCTCCCTGACAGCCATTCACTCCCGTAGAATCGACCCAAAATTCATAAGTACCCGGAGAGGTTATGTAAGCACTATCCGCAAAATTTTCGGCAACCGAACTCGTCATATTCAGATTGCCCGAATAATCAATTTGCACCACAACCGTGTCTCCGTAACACATAGTGGTAGGCCCCGTCACGTCAATAAAGACTTCAGGTGATTCCATAATCTCAATGTAAATAGAATCGACATCAGAATATGTAAATTCGATGTTACTGCATGCATTGGCAGTAGGTTCAACCGTTACGGATGCTACATGCCACCCGGATTGTACGGGAGATATATATGAGTCGGATGAATTGCCGATGCTTGCGTTCTGGTTTACGGACCATTCAACCGAATAAGGATCATTGGGATATAAATTTGTTGTTCCATCTACCACAGCATATACCTCCACCCCCCAAGATGACCAGTTTTCACAAACTGAGATGCTGTCTGACTCGTAAGGGAAATAGATGTCTACGGGCGTGTCTTCCGCGACAGGATCAAATTCTACGTGGATACTATTTAAAGCCGTGCAGCCAAACTCATTTGTGACCTCCACGTCGTAATGGTTCTCTGCTGTAACCTCCAGAGTATCTTGGGCCGAATTAATATTCGTGTTCCAAGCTTGCCAATAGCCCGTTAAAGAATCGGGATAAGTAGCCCAAATCAAAACGGTATCCCCTTGGCAAGCCTCAACGAGTTCGGTGTCCAGCGCATTATCGTTTACCACTACATTGTCTGAAAGCAGCGCGGGATCAACCCCGGGAGCAACAGTCACATAGAGCTCGTCAGTATCGGTGTAGCATCCATCTTCACTCACGGTAAGAGCTGAAAACATTCCCTCCGTTGTTACTTGAGCACTTGTTCCGCCGTCGGGGTTGGTCCAATAATAAGTGTAGTCAAAGGCGATCTCATTGTTGTAAGTCATCGGTGAAAACAAAACAGAACCGTTCAAACAAATCTCGGATGTATCAGGACACGCGTAAATATCATCGGGAGAAGTGTAAACGCAGGGACCTAAGACGCTTGTTTCGCAACTGCCCCCCTCCTGTCTTAGGAAATAATCATAAGGCGCTCTTTCATCAGTGAGTACTTTGATTAAAAAACCGTCCTGCTGATTGCTTCCGTCAAGCTTTCGAAAGCTTCCATAATTCTCATCTCCACAATAGTCCAAATTGGTCCAAGCGATTTCGGAAAGATGGGGTCCTGAAAGTGCTTGAGATATAGGTAAAACCAAGTGATCGGTAAAAGCTCCGCAGATCACGTCCAAACCGTCGGGCAATATGGTGATGCCCAGCGCCTGCTCGTCTGTGCGTGATCCGAAATTTCTCGCCCACAAAAAATCTCCATTTTGAGCTGAATACCTCGCGGCGAAGGCATCTTCAAATCCGATAGAATTAAAGGTGCCGGTACCATACTCTTCACTGAATTGATCAAAGGTGCATCTGAAATAACCCGTAACTGCCAATTCTCCATTTGAGTAATCGATGGCCCTGGAAGATACCAATGTCCCGCTGCCTGAAGTGGAGCTCCAATTCAAGTCGCCGTTTTCAGAAAATGCTAAAATGAAAAAAGCTCTGGCATGTCCGGACGTGATTGTTTCTGGGAATCCACCCCCGAGGATGCTGATACTCGAACCAAAGTCTCCGGTCAAAAAAACACTTTCTCCATCGGATGTCATACCATAAGCTACTGCCTCTTGGGTACCTCCGGCAGAGCGAATCCATTCCTCATTTCCCTCCGAAGAGTACTTAATTAAGAAGATAGCATTGAGAACATTGTTTTCGTACAAATTGTCGAACGTGATATCGCCACTGAACTGACCCGTTACATAAACATCCCCTTGGTTATCCGTTGCTAATGCCATGCCTCTTTCCAACGATTCACCCGTGCCTTGTTTTACCCAGACATCATTGCCGTTTGCGTCATATTTAACGATGAAAGCATCAATGGAGCCATCTGTAGCGTTCAGGTCAAAAGTTCCAAAGCCGGCATCACCGGAAAACTGACCGGTTAAAAATACATTTCCAACGGAATCAACCGCTACCGCATTGGCTCTGTCAGAGTTTCCGATGCTACCTATTCCTTTTGCCCAAAGAGGCAAGCCCGTTTCATCTAACTTTAAAAGAAATGCATCTTGTCCTCCATTGGAGGTTAGGGAAACATCATTTCCAAAATTTACGATACCGGTGTAAAATCCACAGACAAGAATATTCCCCGAATTGTCTACCGTAATACCTAATCCTCTGTCGGATTGTGAACCCCCAAATGAAACAGACCATTCAGTACCGCCCGATACGTTCACTTTCGAAACGAAAATATCAGTCAACCCTTGAACGAGCAGGCTCTCACCGTTCACTCCGGCTGAAGTACTAAAATATCCTGTTGAGTAAGTATTTCCTTCGGAATCACTCACCACTCCGAGCGTTTCGTCTACGTTTCCACCAGCTTGCCTCTTGGCCCAGAAAGTTTGGCTAAAAGATGATTGACAAAGAAAAAGAATAACGAGGGATAGAACTATTGGTCTCACGATTGGTCATTTTGGTGCCATGAAAATAACAAAATATGTATGTGGTAGCACCAAAGATTGACCGTCAATTTGTCCGAATCATTGGCTTCCTACTGCCATTATTTCCGCTTTTCAGCGAAAAATTGAAACGGCGCAAGATTTGACCAATTCCGATCGTAACTCAATTTATTATGGACTTTCAAAAAATGACAATCAAGTCCCAACAAGCTATCCAAGACGCGCAGCAGCTTGTGATGGAAAAGGGACAGCAAAGTATCGAGACCGCTCACCTGTTGAGGGTGATGCTCGACGCAGATAAAAACGTAATCCCCTATCTACTTAAGAAGCTTTCAGTCAATACAGGACTTTTGGAACAAGCACTGGACAAGCAAATTGAATCCTTTCCAAAAGTAAGCGGTGGACAGATACAGTTGAGCAGAACGGCAACTGAAGCAGTGAACCGATCATTTACGTACCTCAAAGAGTTCGGCGATGAATTCGTCTCGCTGGAACACATCCTACTGGCTATTCTGGACGGAAAGGATTCCACTGCTCAAATGCTCAAAGACATGGGCATAAATAGGAAATCATTAAAACAAGCCATTCTTGAACTTCGAAAAGGAGAAAAAGTAACGTCAGCTAGCCAAGAAGAAACGTACAACAGTTTAGAGAAATACGCCAAGAACTTGAACGAGCTGGTTCAAAACGGAAAGCTCGATCCGGTAATCGGACGGGATGAAGAAATACGAAGGGTATTGCAAATTCTCACCCGAAGGACGAAGAACAATCCCATTTTGGTCGGTGAACCGGGAACGGGAAAAACGGCGATTGTAGAGGGAATAGCGCACAGAATTGTGAGCGGCGACGTCCCCGAAAACTTAAAGGATAAAATCGTTTACAGCCTGGACATGGCTGCCTTGATAGCCGGTGCTAAATACAAAGGAGAATTTGAAGAAAGGCTCAAGGCGGTGGTGAATGAAGTCACCAAGGCCGAGGGGCAAATCATTCTGTTTATCGACGAGATCCACACCCTTGTAGGTGCGGGAGGTGGCGAAGGAGCCATGGATGCGGCAAATATCCTGAAACCCGCATTGGCGCGTGGTGAACTGAGAGCGGTTGGAGCCACTACGCTAAACGAATACCAGAAGTTCTTTGAAAAGGACAAAGCTCTTGAACGACGGTTCCAAAAGGTAATTGTAAATGAGCCCGATCGCGATTCAGCGGTCTCCATCTTGCGAGGAATCAAAGAAAAGTACGAAACACACCACAAGGTTCGAATCAAAGATTCGGCTATCATATCTGCGGTGGAGTTGTCACAACGCTACATCACCGATCGATTCTTGCCGGATAAAGCCATCGACTTGATTGACGAGGCTGCTTCGAAACTGAGGATGGAGATCAACTCCAAACCTGAAGAGCTCGATGAAATCGAACGAAGAATCATGCAGCTCGAAATTGAGCGCGAGGCGATCAAGCGAGAAAAAGATCAATTCAAATTAAAGGAACTCGGTGAAGAGCTTGCCAATCTCAATGAGAAGCGAGATCAGCTGAAAGCCAAATGGGAATCTGAAAAGAGCTTGGTCGACAATGTCCAAAAAGAGAAAGAGAACATCGAGCAACTGAAGTTCGAGGCAGAAAAAGCGGAGCGTGAAGGAAATTACGGCGAGGTAGCTGAAATTCGTTACGGCAAGCTGAAAGATGCCGAAGCGCGGCTGGAAGAGTCGAGAAAACTTCTGATCGACGAACAAGCCAATTCTAAAATGATCAAAGAAGAGGTCGATGAAGAAGAGGTAGCCGATGTAGTGAGTCGGTGGACGGGAATCCCCGTAACCAAAATGCTCGAAAGCGAACGCGACAAGCTCCTAAACCTTGAGGGCGAATTGCACAAGAGAGTAGTCGGTCAAGACGAAGCAGTAGAAGCTGTGGCTGATGCCGTAAGAAGATCCCGATCAGGTTTGCAGGACGAAAAACGGCCGATTGGTTCCTTCATCTTCTTGGGAACTACCGGAGTGGGTAAAACCGAATTGGCAAAAGCTTTGAGCGCATACCTTTTCAATGATGAAAACGCGATGACGCGAATAGATATGAGCGAATACCAAGAACGCCACAGCGTGAGCCGTTTAGTGGGAGCACCTCCGGGGTATGTAGGATACGATGAGGGCGGACAGTTAACCGAAGCGGTTCGACGCAAACCCTACAGCGTAGTGCTTTTGGATGAAATCGAGAAAGCCCACCCCGATGTATTCAATATCCTCCTCCAAGTATTGGATGACGGTGTATTGACTGACAATAAAGGGAGGAAGGTTAACTTTAAAAACACCATCATCATCATGACTTCTAATACCGGCTCGGCAATTATTCAGCAACGTTTTGAAGAGGCCAACGGCGATATGGATGAAGAAACCCAGGAGAAAACAAAAGACGAAGTTTTTGAGATGCTCAAATCTTCAATGAGGCCTGAGTTTTTGAATAGAATCGATGAAGTCATCATGTTCAAGCCGCTCGATCGGAAAAACATCAGAGGCATTGTCAGACTTCAGCTGCAGCTTTTGGCTGATCGATTAGCAGGTCAGGGAATTGAGCTTACCGCGTCAAAGGACGCCGTAAATTATATAGCCGAAAAAGGCTTTGATCCGCAATTCGGTGCAAGACCGGTAAAGCGCCTCATCCAAAAAGAGGTCTTAAATGCCTTGAGCAAGCAACTCTTGGCAGGAACGATTGATCGAGAAGAACCAATTGTAATGGACGTCTTCGACGGGCAAGTGGTTTTTAGAAAACCGCTCGAAGAAGAATTGGAAAAACTGGTCTCATAAATTAAGTTATTCCTGACATAAAAGCCGGCTCATGGTTCGTTCCGTGGGCCGGCTTTCGTATTTTTGGAATTATGAAAACCATCTACTTCAATCGCCACGCCAAGTCCGATTGGTCGAACAATGAGCTCAATGACTTTGATCGCCCGCTGAACGAGCGCGGTTTGCGCGACGCACCCAAAATGGGAAAGAGGCTAAAAGCAAGAAGGGAAGACATCGATCTTTTTGTGAGTAGTCCTGCCAATAGAGCGATTAGCACAGCTCGATTGATGGCAAAAGCGTATGATTTTCCTCCGGAGAAAATAGTAGAAAAAGACCGACTCTATTTGCCCTCGGTTATGGACTTTCTCAATTCCGTTTCGGAAATGGATAACAGCCTGAGGTCAATAATCTTGTTTGCTCACAATCCCGGAATAACGGATGTCGTAGAATACCTCTCCAATGAATCTCTTGGAAATATTCCCACATGTGGGATTGCAAAAATTGAATTTCCTTCCGCAGAGACTTGGGAAGAAATCTCAAGAGGAAACGGTACGTTGGTATTTTTTGATTATCCAAAAAAGGATTTTGAATAATAAAAAAAGCGTCCCGGATGAATCAAGACGCTTTTTTCGGATTCGAGTAGGTGGTTTTATGATAATTCGATCATCCAACCGTGTGGATCATCCGTTCTGAATTTTTTAAGATCAACAAAGTACGTCATCAGGCGATTGGACAGTTTGCGGTCTTCAATTTTAGGCAACTGATACACCTTTTCCCCATCAGCAATAGCTTCAATGTGAGCAATAGTGGCTGCCGTTCCGCAACCAAAGGCTTCTTCCAGCGTGTCGTTTTGCATGGCTTCTTGCAGTTCGGCAACGGAAACTCTTCTTTCTTCAACTTCTACACCCCAATCTTTGGACAGTTGTAAAACACTTCTGCGGGTTACTCCGTCCAAAATGGTTTCTCCCAGCTCGGGAGTGATCAATTTACCGTCGATGACGAACATCACGTTCATCGTTCCGCTTTCTTCGATATAGGCGTGCTCTTTGGCATCGGTCCAAAGAAGTTGATCGTAACCTTGATCGTTGGCCAATTTTGCCGGATACAATGAGCCGGCGTAGTTTCCGGCCGTCTTGGCATATCCCGTTCCGCCTTTCGCCGCTCGAGTGAACTCTCTTTCAATTTTAACGCGCACCGGTTTTGCGTAATAAGCATTAACAGGAGCTGCAAGAATCATAAAACGATAGCTCTGGCTGGCTTTTACACCAATGTAATCATCAATGGCGAAAAGAACCGGACGCAAATACAAAGACGATAACTCTCCGTCGGGAATCCATTCTCGATCCAATCGGACCAATTCCTGAAGTCCTTCCATAAAGATATTCTCCGGAATCTCGGGCATGCACATTCTCACTGCCGACTTGTTCATCCTTTTGATGTTCATTTCAGGGCGAAAGAGACCAAAACGGCCCTCTTCGTTTTTGAATGCTTTTAAACCCTCAAATATGCTCTGACCGTAATGGATCACTAAACTAGCCGGAGACATGGTCATATTTTGAAAAGGCATAATCTCGGGCTGCTGCCATTTTCCATCTGCATAGTCCATCACAAACATGTGATCGGAGAAAGTTTGGCCGAATTTTAAATTCTTGAAATCTGTCGTATCTAGTTTACTCTTAGAAGTTTTCTGAATTTTTATAGTCTGAGTATCGATCATTTTATGTCTTCAATTGGTCTGCAAAAATAGCTAAATTGGCTGTGGGTTCAAAGTAGAAATGATTAAGAATCAGCAAAGTGTGCCTATGACACTTTAACCTTGGACCCTCTGTTTGCTTTGAACCTAAGGGGTTTAATCTCACGGATTCATAAATCTTTTTCGAGTGATTCAAACGTCAATATTTGTTATTTTGCCTCCTTGAGCAAGATTGATTTGGAAAAGGAAACCATCGACATACTAAGAAAATACTGGGGACATCAGAGCTTCAGGCCTCTACAGGAAGAGATAATCCAATCTATTCTTGACGGACAGGATACACTTGCTTTGCTTCCCACGGGTGGAGGCAAATCCATCTGTTTTCAAGTTCCGGCCATGGCTGCAGAAGGAGTATGCTTAGTCATTTCTCCCCTTATAGCATTAATGCGCGACCAGGTTCAAAACCTTCGAAAGCGAGGAATTACCGCAGCCTCTATAACGAGTGCTC
>Ga0102943_1001995_pt1 | contig 12196 bp, 10 predicted proteins | sample SalPonC_black_MG_FD_78174 | JGI IMG/M metagenome (GOLD analysis project Ga0102943, IMG submission 78174) | Salt pond soil microbial communities from South San Francisco under conditions of wetland restoration - Salt Pond MetaG... | ecosystem: Environmental > Aquatic > Marine > Intertidal zone >...
GGTTGTTCCGCCAAGCGAACCATCTTCGACTACTCGAACAAAATCAAACCACCGTCAAACCGGGAATGTGAATAGCTAAAGTTGGCCCGACCAGAACGCTCTACGAACTTTCCCTCAAGTCCCTTACCACCTTATTCAGAGCTTTCGTAACCGCCTTGGTTATCCGCTCCCCTTTTTCGCGGCTACCCGCTCCGGGGTCGCCCATCGCGCCGTTCTGAGTCCGTTGCTTGAAGGTGCGGTATAGCGAAACGCGGGGACCGTGGAGCAGGTCGCCTTCCGCCCAGTCGAAGGTGGAGCGATTGCCCTTGGGAGCGATAGCGCCCGTGTCGACCAGTTGCGGGGCGATGAGCAGCATGACGGAGGTTTCCAGCTCGCCGGCGTGACCGGTGCCGCCCGGCCCGGTGTCCGATATTTTTTTCAATTCCGCATTGGCCAGCTGCCACCAGGAGGCGAAGGCGATACGGCACTGCGGGTGGCGGCGGCCGAAGATTTCCAGGGCCGACTGCCCGGCGCCCTGATTGCCTCCGTGGCTGTTGAGGATGATAATGTTACGAAAGCCGTGCTGGACGACGCTCTTGCAATAGGCCTGCACCTGCTGTATGAAGGTTTTATGGGTCAGGGTGAGGGTGCCTGGAAAATCCATATGGTGCTCGGAGCAGCCCACCCCGATAGCCGGTAATATTAATACTCCATCCGGAATGGCTTCATGCAGACTCCGGCAGAAGTGCTCGCCGATCATGCGATCGGTAGCCAGTGGCAGGTGCGGCCCGTGTTGTTCTGTCGCGGCGGTAGGCAGAACAACCGGAATGTCGCGGCTGAGCCGGTCGAGTTGAGGGGAAGTGAGTTGGTCCCAGTACATGGTGATTGTTTAGGTGATTAAATAATAGGTTTTGGAAGTACTATCATTGAAAAAGCAGCGAGATCTGGTGACAGGGGGGCTCGGAGATTAAGCTCTCTTTTTCTCTTGTTCTTTCTGTTAGTTTTTATGATAATTTTCGTAAAGCAGCGCTCCGGGCCCTAATCTTGCCAGGCCTCTGCTTACGCTGAGACCGAAAAGTTTTTCTCCTGCTTCATGTACGCCCGGACCGCTTCCATATCCGGCTCCACGCCCAGGCCGGCCCCCTCGGGGAGGTAGGCGTACGGCGGCTCCATGCGCAGCGGTTCTCGTAGCAGGTCGTGCTCGCGGATGAGGCGCCCGAAGATGTCGCCGGGCCAGATACAGGACTCGGCGGCGGCCGACGAGTGGAGGTACATGGCCTCCAGGATACCCAGGTCCAGCTCGGAGCCGTGCCAGCAGGGCAGGCCGGCGGCGACGGCGATGTGGTCGAGGCGCTGGAAGTTGGCTAGCCCCCCGTTGAAGTTGAAGCCATCGACGGCGTTTTGCTGCAGCGCCTGTATGGCGTCCTTGATACGTTGGCCATGCAGGATGTAGGGCAGCGATACATGGAGGACGATGGGCACAGAGCTGTACTGCCGCAGCGCGGCGTATTCGTGCAGCTGCCAGCGGGGGATGGGATCTTCCAGGCAGAGTACATTGCCGACTTCTGCGAGCCGGTCAAGACGCTTGCGGGCCTCGGCGGGGCGTTCCCAGCGCTCGTTCGGGTCCAGGATCACCTCCATGTCGGGCGCGACGGTGTGAATGTCTTCACACCAACCGGCTACATCGTCGTTGAGATCGCACTTGAATTTGATACAATCGTAGCCCATATCGCGGTAGTGGCGGGCCAGATCGGCGACATCCTCCCGGCGGCGGTGGCCCGACCAGGCGCCGACGCGGATTCGCTCCTGTACGGGGCCGCCCAGCAGGTCGACCACCCGCATATCGTGTGCCCGCGCGTAGGCATCCCAGATGGCGCATTCGAAGCCGTCGTATTCGCGGCAGAAGGCCACGGGCAGCCGCTGCCGGCAGAGCTTGCGGATATCTTCACCCAAAAGACGCCGGGCGATGGCCTCCACCATGCGCCAGTCGTGATCGCGGTAGCACTCGCCCCAGCCATAGGCACCGTTGTTCAGCTCCATCCGAAGCAGTAGCTTGGGCAGCTCGTCGAACTGCAGCGTGTAGGCTTCGCTGGCCCCGGAAGTCAGCTTGTGCAAAGGCTTTTCCATACCTTCACTCTCAATGGTTCCCTTCTTGGCGGGGACGATGACTTCGTAACAGGTGATTCTCGATATTAGCATTAATGAGAAGTTTACATTTAACCCCCTAATCCTTTTTCAATGAACGCCGAACAATACCTCTGGCAATCCCGGATTTTGGTGAGGGAAGATAGGTATTCCGTCTACAAAGTCCGTACTTTCCCGCCGGAATTCGTGGCGGCGATCGCCGATCCTTCCGAGAAAACAGTAGTTGCTGTCACAGGAAGCCTGCTTCCCGAGCTGGTTATAGAAGAAGAACCGGGCTGGAAAATTCTCACCTTTGAAGCGGAGCTGCCCTTTGAGCTGGTAGGCTTTCTGGCGATCGTTGCCACCCGTTTGGCGGAAGCCGGAATCTCTGTTTTTGCCTTGTCGGCCTACTCGACCGATCATATTATGGTGAAAGAGGAAAAACTGGAGCGGGCGCTGGAGGTGTTGGGGGCTAGGTAGATGCTAAGTGGATGGCCACCAGCATCCACCGCCTGTCAAGGCGCAGCATCGCCCGGCTTCGCGAAGCGAAGGCAGGCAAGCATCTACTTAGCGTCTCTTTCGGGTTATGACTAAATTCCCGTTTCACACTCCCAATCGCCATGCAGATTTTGTAACTTACTCCCCGCAATTCCTACAACTAAAACCGACAGCATATGGATACCGACGCCAAGGAAAAAACCGACATCGTTTCTTTTGATCCTCCTCAACGGGTATTGATGGGCCCCGGCCCTTCGGATATGCACCCGCGTATATACCAGGCCCTCTCACGGCATATTATCGGCCACCTGGATCCTGAGTTCGTCCGCATGATGGACGAGACCAAGGCGCTGGCGCAGTACGCCTTCCAGACGGAGAACAGGTTGACGATGATCGTCTCCGGCCCCGGCTCGGCAGGAATGGAAACCTGTTTCGTCAATCTGGTAGAACCTGGCGACAAGGTCATCGTCTGCCGCAATGGCGTTTTCGGCGGTCGGATGAAAGAAAATGTGGAGCGCTGCGGCGGAACGGTAATTATGGTGGAAGACGAATGGGGGCAGCCCGTCGATCCGGATAAGGTGGAACAGGCGCTGCGCGATCATCCCGACACCAAGATCGTCGCCTTTGTGCACGCAGAGACCTCTACCGGTGTGCGTTCCGATGCCGAAGCGCTATGCCGGCTGATCCGTCAGTACGATTGCCTGAGCATCGTCGATACAGTTACTTCGTTGGGAGGCATACCCGTATTGGTAGATGAATGGGGCATCGATGCCATTTATTCCGGCAGCCAGAAGTGCTTGTCCTGTACGCCCGGACTTTCTCCTGTTTCTTTTGGCAAGAGGGCAGTGGAGCACATTCAGAAACGGGAAACCCGGGTGCAGAGCTGGTTCCTGGACCTTAACCTGGTCATGCAGTACTGGGGTGACGGCGGTGGGAAGCGCTCCTATCACCACACGGCGCCTGTCAATGCGCTCTACGCAATGCACGAAGCCCTGCTGCTACTGCGCGAGGAAGGCCTGCAGGCACGCTGGAAGCGTCATAAAAGCACGCATAAGCAATTGAGGAAAGGCCTGGAAGAGCGGGGCTTCTCCTATCTCGTCGAGGAGGAATATCGTCTGCCGCAACTCAACGCCGTCTTTGTTCCGGAAGGACAGGATGAGGGCAAGCTGCGCCGTCAGCTGTTGGAAGAGTACAATATCGAAGTCGGCGGCGGCCTGGGCGACTTCGCCGGTAAGATCTGGCGCATCGGGCTGATGGGAGCCAGTTGCTCCTCGGCTCATGTGACGCGATTACTGAGTGCGCTCGATGAAATACTTTAGTTGACAGGTTGAAGGCTGGCGGGTTGACAGTTGCTGTCAACCCGCCAGCCTTCAACCGAGAACCCTTTCCCTATGACCCAGACTCACCCTGCCATCAACCGTCATTTTTACGAAGAGCTGCGTCGTCAACTGAAGGGCGAAGTGCTGATCGACGAAGTAAGCCGCGGCATCTATGCTACCGACGCCAGCGTGTATCAGATTGAGCCGGTGGCCATAGCGATTCCGCGGGATGAAGCCGATGTGCTCGCCGCTCTGCGTATTGCCGCCGATCATCAGGTACCCGTATTACCGCGCGGGGGTGGCACCAGCCTGGCTGGACAAACGGTCGCCCGCGCCCTGGTGCTCGATTTTTCCAAGTACATGAATGAGGTTCTGGAATTCAACCCTGAAGAGCGCTGGGTCCGGGTGCAACCCGGCATGGTACGCGATGTGCTCAACGCTTTTCTGGCTCCGCACGGTCTGCACTTCGCCCCTGATCCGGCCACTTCCAGCCGGGCCAATGTCGGAGGCATGGTAGGGAATAATTCTTCAGGGACAAAAAGTATCCTTTACGGAAAAACGGTCGATCACGTGCTGGAAGCCAGGATAGCGCTGGCCGACAGCACGGTGCTGCACCTGAAAGGACTGGATTCCGATGCGTATGACATGAAATCCGGACAGGATGACCGGGAGGGGGCCATTTATAAGGGCTTTCGCCAAATTGTAGACAGCAACCGCGAGGAAATCATCGAACGTGTTCCCAAAGTCATGCGCCGGGTAGGAGGATATAACCTTGACGAGTTTGTACACACCGATCGCTGGAATCTCAGCAAAATCATTTGCGGAAGCGAGGGCACCCTGGCCACCATCCTCGACCTGAAGCTCAACCTGGAACCGCTGCCGGCTTACCAGTCGGTATGTGTGGTACACTTCGCAGAAGTGCTCGAAACCATTCGCGCCGTGGAGCCCATCCTGCAATTCGGCCCGGCCGCCGTGGAAATTCTGGATAAAACGGTGCTGGACCTCAGCCGCCGCAACCTGACCACGCAGCGGCACTGCGGTTTTCTGGAGGGTGATCCGGCAGCGATTCTCATCGTGGAGTTCTATGGCGATACACCGGAAGCCGTGCTGGCACCGCCGCGGGCGATGGCGGAGCATTTACAAAAGGAAAGCCTGGGATACGCTTATCCCACCTTCTCGGGTGATTCCTCCTACGAGGATGTGTGGATCATTCGTAAGAAAGGACTGGGGCTGATGCTGGGGATGAAGGGCAATAAGAAACCCCTTCCTTTCATTGAAGATGCCGGCATTCCGGTGCAGGTGTTGCCTGAGTACATCGAGCGGGTGTTGGACGTGTGTAAAAAACACGACACGGAGGCGGCGATGTATGCCCATGCCAGCGTCGGGGTTATCCACGTGCGGCCGGTGCTGGATCTACGGCAGGAAAAGGATATTGAACGCTTTAAGGCCATTGCCAAAGATACCTTTGATCTCGTCAAACACTACGGTGGCTCCTGGAGCGGCGAACACGGCGACGGCCTGGTGCGCAGCCCTTTCAACGAGGCGTTTTTCGGTACTCCACTTTACAATGCCTTTAAAGAAGTTAAGCAGTTATTCGATCCGGAGTGGCGGATGAACCCCGGCAAGATCGTCGAGGCGCCCCCGATGGATCAGAACTTGCGTTATGGGAGCGAATATCGCGACCAGTTTATGGATACGGTCTTCCATTACCGCGAAGAGGGCGGTTTTGGCGATGCTGTACACATGTGCACCGGCGTAGGTGAATGCCGCAAAACGCAGGGCGGAACCATGTGTCCCAGCTTCCGCGCCACGCGCGACGAGGCGCACTCTACCCGCGGACGCGCCAACGCCCTGCGCCTGGCCATGTCGGGCCAGCTCGACCGGGATGCGCTGACGGGACAAGAATTGTACGAGGTGCTCGACCTGTGCCTGTCCTGCAAGGCCTGCAAATCGGAATGCCCCTCCAACGTGGATATGGCCAAGCTGAAAAGTGAGGTCTGGCAGCTGCGCTACGACGAACACGGCGCCGCCCTGCGCGAGCGGCTTATCGGCGGCTCCGCCCGGGCGGCGGCCATGCTGTCGGGGCCGCTGGCGCCGCTGGTCAATCGCATGCAAAGTAGCGCCCTGTTCCGCAATATTATGGACCGCATCGGCATTGACCCCCAGCGCACCCTGCCGGCCTACACACCGGAAACCTTCCAAAGCTGGTACAAGCGCAACTACCGATCCAACGGCGCTTCCCGGCGCACCGTCGCGCTCTTTGCCGACACCTACCTCAACTACCACGAACCGCAGACCGGCATCGCCGCCGTCAAATTGCTGCAGCGGATGGGCTACGAGGTGCAATTGGCCAGTCCCGGCTGCTGCCAGCGCCCCCGCATCTCCAACGGCTTCCTCCGGGAGGCGAAGCGGGAAGGAACGAAAACGGCGCAGGGGCTGACGCACTGGCTCGACCGGGACATCCCTGTGCTCGTCTGCGAGCCGAGCTGTGCCTCCGCCCTGACCGGCGACCTGCCGGATCTGGTCGATGACGAAGCACTAGCCGGCAAACTTCAGAAAGGCGTTCAGCTGATTGATACCTTTGTAGCGAAGGCGCTGAAGGAAAACGGACAGGATTTGTCATTTCCCGAAAGGGAAAACGGCCCGTTGCTCGTCCACGGGCACTGCCACCAGAAGGCGATCTACGGAACGGGGGATATGCTACAGGCGCTGAAAGCGATCACAGGTGATAAAGTAGAAGAAATCCCCTCCGGTTGCTGCGGCATGGCAGGCTCCTTTGGTTATGAGAAGGAGCACTACGAGTTGTCGGAGAAGATCGGCGAGGAGACACTCTTTCCCGCCATTCGCGACGCTGATCCGGCGGCTGCCATCGTCGCCTGCGGCTTCAGCTGCCGCCATCAGATCGAGCACTTTACGGGGAGAAAGGCAGTGCATTGGGTGGAGGTGCTAGGTGGATGCTAGGTGGATGTTAGGTGGATGCTAGGTAGATGCTAGGTGGATGCTAGGTGGATGCTAGGTGGATGCTAGGTAGATGCTAGGTGGATGTTAGGTGGATGTTAGGTGGATGCTAGGTAGATGCTAGGTAGATGCTAGGTGGATGCTAGGTAGATGCTAGGTAGATGCTGTTGGAGCGTCACTTAGCATCAAATGCCCGAAGGGCGCAGCATCATTCAGCTCCGCCGCGCGGAGCTGAATAAGCATCAACTTAGTACCGGTCCATTTAAAATGGCAACTAAGGTTGGCGTATGCATTTCAATTTGCTATTAACACCGCCCGGTAATCCACCGTCACCTCCTTTCCCGCTTTGACGATACCGAGCATCGTTTTGGGCGGCGTGACGCCGTAGTCGGTCATGTCCAGGGAATAAGATCCGTCGCAGGTCACTCGTTGTTGGCCGTCCGTCGTGCATGTCGCCTGCAGGTCGACCGTTTTGGTGACGCCGGAGATGGTGAGATCGCCGCTGACGTCGACGAGGTAGCCGTCCGCCTGTCGTTCTATTTTGTTGACTTCCGCGAGTTCGAAGGTGAGGTAAGGGAATTCTTCGGTGTTCAGGGCGGCATAGGCGTCCTTGTTCATTCCTTTTCTATTGCTTTTCAAACCCTCCGCTTCGATTTGCACCTGCAGGCCGGTCAGTTGGGTCAGTCCGTCTTCACTAAAGGCGAAGGTTGCCGAGCCGCTGCTGCGCCCCTCCTGCAGGGGCATCTCCCAGTCGTGGAAGGTGGAGGTGCCGGAGAGGATGATGGAAGTGGCCGCGTCGTCGAGCGTCAGGGTTTGCTGGGCGGAGAGGGTGGTGGTGAATTGTAATATGATGAATGACAGGCACCCTAGAATAGTCGGAGGAAGCATAAGAGGATGTTTTGGGTGGATTATTGATTGCGGTACATTGATTTAAAACAAGAGAAGGGAAAAAGTTTGATGGAGGAGCGGCATAATGCTTGGCAGTAGTTCATCATCTGGCAGGGAAAGTTCGATTTTCCGTAGCTGCAAACTCATAAACGACTGATTTACAGTCTTGGTGAGAACGTTCACCTACCCAGCCGAAAGAAGAGCAGGGGAAAACGGAGAACGATGAATAGTCCTACTGACCACGAAGTAGCTGGAGACTACAGTCCATCTACAAATACAATTACTGCAAAGCTCGACTTAGTCTCTCTCGGACTTCTTTTGAATAGACAGCCGGAGCAGGAAGGTTCTGGCAATCAGGGCCAGGACGATGGCGAAGGGGAAAGCGAAAATGAGCGTAGCCGCCTGCAGTGCTTTTAGTCCGCCGCCGATGATCAGGGTCAGGCAGATAGCTGCCAGAATCAGGCCCCAGATAATTTTAATTTTCAGCTTGGGTTCCAAATCCCCTTCGGAAGTCATCATGCTGATGACGAAAGTGGCCGAGTCGGCAGAAGTGACCAGGAAGGTGAAAATGAGCAAAAGTCCGACGGCTGATGTGATTTGAGAAAACGGCAACTGCTCAAACATGATAAACGTTCCCAGGCTGACTTTTTCCAGCATGCGGCTTCCTATCTGAGCATCGCCCATCATTTCCATTTCAATAGCTGTTCCCCCGAAGACGGAAAACCACAGGATGCTAAACAATCCTGGAATGAGCAAACAGCCCAGGATGAGTTCCCGGATGGTGCGTCCCTTGGAAATACGGGCGATAAAAATGCCTACGAAGGGAGACCAGGCTATCCACCAGGTGAAGTAACTCAACGTCCAGTTACCCATCCATAATTCATAACCCGGTTGGTAGGGCTCTACCATAAAGCTGAATAGAGGTAAACGGGAGAGATACTGGCCAATACTGTCTACAAAAACTTTCAGGCTGAACAAGGGATTACCTGCAAAAAAAACAAATGTCAAGAGGGCTATTGCGACCAGCATATTGGCGTTTGACAGTAAGCGGATGCCTTTTTTTAAACCTGTAGAAGAGGAAATCATAAATACCAGGGTCACCAGGGTGGTTATAAGAACGTAGCCGAATAAATTCGAGGTATCCATTCCAAATACGTAGTCGATACCGCCGCTCAATTGTATAATACCCAGCCCGATGGAGGCACTCACGCCAAATATGACGGCGAGGATTGCGATGAGATCGACAAGAGATTTCACGAGCTTTCTTGTACTTTTATTGGCCGTCGCATCTGCTACGCTGGAAGAAACCAGGTACTTTTTTCTCTTTCGGAAACCGTAATAGGCTACTCCTAGTGCGCAGACAGCGTAGATCGACCAGGCGTGCAAGCCCCAGTGGAAAGCCGCATAGGCCATAGCCACTTTCGCGGCTTCTATGGAGCCGGGTTGCTCCATTGGCGGGTTCAGGAAGTGGCTCATGGGTTCAGCGCTGCCCCAGAATAAGATTCCAACGCCCATGCCCGCCGAAAACAGCATCGAGTACCAGGAGAGGTCGTCAAACTCCGGTTTCTCATTCGGCGGCCCCAGTACGATATTGCCGAAGCGGCTGAATACCAGATAAATAAGAAAGATGAGAAAAGAAGTGCTCAACAGCACATAGAACCAGTTGAGTTTCGTAGCGATAAATCTGGAGATATTTTCCGATATCACCGCAAAATCGTCTCCCAGAAATAAAACAAATACGATAACCGCTACGGAAATAAACAGGCTTATCCAAAAATTCAGGCCGACAATCGATTTCTCTTCGCTTCGGATTTCCCCGGTGCTTTTGGTTAAATCCCGCAACTCATTTTTGAGTATCCGGCGATAGAAAGAATCTTTTTTTCTTTCTATTTCGTCCTGCGTTTCCGACTTGCGCATGTCCATTTTGCGCCTCAGCTTCATTTCGTATTCTTCCATCAAGGCTTCTATCTCCAGCTGAGTTTCCGGGTCGGTATTTTTCTCTGATGGCTTTGAGGAATGGCTTTTTGGTTTCATGAATGATGTCGAGGTTTGATGTTTCAAGGCGGCGCCAATATACAAAAACGTTTACATCTGGAATATGACCGGCCGAAAAAATCCCAGGGGAAGATTATCAAGCCGTGAAGAGCCCCCACAGGTCTGAAGCAGCAGCTTCAGGCTTCCCTCAGGCATCCGGGCGGAAGCGTCGGCAACCCAAACGCTTACTTTCGGTACCGCTCGAACCAGGCCAGTACGTGATCGATTTTGGTGATCAGCTGGCTGGAGCGATTGGCGATGAAGTGATAGGCCCCGGTGGGCTGCACCAGCGCCGTTTCTATCCGGCGTAATTTTAGAGCATGGTAGAGTTGTTTGGCCTCCGACGTGGACGTGCGCAGGTTGGCGGTGCCCCCCATGGCCAGCGTCGACGTCTCGATATTGCCGACCAGTGAAATGGGAGAATACTTCATGTAAATATCCGGATTCTCCCAGGGTTGGCCGGGATAGCTGGAATAGGCATAGCCGTAGTAGTTGTCGGCGGTCAGCGTTTTGCTGATCCAGTTCATGACAGGCTTGACCACGGCGGCGGCGCGGAAGCGGTTGTTTTTGTCGATCATCCAGGCCGTCATGATGCCGCCCGTGACGAAGAGGCTGTCTTCGGAGACGTAGCCTTGCTCCAGGACGGCATCTACGCCGTCCATCACATCCTGGTAGTCATCGCCGGGTCTATTCCAAAGGAAGGATTGGTTCCGTCTCCATCGGCGCCGGCCTGGGGGTGACCGGCGGACAAAAAGGGGGGCAATCCCCGCCGGTCGGAGAATTTTACCATGGTCGGCGTGCCCGTTGAATCGCAATTGTTTCTGACATTGCCCTTCGTCGGTATCGGATTGGTGGGGTATGCGAACCTGAACTTGGAAGCTTCGTATGTGGGATTTGCCCTGACTTTGCAGGTTGGAAACTTAAAATAGAAGCGCGCTTGTCAGTCTCGCACTTGTAGAAAGTTGAGATAGCTTTCGCGGTTGATTAGCCGGAAATTGGCTTCAGGATAGGTCTCCAGCCAACTCCTGGGAGCTTTTGCCGTTTTTTTACCCCATTTAAATTTAAAACCATAGAGTTGTCCTTCTCGTTCTTCCACATAATCAAGTGCTGCACCCGTGTAGGTTCGCCAGAAATAACGATTGCCCGGTTGTCGGTGGTAGGTCGTGGATTTGATTCTTTCGGAAATCAAAAAGTTTTCCCACAATTGCCCTGTATCATTGCGGTGAGCTAATTCATTGAAGTTTTCAACGATAGCATTCCGGATGCCTATATCATAGAAAAACACCTTGTCCATTTTGACGATTTCTTTCCGGAGGTTGCGACTGAACCCGGATAAACGGAAGATCACAAAGGCTTTTTCAAGTAAATCGATATATCTGGCGACTGTTTTGTAGGGTAGCTCCTTTATTAATTCCTTTGCTAGGGTGGTTTTACCTACCTGCCGGCTTCCGTAAAGAATGATAATCTTGGTAGAGGAGCTCAAACGCTCCTTTAATTGCTGTTGTAATAATCTGGCTATCATACCAGCTGAATTAGCGCTAATTTGGCTGTTAAAACAACTAAATTAATAATTTACATTAAATATCTAAAGTTTTGCTTTTCAACGCCCCGAGAGCCTTTTGATATACCAGTAATGAAACGTTGTTGTTAACCGGCCTGCCTTAGAGTTTATTCAAATTTTAATTTCTAAGCTAATCGAATTTTAAACAAACTCTTATCCATGTACGGAAACGTCTTTGTATACCCCGTACCTGGCTGGTATGAGCCGTACTCAACGGAGTTTTAAACTTAATTGAAATCTGTCCGGGTATTTACTCCCCTCTTTTCCCCGCAAATAATTTTTATTTTCACAAAAAATAAAGCCATCTACTATGTCAACTCCCCTTGTTCTGAATTTACGGTCCCTTTGCGGACTGCTGGCCTTGCTGATGCTGACCGCTTCCGTCAGCATGGCACAGCCCGTTTCCAACCACGGAAACAAATTTGAGCAGTTGGACCAGTTGCTACCCGCTCCCAATCCTTACCGCAGCGCCGACGGCGCACCCGGCCCCGACTACTGGCAGCAACGCTGCGACTACGATATCGAATGTACGCTGGATGTAGAGAACCAGCGCCTCGACGGAGAGGAACTCATCACTTACTACAACCAGTCGCCGCATACCCTGCGGTATCTCTGGTTGCAACTCGACGAAAACCAGCACTCACCGGAAAACGACAACCAATACTTCGATCCCAACGCTATCAACCCCACGATGAGCGCAGCGCAGCTGGCCGGGCTGGAGCCGGCCGAAGACAAGGAAAAGTACGGCCATAAGATTCAGGAAGTGACCACTGCCAACGGTGATCCGCTGCGTTACACCATCAATCAAACCATGATGCGGATCGACCTGCCCCAA
>Ga0102943_1001996_pt1 | contig 12188 bp, 10 predicted proteins | sample SalPonC_black_MG_FD_78174 | JGI IMG/M metagenome (GOLD analysis project Ga0102943, IMG submission 78174) | Salt pond soil microbial communities from South San Francisco under conditions of wetland restoration - Salt Pond MetaG... | ecosystem: Environmental > Aquatic > Marine > Intertidal zone >...
CGCGACCGGACATCTTCGACGTCACGCTGAGGACCGGGGCGAACGGGGCGGTGCGAGGTGCGCCGCCCATGGTCGATGGCCGCACCGCGGGAGCCGACGAGCCGACGCGATGACGACGGCCGCGGCCGGCGCTCGCGGTGAGGTCTCGCGGTGCGATACCGGTGCGCTCAGTCGCTCGCGGACGCCGCCGCGTCCCGGAGGGCGTACCGCCCGGTGCGCCCGGCCCAGGCGTCGAACGCCAAGGTCGCGAACGGGGGAACCGTCGCCGCCAGCGCCAAGGCCCACGTGACCGGGCGCCAGCCGCGGCCCATCCCGACGCCGATGGCGAGAGCGACGTACACGATCACCAGACCGCCGTGCACGCTCCCGAACGCGAACACCAGCCGGTCGCCCAGCTCCGCGTAGCGGACGAGAACACGCTCGAGAAACATCCCTGCAAGCAGGCCGGTCCACGACACCGCCTCGAGATGCGCCACGAAGCGGAAGGCGGACAGGAACGCCGGGTGCCTGAGGATCGTCGTCACGGCCGGCACGCTAGCACGGCGTCCCCGAAACGGTCGTCAGGGCGAGCCGGCCGCCGTCTGCGCCAACGTCTCGAGCAGCGCAGCGATGTTGGGCAGCGGTCCGTGGTCGCTGGTCAGGCCGTGGTGCGTGGCCAGGACCGTCGGGTCGCGCCAGGTGAGGAAGACGTCGCCCGCCTCGTCCTCCCACACGAGCATCTTCTGCGGAAGATCCAGCCCGATCGTCCGCGCGGCCTGCATGAGCGGCGTTCCCGCTTGCGGATTCCCGAACACGAACACGGTCGTCGGAAGGAGATCGAGGCCCGCGTTCTCGGCGTTCGCGGCGTGATCGATCGTCGTGACCAGGACGAGCCCCTCCTCGGCGATGGCGTCTTCGAGCTGCGTCGCGGTCGTAGCGAAATCGTGACGGCTCTGGAGGGTGAGGACGCCGGCACCGACGCTCTGCGCGGCGACCAGCGTCGACGAGAACGCCGCGAGGATCGCCGTGGCCAGCAAAGCCGACGCGAGCCGGCGTGCAGCGGTCGTGACGGACATGGAAACGCGTCGATCGTGGAGAGGAGTCATAGCGTGTCTGCCTCCTTTGCGGCACCGACGCCTGCGCGCGCCGCAGGCGGCTCGGACGCACTGCCAGTATCGGTTCGGGCCGCATGCCGTCGCGTCGGCCAGCGAACCCGGTCGTTACGGGCCGAAGATCGGTTCGTGCTAGCGTCGGACCCACGCGAGCCTTCCCCTTCGGATGCGGGCTGCCGGTCGTTCGGGCGTTCTGCCCGGTCCCCTTCGTCAGCACCGCACGGTCGCCCGGCGCACGGGAGGTGCGTATGAAGAGACCCGGTTTCCTTTACGGCGCGTTCGCGGGCCTGCTGGTCACGGCCCCCATGGCTGCCCTGGCGTTCCTCGCGCAGCGCGCGTTCGGCGCGCCGTTCCTGCCGTTCGATCTGTTCGACTGGCTGGCGCGGACGCTTCCCGGCCCCGTCGTGACGTTCGGCATCGACGCCATGGTCGACACGATCCGCGCCTTGAACCTCGGCGACGTCTCGGAGGTCGCGAAGACCGCCGAGCAGGCGCTGGCCGTCGGACTGTTCCTGCTGGCCGGCGTGATCGTCGGAGCGGCGCTGTTCGCCGGGACGCGCGGGCGGCGGAGCGCCGTCCCGGCCGCGCTGGTTGTGGGCGCGCTGCTGGGCGTGCTCGCGTTCCTCGCGAGCTTCGCCGTCGACGCCGATACGCGAGACCGACCGGTCCCCTACCTCTCGTGGGCGGTCGGGGCGCACCTCGTCTGGGGGCTCGCGGTCGGATGGATCCGCGATCGCCTGGTCGTGCCGAGTCGGGCCGAGCAGAGGAGGGCGGAGGCGCCGCCGAACGCCGCTGGGCGCCCGGAAGCGACGGCGCGCACGGTGGACCGTCGACGCTTCCTGGTCCGGGTCGGCGGGGCCACGGCGCTCATCACGGTCGTAGGCGCGGGCGTGGGCGCGCTGCTGCGCAGCGACGTTCGGAGCGCTCGCACGGAGGCCGGCGCCTCCGGGGTCCCCGACGGGCCGTGGTCGTCGCGGAACCCGCTGCCCAACGCCGGAGCCACGCCCGAGCCGGCGCCGGGCACACGCCCGGAACTGACGCCGGTCGACGAGCACTACCGGATCGACATCAACCTGAGGCCCCCGACGGTGGACGCCGGGACGTGGCAGCTCAACGTCGGCGGGCTGGTCGACCGGACGCGACAGCTCACGCTCGACGACCTCCGAGCGTACCCGGCGCTGGACCAGTTCGTGACGCTGTCGTGCATCTCGAACCGGCTCGGTGGCGACCTGATCAGCACCACGCGCTGGACGGGCGTGTCGCTCCAGCGGCTGTTGCCCGACCTGGGTCTGTCCGACGAGGCGACCCACCTGCGCATCGCTTCGGTCGACGGCTTCTTCGAGATCGTCGCGATCGAGACGATCCTGGCCGACGAACGCGTGATGCTGGCGTACGACTGGGACGGACTGCCGCTGCCGGAGCCCAACGGCTTCCCGCTCCGGGTCTACGTGCCCGACGTGTACGGCATGAAGCAGCCCAAGTGGATCGACTCGATCGAGGCGATCGACGGCTGGGAGGAGGGGTACTGGGTCCAGCGCGGTTGGGACGCCGAGGCCCGCATGCGTGCCACCTCCGTGATCGATACGGTCGCGACCGACATGATGATCGACGAAACCGAACGCACGCTGATCCCGGTCGGCGGGATCGCGCACGCCGGTGCGAGGGGGATCGATCGCGTCGAGCTTCGCGTCGACGACGGCGAGTGGCGTGAAGCGGAGCTGCGACCGGCGCTGTCGGGCACCACTTGGGCGATCTGGCGGTACGACTGGCCGTTCGAGCCGGGCGAGCACACGCTGACCGTCCGGTGCGTCGACGGGTCCGGCGAGCCGCAGATCGCCGAGCGCAACCCGGTCCGGCCCAGCGGCGCGACCGGACTCCTGAGCGAGGAGGTCATGCTGGCGGCCGAGGAGGCCGGCTGAGCGAGGAGGCACGGGGGCTCGCTCCGCGCGCCCGCGCACGTCTGGCCGGCTGCCGTCTGGACGGAGCCCCTACGCCGCTTGCGACGCCAGCCGCGTGATGAGCACGCGGAGCGCCCGAGCCAGGCGCACGAGCTTGGCGACGTCGACCAGCTCGGGGGTGTCGTCGGACGTATGAACGACGGTGGCGACCAGCTCCTCGACGTGCTCGGAGGTGACGGCCAGTGCGGGCACGCCGTTCATGACGAAGATCGCGTGGTCGCCCTGGAACCAGGGATCGCCTGGGACCAGCGTGCCGTCGGCGTCCAGCGTCCTGGCGATCGTGCGCTGCAGGTCTTCCGAGCAGCCGTACGTCGAGTACGCGTCGTCCCCCTTGCGGTAGCCGACGGCGTCGAGGTTGATCGCCAGGGCGACGTCGCCGAGGCGGCCCTCGTTCGCCGCGAAGTACGCCTGCTCGCCGGGGTTGGCGTAGTGGTCCTCGCCGTTCAGGGCGACGAGCTCGACCTGGAGCGGGCCTTCGTGGTCGGTCAGCAGCTCGCCCAGGACCAGGAGGGCGACGACGCCCGCAGCATCGTCCAGCGCCCCGGGCGTTCCGATCTTCGCGTCGACATGGGCGCACGCCACCACGCGGCGTGCGTCGCGCGGGCCTCGCCTCGCCACGACGTTGGTGCCCCACGAGGGGATGCGGACCGCGCGGCTCTCGAGCATGATCGGTCGCCCGACGACGCGGGCAAGCCGTCGGCCCTCCTCGTCCCGCATGTACACGGACGGGACGTCGACGTCGCCATCCTCGATCAGCGGGAACGGGTCCAGCGCGCCGGCCGTGTCCACGTCCTGCCGGGTGGCGGCGACGACGGCCGCGGGGCGCGCCGACTCGAGCGCCTGAACGATGCGCCTGTGGCGCTCGGTCTCGTAGTAGGGGAACCGCTTGGGCGTCAGCTGTTCGGCAGCGATCTCGCCTAGAAGGAGCACGATCCGCCCCGCCGCATCGACCTTCTCGAGCTCCTCGACGGTCGAGGCGACGGCGAGGGGAGCCGTGACACGGCAACCCGGCGCGTACGGGCTGGCTGCGGCGGTGAACGACGCGCCGTCGGCCTCGAGCCGGACGCCCTCGCTGGCCCAGTGCATGCAACCGAAGCGCGGGGCGGCCACGTCGAAGCCCAGCCCGGACAGGACGGTGGCGACGTACGCGGTGGCGCGCTGATTGCCGTCGCTCCCGGTCGCTCGTCCGGAGGTGCCGGCGCAGAGGTTGTGAAGATGCGTCCGCGCACGCTGTTCCAGCAGATCGCCCGTCATGGACCTCACCTCCCAGGTGGGCTCCATCGTAGGCGAGCGGGCGGGATGGGGGCCGGGGCGCGCGTCCCGAACGTTCCGACCGTCCTCGTATCATGCCGATCGTGCGGCGATCACGCGTTCCCCTCCTGCCCGCGCCTTCGCTGACCGTGTACCTCGTCCACGCGGGCGTCTCGGCGTTCGCCTTCGCGGTGATGGCGACCTTGGCCTCCGTCTACCGCTTCCAGGAGGTGGGGCTGACGCCGCTTCAGCTGGTCCTGGTGGGCACCGTACTGGAGGCCACGGTGCTGCTCGCCGAGCTACCGACCGGCGTCTTGGCGGATGCGGTGTCGAGGCGACGCTCGCTGCTCGTGGGCACGGTCCTGATCGGCGTCGGCTTCGTCCTCGAAGGGCTCGTTCCGACCCTGGCCGCCGTGTTGCTGGCGCAGGCGGTCTGGGGCCTCGGGGCGGCGTTCGAGTCGGGCGCCGTCGAGGCGTGGCTGTCTGACGAGATCGGCGAGCGTGCGGCCAGTCGCGCGTTCCTGCGCGCGGCACAAGTGCAGCAGGCGGCGGCCCTGGTCGGCATTCCCGTCGCAGCGCTGACGGGGCGCGTCTCGCTGGGGCTTCCCCTCGTCGTCGGGGGCGTCGGGTTCCTCCTGCTTGCCCTGTTCCTGGCGCTCTCGATGCAGGAGACCGGCTTCGAGCCGCGCCAAGGCGTGGACCGCGACCCTGTGCGCGGCATCGTCGGCACGCTGAGGCGCGGCGTGGCCCTGGCGCGGGCGCGTCCGCTGGTGTGGACCATCCTCGGCGTCGCTCTGTTCGCGGGTGCATCGTCCGAGACGTTCGATCGCTTGTGGGAGGCGCAGATGATGGCGGGGCCGGGACTCCCTGCCCGGATCGGCCCACCCACATGGTTCGCGCTCGTCGCGGTCGTCACCGCCGCACTGGGCATCGCCTCGGCCGAGGTGGCGCGGCGGGCCCTGGATCGAGCGGATCCCGACGGCCGGGCCCGCCGCCCACTCGTGGCGGCGCTGCTGGCGCTCACGCTGCTTCAGGTCGGAGCGGTCGCCGCGTTCGGCCTGGCGGGTCGGCTCGATCTGGCCGTCTCGATGTACCTCCTGGCTCGCGTGTCGGGGCGGCTGAACGCGCCGCTGTACCGGGCGTGGCTGAACCGCGAGCTGGAGCCCGCGACGCGCGCCACCGCGTTTTCGGCGGCGGGCGTCGCCGACGCGCTGGGTCAGGTCGCGGGCGGTCCGCTGCTGGGACTGGTCGCGGTCGCGGTGGGCATGCCGGCCGCGTTCGTGGGCGCGGCGATGCTGCTGGGGCCCGCCGCTTGGCTTCTGGGCCGGGCGTGGCGGCGCGAGCCGCATGTCGGACCTTCCGGCGCATAGGCGCACGATCGATCCGTTCGGCGGCGACCGTCCGAACGGCGTCCTGGGTTCGCAGAGCTACGATGTCCCATGGCCGAACGCTTCGAGCTGGCAGCCCGTCTGTGGCGCTACGACGGCCGCGCCGCCTGGCACTTCCTCACCGTTCCCGCCGAGGTGTCGCTCGAGATCCACGAGCGCTACGGCGTGATGAGCGGTGGATTCGGATCCCTCCGGGTCGAGGCGACCGTCGGTCCGACGTCGTGGAGAACGTCGATCTTCTACGACAGCTCGTCGGCCAGCTACCTGCTGCCCGTCAAGCGGCAGGTGCGGACCGCCGAACGGCTTTCGGCCGGTGACGAGGTCGCCTTCGGTCTGCAGGTCCTGTAGCGGGCCGGCTCGAGAGAACGCAGGGGCACGAACCGAGGTGTGCCCGACGTGGAACGGGCGAAGCCCGTTTCCGGCTCGCGCCGTCACGGTGACCCGCAAGGGGTCGTGGCGTTCCGATCGCCGTTCACGGCCGTCAGCTCGTCGACGACCGCGTGAACGGCGGTCTCCATCGCTGCGCGCTTGCTTGGGGAGACGTCGCGCAGCAGCGCATCGAGCACGGCGGCGGCGCGAGCGTGACTCTCGGCCACGAGGCGACCCCCCTCTTCGCTCAGGCTCACCTGCTTCTGCCGCCGGTCATGGGCGCTCTCGGCTCTGCCGACGAGTCCCTTGTGCACCAGCCTCTCGACCAGATGACTGGTCGCGGCGATCGACAGGTTCAGATGCGATGCGATCGCGGAGACCGTCCTCGGCGCCTCCGCGTGGAGGTACTGGAGCGCCGCGACCTGCGGCATCGACAGACCGTGTTCCTTCAGGAGCGCGCTCATGTCGTCCACCATGGATCGCATGTAGATCCGCACGAACCGCAGGAACGCCCGGGCGCCGGGATCCGGCGTGGGGGGCGCATGCGCTTCGTCGGCGCCCGACTCGGGGCGGGTCACACGCTGCGTCGGTACTGCCGTACCGACAGGGGCACGAAGACGGCCAGGATGCCGACGATCCACGCCAGCGTAGGCCAGACCGGGTCCAGCGGGCGCCCCAGGGTCAGGGCACGCACGGCGTCGACGGTGACCGAGATCGGCTGGACGTTCGCGAACGCCTGCAGCCACTCCGGCATCGTCTGGACGGGCACGAACGCCGACGAGGCGAACACCAGCGGAAACACCCAGATGAATCCGGCGACCTGCGCCGTCTCGGGGTCGCGCGTCACGAGCCCGATGAACGCGCTGATCCACGAGAACGCGAAGCCGAACAGGATCACCAGAGCGACCGCTCCGAGGCCCGCCAGCACGCCGTTCTGGAATCGGAACCCGATGAGACCGCCGACGATCAGCATCAGCGTGACGACGAAGACGTTGCGGATGCTGTCCGCGATCGTCCGTCCCCCCATCACGGCCGCGCGGCCCATGGGCAGCGAGCGGAAGCGGTCGATCATCCCTTTCGACAGGTCCTCGGCCAGCCCCACGGTCGTCTGAGTGGCGCCGAACAGGACCGTCTGGACCAGGATGCCGGGCATGAGGTAGTTGATGTACTGATCCACGTCGGGCGGCAGGAACAGGGCACCGCCGAACACGTAGTTGAACAGCAGCACGAACATGACCGGCTGGACGGTCGAGAACGCCAGCAGCTGCGGGAGCCGCACGTAGCGCATGAGATTGCGTTGCGCCAGCACGAACGTGTCGCTGGCGTTGTGGACCAGGCGCGTGAGGGGTGGCGGGCTCGTCCGGGCGCTCACGATGAACTCCCTTCAGGCGCGGCGGCGCTCTCCGAGCCGGGCCCGTCGTCGATGCCGCTTCCGGTGAGGGCCAGGAACACGTCGTCGAGGGTGGGGCGGTGCAGGCCGATGTCCTCGATCCGAGTTCCGGTCTCGTCGAGCCGCCGGACGATCGCGAGGAGGCTCTGCGTGCCTTCGGCCACCGGCACGGTGACGTGGCGCGCGTCGCGGTCGCCCTGCGTTTCGCCGGCGGCGAGCGAACGGAGGTCGTGGGCGACGTCGTCGACGTCGGCGTCGGGACCGAGCGTCACGTGGACCACGTCGCGGGCCATGCGGCCCTTCAGCTCGGCCGGCGTCCCCTCGGCGATCACGCGTCCGTGGTCGATCACGGCGATCCGGTCGGCCAGCGCGTCGGCCTCGTCCATGTACTGGGTGGTGAGCATGAGGGTCGTGCCTCCCTCTACGAGACGCTCGATGAGCCGCCACATGTCCAGACGCGTCCTGGGGTCGAGCCCGGTGGTGGGCTCGTCGAGGAACAGGACCTCGGGTCGGCCGACCAGGCTGGCGCCGAGGTCCAGGCGCCGCCTCATGCCGCCCGAGTACGTCTTGGCCGGGCGATCGGCCGCGTCCTCCAGACCGAACTCGTTCAGGACCTCGTCGGCGCGGCGTCGGGCCTCGGCTACGGGCAGGTGGTAGAGCCGCCCGACCATGCGCAGGTTCTCCCGTCCGGTCAGGTTCTCGTCGACGGCCGCGTACTGCCCGGCCAGGCCGATGCGCGGTCGCAGCCGCTGGGCGTCGCGGCCGACGTCCAGGCCGAGGACCTCGGCGCGACCGCGGTCCGGCCGCATCAGGGCGGTGAGGATGCGCACGAGCGTCGTCTTGCCGGCGCCGTTGGGGCCGAGGAGGCCGAACACGGTTCCGGCGGCCACCTCGAGATCGACGCCGTCCAAAGCCGTGATCTGTCCGAAGCGCTTGGCGACGTCGTCGACGCGGATCGCGGGATCGTCGCTCACGGCCGACCGGCCGGTTCTGGACGCGCGTCTGGAACTGCGACGGGTAAGAAGGTTCGAAGCATGGAACGAACCATACAGGGGACGCACGGGCGATCCGTGTTCAAAGGACGTCGGGCCGGCCGTCGGCCGCACACGGTCGGCGGGTCGTGGAACGATGGGGGCATGATCGTCCGCGACCGTGGCCTCGGACCGTGCGCGCGCGTCCCTCGCAAGCGCAAGGCGACTCGGTGACGCGCTACCGCCTGACACCGACCGAGCCGTCGATGGCGGCCGACGGCTTCGCGCTGTTCCGCGACGCGTACGCGCGCGCGACGCGCGCGAGCCCGCTGCTTCCGCCGCTCACGCCCGAGCACGAGGCGCGACTGCTCGCACGCGTCATGCGAACGTTCGAGCATGGCGGCGTCGCCGCCTGGCGCGGTGGGTCGCTGGTCGGTTACATGGTGGCCGGCCCGTCGTTCGAGATGCGTGGCCTGACCGCGTCGCTGGTGCCCGAGTACGGTCATGCCGTCGCGCCCGGTGAGGACGCCGGGCTGTACGGTGCGCTCTACGCCGCGACGGCGGAGCACCTGGTTCGGCAGGGCGTCCATCTCCACCTGATCGGTCACTTCGCGGCCGAACCGGAGGCGGCGGCCGAGCTCGTCGATCTGGGGTTCGGCGCCTTCGTAGCGGAGCGCCTCAGGGATCTGTCCGACGTCGCGCAGACGCACCCCGTCACGAACCCCGTGACGAACGCCGTCACGAACCATCGCGACGCTCACGACCATCGCATCCACCGGATGCCGCGCGAGACGTCGTGGGAGCGGCTGGCGCCCCTCGCGGCCCAGCACGCCGCGTACTACCGGCAGAGCCCGCTCTTTCTCGTCAAGGACGACGCGCTGGACACGGCTGTCGCGGAGCTCGAGGAGCACCGCCGAGCAGGCGACGCGCTGTTCGTCTACCTCGCCGCCGGGGAGCCGCTGGCGTACCTCGTGGCGGGTACGTGCCACGGAACGTCGGAAGGGCGACTGCTGGCGGGCACCGCTACCGCTCAGGTCCGCTCGGCGTACGCGGTTCCTGCCGCGCGCCGCGGCGGGATCGGCTCCGCGCTGCTGCAGCGCGCTGTGCGGTGGGCCCGGGAGGCGGGGTTCGAGCGCGTGTTCGTGGAGCACGAGACCGCCAACCTGGAGGGCGGTCCGTTCTGGCGGCGCCACTTCGCGCCCTTCGTCGTGTTCTCCATGCGGTACGTGGACCGCACGCTCTAGCGCAGGGCCCGCTGCAGGCGTGTCGCGCTTCGCGCGGCTCCGCCCCAGAAATCGCCGGCCGCTCCCGAGGGAGCGGCCGGCAGGTCGACGACGGGTTCGGACTCGAGGTCGATCGGTCAGTCGGCGGTCGCGTCGAACAGGGGACCGTCGTCGACGGCGTCGCCGCCGCGGCCCTGACTGGCCGGAACTGCCACCTGGACGGAGCCCGTGCACGACGCGACGCCGTCGCTCGCGGCGAAGTCGACGTGGTACACCCGGCCGTTGCCGCGGCCGTCACGCTCGGCGCGGAGCTCGAACCGGTCGCCGTGCCCGATGACGGCGTCCGGCCTGAAGCTTCCGTCGCCGCGGCCGTTCACGGGCTCGTCCTGGAAGATGCCGTCGATGGTGACGGTGACGGGATCGCCGTCGGGGTCGGTCACGCCGGCGATGCCGTTCGCGATCAGCTGGTGGTTGGCGGGCCAGAGGCGGTCGATGGTCGCCTCGGCGTGCGTGCAGACGGGCGCCCGGTTGGCGAGGTCCAGGCCGACGACGACCGGGTCGTGGTCGGAGGAGCGGAAGGCGTTCGGCTCGTACAGCGCCGCCTGTGCAGGCTGTTTGAACGACGTGTCGTAGTCGAGGATGTCGGGCTCGTCCGCGTTGATCGACCAGGCCGTCGCGCCGGTGACGCGCCCGATGCTCGTGAGGCTTTCGCTGGCGAACGCGTAGTCCAGGTGGCCCAGCATGCCGTCGAACACGTAGGTGTACGCGTCTTCGCCCTGGAACGCTTCGAGCAGATCGTCGTACCCGCGGCTCAGGAGCACGTCCACGGGAGCTTCCTCGTCGTACGCGTTGTAGTCGCCGATCAGGAGGACGTGCGAGGTCCCGCTGTCGGTCGGGTCGGTCGCGATCCAGTCCAGGAGCTCCTGCGTGGCCAGGGTGCGCGTCAGATTGCAGTTTCCCTGGTCCGGGTCGTCGTCGCCCGGGCCGCAGCTGGACCCTTTGCTCTTGAGGTGGTTCACGGCGACCGTGACGGCCTGCCCGCCGCCGGTCGGCACGAAGGTCTGCGCCAGGGCGGGCCGGTTCTTGTCGCCGCCGGTGCCGCTGGGGTCCAGGAACGCGGGCGTGTCCAGCACGGCGAAATCGCCGACGGGCGTGACGCTCCCCGACTTGTAGATCAGGGCGACACGGATGGCGTCGCTGCCGATCGGACCCGTCTCGATCGCGGCGTACGTGCCGGCGCCCACGACGTCGTTCAGGCCGCTCACCAGATCGTTCAGGGCGGCGTCGGCCGCGTCGTTCTCGATCTCGACGAGGCCGACGACGTCGGCGTCCATCGCGGCGAGCGCGGCGAAGATCTTGTCGCGCTGACGGGTGAACTCCTCCGCGGTGTCCGCGCCGCGGCACTCCTGACCGCCCAGCGGGCCGCAGACGTCGGCACCCGCATCGAGCGTGACGAAGTAGTTCAGGACGTTGAGGTTGGCGACCGTGACGTTCCCACCGACGGGATCCGGGGCCAGCGGACGCGGATTGGCGGCCACGTACTCTGCGCCCTGCGTCGGCTGGATGCGGTAGAGGCCGAACGCGAAGTTCAGGACGCCCGTCGCGTTCGTGATCGTGTCGCCGCCACGGAAGCGGTTGGTCAGGTCGAACTCGGCGCCGCCTGGGTGCCGGGCCGGGTCGGGGTTCTGCGTCGTCCGGCCGTCGTCGAGCGTGATGCGGTTCAGCTGGATCTTCTGCAGCTCGGCCTGCGAGTCGGGGCCGGGCTCCTCGTAGCTGGTGGGCTGGTAGTGCCGGCCGGACGGACCGGGGGACGTGTCGATCGGCGCGGCCAGGACGATCTCGCCGAACCGGTCGAAGTTGAAGAACTCGGCGATGAACAGCTCCTGCGGGAGGGTGACGAACATCCCTTCGTACGCCTCGAGATCGCCCTGGCTAGCCAGCGGGAACGCGATCTCCGTCGCGGTCGGCAGCGTCGCGGCCGTTCCGCACGCGAGGAGCGTCACGTTCGAGAGCTGCGTCATGTCGAAGAACTCGCTCGCCTGACCCTCGAGCCGGACGACGTCTCCGATCTGGACGTCGGGCGCGCCGGGCGCGAACACGAAGATCCCTTCCGACGTCGCGGGATCGCCGTCCGCGTCGGCGTCCTCTTCCTGCACGAAGAAGCCGCCCAGGTCCAGAGCGTCGCCGTCGTCAGGCTGGAAGTCGCCGACCACGATGCCCTCGATCACGACCGTGCGACCGTTCAAAGGCGTTGCGGCGCCGTCGCCCTGGATCTCGTGGATGTACGTGGCGGGATCGCCGCACTGGCCGACGGTGCTGGGCTCCTCGGGCCCCGGATCGCCGCCCCCGTCTTCAGCGCCTTCGCAGTCGGCGGCATGGCTGCCGAGGCCGTCCAGGGTGTACGGCGCGAAGCCGTTCCACTCGACGCTCGGATCGAACGCGTCGGCGTCGTTCGCCTCGCCGCCGCAGACGGTCGGCTGCCGGCGCAGGGTAGCGTCCTGCGTGCTCGCCGCGCCGCTGCCCCACTCGGAGCCGGGATCGACGCCG
>Ga0102943_1001997_pt1 | contig 12188 bp, 14 predicted proteins | sample SalPonC_black_MG_FD_78174 | JGI IMG/M metagenome (GOLD analysis project Ga0102943, IMG submission 78174) | Salt pond soil microbial communities from South San Francisco under conditions of wetland restoration - Salt Pond MetaG... | ecosystem: Environmental > Aquatic > Marine > Intertidal zone >...
CAAAAAACTGACAATGGCAGCTGATAAGAACAAAATGGTAACTTCGCCTAAAGTGTCTAATCCTCGATAAGTAACAATAACGGCAGTTACAAGGTTAGCAGCGCCAACTTCCTCATGCCCGGAGTCTGCATAATGGCTGGCAAGCTCATTAAGTTCTGTATTTCCGCTAAAATCAGCAAAAAGATTGAAGAACAGAAATACAAAGCCTACTAGCAAAACAAATATAAAAGCGTTTTTAACCATTTTGTTTCTTTATTTTATTGAGTACATAAAAGAAAATAATCGTTGAGAGGCCACTGCCAATAGCGGCTTCGGTCATGGCAACATCGGGTGCAGCTAGTAGTAAATACAGTATGGAAGCAAACAAACTTACGGCTCCTGCTGCTATAATGCCTACTACAAGATTTTTGTTATGTATGGCTATAATGGCCATAATCAAAATTAAAATACCGATGATAATTGCTATTAAAAGATTAATCATGTGTATCGTTTTTTATTTCATCTTTAATCGAAAAAGTCTTTTCTTCCTCTTTATATTTATCAGTCACCGTTTTGTTCGCCAACGGAACACCAATAAAATGAGCTGCCCTTGCCAGAACATGGGATGAAACAGGATTGGTAATTAAAATAAATATCATTAATAAAATCAATTTGCCCCACCATTCGGGTGTTATAAGCAATAATCCGATGAGTGAAAGAAAAGTTCCCAACGTTGATGCTTTGGTTCCTGCCTGAATGCGATTAAATAAATCGGGCATTCGGACCAATCCTAATGCACCCAAAAAAAGAAAAACGGAACCCAATAACACTAAAACTGCACCTAATATTTCTAACATATTCTCCATAATTACAATCCCCTTTCCAGATAACGTGAAACAATAATTACACCCAGAAAACTGAGGAGACCGTATACGATGGCCACATCGAGATAAATTACCCGGGATGCAAAATTTGCTATTAGTGCAATAAGTGCCAGCGAACTAACAGTCATCACATCAAAAGCAACCAATCGATCGGCAGCGGCAGGCCCTTTAATAAATCGATAAAGTGTTAGCAAAATAGCTAACAACATAATGATTGCTGCTATAAAAAGAATTTTATTAACCATAGATTTTAACTAAATGTTTTTCAAATTTTTTAACAATGGCATTGGTTGCTTGATCAATATCTTCGCAACATATATCAATCCAGTGTATATATAATGTATCGTCCTTAATATCAACGGCAAGAGTTCCGGGGGTAAGCGTTATTGAATTAGCTAAAATCATGCGCCCCATTTTAGATTTTAAAACAGTTTTGGTTTTGACAATCCCCGGATTAATGGGTAATGAGGGAGTAAGTACCCGGCGGGCAACATCCAGGTTTGATTTGATTAATTCAATAAGGAATACCATAAGATATATTAAAGTGTATCCTAAGGAGACGGGAGTCAATTTAAGTTCATCGAAAATTCGTAAATTCGCTCCGAAAAGAAAGGCTATAATAGCTGAAAGGATTAACCCGATAATGATTATTTGTCCTGAAAATGAGTTGTTTAAAAGTATCCAGACAACCATTAAAATAAGGAATAGGGCAATGCTGTTTTTGATTTTCATACTTGTAATATATATTACTTTATATATTTAGATATTTAGACTTTGTAAAACTACAATACAAATTCATAATAATTATTCACAAACAGCCTTTTATAAAATATAAAAATACTATAAATTTGATAGAAGCACACTATACAAAAATCTATTCATATATAGATTTATGTTTATAAAAAAATAGATATATATTTGCAGACTAACGAAAGGTGCTTTTTTTTACTATTTTTAATTAATCTATGAAATCATTACCTATAACAGAGTGTATTGAATGTAAAAACAAGTCTGTTTGTTTTAAGCAATTAGATGAAAAAGAGTTATTGCTAACGAATGAAAATAAGGTTCAGATTCGGTTTAAAAAAGGAGAAATAATTTCTAAACAAGGTTCTTTTGTTACGCATATTATGTACATCAAAAAGGGTGTAGCTAAAGTATATAAAGAAACAGATTTAGATAGTAATCTTATTTTAGATATTATTCCGGAGGGGAAATTAATCGGTTTAACTTCATTATTCAATTCAGATAATATTGCCCGTTTTTCAGTTGCAGCTTTATCTGATACAGTAATATGTTCAATTGACCGCAGTATAATTGAGAAGTTAATCTATAAGAATAATAAATTTGCAAAGACAGTTATCTCATCATTAAATACGGAGTCTTTGCAATTTTACGATAAAATGGCCAGTTTAACACAGAAACAGATGAATGGGCGGGTAGCTGATGCCTTAATTTATTTATCAGAAAATATATTTAAATCTAATGCATTTGAGATGATATTGTCACGAAAGGATTTGGCTGAATTTACAGGAATGTCAACTATGAGCGTTGTTCGTACGTTGAAAGATTTAAAAAATGAAGGAATTATTAAAGACGAAAAGGGTAAAATTGATATTAAAAACACAGAATTATTAAAGAAGATTAGTCAAAGTGGTTGATTTCAGGTCTAATGATGATTTTTTATTTTAATAAAAAGAAAGTATGCGAACTTGTATATATATAAATAAGTATAAAATGTATTTTTGTTAAAAAAATAACACTTAGATTAAACAAATCGTTGTTTTATTAGTTTTTATTGATAAAAAAAGGATAAAAGGATTTATAATTTTATTTAAATTTGTTCCAGATATCGATTAATATAACATAACAATCTAACATGTCGAAAGTTATAAAAATAAAAAAAGGTTTAGACATTAAACTTGTTGGAAAGTCAGAAAAAATTCTAAAAAAAGCTGAACAAGCAGAAACGTATGCAGTTAAGCCTCCGGATTTTCAGGGGATACGGCCTAAGCTCCTGGTAAAGCCCGGCGAAAAAGTAAAAGCAGGAACTCCTTTGTTTTATGATAAATTTCAACCAGAAGTTCAATTTACTTCACCTGTTAGTGGAGAAGTAATTGAAATTAACCGGGGTGAACGAAGGATGATTTTGGAGGTTGTAGTTAAAGCAGACTCTCAAATTGAATATGAACAATTTGAAGTAGGTGACCCAAAAAGTTTAGATAGAGAAAAGATAATTGCTGTTTTACAACAATCGGGTTTATGGCCTGCCATAAGGCAAAGGCCTTACTCCATTATTGCCCGGGCTACAGATATTCCCAAGGCTATTTTTATTTCTGCTTTTGATACCGCCCCTTTAGCTCCTGATATGGACTATTTGGTTAAAGAATATGGGGATGAATTTCAAAAAGGAATAGATATACTTACGAAACTGACCGATGGGAAAATTCATATGAGCCTGAATGCCGAATATCCACCGGCAGATACTTTTACCAAAGTGAAAGGGGTTGAACTTCATTATTTCAAGGGGCCACATCCTGCAGGAAATGTTGGTGTTCAAATGAATAAAATTGATCCGGTTAATAAGGGAGAGGTTGTGTGGTATACTTACCCACAGGAAATTATTATGATTGGACGTTTATTTAGTAAAGGAATTTATGATGCATCTAAAATTATTGCACTTGCCGGCTCAGAAGTTATTCATCCTAAATACTATAAAATTATTAGTGGTGCCAGTATAACAAACCTGGTAAAAGATAATGTTACTCAGGATAAACCTCTTCGATATATCAGCGGAAATGTACTTACCGGCTCAAAAATTTATAATGAAGGATTTGTAGGTTACTATGATAATATGGTAACCGTAATCCCCGAAGGAGATTATTATGAAATGTTTGGTTGGGCCAAACCCGGATTTAATAAATTCAGCGCATCGAGAGCTGTATTATCCTGGCTTATACCAGGCAGGAAATTTAAAGTAGACACTAATTTGCATGGTGGCCCCCGGGCTTATGTTATGACCGGGGAATATGAAAAAGTTTTTCCCATGGATATTTATCCGGTACAATTAATTAAAGCAATTATGATTGAAGATATTGATTTAATGGAAAAATTGGGCATTTACGAAGTGGATGAAGAAGATTTTGCACTTTGCGAATATGTATGCACTTCAAAAACTGAAGTACAATCGATTATTCGGAAAGGGCTTGATTTAATGCGAAAAGAGATGAGCTAATCATTGATTGAATATAATGAAAGCAAAAAATTATTTTAACATAAAAAAATTTTAATAGTGAATTCATTAAGAAAATTTGTTGATAAAATAAAGCCTCAGTTCGAAAAGGGAGGAAAATTTGAAAAATTACAATCAACTTTCGAAGCTTTCGAAACCTTTTTATTTGTGCCAAATACAGTAACTTCAAAAGGAGCACACATAAGAGATGCCAATGATATGAAAAGAACCATGATTATGGTTGTACTGGCATTGGTTCCATCGCTTCTTTTTGGTATGTGGAATATTGGTTTCCATCATTTTCAGTCAACCGGACAGGAGGGAGGCACAGTACTTGAACTATTTTGGATTGGATTTAAAGCAGTATTCCCGATTATTGTAGTTTCTTATGTTACTGGATTAGCTATAGAGTTTGCATTTGCTCAAATTCGTGGTCATGAGGTAAACGAAGGGTTTTTGGTTTCCGGAATGCTTATTCCGCTTGTATTACCCGTTGATATTCCTTTATGGATGGTTGCTGTAGCCACAGCTTTTGCTGTAGTCATTGGAAAAGAGGTTTTTGGAGGTACAGGGATGAATATCTTAAATCCTGCACTTACTGCACGAGCCTTTTTGTTTTTTGCTTATCCTTCGTATATGTCAGGAAATGCAGTATGGACTCACGGAATGTCATCAGGAGAAGGGATTGTTGATTCATATAGCGGAGCTACTCCACTGGCCGAAGCTGCTTCCGGAAATATTGATAATTTGCCGAGTGTTGCCGAAATGTTTTTTGGTACCATCCCCGGTTCCATTGGCGAAACTTCTACAGTAGCCGTATTACTCGGAGCTGCCTTGTTGCTTTTCACAGGTATTGGAAGTGCACGGATCATGTTTTCTACTTTTATCGGCGGATTAGTTATGGGGCTTTTACTTAATATTTTTGCAGTAAACCCATTTATGGAAATACCGGCCTGGGAACACTTGCTGTTAGGCGGATTTGCTTTTGGGGCTGTATTTATGGCTACCGACCCGGTTTCTGCAGCACAAACACCGAAAGGAAAAATTATTTATGGATTTTTAATCGGATTCCTGGCAATCCTGATAAGAGTTATTAATCCGGCTTATCCCGAAGGGGTAATGCTGGCGATTTTATTAATGAACGTATTTGCTCCATTAATTGATCACTATGTTCTGGAAGCCAATATGAAAAAAAGAATGAAACGAGCTATAAAGTAAATGCATAATAAAACATTAAATAAACTATGAAGTCTTTCAGTAATACCTATATTTTTGTGTTTTCTTCCATTATGGTTGTTGTAGTTGCAGCTATTCTTTCAATTGCAGCAATGACCCTTCAGCCTTTGCAAAAGAAAAATATAGAAATTAACAAAAAAGAGAATATCCTTACTTCAATAAATATTGAGAGTACAGCAAAAGATGCAGAGGACATTTTTGATAAATATATTGTAGAAAGTTATGTCGTAGATCATAGAGGAAACAAAAAAGAAGAAGTAGATGCTTTTGAAGTAGATATGAAAAAGGAAATGGACAAGCCCCTGGAAGAAAGGAATTTGCCTGTATTTATTAGTATTAATGATAAGGAAGAAAAGCAATATATTTTTCCTGTTTATGGTAAAGGATTATGGGGCCCGGTTTGGGGTTATGTTTCTTTAGAAAATAATTTATCTACAGTTTATGGGGCTAATTTTAGTCACCAGGGAGAAACTCCGGGACTTGGGGCAGAGATAGCCACAGAAGATTTTCAGAATCAATTTATCGGAAAAGAGATTTTTAACGAACAGGGAGAATTTGTTTCTGTGAGTGTTAAAAAAGGAGGAACCGCTAATCCACAATCGAAATATGAAGTTGATGGAATATCGGGAGGAACAATCACCAGCGAGGGTGTTGATGAAATGTTAAACGATTGCTTAAAAAGCTATATCCCCTATTTTGAAAATATTAAAAATCAATAAACAATGAATAAAGAAAAAGAACCTTTATTTTCAGCTAAAAATTTAAAATTACTACGTGAACCTTTAAATGATAATAATCCAATTACGGTTCAGGTACTGGGTATTTGTTCGGCACTTGCAATAACCGTAAAGCTTAAACCGGCCATTGTAATGGCTCTTTCGGTTGTTTTTGTAATGGCGGTTGCAAATGTTGTTATTTCGTTATTGCGAAAATCTATACCCCCCAGAATCCGAATTATTGTTCAATTGGTAGTTATTGCTTCGTTGGTAATTTTGGTTGATGAGGTATTGAAAGCTTTTCTATTTGATGTAAGTAAACAATTATCCGTTTTTGTCGGACTGATTATTACCAACTGTATTATTATGGGTCGTTTGGAAGCTTTTGCTCTGGCTAATAAGCCCTGGCCTTCGTTTCTGGATGGTTTAGGAAATGCTGCCGGTTATGGCGTTATCCTTATTATTGTAGCATTTTTTAGAGAATTATTGGGTTCTGGCACCCTTTTGGGTTTTCAGGTTATACCTCAGGGGTTTTACAATTTAGGTTACGAAAATAATGGATTTATGATATTGCCACCCATGGCACTTATTGTTGTAGGAATAATTATTTGGGTACAGCGTTACAAAAACAGAAAACTAATTGAATCAAACTAAGAACCTGAAATGATATTAACATGGAAAATTTAGTTAACATATTTGTCAAGTCAGTATTTATCGATAACATGATATTTGCATACTTCTTGGGTATGTGCTCCTATCTTGCTGTATCGAAAACGGTAAAAACTTCAACAGGTTTAGGTATTGCCGTAATTTTTGTATTAGGATTTACGGTTCCAATTGATTATTTAATTCATAATTATTTATTAAAGGAAGGTGCTCTTACCTGGCTAAGCCCCAGGTTTGCAGATGTTGATTTGAGTTTCTTAAGCTTTATCATATTTATTGCCGTGATTGCTTCCATGGTTCAATTGGTTGAAATGATTATCGAAAAGTTTTCACCTACTTTATATAATTCATTAGGGATATTTTTACCATTAATTGCAGTTAACTGTGCAATACTCGGAGGTTCTCTATTTATGCAGGAGCGGGATTACAATAATATTGCTGAAGCCACAGCCTTTGGACTTGGTTCAGGGGTTGGTTGGTTTCTTGCCATTGTAGGAATTGCTGCTATTCGTGAAAAAATACGATATTCGAATGTCCCTGCTCCCTTAAAAGGACTTGGCATAACTTTTATTATTACCGGATTAATGGGGATTGCCTTTATGGGATTTATGGGTATCAAATTATAAGTATTGTGTAAATTAATATAAGGTAAAATAATATATAAAAGCCACCAATAATTGATATTAGATAAACGGCTGATAAAAAGATATTAAGAATGGTATTACTAACATCACAAACAACGGTTATATTACTTAGTATAGCGGTATTTTTAACCATTATTCTTGCATTGGTTTTGATTCTTCTATTGGCAAGAAAAAAACTTACTCCTCAGGGAAAAGTAAAATTGACAATTAACGATGAGGAAGAAATAGAAGTTGACCCCGGGAATACAATTTTATCTACACTTTCGAATAATGATGTATACCTTCCATCTGCTTGTGGTGGGGGCGGAACCTGCGGAATGTGTAAATGTCAGGTTTTAGAAGGAGGAGGGACCATTCTTCCGACCGAAACCGGTTTCTTTTCCCGTAAAGAACAACAAAACTATTGGCGGTTGGGTTGCCAGGTAAAAATCAGGAATGACATGAAAATTAAAGTTCCTGAAGAGGTGATGGGCATTAAGAAATGGGAATGCGAAGTGGTTTCAAATAAAAACGTAGCAACCTTTATCAAAGAATTTGTGGTTAAATTGCCTGAAGGCGAAGATCTTGACTTTAAACCGGGTGGATATGTACAGATAGATGTTCCTAAAATTGAAGTTGATTTTAAAGATATAAAAGTCGATGAACGTTTCCGTGAAGATTGGGACCAATTTAATATGTGGGATCTGAAAATGAAAAATCCGGAAGATACATTCCGTGCTTATTCTATGGCTAACCATCCTGCCGAGGGAAATATTGTAAAATTGAATATTCGTATTGCCACTCCTCCATGGGATCGCTCAAAAGGAGCTTTTAAAAAGGTTAATCCCGGTATTTGTTCCTCTTATATCTTTTCCAGGAAACCGGGTGATAAAGTTACTTTATCGGGTCCTTACGGAGAGTTCTTCATTAAAGATACTGATCGCGAGATGGTATATATTGGTGGTGGTGCCGGGATGGCTCCTTTACGTTCTCATATTTTCCATCTGTTCCATACCCTTAAAACCGACCGGAAAGTATCGTACTGGTATGGTGCCCGCTCATTACGAGAAGTTTTTTATGAGGATGAATTCAGAAAAATTGAAGAAGAATTTCCTAATTTTTCATTCCATATAGCATTGTCAGAACCTAAAGAAGAGGACAACTGGGACGGTCTTACCGGATTTATTCACCAGGTGGTTTATGATGAGTATTTAAGTAAACATGAAGAACCTGAAGAGATAGAATATTACTTATGTGGCCCTCCTGTAATGAACGATGCCGTTCATGATATGCTTTATAATTTAGGCGTACCTGATGAGATGGTTGACTTTGATGATTTTGGAGGATAGTATTTATTTAAAAATTTATAAAATGCCCGGGAGTTCTTACTTCCGGGCTTATTTTTTAATCTCAAAAATGAGATGTCTGTCCCAGTTTTTCCAGCAATTGATGGCGATATCTCTAACCAAATCCCAGTAAATATTACTATCTAAACCATAGATATAACTTAACTCTTTAATTTTAGAAGCAACCTGTGTTCTGTATTCATCTTTTAATGAAAGGGTGATTTTTTGTCCCAGGTAATAGAAATCGGCCTGAGGGATTTTACTGTCTTTTTGTACTGAAATCAATCCATGCCCAAGGGTAGCCCCTGTGCTCACCTGTAAGCCATCGTTTAAACAACTAAACGGAGGTTCAAGCCCGGCATAGGAAACAATTTTGAGTTCATCCATACCCGTACCAAAATACTCTCTTGCACGAACGCCCATTTTGGCCCCAATCAAAGTATAAACGCCAACATGCCGGTGTATTTCGCAGGTTAATACGCAGGAGGCCCACTCATCTTTTCCCCATTTGCGGATAGCTTCCGGCATAATCTCCCGGATGTCTTCAATATAATCCGATTCCCCTTCGGGAAACCGGGAAAATGCCTGGGTGCTAACAACCTGATTCGATAGAATAGAATCCATAGTCAGTTTTAATGATTCATATTTAGTGTTTAGATCTACCTGAAGGATATTCCCCTTTATTTTTTGGCCAAAAAGCTCAGGTTTTATTAGATATAGATAAGCAGCCTCGTCATATAGATTTTTAGCCATAGGATGATTGGAGTGTTGCAAACTTTTTAGTATATCTTCACCTAATACACTTCGGGTTTTATTTAAATGTGTAATCCAGTTTTCTTTATAACATTTAATGTTTTTATTATGGATAAAAGTTAACGGAAGACTTAAATCGATTAACGAATGAACTGAATTAGTATCCAGTCTGTAATTAAAATCTTCGGAAGAATTATTGTAATTAGTAGTCCATAATACTTCTTTTATCTTTTCTTTATGTTTGGGATACTTCGAAAAATAATTAAAGATTGTATGTAAGCTCCCTAAATTGATAAATAGTATATCGCCTTTATGATGCTCAAAAACTCTGTTTAATACGTTGGTATAATCGTTTCGTTTAGTGTGTTTGTTAAATTCATTATTCCCCCAACAGAAATCCCGGGCTGTTTCACAATCAATAATTTTTGATTCTTTATTATTATTTAAACCTACCATAACCCCCTCGTGGTGTGTAGTATACAACAAGTCTTTTACTTTATCGTAACCGTCTTCAGCGTTCACAACGCCATTAGAGGTTGTGATTGCCAGTATACGTATATTCGATGATTCAAGCATCATTCTAATTGCCCTGAAATCATCTAACCCGCAGTCGGTATCTATAACAACATAATGATCCGGTTTCCAGGGATGCGCATTAGTATGAGGAATAAGGAAGAAGAGAGAGAGCAAGACAACAACAAATGTTTTCATAGTTTTCTGAAATTAATGAGGTTTAATTATTTAATAAAATTATTGATTTTTAGAGAAAAATCTTGTTACCTTCGTACAACTTTTTAAGTTAATTAATAATATCCTGTTCATGAAAAAGTTAGTGCTCGTTATATTCCTTTCTTCTCTTTTAATAAGATGTCATTATAAACCGGAAACAAACTATATTTCATTTGGAGGTTTTACACAAGGTACTACTTTTTCTATTACTTATGAAAGCCCGGACAGTATAATTTATAAACAGGAAATTGAAGAATTACTGGCAGACTTTGATTCTTCATTATCTACTTATAACCAGCACTCTACCATCAGTAAAATTAATAATAATCAATCGAATATTACGGATAGTTATTTACAAACTGTATTTACAAAAGCCGAAGAAGTGAATAGAAAAACGAACGGAGCGTTTGATATTACAGTTGCTCCCTTGGTTAATGCCTGGGGATTTGGATTTCATAAAAGAGAAAATATAACTAATTCACTGATTGACAGTTTACTTGATTTTGTCGGGTTTCATAAAATAAACATTCGGGATTCTTTACTTATAAAGTCAGATCCAAGAATAATGATTGATATGAATGCTATTGCCCAGGGATACTCTGTTGATATTGTTGCTGATTTTTTGGAAGAGAATGGAATGGAAAATTACCTGGTAGAAATTGGTGGCGAAGTGAAAACAAAAGGCGTTAATCCCAATCAAAAACCCTGGCGAATAGGAATAGATAAACCCAAAGATAATAATATGATTCCCGGAGAAAATTTACAGGCTATCATTTCATTATCCGATAAGTCATTAGCTACTTCCGGTAACTATCGAAGATTTTATGAACATAACGGGGTTAAGTATTCGCATACCATTAACCCAAAAACAGGTTACCCGGTAACTCATTCGTTGTTAAGTGCTACAGTTATTGCTGATGACTGTATGACTGCCGATGCTTACGCAACTGCTTTTATGGTTATGGGATTGGAAAGAGCTTATGAGCTTGTTACTACATTGCCTGATATTGAAGCCTATTTTGTCTTTAGTGATAATACGGGACGTTTTCAGGTAAAATCAACCCCTGCTATTAAGCAAAGGATTGAGGAGATTAACTAATTATAAGTTATTGGTGGAAATAAATTATTCTGAGGATTCCTTCTTATCAACTTCCTGTCTTACCAGTTTTCGTGCATGTTTATCAACCTCACGGTTATAGTTTATCGTAGAGGTTGATTTCTGATGAGCTTTAACTTTGATAAATTCCACATCATTTTGTTGTAAACATAGAATTAGAGATTGAATTAAATCTTTATTTTGAATTTCCTTTCCTTTTTTTGTTGTGAAATTTTTTGTTATCAATCTTTGTGTGCGTGAAGGAATCTTTTCTACATATTGACTATCGGTGAAGATTTGTATTTTTCCGGAATTTATAGGTGTTTTCATAACATAATGAATAGCTTCTATTACAGCAATTAGTTCCATCCTGTTGTGAGTCGTTTCTTTTTCAATACCATCTATAATCTTTTTTTTACTTCTATAAAAAATTATAGCAGCCCATGCTCCGATGTTATATTTTGTGTTACAACTTCCGTCAGTAAATACCTCAATAATTGGTGTTTTTTCCATATTTATTAAAAAATGAAAGATATGAAAAAATAATGGTTAGATAAAACGGGTAAAAAAAAGAACAATTATTCAACTGAAATTGTTAATTGATTAGATAATAAATATTTATAATTTAAAAATATAACTATGGCTGATTTATCAACAAAGTATATGGGATTTCATTTGCGGAATCCAATTATTGCAGCAAGCTCTGGTTTAACTGATACAGCAGAAAAGGTAAAAAATCTGGAAGAAAATGGAGCAGGTGCTGTTGTCTTAAAGTCTTTGTTTGAAGAGCAGATAATGATGGAAATAAATTCATTAGCTGCAGGGAATTTATATAATAACTATGCCGAAGCAGAAGATTATATTTCTTATTATACCCGAAAACATTCGTTGGATGAATACCTTCATTTAATTGAGGATGCCAAAAGCA
>Ga0102943_1001998_pt1 | contig 12186 bp, 4 predicted proteins | sample SalPonC_black_MG_FD_78174 | JGI IMG/M metagenome (GOLD analysis project Ga0102943, IMG submission 78174) | Salt pond soil microbial communities from South San Francisco under conditions of wetland restoration - Salt Pond MetaG... | ecosystem: Environmental > Aquatic > Marine > Intertidal zone >...
ATTAGGTAGAATTGAACGATTAAAAATTAATCGTCGATTAAACTTACAAATTAGTGATCGATTACAAACTATAACATATGAAGATATCTTTGGAATTATTGATAAATTAATAAATTTAACAATTTCAAAAACTGTTCAAGATGATATTGATCATTTAAAAAATCGTAGAGTTCGATCAATTGGCGAATTATTACAAAATTTATTTAGAATTGGCTTTCAACGTTTAGTTCGAAAACTACGTAATCAAACAAATAAAGTTGATTCAAGTCACTTATTAAGTTTTAATATTATTAACGCAACAGTGCGAGAATTTTTTGGTTCAAGTCAATTATCACAATATTTAGATCAAACAAATCCATTATCTTCATTAACTCATCGACGTAGAATAAGTGGATTAGGACCTGGAGGATTTGACAGAGATCGAATTAGTTTTGCCGTTCGAGATATTCATCCGAGCCATTACGGTCGAATTTGTCCAATTGAGACTCCTGAAGGACAAAATGTTGGTTTAATCGCATCGTTAACAACTTGTGCACGAGTAAATAAATCTGGATTTTTAGAAACACCATTTTGGAGAGTTATTAATGGAAAAGTTTTAAAAACGGGCGATCCTATTTATTTGACTGCTGATATTGAAGATTTATATAGAATTGCACCAGCTGATATTGCAACAAATAAAGAAAATTATTTATTAAAAAATGTAATTCCAGTTCGCTATCAACAAGAAATTATTAGTGTTACACCATCAGAAGTTGATTTTATTGCTATTTCACCAGTCCAAGTTGTTTCTGTTGCTGCTTCCTTAATTCCATTTTTCGAACATGATGATGCAAATCGTGCTTTAATGGGTTCAAATATGCAACGCCAATCAGTACCATTAATTTTGCCCCAAAAGCCAATTGTTGGTACTGGGTTAGAAAATCAGATTGCAATCGACTCTGGAATGACAGTAAATGCAAAAGAAGATGGAGTTGTTAGTTCAGTTACAGCTAATAAAATTATTATTAAAAATCAGATCGGAAAAAAAGTAACTTATAAATTACAAAAATATTTACGTTCTAACCAACAAACTTGTATTAATCAACGGCCAATTGTTTGGAAAGGAGAAAAAATTAAATCAGGACAAATTTTAACTGATGGGCCAGCTATCATAGGTGGTGAATTAGCATTAGGTCAAAATATTTTAATTGGATATATGCCATGGCAAGGATATAATTTTGAAGATGCTATTTTAATTAGCGAAAGACTAGTTTATGATGACATTTTTACTTCTATTCATATTGAACGTTATAAAATCGAAATTGATAAAAATTCCGAAACATCAGAACAAACTACAAAAAATATACCAAATTTAAATGCTGCTGAAGTAAACCATTTAAATGATGATGGAATTGTGACTGTTGGTACATTTGTTAAGCCAGGAGATATTTTAGTTGGAAAAGTTGTTTCAAATAATACTTCTGAACAATTACCTGAATCAAAATTGCTAAGAGCTATTTTTGGAGCAAAAGCCAAAGGTGTTAAAGATAATTCATATCGAATGCCAGATAGTGAATATGGAAGAGTGATTGAAACAGTGACTTTTAATCGTCGAACAAAATTAACATACAAATTTGAAAAAATTTATGTTTTTATTGCTCAAGTTCGAAAAATCCAAGTCGGTGATAAAATAGCAGGTCGTCATGGTAATAAAGGAATTATTTCGCGAATTTTGCCACGTCAAGATATGCCATTTTTACCAGATGGTACACCTATTGATATTATTTTAAATCCATTAGGAGTACCGTCACGAATGAATGTTGGACAACTTTACGAATGTTTATTAGGTTTGGCTGGTGATAAATTAAATTCTAGATTTAAAATTTTACCATTTGACGAAATGTATGGTTTAGAAATTTCAAGAATTGTAATTAATAAAAAATTACGTCAAGCTTCTATTGCAAAAAATGAAAGTTGGTTGTTCAATCCATATGCTCCAGGAAAAATGGTTCTTATTGATGGACGAACTGGGCAAGAGTTTGATAATCCTATTACAGTTGGAAACGCTTATATGTTAAAGTTAATCCATTTGGTTGATGATAAGATGCATGCTCGAGCAACAGGTCCTTATTCATTAATTACTCAGCAACCTTTACGTGGAAAAGCACAACACGGCGGTCAGAGATTTGGAGAAATGGAAGTATGGGCTCTAGAAGGCTTTGGTGCAGCTTTTACATTGAAAGAACTTTTGACAATTAAATCAGATGATATGCAAGGCCGTAATGAAACATTAAATGCTATAGTTAAAGGCCAACAAATTCCAAAGTTTGGAATTCCTGAATCATTTAAAGTTTTGCTACAAGAATTACGTTCAATTGGTTTAGACATGAGTACTTATAAAATTGAAAAGTTTAGTTCGCAGAAACGTTATGAAGTTGAAATTAATTTAATTGAAAAGTACAATGCTGCATCAAAGACATTTTCTCCAACTTCAAATATTAATGATATTTCATTTTAATAATAATCAACGATGGTACAATTTACAAAAGAATTTGATTATATAAAAATTAAGTTAGCTTCACCATTTAGAATATTACAATGGTCAAATCGAAAATTACCTAATGGTCAATTCGTAGGAGAAGTACAAAAATCAGAGACAATAAATTATCGAACTTTTAAACCAGAAATGGATGGCTTATTTTGTGAGCGAATTTTTGGTCCAAGTAAAAGTTTAGAATGCGCTTGTGGAAAATATAAACGTGTTCGTTATGAAGGATTAATTTGTGAACGGTGTGGAGTTGAACTTACAGAATCTCGAGTTCGAAGACATCGAATGGGCTATATTAATTTAATTTATCCTGTGACCCATGTTTGGTATATTAATAGTCGACCAAACTTCTTAGCTTTGCTTTTAGAAGTCGAAGATTATGAAAAACAATTAGATACAACCTATACTCCTCATTCAGAAAAATGTAAAAAATGTGACGGATTAAAATTGACAACCTCAACAATTGTTGATTTATGGGATGAAAGAATAAAACGAATTAAATTGGCTTCTTTAGCGTATTTTATTGCTGAAGATGAAATTTCATTTTATGGACTACATTGGGATTTACAACAATATAGAAGAAGTAGAGAATTAGGATATAGTGGATATCCATTAAAGCCTTATCCAAAACCTCAAAATAGACGATATAATACGCCAAAATATCTTTTACGTGCTACACCGAATTTTTTAATCGGTGCGCCATTAATCAAAAGAGAATTAGAAAAACTTGATTTAAAATCAGAAATTTTTAAAACTAGATATTTCATTTTAGTTTGTACAAAGGTACTAAATAAAGAAAAGCCTCTATATGATGAATCAAAATGGTTTAGGAAATGGGAACAACAAAGAATTTATAAAATTCGTGAACAAGCAATAAAACGAATTCGAATTTTAGAAAATTTGGTTGGTACAGGTTCTAACCCTGCTTGGATGATTTTAACAATTTTACCTGTTATACCACCCGCTTTACGACCAATGATTCAGTTAGAAGGTGGTCGATTTGCGACTTCAGATTTAAATGAATTATATCGTCGAATTATTACTAGAAATAATCGATTACTTCGCTTATTAGAAATTGATGCTCCTCAATTGATAATTCGTAATGAAAAAAGATTATTGCAAGAAGCAGTCGATACGTTAATTGATAATGGTAAACGAGGAAAAATTGCGTTAAGTGCAAATAATAGACCATTAAAATCATTATCTGACATTATCAAAGGAAAACATGGTCGATTTCGTCAAAATTTATTAGGTAAACGAGTCGATTATTCTGGTCGATCTGTTATTGTTGTTGGTCCAAGTTTAAAATTAAATCAATGTGGTTTACCTTATGAAATGGCGATTGAACTTTTTCAACCATTTATTATTCGAGAATTGATTAATCAAGGTTTAGCAAGTAATATGAAGATTGCTAAAAATTTAATTCAACAAAATGAACCAATAATTGATCCAGTTTTAGAAAAAATTTTGACCAGTCATCCTATATTCTTAAATCGAGCTCCAACCTTACATCGATTAGGAATTCAAGCTTTTGAGCCTATTCTAATTCAAGGGCGAGCAATTAAATTACATCCTTTAGTTTGTTCAGCATTTAATGCTGATTTTGATGGCGATCAAATGGCTGTTCATATTCCATTATCATTAGAATCTCAAGCTGAATGTTATATGCTGATGCTAGCACCATATAACTTTTTATCTCCTGCAAACGGAGAACCAATTATTATGCCAAGTCAAGATATGGTTTTAGGTTGTTATTATTTGACAGTAAATAATATTCAAGGATTATTAGGTTCTAGTCATTATTTTGCAGATTTAGATGATGTCATTTTAGCTTATAGTCAAAATAAATTAGAACTTCATAGTTCAATTTGGATTCGTACTAAAGATGAAAATCAACCAAAATCGACAATCATAAAAATTGTTGAATTAAATGATAATACTGTTATCGAATATTATGATCATTTACAAATCAGAAAGACTAAAGATGGTGAGACTATTGTTCAATATTTAAAAACAACAACTGGTCGTGTTATCTTAAATTATACAATTCAAAAAACTTTAAATTTTTTATAAATTACTAAAGTAAACGATTCCATAAATTTTATGAAAAATTATACGTATCAAAACAATCTGATTGGTAAAAAACAATTAAGACAGTTATTAGCTTGGAGTTTTACCAATTATGATTCTATGCAAGCTTGTTTTTTAGCTGATGAATTGAAATATTTAGGATTTAAGTATGCTACTCAAGCGGGTATTTCAATTAGTATCGAAGACTTAAAAATTCCATTTGTTAAAAATTTAATGCTTGAAAAAGCTAATAAAGAGATTATAGATGCTGAAAAGATTTATCTTAAAGGAAAAATAACAGATATTGAACGATTTCAAAAGATCATTGATATTTGGAGTCTTACCAGTGAGTCATTAAAAGATCAAGTTATTCACTATTTTAAAAATTATGATCCTCTAAACTCTGTTTATATAATGGCATTTTCAGGTGCTCGGGGAAATTTATCGCAAGTTCGTCAATTAGTAGGAATGAGAGGTTTAATGTCTGACCCAAGTGGTGAGATTATGAAGTTACCTATTAAGAAAAATTTTCGTGAAGGATTAACTATTACAGATTATTTAATGTCTGGATATGGGGCACGAAAAGGGATTGTAGACACAGCGTTAAAAACTGCGAATTCAGGGTATTTAACGCGTCGGTTAATTGATGTCGCACAAGATATTTTAATACGTGAAAAAGATTGTTTAACAACTCATTCATTTTTAATTTCTTTGAATTCAAATGAACAAAAAAAAAATAATGAAATTTATGAAAAAATATTAGGTCGGGTTTTAAACAAACCAATAATTGATTTACAAACAAACACTTTAATTGCAAAAACTAACACACAAATAACTCCCAATTTAATCGAACAATTAAAACAAAAACAGATTTCCGAGCTTTATATTCGATCACCATTAACTTGTAATCTGTACAGAGCAATCTGTCAAAAATGTTATGGGTGGGATTTAGCGAATGAAAATTTAGTAGATATTGGAGAAGCTATTGGAATTCTAGCGGGTCAATCCATTGGTGAACCTGGAACTCAATTAACCATGAGAACATTTCATACTGGGGGGATTTTTACTTCCGAAGCTAGACAACAGATTATTAGTCCTTTAAATGGTATTATTCGCTTTTATAAAACATTAAAAACTGTCATTGTAAGAACGAATCGTGGTGAAGATGTGCTTGTGACTAAAAATTCGGGTTCTATAATATTAATTCCTGATGATCCCAATCAAAAATTAGTTCAGATTGAAGTTTTACGAAATACAATTTTATTTCCAAAAAATAATCAGTATATTGCGAAAGATACAGTAATTGGAGAGTTAATTAATCTTAATAAACAAGTTAAAACTGAAATTAAGCCGATATTAAGTGATATTTGTGGCGAAATTTTTATGCCACGGTTAAAAAGAAAAGTCAATTTGCTTAATAATAATAAATTGATTTGGATTTTATCAGGTCAACTCTATAATGGTCCAAATAATTCTTTTATAAATTTTTATCCCGATTATAAATTAAATAAACATAGTTATATTTTTAGAACTAAAATTATTAATCATTATCAAGGATCAATTAAATTTATTAATAATAAAGATAATTTAGATCAACAAAGTGTTCAATTAATTAATAATAAATATTCATTAGCTCAAGCTAGTCTACAAAAATTAATAAAACCGATTGATACTAAAAATTATTTATTGGTTTTAAATAATTTAAAATATCTTATTAACATAAAAATTAAAAACTCACAATTTTATCTTCAATTATCCAGGAATGAACAGTTAGGTACTCTTTTAACAAATAGTTTTCAAACGTTAACCGGTGGAACTCTTTATTATGATTATCGAAACGTACTGAAGTTTAAAGAATGTAATAAAATTATTCATTATTTAAATCCTGATCAGTCACAAAAAAAATCTTCATCACTTATTTCTTATAGAACAATTATCTGGTTAGAAGAAGAGATTTATAAAGTTAATTGTGAGCCGAACATGTTACTTATTGAACATGGTGATTTAATCTCGGAAGGATTTGAAATTATTCCTAGTTTATTTTCCAAAACTTCTGGTATTGTAACGATTCGTCAAAAAAATAATTTGATTCAAACAATTTCCATAAAATCCGGTTTAGTTTATGAAGGGCAAAAATTTAAAAATACTGCAAAAAAAATATACTATCCAGGTGAAGTTATTTTTTCTAATATTTCAATAAAAAAATTATCTTTTTGTGAACATATCGTCGGTAAAAATAATGAGCAATTATTAATTCGCCCTATTGAAATTTATGAACTTCCTTATTCAAACGTCCAATCGTTAAAGTTTCAAAAGAATACAAATTTACATTCAAATTTTAAATTAAACTCAAACATTATTTATAATTATAAACCTAATCAATTATTAAAGGGTACTAAAAATTTAAATTTAGTTGTTAATACTTTAAAACTTGAAACGAATAAGTTACTAAACAATCAGATTAATATTGAATTAGTTACAAATAAAAAAACAAGTTCAATTGATTTTCAAATCAGTGAAAAATTAGGCTTAAATAATTATATTGCACCTCATTTAAAATATAAAAATTTGCAACCATGTTTTCTTATTCAACAAAATCAATTTATTGATAATTATACTATTTTAGGTTATTTAGAAGCAGTAACTTTAAACTCGTTGGAGATTGTTAAATTTAAAGTGAAAAAGCAAGATAGTAAACAGATTTTATTAATCTCTAACAAAGATTGTTTAACATTAGATAGAGAAAAATTTTCAAATAAAAAGTTAAATGATTTCATTATAAATAGTTCAAATGTTAATGAAACTGGTAAAATCATTATTGAAAATAATAAATTCTTGACATTACAAAAAGGAAAACCTTACTTTTTCCCAAATTGTAAAAATGATGACTTAGTGAATAATATTAATTTACAATATAAACTTGTTTCTCCAACCCGTGTTCAATCCGATTTAAACACGAATCGTTCGGTCGCATTAAATTATTCCGATACGTTACGAATTTCTATTCGCAAAAAAATTAACGCAAACCATTTTTTAAAAATTAAAACCAAGACAATTACAAAATCAGAATTTTCAAAGTTATTTATTAAAAAAGATGGAAAATTATATAGTTCTTTAATTCCACAATTTTTTAAAAAATTTTCAATAACCAATAATAAAGCAAATTTAAAATGTAATAGTATATTACGTCCGAAAAATTTGAAAAATTCAATGTCGAGAAAAATGGATCGAACTTTATTAATAAAAAGTTCTGATATGATATCAAATGAATTAAAAGAATCAGAAACTTTTCAACCTCAACTATCATTAATTAAATTTATCGAACATCATTTTACAAAAGCCACAAAAGCTGTTGGATTATATTCAATTACAGAAGATTTCTTTGAACAAGATGTAAACAGCGTATTCTGTAAAAATAGTGAATTTATCGAAAATGGAGAAACTATTGGATTATTAAATCTTGAAAAGGAAATTACTGGTGATATTGTTCAAGGTTTACCACGAATTGAAGAAATTTTAGAAGCTCGAAAGAAAAATTTAGTCGCGAAACGAATTCCTACAAGTCAAAAAAAAGGTTTATTAGTTCAAAAAACAAGTTTAGACCCTAACTTTGAATTTAGAAAATTAGCAACAGCAATTCAAGAAAATGAAAAAATAAATCCTCATAAATTATTGAAAGTTTATTTTAATTATTATGGATTAATTAAGTCGTTTTTATGTGATCAAAAAAAGGTGATCAAATCTCATCGTTTAATAACAAATTATGAAGGAAGTTATAAAAGTTTTAAAAAAGTTCAATCTTTTATATTAAATTCTGTTCAGGCTGTTTATCAGTCTCAAGGTGTCACAATTAATGATAAACATTTAGAAGTGATTATTAAACAGATGACAACAAAAGTTCTTATAACATATGAAGGAAATACACCATTATTAAGACGCGAAGTTATTGATTTATATCATATTCAATATATTAATCAAATTATTACAAATCAAGGCAAACAATCTGCTTGTTACGTACCACTATTATTGGGTATAACAAAAGCTGCTCTGAACAATCCAAGTTTTATTTCCGCAGCAAGTTTCCAAGAAACAACTCGGGTATTAACTAAAGCCGCCATTGAAGGTCGAATCGATTGGTTACGAGGATTAAAAGAGAATATTATTATTGGACATTTAATTCCAGCAGGGACTGGTTCTAAAAATTATCGTAATTGTTTTAAAGCGTATATTAAATCGAATCATCAAACTCAAATCTCATCCGAACAGTTAATAACTAATACTTAAGAATGACTAGACAAGTCTTTTAATGTTTGTTAACATTTAAAGTAAAAATAACATTATTAATTAAGCAATTTAAAATTTTATGTCTGATATAACTTTATCACAACTATTAGAAGCAGGAGTTCATTTTGGTCACAAAGCATATCGATGGAATCCAAAAATGTTTCCATATATTTACAGTGAAGTAAATAATATTCACATATTAGATTTAGTACAATCTGCAACTTTATTAAAGGAAGCAAATAATTCTTTACAATCAGCAGCAAGTGAAGGAAAAACATTTTTATTTATTGGTACAAAACGTCAAGCGAGTACTTTAATTGCACAAGAAGCAAAACGCTGTGATTCTTTTTACGTAAATCATCGTTGGTTAGGAGGAATGTTAACCAATTGGTCAACCTTAAAAGAACGAATTGCATATTTAAAAGATTTAGAACAACAAGAAGCAAATGAGACATTTAGCTTATTAACAAAAAAAGAAGCAGCATTACGTCGTAAAGAATTAAAAAAATTACGTCAACATTTAGATGGTATTAAAACCATGCAAGATCTACCTGATGTTGCAATTATCATTGACCAAAAACGTGAAATGACTGCAATTAAGGAGTGTCAAAAATTAGGAATTCCAATTGTTTCAATTTTAGATACAAATTGTGATCCAGATTTAATTGATATTCCAATTCCAGGAAATGATGATGCAGTTCGATCAATTAAACTAATTTTACAATCATTAACCGATAGTATTATATCTGGAAAAACATTATCTAAAAATTAACAAATCATAAATAAATTAGTTTAAATATCCTGATAAGTAAATTATTCTTAAAATGTTAATAACATTTTAAGAATAATTTCAAATTTATTGTACTATTCTTCTAAATTAAAATGTTGGATTTGAAATTAGAGAGAATAATTTTAAATTCGTCGTTAATTCTTACGGTAAATTCGTTGGAGAACTTCTCCTTTCTAATTAATCTATTAATATGTTCATTTTACAAACATATTTTTTAACCCTAAACTTTTTAGTTTGTTAAGGATAACTACAAAAAATGGTTTGTTTATCTCAAAATTTTATCTTTATATTAACGTTTTTGATTTACTGTGTATGTTTTATCTATTTAATAACTGTTAATGGTGTAAGCATGTTTTTAGTAAATATAACTATCATTGCACAAAATATTGTTGTAGAAACGTATCAACAACTAGAGTACATAACGTGATAATTTTTTGAAGATTTTATGGTTTACAAAGGAGTTAGGTTTGATTTTTTAAACCTTGATTAAAAATTGATAGAAATTTCAAATAATCATACAAAATTGCTTTAAGTGATTCCTGAGAAATGATTTAATAATTTTTGAGTTGTTTCAACTAAAAAATTTAGAAGGTCATGTAGAAGAGATTTTGGAAAATGAAAAAAATACGATATTTAAAAAATTGGGAGCTAATTAAAAATAAAACTTTATAAGAAAAAATCAAAAGTAGTTACAAATATTATATGAAGATATTATTTATTATTTATTATTTACGTTTTGGTAAATTATCACTTCAGTTTTTTAATCAGTTCACGAACTCCAATTTAAAATTACATAACTATATATGAAACTAGTAACAAAAAAATATTAGGGTAAGATTTAATAAACAAGCAAATTATTCTTTTCCATATCAAAATAGTGATAATTTAATAATAATAAGCGTAAGCGATTATCTTGTTAAAGTAATGAACTCTAAAAATTTTAGGGTCGTTTCATCGCAATATTTTTCTCTTCATTAACTTTTTACTCATGGAAAGAAATGATTTTAAACCTTTAAATACGGCTTGAAAAAGATTTGAATTTGCTAAATACAAATTCAAAATTAAACAATCAGTTGCTTGAAAAAGCAACTGATTGTTTAATGAAATTTAGTACCAACTAAATTTAGTAACGACCGCCTTCTGGATTCGCTTGAACACTATATGATTTAATAGTGTAGTGAAGTTGACGAGCTGGACCTTCTTGACGTTCTAAGTAGAAACCAGGTTCGTTAACAGGACGGTTTACGATGAAAGACATAACACAACTTTCAGTACCGTAACTTGCATCAAATGCATTTAAACGGATGTAACCTGCTGCACAAGCTTTACGAGCTTCACGTAATTCGAACATTACAGATGCAGGATCTTTAATGTCAAATAATGGTAAACCCCATAATTCCCAGTAGCTGTTACGAGGATGTGGATCATCTGTCCATTCAACGTTCATCGCTAAACCTTTGTTAATACAGTAAGCGATTTGTTTTTCAATTTGTTGATCAGTTAAATCTGGTAAAAACGAGAAGCAACCTTGTGTAAGTCTCACTATTCAAATACTCCTTTAATAATTTTTTTTAAAGTAACTTATTGTACGTTTATTGGTTAGCTGTTGCAGTTTCAGCGAAATCAGCTGTATCTGTAGATGTGTAGTTGAAAGAAATATCTTTCCATAAATCTAAAGCTGTTTGTAATGGACCACATGTTTTCGCAGCTTCGCGTAAAATTTGAGGACCTACTTGTTGATTGAAGTAATCTACACCTTCGTTACGAGCTAATACCATTGCTTCTAAAGCAACACGGTTTGCAGTAGCACCTGCTTGAATACCATCTGGGTGACCAATTGTACCACCACCAAATTGTAATACAACATCATCACCTAAGTAATGAACTAATTGGTGCATTTGACCACAGTGAATACCACCAGATGCTACAGGCATACAACGACGTAAACTAGCCCAAGTCATTTCGAAGAAAATACCGTAAGGTAAGTTTACATCTAAGTTTGTTAAACGTAATGTATCGTAGAAACCTTTAATCATTAAAGGATCACCTTCTAATTTACCAACAACTGTACCAGCGTGGATATGATCTACACCAGACATACGCATCCATTTACAAATTACACGGAAGTTAATACCATGATTTTTTTGACGAGCGTAAGTAGAGTTACCTGCACGGTGTAAGTGTAAAAGCATATCGTTTTCACGAGCCCATAAAGCAATACTTTGAATTGCTGTGTAACCCATTACTAAATCGATCATGATAATTACAGAACCAACAGATTTAGCATACTCTGCACGTTTGTAAACTTCTTCCATTGTTGCTGCAGTAACGTTTAAGTATGAACCTTTAATTTCACCTGTAGCTGCTGCTGCACGGTTAATACCTTCCATACAGTTTAAGAAACGCTCTCTCCAACGCATAAATGGTTGTGAGTTAATGTTTTCATCATCTTTTAAGAAGTCTAAACCACCTTTTAAACCTTCGTATACTACACGACCGTAGTTTTTACCTGATA
>Ga0102943_1002000_pt1 | contig 12177 bp, 13 predicted proteins | sample SalPonC_black_MG_FD_78174 | JGI IMG/M metagenome (GOLD analysis project Ga0102943, IMG submission 78174) | Salt pond soil microbial communities from South San Francisco under conditions of wetland restoration - Salt Pond MetaG... | ecosystem: Environmental > Aquatic > Marine > Intertidal zone >...
ATATTTGCATTGTGGTAAACTCCGAAAAATATGGTGGAGGAGGAATTTATAATCATTACGCCATTTTTACCGCTGATCATCCTTCGGCTGAAAAAGTTTTTATTCATGAGTTTGGCCATTCTTTTGCCGGATTAGGAGATGAATATTATACTTCATCCACCTCTTACAACGATTTCTTTAATTTGGAAATTGAACCCTGGCAACCTAACCTAACCACATTAAAAGCCTTTGATAAAAAATGGAATCATTTAATAGATGAGGATACACCTATCCCTACTCCACGAAAAAGAGAATTTAATCAAACAGTCGGTGTTTTTGAAGGAGGAGGATATGTTAGTAAAGGAATGTTCAGTCCTGTTATGGATTGCCGGATGAAGAGTAATGCTGCCAAAGGTTTTTGCCCTGTTTGCCAGGAAGCAATAAAAGAAATGATAAGGTTAAAATCAGAATAAAATAAAAACATCCGATGCAAAATTACATCGGATGTTTTTTGATAAAAATTCTGTTTTTTTTTATTCTTTACGCAGATGCTTTCGGGCAATTAAATAATAAACAATAAGCCCTGCACCGCCAAAGAAGAAAATCATTGATAAGTAAGCTACTCCCTCGTTGATAGAAGTATTTTGGTATAAAATTTCTCCCATGAGAAAACCAAGGGCTATACCAACACAAAATATACCATATTTAAAACTGGGTGAAACATCGGCTTCTTTATTAAAAATTGAAGCTGTAACTCCTTTTTCAATAAGTGCTAATCGCTCTTTGCGTCTTATAAATAAATGAAATATTCCGTATACAAGCGCAAAAAATGCAATGGGTACTAAATTTTCTAAACTGTTCATAACCTTTTGTTTTAGTTTAACATCGTTTATTTATTTCGACGCTCTCTTTTAAAATCGGGTTACAGGTTTTGGTGAAATTCTTAAATTTCCTAACATTGGTGTCCGGTTAAAAATAAATTAAAGCCATCGATATATTAAATTGAACTCCTGGTTGCCGACCAAGGTAGTCAGAGAATTAAACCACTGCCTTCTAATCCGCCGAAGCGGAACGCGAAGGTGGATTAAAAGAAACGAATGGAAAGCTTGATATAATAGGAGTCTACTTAATGTCGCCCTTACAGGGTTTACAATTAATAGTAAGCTGATTTTTACCAAAATGTCATCCCTACCGGGACTAAAAAGTCGCGGAGCGACGCAATTATGGTAAAAAACACTAAAAATGAATTAATAAAGTGCCGTAGGTACGACATTAACATTTTTACCGGACAGTAGTGATTTCCTAAATACTTTTTTATACTAGTATATTTACTCCTCTTTGGTAAGCTCAAATACTCCACCGCCTTGTTTTAGAATCATTTTATTTTCATTGGGTAAAAATTCAATCTTTAACGAAGCCTGGTCAAATTTAAATTTATGCTCATCATAAGCTTCTAAAGGAAATGGAGACTGTCCGGTTCCCTGTCCCATTAAGATATTATCTTTTTTTGTTATAGTTAATTTTAGGGGTAAATCAGGACCCGAATAAACACCTAAATATTTATCTAACTCTTCTGAAGCAAGTTTAAGGGGCTCTTTAAATTCTGGCAGTTCATATTCTCTTCCGAAATAAATACTTAGCACACCTATAAGAATATCGTTCATCGACATTACCACACCATTTGATAAGTAGGTAACCGAAACGTTTTCATCGGGGAAATAAAATGCATTGGACTGAAAGCCATCTATCCCTCCGGTATGACCAAAAGCTTTTTTATCGTAGAAAGGAACCTGAAACAGGCCCATTCCAATTCCCGTTCCTTCTTGTACCTGAATCATTTTCTTCAATGATTCTTCGCTTACTATTTTGTGTTTAAAAAGACCATGGAGAAAAATATTTAAATCTTTTGGAGTAGAAACAATACTTCCCGCCCCCAGAGGGATACTCATATCTGTTTCTGTTGCTAATTTCCAGTCATCTAATTTATTATAAGACAGAGCTTCATTATTCGTTGTATTGATTTTAGAACCAAAATACGTGTGTTCTAATTCACAGGGTTGAGTTATAAATTCTTCGAGAATTACCGAAAATTTCTTCCCGCTTACATCTTCAGCAATAAAAGAAAGCAAAACAAAATTAGCATTGGAATATTCTGTTTTTTCATCGGGCTCAAAAACATTCTCATTAGCTGCTATTTTTTTCAATAACTCTTCTCTTTTTATGGGTTGCTCCATCCACGATGCATAATCATTGGCATTGGTGAAATTATATATCCCGCTTCGGTGCTTTAAAAGGTGTTCAATGGTTATTTTTTCAGCATTTGTTATTTGTGGGAAAAATTTTGCCAGTTTGGTATCCAGTGAGAGTTTATCTTGTTCCACCAGTTTCATAATTATTGTTGCAGTAAAAGTTTTGGAAATGGAGCCAATCCTGAATTTAGTGTTTTTATTTATGGGTATTTGTTTTTCAATATTTAAAAATCCAATAGTATTTTGATAAACCTCTTTACCATCTTCAACTATTGAGATGCTCCCCATTCCTTTATCATTGTTTTCGATGACAGAGAACAGACTATCCATTTTGGTTTGGTTAAAGTCTTGTGCCATTGTGCATAGGCTAACAAGCAGAGCCAGGGTTAATGTTTTGATTTTCATATTTTTTTGTTTTTATTGATTATTTAGTATGATTTTTTTCTGTGACGTTATTTTTGCCAAAAAGTTACTGATTTTTTTTATTCGTTGTATATGCAATGGTAATTTTTTATTTTTTTTAATACCTTGTAACCTCATCTGTTTTTTAAGCGTCATAATAATAAAAAAAATTGACTTTGAGAAAGGAAAAACAGTATATACAAAGAGTGCTTAATGGGGATACAAATGCCTATAGTTATTTGGTTGATATGCATAAAGACATGGTGTATACTGTTGCTTTAAGGATGTTGAGGAATCCGGAAAATGCAGAAGAGCTGGCACAAGATATCTTTGTTAAAGCTTTTAAATCGCTGGAAAGTTTTAAATTTGAATCAAAGTTTTCAACCTGGTTGTACCGGATAACATATAATGCAGCGATATCAAGATTAAGGAAGAAAAGATTGGAGATGTCAGATATAGATAATGTTCAGCTTCCTGTAGCCGAAGTTACCGATACTTATAATGCCCTTACAGAATTAAAAAATAACGAACAACGAATATATATTAAACAGGCTATTGAACATTTAAAAGAAGAAGATTCATTAATAATTACCCTTTATTATTTAGATGAAAATTCTGTGGAAGAAATAAGCGTGATAACCGGATTTACCGTCTCAAACGTAAAAGTTAAATTGCATAGGGCAAGGAAAAGATTTTACGATGCGTTAAAATTTATTTTGAAAGATGAAGTAAAGATGATACTATGAGAAAAAGACAACTAAATAACGATAATTATATCCGTGAGCTAATAAAAAAGAATGGAAAAGAAAAGCCTTCTGTAGATTTTACAAAAAATGTAATGGCTCAGATTTTAAAAGATCCGGCAGTACAATTCAATTTTTCATATACAAAAGATGAAAAAGAGAGTAAAACCTGGTTGTTTTTATCTGTTATAGCAATGTTTATCGGTTATATTTTTTTCGTTTTATTTAAAAACGATTTTAACCTTACAAAAGGGTTGGAGCATTCATTCTCCACAAAATATTTAAAAGTATTTTTCGATTTTTTTGCACAATTATATAATGAGCTGAGTTTATCCCCTTATGTTTTAATTGGATTGGCAGGAGTAATTGTATTAATCCTAATTGACAAAACGATAGTAAGATATCTTCATTCACTTTAAAAATCTAGTTAGTTAATATTCATTAAAGGCTAAATTTCTTATTGGTTCCTTTTCATGAATTTTTACACAGGACGTAAAGAGTTATACCCTTTTTGTGTTAAATCAAAATTATATTTTTTAGATTTGGGGGAAAATAAGAAAATATACTTTGGAACCCTTAACGAAAGAAATAATAATTAAAGGCATACGTAATCAGGATAAGACAATTCTTAAGGCTATATATTATACTTATTTTCCAGTCGTAAAGAAACTAGTCGAAGATAATATGGGGAGCGAGGACGATGCCAAAGATATTTTTCAGGAAGCAATAATTATTATTTATCGTAGGATAAAAAAAGGAAACCTTGAGATTCATACCACGTTTAAAACATATATATACAGTATTTGCCGGTTTATGTGGAAAAAGGAACTGGCTGTTAGTAAAGAGAATATTAACAACCTGACTGTTTTTCTGGAATATGAAAATTTGCCGGATATAAATATTGACGAATATAAAAAACATAAACAGTATAAATTATATCAAAAACATTTTAGAAAATTAGAGAAAGGGTGCCGAAAAACTTTAAAGATGTTTTTAAAGAATAAATCATTACAAGAAATTGCTGAAAAATTAGATGTATCTTATGATTATATAAGAATTAAAAAAAGAAGATGTAAGGAGCAATTGATTCGATATATAAAAGAAGACCCTGAGTATAACAGATGGAAATAGTTAAGGTTTATGAAAGATTTGATAGATAAATATATAGATGGGGAAATGACCGTTGCTGAACAGGTTGCGTTTGAAGAGCTGTTGAGAAGTGATGCTCAATTGCGAAAAGAATTTATGTTCCGCAAGGATCTTAATAATGCAATAAACGAGGATGATGTGATGAATTTAAGAGAGAGTATGGAAGAAATAATGCATCCGAATGTTCCGAAAAGAATTCCGCGGCCTGCTTTTTATACTATTTTGGCTGCAGCAATGGCCATCTTAATAGTATTGGGAATCTTTTTTTTTCCACTGAATCAGAAAACAAACGGAAAACAATTTTTTACAGAATATTATGTAACCTATCCATCATCAGTAAATACGCGTGCAGCAGCTGATATTCCGGACCGTGAAAGAATCACCCGAAAAGCCTTCGGCTATTACGAGCAGCAGGAATTCAGTAAAGCAAAAGAACAATTCAAAGAGCTCATAAATACGGATAAAGATAACCATATGGCTATGTTTTATCTATCTATCAGCTGTGTTGAACTTAAAGATTTTTCCCAGGCTGAAAAATACCTGAATCAATTGATAAAAAACCCAAATCACATATTTTGGGAGCAAGCGTATTGGTATCTCTCATTAGTTTATTTACAGCAAGAAGAATATGAGAAAGCCAAAATGTTGCTACAAACTATTGTAAAAGAGAGTTATAGTTACGCATTGAGAGCTGAAAAAATTTTAAAACAACTGGATTAATGTTTTCTTTTCAAGCGTATAAAAAAAATGAAAGCGAATATAGTAAGGAGTAATAATAATGTTCCTGCAATGATATAAATAGTATAGCTTGTAAAAAGAGGAGAGTCATTGCCAATAACAACATATCCTGCCCAAAAGTAGGGATGCGCTTTTAACGGGTCTGCATTCTTAATAAATTCCAGTTTAGCTTGTCTTAATGCTTCTGCTTTATTCTGTCCCTTTTTAATGTTTTGATAAAAATAAGTCATTAGTTCCACTCCCGATTTATCTTCTACCGTCCAGAGGGTCATGATAATGGAAGGACAGCCGGCATATATAAATCCACGGGCAAGACTGATAACACCTTCGCCCCGATGTAATTTTCCGCTGCCACTATTACATGAACTCAATACTGCCATACGGCAGTTAAGTTTCATATTATAAATTTCGTAGGTATTTAAAAAGTCATCTTCTGTAGTATCATTTTTTTGCGTAAAAGCCATTTTGGAGTACATCGGGTTTGCATCATCAATTATAGTATGCATGGCAAGATGCAATATATCATAATCAGCAGCAACAGCTTTAAATATTTCTTCGCTGGCTTTAAAATCGAGGTAGGAATCACCGCCAATGATTTGTGTAACATTCCTGGCTTCTTTGGTAATCCCTTTTAAAGGGAAAAGCTTCTCGCGATATTCTTGCCGTATGGTAGGTGCATTTGTTGTATGATTATTCAGGTTATCGTAGGTGGGAGCAAAAGCGCTTAAGCTTTTTTTGGCTGTTTTAGGCTGTTGTTCATTTTCAAAAAGCAGGGTGGCCGAATAGGAGTAACTTAATTGATGATTATTGATTAAATAAGGCTGTTGGCTATAGTTAATTCGTTTAGAGGGTACTATCTGTTGAATTAAAATATCAAACGGGAGGTAGGCCAGTTTGCTGTCTGGTATAATAATCAGCTTTTTGTTCGCTATCTCTTCCCTGAAGGGATGGATTAATTGTTGATACAAGAAATATGAACTTTTTTTAAAATGCTTAAAATCCTCCAGTGTATGTTTTGAAAAATTATTATCTGATAATACGGTGAGCAGAAAGTTAAGATTATTTTTAAATGTATCGTTAAGAGGCGATTCGTGTATTTTAATTGCATCTTTACTAATCAAAAAGGAGTAAAGTTTATCACCGGCATAGCTATATTCAATTAACACTTCGTTATGAGCAAGTTTATCTTTAACCAATGCAGGAGTTACAATTTCCTGATTATATTTTAAGTTATGATAATCGGGATATTGATATTCTAATAAGGCAATTAAATCAGCATAGTTTTCTTTGAGGTCAAATAAATTTTTTTCCCAATAGTCCAATTTCCCTGAATCAGGATTTTGACGTTTGTTTTCTTCATAAATCAACTCTTCATAGTAAAAGATTTTTTTTTCCAGTCGCATTTCTTTTTGTTTAAGCGAATCAGGAATATTTCCCACGGTTAAGGCCTTGTTTCCTTTGATGGCCTCAAGTAAAACGGCTGACTTTCCTGATTCAATAAATTGAAATGCGTGTTGTAAAAATGCGGGGTGGTTTTCTGTTTGAAAAGCATTATAACAGGTTTCTGTGGCCCTGGATATTACTTCTTCGGTATTTTTTACTAAATGTAGTTTGCTGGGCTCATTTAAATATCCGGTTCTGATTTTATTCGAGGTTTTAATGGCCAGCTCAAAGGTATGGATGCTTTGGTGAAAAATTGCCGTATCCATTTTCTGTACGGCTAATTCAGACAGTGCAATTGCTTTGTTTTTTAATATATCCATTAAATGTGTTTTCGATAAGACGTTTTGTATATCCGGGTTAGCAGAGTAAGAAGTATCGTTGAAATTAGTAGCTATGGATACTAATGCTTTTTGGTAAAAGTAAAGTGCTTGTTGTAAATCCTGGTTTTGGTGGTAAAAATAACCGATATGGTTGTAGCTCTCAGAGGTTAACGGGTTTTTTTCTCCAAAATTTTTACGATTGATGTACAATGCTTTTTGGAAATAAATAAGCGCCTCCTGATTACGTTTTTGTTTGGCTAAAAATTGAGCATATTTCCCGTAATGCAAGGCAAACCAAAGGTTTGAATTGTTAAAATTATTTTCAACAGTACGGATAGCTTTTAAATAGTATTGCTCGGCTTTGTTTGGTTGGCCAAGGTTTTCGTAACAGATTGCAAGATTGGCAAAAGTTGAGTATGAATGTTCGTTTTTAATTTTTAAATCTAAACTTTTATTGTAAAAATTAATTGCATTTTTAAAATCGTTATTTAACCTGTAAATATTTCCTAAGTTATTGTAGGTAGCCGAAATTTGATTTTGGGAACCGGATGGTTCCGCTTCAAAAATACTCAAAGCTCTTAATAAGAAATCATGAGCTTTGGAAAAATCCTGCTGAATAAAATAGATGTTGGCTTTATTACCGTAAATGTACGCCAGTAATCCGGTTTTATGTTTGTTCCGGTATATTTGTTCGGCCTTATTATAATAATTTATGGCCGCATCGTATTGGCCCGATAGCTTATAAATAATCCCCTGGCTTTGATAAGCATGAGCTAAATGAATGGAGCTTTTATCATTCGTTTGTTCTAATAGTTCAATGGCTTTTTTGGTGTGCCTCAGTGCACTATCTAAAATTCCCTGTCTGCCATATAATACCCCGTTTGTATAATGTGATTTAGCTTTTTGAATAAATTTAGCGGTATCTGTTACAGATGAGGCTAAAGGATGGAAATAAATCACCCCGATGAAGAAGAAAAGTAAAAAAAGCACACCTTTTTTTATCATATCACTTAAAATATACCCCAGTATACTGAAAATTTTTGAAAATGTTTAATTTTTTTTGAAAAAATAATGGATTGAATTTCAATAAAATACAGAGGCTAAATGAAAAAAAATAAAATTTGATGATCACAATTTGCTCTTTTTAGACACTTATAAGTGAGAGGACATTAATAATAAAATTTAATTTTTTGTTAAACTAAAATCAATACATTATGAAAACTTTAAAAAATTTATTCCGCAATCAAAACAGTGAAAAATCAATCAACCATTTTTCAAACTCATTACCTGTTAGTGCTTTGTTAATGATTAAAGGGGGAACAGAACCGGATGTAGATTACTGGCCGCCAATTGATGAAGACGATATTGAAGATGAAGATGATAGTGATAGCTCTGACACTAGTACTAACACTAATACTTAGAATAGTTGTAATGTTTTTTACTCATTATTAATGGAGTAAGTTCAATAATTTTAAAAAATTCAATAATTATAATTATATGAAAGCCCCTATGGAAAAAATCGACAAATACCTTTATGGTGAGATAGACGATCAGGAATTAAAAGATTTTGAGCGTTTGTTGGCTACTGATAAGGAGGTTCAGGAGGAGCTGGAACTTCATAGATCAATAGATGACGCCATAATAGAAGAGGACATCATGAGTTTTCGCGATACCATGCAAATGATATACGCTGAAGACCAAAAGGTAAAGCGGGTGCCTGCGGGTTTCCCCCGAAGGAAACTGTACTTTGCTGCTGCTACACTTGCCCTGTTACTGGCAACAGGAGGAATCGTAAAGAAAGTTTCGCAGCCTGAGTACGATAACCATGAAATTTTTAACAAATTTTATCAACCTTACGATGTAACTGTTACTTACCGGTCGGGAAATACCGAAACAGATCGTTTATTGTTAACAGCACTGCAAAAGTATGAAGATGAAAATTATGAAGAGGCATTATTGCTTTTCGAACAGTTGTTAGAAAAGCGTAAAGATGACATGGCCGTGAACCTTTATTCAGGAATCTCATACCTTGAGATGGAAAAATATCAAAAAGCAACTCATACTTTTCAAACCATTATTGCCGATGATAATAACCTTTTTATTGAACAGGCCGAATGGTATTTAGCCATGTGCTATGTAAAAACCGATGAGAATGGAAAAGCCAAAGAGCTGTTGGATGAACTGATTAAAAAGGAAAGCTATTACAAAGAAATGGCAAGGCAAATAAAAAAAGAGTTGTATAATTAATCCTACGAAATTTATTATAAAATGTACATAAGTCTTATGAAACAATCTCATGTGAAAGAAAAAAATGATGATAAAGATTCATTCGAAAGAATTAGTTTTCTTTCGCATATATCCCATGGTATACGCACACCATTAAACTCAATCATGGGTTTTTCAAAGTTAATGGCTCAGAGACAATTGTCTGAGGATAGACAGAAAGATTATATCAAAGAAATTTTAAATGGAGGTGAATTATTACTTCAATTTATAGAAAATATCATTGATCTTTCACAGTTCCAGGCCCAAAATTATACTTTAAAAGTTGAGAAACATGGTATTTGCGAGAAGTTAAAAGAGTTTATCTGCGAATTTAATGCCCGTAAAAAAGAAAATCTGGTGGAAGACGTTACTTTACATTTTTCTGACGAAGATGATTGTAATGAAGAATTTTTTATAACCGATATTTTTTTATTTAAAAAAGCATTCATCCGGTTAGTCAACCTGGTAAGTACAAAATATGAGTCGAAGGACTATGCAATAGGCTATAAGATTTTAGCCGATCAATGGCTCCATTTTTTCATTACTCCCATAGATTCTCCTGCCAGTAGTGAAAAAACAAAATCTCAAAATAACCAGGATTCAGGATTACAAAACAACTCATTTGATTTTTTCAACTTTCAGGTATTACAGAAATCAGTTGAAGTTTTACATGGGGAGTTAATGCTGGATAATTTTAAACACGGGTTTTCTTTTAAAATACCCATAGATATCCGTGAATTTAATCATGAAAAATATTTTTAAAAACTAAACTATTATGAATACCTATACTATATATATACCTACTGAAAGAGGAAAAATGGGAATCGATACAAAGCATATTGTGTATGTAGAAGCTGAAAAAGATTTTTCCCGGATTATTCTGAATAATAATGAAAGCCTGACTTTGTTATTAACCATTGATGAAGTTGAACAGTTGCTTTTCGATAAAGGCTTTTTCAGGTTTAATTATAAATCGCTGGTTAATCTTCGGTATGTGCAAATGATTTTTACCCGCGATGCTTCGAAAGTGGTTCTTGAAAATGGGAAAGAGGTTTTTGTAAGCCAAAACAGGCGGGAGGAACTGTTCGAGAGTCTAAAGAAAGTATTTAACTTACATGAAATTGTTTAATATGTTTTTTTCATAGATTGTTTACAAAAGTAGATTTATGACGTTTGTTGTTGTTTGACGTTTTGTTTGGAGCAAAACGTTTCCTCCGGGTAAGTAAAATTACCCGGAGGTTTTTACTGAGAAATATTTTTTTAACCTTAATATATAATGGTCCGTGATAAAAACACTCATCTTAACCGATAAAAAGAAAAACGAATTAAGTCTGAAAAGCCTGAAAGAAATTGTTTATTTCGAAACAGCCGGGTGCTGTACCCATGCTTTTTGCTGCAAGGGTAATAAATATAAGCTGGAAAAAAGAATTAACCGGGTGGAAGAAAGACTACCCGAAGAAGAATTTTTTAGAATACACAAGTCATTTATTGTTAATGCGGCATTTATTGTTCGCGTTAGTATAAGCGACCGGGAAGTTGTTTTGTTAAATAATATAGAGCAGGTTATATTACCAATTGCACATCGCAGGTTAAATTTTTTTTTAGATTTTATCAATAGCCGGTTAAATATCCTGGAAAGTAAATAAACTTTTTCCATTAGAAATTTGATAGTAGAATTGAAAAAATGGAGAAGTATGAGAAGTCCTTTCGATAGCGATTATGGATTATAATTATCACGTTAAAAGAAATAAGTTATTAATTCATTCGTAAAAAAAAGTCAATGGGAAAAATTTAATTAAGTACTGAATGAGAAATTAACTTTTGGAAGCCAGATGTTTAATTTCTGAGGTATGTTGCAAACCTCATCGCCCAAGTGCAACAGTGAAAATTTAACTCACATGAAGAAAAACCAATCCACACTGGGTAATTAATTGTGGAGGAGATTCCCGAAAATCCTTACGAGTAGGGGTAAATAATTAATATTTAAATTATGGAATTTTACAAATTTAGTGAAGAATCAATTTCAAATGCAGTTGAAGCTGCAAAAAAAACACACGAGGAAACTCAACTTAAAGCTACAGAATCTGACTTTAATATTTATAAAGGGGGATGTATGCTTGTGGCTGCTGAATGTATATCTGTCACAACAAAAAATCATAAAGTTTGTGTAAACCTGCCTTTGGGGCTTGGTAAACATTGTTTTAGTTTACCTGTTAGCATACCGGACGGAACTGTGGGTAAAGCTTGCTTGTCTATTTGTACAACCTGGGGTGTTCCAACAGGAGTTAAAGTGTCTGTTATAATAGGTGGTATAACAGTGGTTAGTCAGACATTTGGAAAATGTTAATGGATTAGAAAAATTGACGGAGAGGGTAAATTCTGCCCCTCCCCGTCAATTTGAGGTTTCATAAATTTTTCAATGAGTATTTAGATGTTGATTTTTTTAATTGCCAACTTTGCTTATAATTAATTGATAGTGCTATAATTTAAGCTAATGTTTTAAACACATCCTGCTATTAGGGCGAAAACCTTCTATTGGACATCAAATTTGGGCTAATCGATATGAGCATAACGAAACTGCTCTTTATTTAGGCTTAACTCCGAAATAGGAATTGTATGTTTTCACTTCACTCATTTAGTTAAAAAGGTACTATTTCTTTGTGGCGATCGAGAACTTTTAGCTCATGGCTAAATGGAATAATGGCTCAGTTTGAGTCAAACTTTCTGACTCGGAGACTTGTTCTGTATCCTTTTTTAGGTTGTTTATTGGTAGGTATCTGCCGTTTGTCTACTTTTAAAAAAGAATGTAATATATTTCATATATTACGTTCATTATTAACTAAAATAAACAAAATATGAAAAAATTATTTATTAGCCTGGCTTTAATTG
>Ga0102943_1002003_pt1 | contig 12170 bp, 8 predicted proteins | sample SalPonC_black_MG_FD_78174 | JGI IMG/M metagenome (GOLD analysis project Ga0102943, IMG submission 78174) | Salt pond soil microbial communities from South San Francisco under conditions of wetland restoration - Salt Pond MetaG... | ecosystem: Environmental > Aquatic > Marine > Intertidal zone >...
ATTCGAACAACAGAATGTTGCGTCGGTGAAAATGGATTGGGATAGGCATAACTGTTTACATTCGGAGCATCGGGTTGATACTGATTGCCGCCACTCAAAGGAACATCAACCCGTAAAATTTCCCAGTTTTCTCCACCGTCTGATGTTGATGCAATTCCGTCGGACGTTCCCACCCAAAGATTCTGTTCGGTTGAGGTGACCGCAAAGTATCGGGCATCCGTTTTGATGAATGTATTGGGGCTTGTAATCTGAGGAATCCGTTCCCAGTTTTCACCGTCATCTCTTGAAACATAGAGTCCGTTATCGGCCGCTACGTAGATATCCTCATCAAAAAAACCGATATCGTTGGCTCGAACTCCTTCAAGAAATTGGTGGAAGGATTCGCCTTCATTATCAGTGTACACAACTCCATATTCATCTCGATTCTCGGAATCGGTAATCCAGTTCGTCATCCAGATCCGGTTGGTGTTAGGTTGTTGGCGAATGGTAATCACCCAGTTGGACAGGAGTCCGTCTTGCGATTCCGGATTCCATGAAAAGTGCCTCCATTCAATCTGATCGACCGGAGCTGTCAACGCATTTTCGGAGACATTGATACCGGCCGCTGTTCCAACCCAAACCCGTTGCTGGTCATCAATCAGCAAGCCAAATCCAAGCAGATTGTTATCAAAACGAGGATCGTATCGGTTTATCACTTCATCATCGGGAGTTACGGAGACCCACCCGTAGGATTCTTCGGGATTCAAGGTCTCTACATTTGACGGTGGTAAAATGACCCGTTCCCAGCTCTCCCCATTATTGCGGCTGCGTAATAATCCGGATGCCCAGTTTACAGATAAAATTGTTTGATCATAAAAATCGACTTCATACGGCGGCGATTGTTCGGGAACGGTTATTCGGGTGCGAATATAAGTTTGGCCTCCATATTGAAATTCAATATCACAGGGAGGCCCAATAGAGGCGGCATCACAGGAATCATCAGCTCTATCATCAAGCGGGAAAGTGATGAAATCCCAATCATTTCCGAAATCGTCAGATTGATAATATCCCTGGGCTGCATTTACAGATGAACCGCCACGAGTTGAGGTAAATCCCAAACCTGCTAAAATTCTGGTTCCCTGAACTTCTAAAGAGAAGACCCGTCCGCGACCGTTAAATACACTGTCGGCGTTAGTGGGTACATAAATCTGCCCGGTTAATTCCCCATAAGCATTCAGTCCCGGGCCCATCCAAACTGCCTGATCGGTAGCTTCCAAAGTAGAGTTAGAATTTTGACGTAATGTAGAAAATCGGTCTTCAATGGGGCCATAGGTCTGTGAAAAAAGGAGAGATGGAGAGACAAAGACACAGAGGCAAATTAAATAGATCTTGATAAAAATAGAGTTTCCGTTCTGCATCAGGAAAAAGTATCAGTGTGCTTTATCGAAATCAAATGAATATAGATCAGAATTCATATTCAAACAGGTCGATGTCTGTCTTGTGAGAATGTCGCACCAACTCCCGGGTTTCATCGGTGTAATACTCCCGGTAATGGGTATTGTTCAATTTGTTGATATGAGGCAGTTCCACCTGAATCCCGATGATGGTGCATATTTTTTCGAAATCCTGCTCCAGATTTTCAAAACGGGCAACAAAATCCACCAGTTTCTCTCCATTTTTTGAATAGATGAAATTTTTTTGAGGAGCATATGATTTCTGACACCTGTCTTTAATATACTCATCGAAATTCCTGAAGCGCTTCGTGCGCTTGTGCAGAAAATGGTTTTTATCTGCAAGCAAGTATTTGTAGAGTGATACATTCCAATCCCAGGGATTTCGAACCACTGCAAATGAAAAATATGAATCAAACAGCTCACGCCCCATTTCCTCAACCAATTCTTCCGCTTTGATATGTTTACTATAGGGCATTGGGTTCATCGCCTGAATGTGAAAGATCCTGAGAACACGATGGGCGAAAATCCGAAAATGATTTGAACAAAAAGGCATCAGCGCACGGGATATGCTGGTCCCCGCATTCTTATAGATATGGATAAAAATAAAGTTGTGTTTTTCTGAGATCAACATTCCGATTATCGGGTTATATGTCTATAATAATATATCTGTAAATATATAAATAATAATTAGATAAGATGTTTATTTGGTGAATAATGAAACATAAAAAAGAGCATCCAATTTAAAGTGGTAACCTATGAAATCAAATAAAACAACTATGTATTCTAAGTTTAATTTGATAATTGTTACAGTACTAGTACTTGCACTTTTTAACTTTACAGCTTGCTCGGATGATAATTCCACGGGCAGCGACTACAACGGTGAAACACCTGGATCTCAGGCCACAATAAATGGTCAGGTTGAGGATGATTTCGCTAAATCTTCTTCAACTGCCAAGACAAAAGACATTCAAGGCACTGTTGTAACCGCCGCCACTATTTCATCTAGCGGTTCTGTTGAGATGATGGAAGATACCGAAACGGAAGTTGAATCTTCCGGTGAATTTACACTTGAATTCGATGCCGGTATAGCAGAAGATGTTGTGGTAGTGGCAGAAAATGAGGGTGAAGAGCTAAAGGGATTTATTTCTGCTGAAGTGGAGAATGGAAGTTCTTATACCATAAAACCACTTGACGTTGAATCCTCAGCTGAGACTGACGTATTTGCCCAGGTAAAATCTGAGGGAAACGCTGAGATCGTTCATAAATCTGACATTGAGCCGATAGTTACCTCCGGTAATGCAGCCGAAATTTACGGGGATGGCTCCGCTACGGTAGATGTTGCAGCTGCTGTTTCAAATAGTGCAGAAGCAAGAGCAGAATTCTTCAGTGAATTTTCTGAGAATGCTGAATCTGAGATTGATGCCTATTTTGAGAGCATGACAGATGCACAATTCAGTTTAGAATCGACACTGAATTCAAGTTCATCAATAGATGAGGAAGAAGCTGCACTTGAAGCCTATCTTGAAACAAAGGTGAATGCTTACAGTGAAGCCGACCTGAATGAAAAACAAACGGCAGAATTTCTTCATGCTCAAGGCAATGTAATCGTGAATAGCATGAGTTCTGTTTCATCCGATGTTAAGAGTGGGGCTCGTCATTCAACATCAACGATGATCGCCATTGCCACGGATAATGCCGTGCAAGCAAGTGCAGAAGCTTCAGGTATGTCGGATGCAACCATAAGCGCAATAGCAGATGCCGGAGTGTCTTTAAGATCAGATGTCCAAAGTAGCGGAGGATCTGAAAACAGTATCGAAGCAGCCTTTGAAACCTATCACGATGAAGTGCAAGGTGCCATGGAAAGCGATTTTTCAGTTGAAGGCACAGCAGTTGTTACAATTGATACCGAAATAAATGCAGCTGGTGGTGTAAAAGCAGGTTTTAATTCCACCCTTTCAGGGTTGGTTGATGTATCAAGCCTGACCGACCTTTACATCAACTTTGATAATGACGTTGATGCAATTGTGGATGCCAATTCAGCCCTTATAGGAGATATTGATGCGGAAGTGCTATCAGATATCATGGTATTAATCAACTTATCGTCTTGATAGTTTTCATAACTTGAATTGATTCAAAATGCCCGGAGCCGGAAACGGTTTCGGGTTTTTTTAGTGAGAGTGAAAACGGAAAAGTAAAAGGGCAAAAGTTCCTCGGCTGACGATTCACTTTACTCATTCCGAAGCTCCGGCTTCGGAATACCAGTGTGAAGCTCCAGCTTCTTCTAAAAAATTGTGCAACATGATTTTACAATACTCATTGATGCCATAAAACCGGGAGAGGAAGCCTAAGCTTCAGTGACGCCGTTGCGGAGGAGGACCTTCGCAACGAGTAAATTTCATTTTGGCTGACGAATCTGTATTCTGGATTTTCCAAAATACGGCAGCCGAAAGAAACAATCGTCAGCCGAAAACTTTCGCCTTTTCACCAGTTACAAATAAATTATCTTTCCTCATCATTAATTTTATACCTTACAGAAAAGAAAAAAGCCTCCGATCAAAGAGGCTCTTTTTTTGATTTAGCAATCTATAGAGTGGACACAGAGTGCCCATCTTATGTTATAAAGCAATCATAGAATCATGGAATACATTGAATTGTTAGTCCATGATTTTTCGAAGGAATGCAGGTTGTTCGCTGTCGCGCTTGTCAATTCTTTCAGATCGATCATTCAGCCCTGAAGAATCGTCATTACCGGCTTTGCGTTGTACCTGCTTAGGTTCGGATATCTCCTCATCGGCTTCCTTATCATCATTCGTTCGAATGTGTTTCAAACTTCTGCGATGGATGGCCGGTGAGTCAAGATTTTTCAGGTTTTTCTCGCCTTTATAGAAATTGCTGTCCATTGCTGTTCTTCGCTGGGCAATTTCACTTGCCTTGGGAAGCATGGTTGATGGTTTTTTCTCGCTGACAGCTTCATTTTTCTTGGATGAAGAAGGTTGAGATTGAGATTTAACATTGTTCTCTTCAAACTCAAAACCAGTGGCTATAACGGTTACCCGCAACTCCTCATCAAATGATTCATCCAGAACGCTACCGAGAATAATCTCTGCATCTTCGCCGGCTTCCTGCTGGATGATTCGTGTAGCCGTTGTGGTTTCTTTAATACCAAGATTCGATCCGGCTGAAATATTAACAAGAACATTACGCGCGCCGCGAATACTCACACCATCAAGCAGGGGAGAGTTGATCGCTTCGCGGGCGGCAATCTCTGCGCGATCCGGTCCGCTTGCAGTCGCAGATCCCATGATGGCAGCACCACCGTCAATCATAGTAGTTCGGACATCTGCAAAGTCGAGGTTGATGAGTCCCGGCATCAGGATCAGATCAGAAATTCCTCTTGTCGCGTTATAGAGAACTTGATTGGCGTTATCAAACGCTTCAACCAGTGTTGTGTTTTCGTCGGCAATATCCAGTAATCGTTCATTGGGAATCACGATGACGGTATCACAATTTTTCTTCAGTTCGGCAATGCCTTCTACGGCATATTTCATCCGAACTTTGCCTTCCACGAGGAAAGGAGTGGTGACGATACCCACCGTTAAAATTCCTTTACGCTTGGCAATACCTGCTACCACAGGGGCTCCGCCCGTTCCGGTTCCGCCCCCCATTCCTGCCGTAATGAAAATCATGTCGGCATTGTCAACAGCTTCATCCAATTCATGGCGATTTTCCTCGACAGCCTCGCGGCCAATTTCAGGTCTCGCACCGGCTCCTAATCCAGATGTCAGGTTGGCTCCTACCTGGATGGAGATATCGGCATCATTATTTTTGAGCGCCTGGGCGTCTGTATTCAGTGCGATATACTCTACACTGTCTAATCCTTTTTGGATCATGTTGTTGATGGCATTACCACCGCCACCGCCAACACCGATCACTTTGATCTTCGCATTATCCTGACCTTTCTCGTCAAAACTAAAGCGTGAGGTTACGTATTCCATAGTTAACTCCGTTTATGATTGCTATCTGTAATGATTATTGATTGCTTCTTTCTTGTTTGTTTTTGAACTGTAAGGGCAATTCATGAATTGCCCCTACGCGTTTGGGGTTATCTGTATGATTGCTAAAGTTCTTTAAACCAACTTTTCATTCGTTCGGTGATACTGTTCATCACCTTCTCGACTCCGGTTCCTTTTGATGATGACGGAACCATCTCGTTCTCCACACCTTCTGCTTTCAGCGCGTGTAGTACTAAACCCACACTGGTTGCATAGATGGGGCTGTTAACTTCTTCGATCAATCCGCCTGCAAGCCCGAGAGGACGGCCAATTTTGGCATCCATTCCGAGGACTTCATTCGCAAGCGGACAGATATTCTTGATGAGTGATCCGCCTCCGGTAACCACAATTCCTGCACTCAGGGAATCGGCGTATCCGCTGCGTTTCACCTCGATAGCTACGATCTCCAGGATCTCTTCCATTCTCGCCTGGATGATTTTTGCCAATATGCTTTTTGTAATCTCTTTCGGTGGACGACCTGCAATGCCGGGTATGGTGATCGATTCGTCATCTTCAATCAGGTCTACAAAACACTCACCGTGCTGATGTTTCAGTTTTTGTGCCTGGTCATCCAACACACTTAATCCAATTTTGATGTCATCGGTCACTTTCTTTCCTGCAATCGCGATGACGGCTGTATGGCGAATCGTATTCTCCTGGAACACGGCAAGGTCCGTCGTACCGCCACCGATATCCACCAGAACTACTCCAGCCTCTTTCTCTTCATCATCTAATACTGCATAGGATGAGGCGAGGGGTTCGAGAATGATATCCGCAACCTGGTAACCGGCGCGCTCCACACATCGGTAGAGGTTCTTTGCCGCAGAAACCAAGCCGGTGATTATATGCACTTCGGCTTCCATTCGCATACCGCTCATGCCAACCGGATCGCTGATTCCGTCCTGACCATCAACTACGAATTCCTGCGGAATCACATGCAATATCTGCTGATCGGGCGGAAGCATAATCTGCTGGCAGTCTTTCAAAATCCGCTCGACATCCTGTACTGTAATCTCTTTGTCTTTATTGTTGATGGTAATAACACCCTTGCTGCGAATACTCCGTATGTGATCGCCGGCAATTCCAACATTCACGGAATTCACCTCAATCCCCGAAGCCAGCTCAGCCTGTTGAATAGCCGTTTTGATGGCGTTTACCGTCTTGTCAATATTCACGACGACCCCGCGATTTAAACCCTCGCTGGGGGCTTTACCAACACCCAATATGTGGATTCGATCCTGCGTATTGATCGATGCCACAACGGCACAAACTTTGGTCGTGCCGATATCGAGTCCTACAACAATTCGTTCATTTTCCTGTTCCATATGCGATCCTGATCTGTTATTGATTGCTAAACTTTTTTAATTTTTTTGGTTAAGATTCCAAACGTTTTTACAGTCATCCTGAGTTTAACTCAGGATCTCCGTCCGAAATTGAAGTATGGAGATTCTGAATCGAGTTCAGAATGACCTTTTTAGAGTCTATAATGTTATATCCAATTGACGTTTTTTTAAGAATTTCGTGTTACAATTTGGTTTTCAAAGCGGAGATCGATGCTGGTAAACGCTGCTATCCCTTTTTTAGAAATCACCTCGGTATAAAAGGCATCCCAGTTTTTCATCTTTTCTTCGAATTGATCATTTCCAAAAAGAAGTTTCACTCCATTTTCATAGGTGAGCGCAACTACACCTTCACTTTCATTCCAAGAAACTTCACTAATAGTGACCCAACCGATTTCATTTTCTTGTGCAGCGATCAAAAAATCTTCCACTTGTCGATATGAATCTGATTTCAATGTATCACTCAATGAGCGAGCTGAAAATCCATAAACCAACGGGACATCTTTTACTTTTTCAGGAATGACAGGGAGCTTGATCCCTCCTTGCGCCACATAAACCCGACGATTTCCATCCACCAGCATGGCAAATGGTTCTCGCTCTGTAACCTTGAAAGTCAAAGTTCCAAGGATTCCCATACTTACCGTGGCATCTTCTACATAAGGAAGTGTTTTCAAATCCATAAAAAGACTGTCATAAGAAACGCTGTCTGCCAGCATTCCAATCGGTAATTCCAATGCTTCTTCCAAAGATTCAAGATCCGTATAGTGATTTCCTTCAAATTTCACTTCTTCAATCCTCATATTATTTTCGAGGTAAAGTCCGGCAAGAACGGCACTTGTCAAGAGTGCGAGAGACAAAACAATCCAAACAGTGTTTTTTAGTATGCTCGATATCTTCGCCATTCTAAACACCTCCTTCATTTACAAGATCAAGAAACTGTTCGCCGTATTTATACACGTCGCCGGCACCCATCGTGATGACGATATCGCCATCCTGCAATATCTCATTCAGTTTTTCGGGGAGATCTGATTTTTCTTCAACATAGTGGACATTTTTATGGCCGTAATTTTTAGCCGTATCAGAAATCAACTGGCCGGTCACACCTTCAATTGGTTTCTCTCTTGATGGATACACATCCGTCACAACCAAGACCTCTGCATCAAAAAAGGAGAGGCCAAATTCTTTGTACAGTTCTTGAGTTCTGGAATATAAATGAGGCTGAAAAACGGCAATAATTCTACGGTTTTTCCAACCTTTTCGGGCAGCTTGAATACTTGCCTGAACTTCTGTTGGATGATGAGCATAATCATCAATCACGATCAGTTCATCGGTATTGTGTTTGACCTGGAATCGCCTGAAAACACCCTCAAACCGCTCTAATCCTGATTTTATCTTCTCAAAGGAGATTCCAAGTTCAAGACCAACCGCAACCGCAGCCAATGCATTTTTTACATTATGATCACCGGGAGCTTTTAATTCGATTTCGCCGAGTTCATTACCCGATGAGATCACGGTAAACATGCTGTTCAGAGTTTCGTGGGACACATTTACCGCGCGTACTTGAGCTTGTGGATTATATCCGTAACTAATGGTTCGTTTTTTGATATTCGGCCGAATACTTTTCACTTCAGGATCATCAAGGCAAACTACAACGGCACCATAAAAAGGGACTTTATTAGCGAAATCGGTAAAGGCCTGTTTTACATCATCCAGATCCTCATAGATATCCATGTGCTCAGCTTCGATGTTGGTAATCACCACCAAGGAAGGGGAGAGGCGTAAAAATGTTCGGTCGTATTCGTCGGCTTCAACGATGATGATATCACCTTTACCGACTACGGCATTTGTTTTTGCAAAACTGTGAACTCGTCCGCCCACGATAATGGTTGGATCAAATTGTCCGTCTTGCACCACATGACCGGTCATGGTTGTTGTGGTTGTTTTGCCATGGGTTCCGGCAATACCAATTCCATACTTGGTACGCATCAATTCGGCCAGCATTTCCGATCGTTTAATTACCGGAATTTTTTGAGACAGGGCTTCTTTCGTTTCCACGTTATCATCGGCCTTTACCGCGCTGGTATAGACAACCACATCGGCACCTTCAATATTTTCCGGAGCATGCTGATAAAAGATATTAGCACCAAGTTCTTCAAGTCGGTCCGTCGTTTCCGATCTGCTTTGATCCGATCCACTGACTTGGTATCCGCGAAGTAGCAATATCTCGGCCATTCCGCTCATACCAATCCCCCCGATGCCCACCATGTGAATGTGGCGGGTTCGTCCAAAAACGGGTTGTGTTTGAATGGAATTACTCATCAATTTTGCTTCTCTAAGAATGAAAAAATTTCGTTTTTGATCTCTTCTGCAGCATTGGGTTTTGCAAGTAATTTCATCGCGGATGACATCTTGTTCAGCTCTTCCTCATTTCGAATCAACTCGGTAACAGTTGAATAGAAGAACTCATCAAGCGTTGACTCTTTTAAAAGTTTGGCAGCTCCGGCACCCACCAATGATTGAGCATTTGTGGTCTGATGATCCTCAGCTACATAAGGCGACGGAACCATAATGGCCGGTTTTTCGGTTGTAGCCAGTTCGCTAAATGTTCCCGCTCCGGCCCGTGCAACTACAAGGTCTGAGGCTCCGTACGCTGCCGACATATCATCGATATATGCCATCAATCTCAAATTCGGGTACTTCTGTAGGTCAATCTGATCAGTCAAGCCATCGTAATACTTGGGTCCGCACTGCCAGATGATTTGAAGATTCGCTTCATTGTGAAGCCTGTCGATCTCAGAACTCATAATATCATTCAAGCCTTTAGCTCCACCGCTACCACCGATAATTAGTAAAACGGGGCGGTCAATTGAGAAATCGAATTTTTCTAAAGCGGAGGCCTTATCAAGAGATTTCACCTGCCCTCGCACCGGATTACCGGTAAGAGTGATTTTCTCTTCCGGCAGATACTGTTTTGCATCATCAAAAGTGGTAAAAATGGCTGTCGCATGTTTGGCGAGAAGTCGGTTCGTCAATCCAGGATAACTGTTCTGCTCCTGCAAAAAGAGTGGGATTCCAAGTTTCGCCGCAACCCATCCAATCGGACCGGATGCAAATCCTCCGCATGCAATCACGATATCGGGATTGAATGATTTCACAATTGAAAAACTCTGAATGATGCTTGTAATCAGCTTAATTGGGAACAGGAGATTTTGAATCGTAAGTCTCCTGTGAATTCCGCTAATCCAAATGCTTTTAATTTGATAGCCGTACTTCGGAACGGTTTCCCATTCCATTCGATCACGAGTTCCCACAAACAGAAAATCCGCGTTCGGACTGGTTTTTTTGATCGCATCTGCAATGGCAATCGCCGGATATACATGACCACCCGTGCCACCGGCTGCCATGAGCACACGAAGTGGACCCACGGCAGCGGTGAGGGTGTCTGTAGATGATATGTCCTTTGCAACGGTTGCGATCATCCGTTATAAAATCTTGTTTTGATGTTTGCTATATGTCTTGAAATATTCAGCAGCATGCCTGACATCGCTCCGGCAAAAACCATACTTGATCCGCCATAACTCACGAATGGCATTGGCAGGCCGGTCACCGGCAAAAGCCCGGTAGCCACGCCCGCATTCACAAATGCGTAAAGTGAAATCAAAAGAGTACAGCCGAAGGCAATCAAAGTGCCCAAAACATCGGGCGCCTGTCTTGCGATCACAGCAATTCCGCGATAGAGAATCAACAGGTATGCAAAAATCACGGAGATGGCTCCGACAATACCATACTCTTCAGCGATGATGGCGAAAATAAAATCGTTGTAAGGTGCCGGCAGAAAATCACGCTGAGTGCTTTTGCCGATTCCAACACCAAAAAGCTGCCCTTGGGCGATTGCGATATGTGCCTGTTGAGCCTGGTAACCTTCAGCTGATTCAAAATTCTGATCGTTGATCTCGGTGATTTGAGCTACATATTGATCAATTCGGCTCTGTCTCTCAGGTGATATGCTGATAAATCCGGCAACACCGATCAATCCAATCAAAATCAAACCGGAAAGTTGTGGAATGCTGATTCGCCCAACGAACATCATCAGGATACAAATGCCCATCAGTACTGCGGCACTACTCAGATCCTCGGTACCGATCAATACAAACGTGACTCCCACCCAGAACATAATCGGGACGAAAGCACGCTTAAAATTTTTGATATACTCTTGTTTCTCATACAAGAGAACTGCCACATGGAGAATCAGTGCTATTGCGGCAAAAGATGTTGGCTGAAATGATACACTGCCGATAGAAAGTGAACGTTGGGCACCCCAGGATACATCTCCGTAAAGGTGCATAACGATAAGAAGTCCCCAACTGAGAAGCATAGCGAAACGGCTGAATCTCGCCAATACCCGATAATTTATTTTCGATATAAAGATCATTACAAAAAATGCAATCAGCAGCTTAATAGCATGACCGGAAACCAAACTCACTGCAGTCGTTCCATGCGACTGGGCAAAGAAAGCGATGGAGGAATACACTGCCATGCAACCAAAAATCATCAACCCGATGATGGTAACCAACAGTACCTGGTCGCTGCTCTGGTCCGGTGCATCCAGCTCATCCTTGGTTGTGCCAAAAATGGATCCGACTTTGCTATTTGGTGTGGTGTAGTACAAGTTCTGTTTTTGTGTGTTGTTAGTTGTCAGTAGTTGGTTCTTGGTTGTTCCGAAGCTCCTGCTTCGGACGTTCATATGATGGCGCAAGCGTCTCGCTTGTGCCCTTCATTTTATGTCATAAGTCTAATACCGCCTGTTTAAACTCATTGCCGCGGTGTTCGTAATTTTCAAACATGTCGAATGAGGAACATGCAGGGCTCAATAAAACTACCTCACCCCGTTTGGCTTTCTTTTTGGAGAGTTTAACCGCTTGTTTCAGCGTATCAGCTTCCATGTAAGTTGGTACAACTTTTCCGAGTTGATTTTTAATAGCCGATTTTGCCTCACCAATTGCGATAATTGTATGGACTTTTTCACGAATTTGATGTTCGAGAACAGACCAATCATTTCCTTTGTCACGGCCGCCAAGAATCAGTACAATTGGCATATTGTAGCTGTCCAGGGCAAACCAAACGGCGTTGATGTTGGTCGCTTTGCTGTCATTTACATATCGTACGCCTTTCAGGGTGCGCACCTCTTCAAGCCGGTGTTCAACCCCTTCGAATGTTTGCAGGCTTTCACGAATGAACTCGTTTTTAATCTCCGAGGCCCGTGCTGCCAAAGCCGTCGCCATTCCGTTCTGTAGATTGTGTGTTCCGCTTAAACCGATTTCACCAATTTGCATGAGTTGTTCCTC
>Ga0102943_1002004_pt1 | contig 12170 bp, 6 predicted proteins | sample SalPonC_black_MG_FD_78174 | JGI IMG/M metagenome (GOLD analysis project Ga0102943, IMG submission 78174) | Salt pond soil microbial communities from South San Francisco under conditions of wetland restoration - Salt Pond MetaG... | ecosystem: Environmental > Aquatic > Marine > Intertidal zone >...
AGCAGCCCAGTCTGATCTGAGCAAGAACCGGCTCTATTATTTTATGCGAAAATATCAACTCAAAAAGTCGTGATCATGAAGATCCCATTGCTGCCATCCTGATCCTGCTTTTTTTAAAACCAAAAAAAGTGTTGTCAAACAAAAAAATGCACACTGTTTCCCAAAGAAAAATACCGATCATTATTTCTGTATCTCTTTTTTAACTCTCTGTAATTGTTTTAATTTAAACATTAATTTTGAAATTTTCATTTTGTGGCATGCATCTTGATATTGTGGTTTTTCAGACAATGAAACACAAACAAACCATCTGAAAGAGGTGCAGCGTGATCAAACTGAAAAATATGAAAATGGGCATTAAATTTACAGCAGCTTTTCTTATCATCGGCATTCTGCCCCTGGCTGTCATGGGCATCCTGGCGGTCAATAAATCCAGAAATACCATAACCCAACTGGTATATGAACGAATGGAAGGCCTTCAGGCAGCCAAGCGGGCACATATTGCCGAGTATTTCAAGGGATTGTTTCTGCAGATGGGTGTTTTTGCCGAATCCAGAGAAGTCCATTCCTTTTATGAACAACTTGTCCAATATCACAATGATACCCATGTCACTCCCACCGGCAGGTATGATGTCGCCACCCCGGAATACCGTAAGATATGGGAGTCATTCGGCACCAGACTGCGGGCCTACCAGGAACAAAGCGGCGTATATGACATGTTCCTGATCTGTGCGGCCCACGGGCATGTTATGTACACCAATGAAAAAGAAAGTGATATCGGAGAAAACCTGGCCCATGGCCCCTACAGGAACAGCGGCCTTGCCGATTTATGGGCCAAAGTTGTCAACACAGGCAAACCCGCCATGGTGGACATGGCACCCTATGCCCCGAGCAGGGGGGCGCCTGCAATTTTTGCAGGATACCCCATTCATAATACCTCCAAAAATCTTATCGGTGTGGTGGGATTCCAGATTCCGGTAAGCCAGATCAACGATGTCATGGCCTCCCGCCATGGTATGGGAAACACCGGGGAAAGCTATCTTGTGGGTCCGGACTTTCTCATGCGGTCTGATTCATTTCTCTCACCCGATACCCACTCTGTCACCGCGAGTTTTGCCGATCCGGAAACAGGCAGGGTGGAAACTCTGGTAGTCAAAGAGGCTTTGGCAGGAAAAACCGATCACCAACTGACGCAGAACTACCTGGGGGAAGAAGTGCTGTCCGCCTACGGCCCCTTGACCATTAGAGACCTCACCTGGGCTGTGGTTTCCGAAATTGATACCCATGAGGCATTTGCACCCATAGCGCGGATGAAGATGCTTATTGCTGTTGTCGCCCTGGCAGGCATCATCTGTATCACCGGTGCAGCCCTGGCATTTACCCGGACCATTACCCGGCCCATCAAAAAAAGTGTATATTTTGCCAATGCACTGGCTGACGGGGACCTGACCCGGACTTTGGACATTGACCAGGCAGATGAAATCGGAATCATGGCCAAAGCCATGAACCAGATGCGGTCCAATCTGAATCAGATGTTCACGGAGCTGTCCCAGGGGGTCTCAGTGCTGTCTTCTTCATCCACGGAACTGTCAGCCATTTCCAGCCAGATGTCTGCTAATGCAGAACAAAGTGCTGACAAATCCACTACCGTTTCGGCCGCCGCCGAAGAGATGAGTGCCAGCATGGTGAGCGTGGCAGCTGCTTCTGAACAGGCATCCACCAATATCCAGATGGTGGCTGCTTCTGCAGAACAAATGGGGGCAACCATCAGTGAAATTGCCAAAAGCACGGAAAAGGGCCGCGCAGTTACCAATGATGCGGTGGAAAAATCTGAGAAAGCTTCTGAAAAGGTGGAAGCTTTGGGTGAGGCAGCCGTTTTGATAGGAAAGGTTACGGAAACCATTGCCGAAATTTCCAGCCAGACCAATCTGCTGGCCCTGAACGCAACCATTGAAGCGGCCCGTGCCGGACAGGCAGGAAAAGGATTTGCCGTGGTGGCTGCCGAAATAAAGGATCTTGCCAATCAGACCGATGCCGCCACCCGGCAGATACGCGAGCGCATTCAGGGGATACAAACCACCACCAGCGACACTGTGAAAGAAATTCAGCAGATCACTACAGTGATCCATGATGTCAATGACATCGTCACGGCCATTGCATCGGCCATCCAGGAACAGTCCTCTGCCACCCGGGAGATTACCGGCAATGTCCAGCAGGCTGCCCAGGGTATCCAGGAGGTCAACGAGAATGTATCCCAGAGTTCTTCCGTATCAGAAGAGATTGCAAAAGATATTGGCGAGGTCAACCAGGCTGCATCAGAAATTGCAGAGGCCGGCAGCCAGGTGAATACCAGTGCCGAAGAAATGTCGGGCCTTGCAGAACAGCTTCGTGCCATGACCAGAAAATTTAAAACCGCATAGCTGTAAAATATATAGCCGCAAAAAAGAAAGCAGGTAATACTTATGGTCCGTACAACATCATCCACGCTCCAAAACATCCACAAGGGCTTGATGGATCAAAAAATTTTTCTCAAGATTGTGGATGCACTGCCCGAACATATTGCCGTAATGAACAATGACAGCACCATTGTGTTTGTCAACCAGGCATGGAAAACCTTTGCCGACAAAAACCATCTGGCATCAAAAAACCATGGTGTTGGTGTGAACTATATTGATCTGTGCAAAAACGCCACCGGCCCCGGCAGTGATCAGGCAGCCGGTATTGCAAAAAAAATTGATGCCCTCCTGTCCGGCAAAATTGATACATTTGCCATGGAATACCCCTGTCATTCATCTGACAGGCACCGGTGGTTCCGGTTGAACCTGACCTGGTTCATGGTGAACAACAACCGCTGGGCTGTGGCTGTCCATGAAAATATCACCCAGCGGAGCAGGGCGGAAAAACAACTACGCCGCCTGTCTCAGGCAGTTGAACACAGTCCTGTCAGCGTGGTCATAACGGATGCAGAGGGGGCCATCGAATATGTGAATCCCTCTTTTGAACAGATCACCGGCTATACCCTGCAGGAAGTTGTGGGCCGCAACCCGAGCATTTTAAGCGCTGGAAAACAGCCAAAAGCGTTTTACAAAACATTGTGGCAGACCATTAAAAAGGGGCAGGTGTGGCATGGTGAATTTGACAACATTAAAAAGAACGGAGATATTTACCGGGAATCCGCCTCAATTTCTCCTATATTCAATGACCAGAAAGAGATCGTTTCCTTTGTTGCTATTAAAGAGGATATTTCCGCCCGGAAAAAAATGATTCAGGACCTGGAACAGGCCAAAATCCGTGCGGAAGCCGGGGTAAAGGCAAAAAATGAATTTCTGGCAACCATTTCCCATGAAATCAGAACCCCCATGAATGCCATCCTCGGCATGAGCCAACTGGCACTGGATGCAGATCTGTCTTCAGACCAGTACCAGCGGATTTCCCACATCCAATCCGCAGGCAAGGCTTTGATGAAAATTATCAATGATATCCTTGACTTTGCAAAAAGTGATGCAGGAAATACGGCAATAAAAAAAGAAACATTTCAGTTTGGTGATATCATGAAAAAAATCATCACCGCAAACAAGACCACGGCTGTAGAAAAAAACATTGAACTGTTGTATTCTTTTTCCCATGAACTGCCCGTTTTCATGGAAGGAGACGGAACCCGCCTCTCCCAGATTATTATGAAGCTTGTGGAAAACGCCGTAAAATACACGTCTGGCGGTGACGTGACCATCACGTCAGATATCACCTTTCAAGATGGAGGGGAGCTTTGGCTGACGGTAACGGTAGCAGATACCGGGATCGGCATGACCCAGGAGCAGTTGTCACACCTTTTTGAACCTTTTACCCAGGCAAACGGATCCAGTGCCAGGGCATATGGCGGCACCGGCCTTGGCCTGGCCATTGTAAAACAGATCACAGATGCCATGAACGGAAAGCTCCGGATCAAAAGCACGCCGGGAAAAGGGTCTGCGTTTACCTTGTCACTGCCCTTTTCCCTGTCTCCAACCGCAGCTGTTGCCTCTTTACCTGCGGTGACACCGGCCCATGAACAGGATAGTCACCCGGCATCCGGGACGGGCATACAAACCACATCAGCAGATAAAAAAATTCTGATAGTTGATGATGACCCGGTGAACCGGGAGATCGTTGCAGCCTTCATTGAAAAAACCGGTGCCGGAACATATGAGGCGGACAGGGGTACAAAAGCAGTTGAACAGATATCTTCATCCCGGTTTGACCTGGTATTCATGGACCTTGAAATGCCGGGAATGGATGGATGTGAAACCACCCGGAAAATTCGGAAGCTGCCGGTTCCATGGGCTTCGGGTATACCCATTATCGCCCTGACCGGACATGATCCTGCACAGGTTCAGGGCCAGTGCCTCAGCGCAGGTATGAATGACTGCCTCATAAAGCCTATAACCATGCAGGGACTGACAAAAATTCTTGACAAATGGTTATGTGGGATGCAACCATTAGAAGATGCCGGCAGCCCGGCAGCAGGCACCATTGACATGAAAGCCGGGCTGGCTTATGTGGATCACCAGAAGCCGTTGTATATCAAAATGCTGAAAAAATTCACCACCACCTATGACCAGGCTGATAAGACACTTGCCGCCGCACTCAAAAAAGAAGATATCCAGTCCATGAAATTTTCAGCGCACAACCTTTCCTCCATCGGCACCATGATCGGGGCAGTCACCCTGGGAGAATCGGCCCGCAGCCTTTTGTCCCATCTGGATGACCAGACCCTGACAAAAAAAAATCGTCCCCTGCTTCACCAGGAGGTCACCTCTTTTTGTGCCCTGATAAAACAGGTTGTGGCTGCTGCCTTTTCCCTGCTCAACACCCTTGAAACTGCCGGCCCTGCCATTGAAAAAGAGATGCACATCCTGCTTGATCTCATCCAGAAGCACCAGCCTGCAGAATGCCGGGATGTGCTGGTCCGGATCAAAACATATGATATCAGCCAGACCCTTTTGACGCATCTGGCTGCGGTGGAAACCCTTATCAACCGATACCGTTTCAGGGAAGCAGAAGAAAAAATAGTACTGCTGACAAAAAAGACTGTAACAGATACAGAACAAAACACAAAAAAAAATACCGATGAATGACATGAAAAAACAGATACTGGTCGTGGATGACTCTGAACATAATATTAACCTCATTGTCGATGCCCTTTCCGATAAATACCGCATCAGTGTGGCCACCAGCGGACCGGATGCCATTGCCCTTGTGGAACGGATTCTTCCCGAACTTATCCTGCTGGATGTGATGATGCCCAAAATGGATGGATATGCGGTGTGCAGGGCCCTGAAATCCGATTGCCGGTTTTCCGGCATCCCTGTAATTTTTCTGACTGCACTGCATGACGAAAGTGATGAAACAAAGGGACTGGCCATGGGAGCAGTGGATTATATCACCAAACCATTCAACCCCCATCTGCTAAAACAGCGGGTCAACACCCATCTGATGCTCAAGGAACACAGAGACAATCTGGAACAGAAAATAGTCCAGAAATCCCGCCAGCTGGATCTCACCCAGGATGTGACCATTGAAATCGCCGGCAAACTGGCTGAATTCCGGGATGAAGAAACCGGCGAGCACATCAACCGCACCAAACAGTATATCCGGCTGCTGGCCACCCGGAACCGGAACCTTGAAACCAGCGTTTCCCGGTCAATGGATGACCGCTATATAGAGCTGTTGACCAAATCCGCTCCCCTCCATGACATCGGCAAAGTCGGCATCCCGGACCAGATTTTGTTAAAACCGGGCAGGCTCACCCCTGAAGAATTCGATGTAATCAAAAAACACACCGTGTACGGCAGGGACATCATCATGACATCGGCAAAGAGCCTGGGAAGGGAGTCATTTTTAACCCTTGCCAGGGAAATCGCCTATTCCCACCATGAAAAATGGGACGGCACAGGTTACCCTGAAGGATTAAGACAGACTGATATTCCCCTGGCAGGCCGCCTGATGGCCATAGCAGATGTCTATGACGCATTGATATCAAAACGGCTGTATAAACCGGCATTTTCCCATGAAAAAGCAGTGGGTATCATAAAAGCGGACAAAGGTACCCATTTTGATCCGGAACAGGTGGATGTGTTTTTGTCCTGTGAGAAACAATTCCATGCCATTGCCCTAGCATATGCCGATCCTGAAGAGGCGTTAAAAGGGCGGTATTAATGGCGCTTATGAAAAAAAAAGACATGCCTTTGCCCAACCACCCCTTCATGGATACCCGGCAGCATCTCATTCGTTTGGCAGAAAGCCATTGCCTTGATGACTGGATGACCATGGCCCTGGATACCATTGAACCGCTGACAGACAGCTGCATCAGTTTCCTGCACTTTGTTTCACAGGATGAACAAAGCCTGACCCTCCAGCAATGGTCCACCCGCACCCGTACCGAATTCTGCACAACACCGGGCAAACATCTTCATTACAGCGTTGACCGGGCCGGAATATGGGCGGACAGCATCCGGGAAAAAAAACCGGTCATCCATAATGACTATATGGCCATGGCCCGTAAAAAAGGGCTGCCACAGGGACATGCCCCCATTGTCCGTGAGCTGGTGGTTCCGGTCATCCGGGAAAACCGGGTGAAAGCGCTGATGGGGGTGGGCAACAAACCCGCTCCCTATACCCGGGCCGATGCCCGGAACCTTAGTTTTTATGCTGATGTGGTCTGGGAAATCATTGAAAAAAAACAGGTGGAACAGGACATTGTTTTTCAAAAAGATATTGAAAGCGACCTGTCCCGACTGGCAACCCTGCTGCTCACCACCACCAGCCTGGAAAAAATTGCAGATCATGTGCTTGATGCAGCCAAAAGACTCACCAACAGCAGCTATGGATTTGTGGGCACCTTTGATGACCAGCACAAACGCTTCATCAGCCATACCATGACAAAAGATATCTGGCATGAATGCCAGATTCCTGACAAATCCATTGTGTTTGAAAAATACTGCGGGTTATGGGGATGGGTCCTGCAAAACCAGACCCCGGTCATGGCCAATGATATGGATAATGACCCCCGGTCTTCCGGCACCCCTGAAGGCCATATTAAAATCCAGGCTTTTTTAGGGGTTCCGGCCATGATCGATGGCAGGGTGGCAGGGCAGATTGCCCTGGCCAATCCGGTCGATGCATACAAAGATATTGATCTGACCATTGTGAAACGGCTGGCCACTTTGTTTGCCATGGCCATCCAGCGCCACCGGTATGAAGAAAGCCTGTTGTCTTTCCAGACAAAAAAGGCGGAGACATTTGAGAAACTGGTTCAAAAACGGACAGCCGAACTGCAGAAAAGCCAGGAAAGACTCTCTCTGATCCTGGATTCTGTGAGTGACGCTATCTGGGACTGGCGCATTGACACCAAAGATGTCTATTTCAGTCCGCGCTATTACACCATGCTCGGGTACAGCCCTTATGAGCTGCCCCAGGATATCAGCACCTGGGAGATGCTGATACATCCCGAAGACCGGTCCATGGCCCTGGAAACCGTCAACCGCCATCTTGTGTCTTCCGAACCTTTTGAGATGGAATTTCGCATGCAGACCAGAGACAAGGGGTACCGGTGGATACTGGGACGGGGCAAAACCGTGGAAAAAGACGGAACGGGGAAAGCGTTGCGCATGGTGGGCACCCACATGGATATCACGGACAGAAAAAACATGGGGCTGCGGATGCGGCATTCCCAGAAAATGGAGGCCATGGGGGTCCTGGCCGGGGGCATTGCCCATGACTTCAATAATATCCTGGCTGCCATTGTGGGTTATGCTGAACTGGTAATGGAAGAAATTCCGGAAAAAACCCAGGCTGCCAGACGGGTTTCCGGAATCCTTTCCGCCAGTGAACGGGCCAGGAGCCTTATTTCCCAGATCCTGACCTTCAGCCGGAAAAAAGAGAGCACCCTGCATGCCATGGATCCACGTGTGGTAATGAAAGAAGCCGTCAATTTCATGCGGGCATCACTGCCCTCCACCCTGCAGATCAGCCGCAACATCGCTGCCGACCTGCCCCCCATTAAAGGAGACCCCACCCAGATTCACCAGCTGGTAGTCAATCTGGCAGCCAATGCGGCCCAGGCCATGAACCAGACCGGCACTTTGACCATTTCTCTGGCTTTTCAAAACCTGGATTCGGGTTTCACCAGAACTCTGCCGGACCTGGATCCCGGTCCATTTGTCAAACTCAGTGTTTCAGATACCGGCTGCGGCATCCCCGCTGATATCCTGCCGAAAATATTTGATCCGTTTTTCACCACAAAGGAAAAAGGACAGGGCACCGGCCTGGGCCTGGCCACGGTTCATGGCATTGTCAAAGAACACGGCGGCGAGATCATCGTGGACAGCACACCAGGCAAAGGTACCTGTTTTGATGTGTTCCTGCCGGCTGCAGCCCAAAAGATGGCGGCTGAAAAAAAGAACAGCCAGAGGCCCCGGAGGGGAAACGAACATTTACTGGTGGTGGATGATGAACAGGTGCTGCCCTATATTGTCCAGGACATGCTCGAAGAACTGGGCTATACTGTCACCACAATGACAGACAGCCAGCAGGCCCTTTCCCTGTTTGAAAAACAACCGGACCGTTTTGACATGCTGCTTTCAGATATCACCATGCCCCATGTAAACGGCATTGAGCTGACCCGGTTCTGTCACACTATCAGGCCACATCTTCCGGTTATCCTCTGGACGGGGAACAGCAGTGTGACAGCCAAACAAAAAGCCCGGGATACCGGTGCTGTGTGCGTGCTGCAAAAGCCGTTTAAAAGAAACGATCTCAGCCTTGCCATCCGCAAGGCCCTGGATGACCGAACAAACCTGTCATAAACTGGAAAAACAAAAAAACAGGTGCTGTGCAGCCATCACTTATGATGCCAGCAATTTTTGCACGTGAGATAACAGGGTTTCTTTTTCCATAGGCTTTTCAAGCACTGCGGCAGCACCTGCGGCCCTGGCAATATTCAGATAACTTCCAGGGGCATTGAATCCCCCTCCGGAAATGGCAATAACAGGCATGTCCGGTTGTATTTTTTTTATTTCCATGATGATTTCGATTCCCTCTTTTTCAGGCATGATGATATCTGTAATGACAAGGTCAAACCGCGATTCTTGAAACAATTTCATCCCTTCATCGCCATCCGGGGCTGTGATGACAGCATATCCTTCTCTTTGGAGCATTTTTTCCAACAAAAACCTGATTGTCGGTTCATCATCTATGACCAGTATCTGTTTCACGAAACTTTTTCCTTTTTGTGTGTCCGTTGTTTTCCAGCTTCAAAATTATCTGCAGGACCACCGCCTGCACATCAAAACTTACTTTTCCGTCAACATATTTTTCAGGCGTTGAAACTGTTGTTCAAGTTCAGGGAGCAATCGCTCCAGGGAAGTGTGATCCGCTTTTTTGGCAGCGGTTTCCATTTTACCGGCCACATCTGCCAGGGCAGGGCATGCTGTGTTCAGGGCCATGCCTTTCAGTGCATGGGATTCCTGATATGCGGTGGAATAATCTTTTTGGTCAAGTGCATGGCTTATCCCGGTTATTTTTCCCGGGCCTTTTTCCAGCATCAGATCCCGGACTTTTACAGCCAGCTTTCTGTTGTTCATAAGTCTTGTCATAAGATCGGCTTTGTCAAAAACCAGGATATCCTTGTCCGGGCTGTCTGCCTGTATTGATCGATTTTTTGAAGCATCACAGAAAAACCCTTCATTGGCGGCTGTTTCCGGCAGCCATCTGGCCAGGACCCTGCCCAGTTCTGCCGGGTCCACCGGCTTGGCAACAAAATCATCCATTCCTGCCAGACGGCATTCTTTGCGGTCCCGGGTCATAACACCGGCGGTCATACAGATAATGGGAAGGCGGTATTTCTTTTTGATCTTTTTTGTCGCAGCCAGCCCGTCCAGTTTCGGCATGTGGATATCCATGAGTATCAGGTCATAGGACTGTCTTTCCAAAGCTTTTACCGCCTCTTGTCCGTTCTCTGCGATGTCACTGTCAAGCCCCATTCTTTTTAAGATCTCCAGGGCCACTTCCTGGTTCACTTCATTGTCCTCTGCCACCAGTACCCGTCCTTTAAACCGGGGCAGTGCGTTTTTCTGAGAGGATCTTTTCTCAGTCGAGGGGGCTTTTTTTTGTTTTTTCACCTGCTGTTTGTTAAACACGGCAGTGAACCAGAATTCCGATCCCCGGCCTAAAGTGGAATTCACCCCTGCATCACCGGCCATCATTTCCACCAGCTGTTTGACAATAGCCAGGCCCAGGCCGGTGCCGCCGTATTCCCGGGTGGTGGTCAGATCGGTCTGGGAAAATTTGTCAAAAACATGGGCCAGTTTGCCTTCAGCAATGCCGATACCTGTATCCCTGACCGAAAAATGCAGTACTGCCGGTTCCTGTTTCAGGGAGACATGCACCATCACCTCCCCCTGATGGGTGAATTTCACGGCATTGCCCACCAGGTTGGTCAAAATCTGACGCAGACGGGTAGGGTCACCGGTCAGCCGGAGCGGCACATTCGCATCGATCCGGTACTGCAGGGTGAGCCCCTTTTTGTGCACCGCCACCGCCATATTACTGGCCACATCATCCAGGATCTGGTGCAGATCAAAATCCCGAAGTTCCAGCTTCATCTGCCCTGCCTCGATTTTTGAAAAATCCAGTATATCATTGATGATATTCAGCAGCAGTTCACCGCTGCCCTGAATAACTTCCGTAAACCTTCGCTGTTCAGGGGTCAGGTCCGTGCCCAGCAGCAGTCCGGTCATCCCGATAACCCCGTTCATGGGTGTCCGGATTTCATGACTCATGTTGGCCAGAAATTCTGTTTTGGCCTGATTGGCTGCATTGGCCTGACTGGCTGCCCGTCGCAGCTTATCCTCCTGATGGTTTTTCTGCCTGGCATTGGCCATAAGTTCTGCCAGCAGAAAAAACAATGCGATTTCAGAATCAGGCCATTGTCTTGATTCTGTTACTGCATCCAGTCCAATAAATCCGTAACACCCTGCCTGGTCCTTCAACGGCAGGGTCAAAAAAGATTTAATACCCTGCAGATGGGGTTTTAACGGTGCATCATCAGGCAGATCTGCAACACTGGAAAGGTAAAAAGGTCTGCCGTTCTGATGCATACGGATCAGATCCCAGTCCCTGTCAAAAGAAATATTTCGAAGGTTCTGGATCTGAGATGAAATTTTGGGTGCACACCATTCATGGGTGTTGGTCATGGTCTGGTCTGCAAAATCATACCTGAAAATATACATTCGGTCTGCCCGGGTGAACCGGCCCACCTGCATCAGTGTGTCATTGATGAGATTATCCAGGCCTTCCGAAGGTGTGGTCAAAAATTTCATGGACATTTGCAGCAGCAGTGCCTGCAGTTCACTGCGGTATGCAATGGCACGCTCATGGTGTATTTCTCTGGTGATATCTGTGCACACACCGATCCATTTGTATGGTTTTCCCTGACTGTCAAGCAGGGGAAGTGCATGGTCATGCAGGTGCCGGTAGGTGCCGTCCCTGTGTTTTATCCGGTAATTGTATTTGATTGGCTTTGTGGTATGCCGGTGCACCTCCACCGCATTTTCAAGCAGGCTTCTGTCGTCAGGATGGATCAGGTCCAGCCAGGCCGCAATATTGCGGGATATTTTTCCTGGTGCATATCCCAGCAGGCCGTCAATATCCCCGAACCATTCCAGAGCGTCTCTGGCTACCGTCCATTCGTAGATAAGATCATAGGCGGCTTTACCGGCTATTCTCAGGCGGTCTTCATTTTCAGTGGACCGGTTTTGCCGGACCTGGCTTTCCAGTGCGGCAACCCTTTTTTCCAGTTCTTCATATGATGGTTTCATGGTGTTTCATCATTGTGCTGAAGGAAAAATTTCTGTACAAACGCATGCCGGTTTTTAATCGTGAATGCCATGGTATGTGATGAATCAGTAGGGTTCATAGATATTTTCCGTTTGCGTTTTGTATCTCATCCAGCACCGCGTGCACCTTTGCAGCAATATCATCCATGGAAAACGGTTTTTGCAAAAAATGTACCCCCGGGTCCAGCACCCCGTGGTGGGCGATCACATTGGCGGTGTAACCGGACATGAACACCACCTTGAGGTCCGGGCACAATTGTGTCAGCTGGGCAGCCAGGTCCCGGCCGTTCATTCCGGGCA
>Ga0102943_1002006_pt1 | contig 12164 bp, 8 predicted proteins | sample SalPonC_black_MG_FD_78174 | JGI IMG/M metagenome (GOLD analysis project Ga0102943, IMG submission 78174) | Salt pond soil microbial communities from South San Francisco under conditions of wetland restoration - Salt Pond MetaG... | ecosystem: Environmental > Aquatic > Marine > Intertidal zone >...
CAGAATTACTTCCGCCAGGTTGCTGCGCAGAATTTCCGGGGCCGTGAAAAACGGGCGCCCGGTAAAATCCTCTGCATCATACAGCCGTATGCACACCCCGTTTTCCACCCGTCCGCACCGGCCCTGGCGCTGGTTGGCGGAACTCCGGGAGATGGGCTGTACAGGCAAAGAGGTGGTGCGGGTTCTGGGGGAATAACTGGGAATGCGCGCCAGCCCGGTGTCGATGACATATGTGATGCCGGGAATGGTCAAAGAGGTTTCTGCCACGTTGGTGGATACAATGATTTTTCTGCCCGGGGTCCGGGAAAACACTTTGGCCTGTTCTTTTGCCGACAGCCTTGCAAACAGGGGCAGCACGGTCACACCGGGATGTTGTTTGCCCCGGATCAGTTCCATGGTCTCCCCGATATCCTGTTCCGTGGGCATGAAGATGAGCATGTCCCCTGACCGGGTGGTGGACAAAAGAAAGTGGGCCGCATCTGCTGCTGCCTCCACATATCCCTGGTCTTCCGGGTTCTGCTTGTCCCCGGTTTCTCCCAGGATGGGCTGATACAGGGTTTCCACCGGAAACATGCGGCCGGACACCGCGATGATGGGGGCCTGGTCAAAGGCATCGGAAAATTTTTGGGTATCTATGGTGGCGGAGGTGATGACCAGTTTCAAATGTTTGCGTTTTTTCACCAGGCGGCGCAGGATCCCCAGGGTAAAATCGATGTTCAGGCTGCGTTCATGGGCCTCATCCACAATAATGGTGTCATACTTTTTCAACAAACGGTCCTGCTGGGTTTCCGCCAGCAGGATGCCGTCTGTCATCAGCTTGATGCAGGCCCCGGCCGGGGTTTTGTCGTCAAACCGGATCTTGTATCCCACAGACTGTCCCAGGGGTTCACCCAGTTCAAAGGCAATCCGTCTGGCCACATTGATTGCAGCGATGCGCCGGGGCTGGGTACAGCCGATCATGCCCCGGGTGCCGCATCCGGCTGCCAGACAGCACTTGGGGATCTGGGTGGTTTTGCCGGACCCGGTTTCCCCGGATATGATCACCACCTGGTTGTTTTTTACAGCATCAATTATTTCATCTTTTCTGGCAGTGACGGGCAGATCCGGCATAAAGTTCAGGCGTGCCGGCCGGTTGCAACTGTACCTGAACCCTTTGTCCTTTAACGGTTTCCGTTCTTTTTTGCGGATTTTTGTTGTTTTTTGCATGGGTGGTGGGAATAGGATCTTGTTTTATAGTCTCTTTGTCTGTAGATATACCTTTTCAGTGCCATACTAGCACAGGGACACAAAATGTCAAATTCTTACACCGGGCACTGGATATTTGCCATAGTAGCGTGCGATCTTAGAGGGAGCCCCTGGTGGGGTCCTGTGAACGGGCCGTCAGATCCGGAGGGGGCCTGGTAAAACTTGCCGGGGACGGTTTCCAACCAGAGGACGGGCTGCCACTCTCCATTGTTCTTATGCAAACAGGCCCCCGCAGATTTCGGGCGGGCACAAGACCCCACCAGGGGCGGTTCTTGGGACAGAGTGCTGCTCAGAGCGATTGAAAACCTGGCATGCTTATGGCAAATATCCAGACCGGGCAGGCAATTTTTCTTGACATGGTTCCCGGAATAAGAGAAAAAAGAAACTGCTTTAAAATGAGGGTATTAAAAGAGGGTGTAAGAGAACAGAACCGATTGCACAAATGATAAATTTACAGACAGAGGGGGTAAGGAAAACAATATGACAGATACGGCAATCAAGATCGGGGGCGCCAGAAAGAGCGTCTTCAAAGATAAGGTAATGAAACTGCTGCCCGAGGGCGGCAATCTGAACGCCTGCCTGACATGCGGGGCATGTGCATCAGGATGCCCGGCAACAGGGCTTGAGGGAATGGATCCCAGAAAGTTTCTGCGCATGGCTGCCCTGGGCATGGATGAAGAGATTCTGAGCAGCAACTGGGTATGGATGTGCTCCATGTGTACCCGGTGCATGTATGTCTGCCCCATGCAGATCAATATTCCACAGCTGGTGTTCAATGCCAGGTCCACCTGGAAAAAGGAAGACAAGCCCAAAGGCATCATCGGTTCCTGTGATATGGCATTGAAGCATGATACCTGTTCCGCCATGGGGGCCAATGAGGAGGATTTCCAGTTTGTTGTGGAGGATGTGCTGGAGGAATACCAGGAGGCACAGCCGGAATTTGCGGAAATGACAGCAGATGTCAACCGGGAAGGGGCTTATTATTTTCTGAACCAGAACTCCAGAGAACCGGTGACCGAGCCGGATGAGATGGTGCCGTTGTGGAAGATCATGCACCTGGCAGGGGCGGACTGGACCTACGGCACCAAAGGCTGGGCCGCGGAAAACTACTGCATGTTTGCCGCTGATGATGAAAGCTGGGAAAAAATTGTCAGAACCAAGGTGAAAGCAGTGGAGGATCTGGACTGCAAAGTCTGGCTCAACACCGAGTGAGGGCACGAACTCTTTGCAGTCCTGGCAGGACTGAAAAAATTTGACATCCCTTACAATTTCGAAATTCAATCCATTATCCAGCTGTATGCCCAGTGGATCAAAGAAGGCAAGCTCAAACCATCTTCGGACTGGAACAAGGACCGTCAGATCAAGTTCACGGTCCAGGATCCGTGTCAGCTGGTGCGAAAAAGCTTTGGAGATCCGGTGGCAGAAGACCTGCGGTATGTGGTCCGGGCGGTTGTGGGCGAAGAAAATTTTATTGACATGACCCCCAACCGGTCCAACAACTTTTGCTGCGGCGGTGGCGGTGGATATCTCCAGTCGGGATTCCAGGAGCAGCGCCGGGCCTACGGCCAGACCAAGGCCAACCAGATCCTGGCCACCAAGGCAGATTACTGCATCACCCCGTGCCACAACTGCCATGCCCAGGTGCATGACATGGCAGATGTGAATGACCATGCCTGGGATACCGTGCATCTGTGGACCTTGCTGTGCCTTTCCCTGGGTATCCTGGGTCCCAATGAACGGGAATATTTGGGGGATGACCTCAAAGAGGTGGATGTGTTCCATCCGGAATCCGCCATGTAGCGAAAACGAAATTGGGCTCAGACTTGGCTTATTGGTTTTCCAACAAGCCAAGCCTAACCCAGGTTCATACACCGGCAGGACTGTAAAAAGTCCTGCCGATTTTTTTTGTACATTCTGTCGGCACATCTCTTCCCGCGCTAAATGCTGACAGCCAAAAGCCAATTCTGGATATTTGCCATAAAGAATCGTGTATCACAAGGACCTTTTCAGGGAGCCCCTGGCGGTATGCTGTGACAGGACCGTCAGAGCCGGAGGGGCCAGCAGACACGCCGGTATGACAGAACTGTAAACGGGTGAACGGTTCCTTTGCTGAAAAAGGTATGAAAACCGGCCCCGGAAGATCTCGGGCCGGGCACAGCATACCGCCAAGGGGCGGATTTCGGGCTTGGGATGAGGACACCCCATGGAACGATGCAAAATCTGATGCACCTATGGCAAATATCCAGAGCCAATTTTATCTGTTTGCCTCAAGTCGGTAACTGTGATATGAAAATCTGATGATGACCCATATTATCAGCATAGCCAATCAAAAAGGCGGGGTGGGCAAGACCACCACGGCCGTCAACCTGTCCGCAGCCCTTGCCATGTTGAAAAAGAAAGTGTTACTGGTGGACTGTGATTCCCAGGCCAATGCCACCACCGGCTTAGGGATTGAGAAGCCTGCCCTGGAGGCATCCCTCTACCATGGGCTCATCGGTGAAGCCGGCGTTGCTGACCTTATGGCCCCCACCATGCTTTCCGGACTGACCATTGTTCCCTCCAGTGTGGATCTTATCGGGTTTGAAGTCGAAATGGTGTCTGCGCCACAGCGGGAAGCCAGACTGAAGCAGCTTCTGGCACCTGTAGCGGACCGGTTTGATTATATTTTCATCGACTGTCCCCCGGCATTGAGCCTGTTGACCCTGAATGCATTTGTGGCATCCCATTCCGTGTTGATTCCCCTCCAGAGCGAGTTTTTTGCTTTAGAAGGCCTGGGCCAGCTCCTGGACACCATCAAGCGGGTCAAATCATCGTTCAATTCCAAACTCAAGATTAACGGCATCGTGTTGACCATGTTTGACCGGCGCACCAACCTGGCCCAGAACGTGGTGGAAGATGCCAGACAATATTTCAAGGACCTGGTGTTCAAAACCAAAATTCCCCGGAATGTAAAACTGGGGGAAGCCCCCAGTTACGGTCTGCCGGTTGTGTTGTACGATAAGCAGTCACAGGGAGCCAAAAGTTATATGGCATTTGCCAGGGAGCTGTTGAAGCGATGATGGAGAAAAAAAAGAAAAAAACTGGTCTGGGCAGGGGAATTTCCGCACTCATTCCTGATCTGGACATGGACACGCCCGAAGCCAGGGCTGATTTTTTTATGTGCCCGGTGGGGAATATTGCGCCCAACCGGTATCAGCCCCGTACGGTTTTCAAAGAAGAGGAGCTGGTCCGGCTGCGGGATTCCATTGCCCAGCAGGGGGTGCTGCAGCCTTTGCTGGTGCGCAATGTGGATGGCGGCTTTGAACTGGTTGCCGGGGAGCGGCGCCTGCGGGAGGCCAGGGAAGCCAATCAGACCCATGTGCCGGTGGTGGTCAAGGAACTGACCGATGAACAGGTGCTGGAAGTCTCCATTATTGAAAATATCCAGCGGGCCAACCTGAATGTGCTGGAAGAGGCGGATGCCTATTTTAGGCTCATTGATGAGTTTGGGTATACCCAGGACAAGGTGGCACAAAAGATTGGGAAAAACCGGTCCACCATTGCCAATCTGCTGCGGCTCCGGGGCCTGCCAGACAGAATAAAACACAGCCTGCTGGCTGATGAAATTTCCATGGGCCATGCCCGGGCCCTTTTGGGCGGAGGATCAGAAGAAAATCAGCTGGCATTGTTTGACCAGGTTATCAAACGGAAACTGTCTGTCAGAAAAACCGAGCAGCTGGTGAACCAGGCCCGGCAGACTGCCGTAAAACCGGCCCGGAAACTGTCAGACCATGAGGTGGCGTTTCTGGAAAACACCTCCAGCCGGATTTCCCATCAGATACAGTCTCCGGTGAAGATACGTAAAAATGGTGAAAAAGGCCGTATCGAGATCAATTTTACTTCCCAAACCGAATTTACACGCCTGGTGGACCTGCTGAGCAATCTTTCATGAGAATGAGCGGTTTATGAGAATCACCATAGCCAAAACCGCGGGCTTTTGCATGGGGGTCAGGCGGGCCGTGGACATGGTTCTGGATGCAGCCAACCGGTCTTATGTTCCCATTTTCACCTATGGCCCTTTGATTCACAATCCCCAAGTGCTGGAGATGCTGGAAACCAAAGGGATTTTCCGCATGGATGCCATTCCTGAAAAAGGAGAGGGCATTGTCCTGATACGGGCCCACGGGGTGCCGCCGGAGGATGAAAACGCGCTCAAACAGGCCGGTTTCACCGTGATCAACGCCACCTGTCCCAGGGTGGTCCGGGTCCAGGCCATTATCAAAACGTATGCAAAAAAAGGCTATGCCACCATTATCATCGGGGATAAAAACCATCCCGAGGTGGTTGGGCTTCTCGGGTATGCCGGGGGCAATGGCCATACCGTGACCACCATGGCCCAGCTGCAGGCGTTGCCGGCGTTTGAGAACGCGGTGGTGGTGGCCCAGACCACCCAGAATACCGCATTTTATGAGAAGATAAAGGCCTGGTGCATAGAAAACAGGCCCCATTACCAATTGTTTGATACCATCTGCGGGTCAACGGAAAGGCGGCAGCACGAGGTGCGGGAGCTGGCGGCAACCCATGATACCGTGATCGTGGTGGGGGGCAGGCAGAGCGGCAATACAAAACGCCTGGCCCAGGTGGCAGTACAGACCCATGCCCGAACCACCCATATAGAAGATGTGTCTGAAATCGATTTTCATGCCCTGGCAGACACCCGGTCCATTGCCATTACCGCCGGTGCATCGACCCCCAACTGGATTATCACGGACACCTGCGCCAGGGTTGCCCGGCACCTTCAGCACCAGCGCCCCCTGACAGGCGGTCTGGCCAGGGCCCAGGATTTTTTGCTGAAAACCAACCTGCTGCTGGCCCTGGGTGCCGGAAGCCTCACCTATGCCTGTTCCGTGCTGCAAAAACTGCCCCAGACCCTGGTTCATGCAGCCATTGCCACGCTCTATGTGCTGTCCATGCAGATACTTAACAATATATTTGCTGTAAAATCAGATACTTACAACCGACCGGACCGGGCCGCATTCTACAAGAAACACCGCATATCCATGGCAGTACTGGCCTTTGGTTCCGGCACAACAGGCCTGTTTCTGGCCTATACTACCGGGGTGACATCCTTTTTCATCCTCCTGGTCATGAGTTTGCTGGGGCTGGCCTATAACCTGAAGATCATTCCTGCGGGCATCTGTAAAAAACGCATCAGGCGGATCAAGGATATTCCCGGCTCCAAAACCATTCTCATTACCATGGCCTGGGGAGTTGTTACCAGTATTCTGCCCGCTGTGGGGAACAATAGCCCCCCTGCATGGACAGCAGCTGCATTTTGCTTTGCCGCAGGGCTGGTGTTTGCCCGCACAGCCTTTTTTGATATCCTGGCCATCCAGGGCGACCGCATAGCAGGCAGGGAAACCCTTCCCATTCTCCTGGGAGAGAAAAAAAGCTTTGTTCTGATCCGGTATGTATTGGCTGCTGCGGTTGTTCTGCCGGGGTGCACCTGGCTGGCGGGCATACCCTTTTCTACCCCGGCCCTGCTTGCAGTGATTCCTGTCTGTATGCTCGTGCTGATCTATTCTTTTGAAAAACATCAGCAGATGTCCGGAAATCAGGTGGAGTTTTTGATTGAATCTTCTTTTCTTTTGACCGGGGTGCTGGCATCAATGACCTGAAATAAAGGAGAAATGGCATATGGCAAACCTTCCTGATCAACACGCCGATATTCCCGTCATCGGCCTTCTGGCTGTAAAAAACCAGTTGATCACCCAGGCGGAGCTAGAAAAAGCACTGGCTGACTGTAAAGAATCCAAAGACAAAACCGCCTGTCTGAAGGAATATCTGCTATCCAGGGAAATGATTTCTACACAGAATCTCCAGCGCCTGACCATGGCTGCCCGGGCGCTGGATGTGCGCAAAAAAGAGTTTCATTTTGGTGCCATTGCCGTACAAAAAGGGATTATCAACAAAAGTGTTCTGCAGCTGGTTTTAGAAGAGCAGGAAGCTGATATGAAAAACGGCATCAAGCCGCGCCTCATAGGAGACATGCTCGTGGAGTCGTGCATGATGACCGAACGCCAGCGGGACTATATCCTGAAAATGCAAAAGCGTAAACGCAGATCTGCTGAACAACCCGCAGGTGCAGGCACGGTTGCATCAGAACCGGCAGGACCGGAAGAACGTGCACCGGAACAGGCCGAAACGGAACAGGACCTGGATAAAACAGCTGTCCCAAAAAATGTCCCCCCTGACATGCTGGAACCTGAAATCATCGCCAACGGCATACGGCTGCAGCTGGCCGGGGATTATATGGGGGCCTTTTTAACAAAAACCAGGGAGTTCAATTCAGATATCACCCCTTCAGATATCAGGGATGCCCTGGCTGAAAAAAAGATTGTGGCAGGCATCGTATCTGATGAAATGATGCTGGGGTTTATCGAGTCCAGCGGATTTAAAACCAAGGCGTTCCGGGTGGCCAAAGGTATTCGCCCCATTCAGGGCAAAGATGCCAAAATTGAATTTTTTTTTAACATCGATTATCTTGGGGCCGGCGGTCTGGATGCCGACGGAAATATTGACTTCAAGCAGCGGGGCAGTGTTCCCTATGTCCAGGTTGGAACCGTTCTGGCTGAAAAAACCCCCATGGTAGAATCCCGGCAGGGACACAACATTTTCGGGGATGAGATAGACGCCATACCAGGTAATGATATGCCTTTGCGTTTCGGCAAAGGGGCCAAATTGTCCGAAGACGGCCTCAAAATTCTGGCAGATGTCACCGGGTTTCCCAAATACGCCTTGTCAGGGGTGATTTTTGTCCATGAGGAATATGCCACAGAAGGGGATGTGGACTATGAGACCGGCCATATTGAATACGACGGCAATGTGAAGGTGAACGGGTGTATCAAGGCGGGTTTTCAGGTCAAAGGCAATGATGTCACCAGCGTGGAACTGGATGGGGGAATTGTCACTGCAGAGGGCAACGTGCATGTCAAGGGCGGGATCAACGAAGCCACGATTTATGCCCGGGGGGAGGTTACTGCCAAATTTGTTCACAAATCTGATATCATCTGCATGGGAAATGTCCATATCGCCAAAGAGATCGTTGATTCCACCATTGCCTGTTCCGGTTCCTGCATCATTGAAAGCGGCAAGCTCATCTCCTCTGAGGTAACCGCCAAGATGGGATTGACGGCCAGAAATATCGGGACACAGACTGCCAGCCCCTGTATGGTGCGTGTGGGGCATGATGCATTTTTTGAAAAAGAAACCGCAAACATCCAGGCAAGGATCAAGGAAATCAAGGACAAGATTGCAGCAAAGGAGGAAAAACAGGCCCGATTAAAGGAACAGAATACAGAACTCCAGAAACATATCACACAGCTGGCCCATATCCAGGACCGGTCCCAGCTGGAGCAGGACAGGCTCAACAAGGAAATCGAAGATCTGCAGTCTCAACCGGACAAAAAAGCGGTCATTGCCGACCTCCGGCAACAGATTGCCCAGCAGGAAACCAATGCCAAAAATGCGGAAAAACAGCTGGACGAGAGCTTTGAAAAATCCGAATCCATTGAAGCTTCCATAGAAGGCATTGCACACCAGCTGAAAACCCTGAATACCGGACTGCCGGATCTGCTTGAGGAGAAAAAGAACCTGACCAGATGGTCCATGGAAAATCCGGGAAATCCTGTTGTCAGGGTGGATGGTGCCATCCAGCCTGGTAACATGATCAAGGGAAAGCAAAGCGAAATGGTGGTCAAGGACCTGGTCCGCCGGGCAAAAATCACAGAGGTTTTAAAAGCCGGCAGTGATGAAACCCATCAGATCTATGAACTGCAGGTGACAAACCTCTAAAAAAGCAGTGGTTCAGGACAGCATCTGTTTGATTTTTTGATCTTTTTCCTGCCAGAGCCGGTTCAGCCACCGGCAGAACCTGTCCCTGAAATCCGGGTCATTAAAATAATCCCCCTGCAGCTGCCAATCCACTTCAAGTACTTGAAAATCAACAATAATCTCTTTAACCCTTCCGGAGATAAATGTCCAGAAACTGGGCGTTCTGCCGGGGTAGACAATCGTGACATCGATGATTTTGTTCACATGCTTGCCCATGGCCCCCAGAACAAAGGCAATCCCGCCGGCTTTGGGGGTAAGCAGGTGGGCAAAGGATGAATCCTGCGCTTTCCGGGGGGTATACCGTGTCCCTTCCACAAAATTCATGATGGAAACCGGGATATAACTGAATTTTTCACAGGCTTTTTTTGTGCTTTCAAGGTCCCTCCCCCTGAGGTGGGGATATTTTGCCAGAAACTCTTTGGAATACCGTTTCATGAAAGGAAAATCCAGGGCCCACCAGGCAAGTCCCAGAAACGGGACCCAGATCAGTTCCTTTTTTAAAAAAAACTTGAGCATGGGTATTTTGTTGTGCAGCGTTTTCTGGAGCACCAGGATATCCACCCAGGACTGGTGGTTGGAAAGAACCAGATACCATTCGTTGGGACTGAGCTGCGACAGTCCCCGGATATCCCAGTCAATATGGCAGAACAGATCCGTGGTCAGAGAATTGATGCGTATCCACAGCCCTGCAATGGCCATGAGCATCCTGTCCAGGATGACTTTTACAGGGTGAAATGGAAGTACAAATTTAAAAAGGGATATCAAAATCAGCGGTACAGTGAGAACAATGGTATTTGTAAAATATATCAAAAATGACAATATCCCTTTGAGGGGGGGGGGAAGAAAGGAAAGCATGGGGTTCCTCAGGCTTTTTTGTGGTTCATGATATGTTTTTTCACCGTGCGTCTGTCCAGTCCGGTTTTTTGCGCCACCTTTTCGTAGGTGCCGAGGTTGTCGTACAAAAGGGCACAGTATCCGGACAAAAGGTCCGCAACCGGCAGATTTTGTGACTGGATGCCCTGGCACAGATGCTGGGCAAGGGAGGGGTCTTTTGGTTCCTGTTTGCCCAGGTAATCCCGCCTGAGCAGCACACTTCTGACACACTGCTCCAGTTCCCTGACATTTCCCGGCCAGGGATAATGGTCTCCCAGGCGGCGGTCGATGATTCTTTTGACCTTGGACACAATTTTGGCCGCATGAATACCGGTCATGCGCAGAATGGTGAAATCCAGCAGGTCGTCCAGTTCCGAAGGATGCTGCAAAATCCTGGTCCGCAGCGGCGGCACTTCGATAATATCCGAACACAGCCGGTAGTAGAAATCTTCTCTGAAGATGTTGCCATCGATAATCTCCTGCTTGGGGCGGTTGGTGGCGGCAATGACCCGGCCGTTGAACCGGGATGATGCATGGGCCCCCACCGGGGTGAAGGTCCTTTCCTGGAGGACCCGCAGCAGTTTGACCTGCACATGGTCGGGGATTTCCCCGATTTCATCCAGCAGGATGGCCCCGTGGGGGCTGCACCGGTCCAATACCCCCTGGTAATCCTCCACCGCGCCGGTGAATGCCCCTTTGGTATGGCCGAACAGTTCCGATTCCAGAAGGGTTTCCGGATACTGGGACAGGTTCAGAGAGGAAAATGTCCGTGTGAAACTCTCGGAAAAACACCCGCGTTTTTCGTCAAAGGGAATAAAGCCGCTCATACCGATGGCCTTGGCTGCGGTTCCTTTTCCGGTACCGGTTTCCCCCAGCAAAAGCGTGGAAAAATCCTCCATTTTGTTCCACAGATGCTGGTCATACAGCTCAATATTGTAGGTAAATACATTGTACCAGAGATGCTTTTTGAGTTTCTTCATGCACTGGCTGCTGCCCACCAGGGTCTTGGAGATAAAGTAAAATGCCCGGCGCAGCTGAAAGGACAGGGCAAAATAATGGTAAAATGCGGCCAGAGAAAATCCTTTTTCCTTCATCAGGTTTCTGGCATCCGCCACAAACCTGACCGGCACAGGATCATTTTGGGCAGCCAGCTGGTCCTGGATCAACTGGTCAAACTGGTCCCGGAATTTGTGGAAAATATCGAACAGGTACACCACCCGTAATATTTCCCGGTCCTCTCCCGCATACTGGTTGATGTTTTCCCTGTTCTGACGTTCCAGTTTCCGCAGCTGCCGGTCCACTTCAAGAACACACATATCCTTGCTTTCCCTGCGGGCCGCTGATGGGAACAAACCTGCGATTTTCCGGTCCAGGCGTTCCCGCAAATCACTGAAAGGGTTTGCAAAGGCAGCGTTATAAACGGTTTTAAAAAAATGGCGCTCCTTTTGTGTCAATACGGCTTGTTTCATAACAGCTCCAGGTATAATAATGGGGATTTTTGTACATGCAATGTTCATAAAATGCAATAAAAAAACAGCATCCCCCTGGGATTTGTCAGGGGTAGAATCAAAAGCCCTTTAAAATTCAGCATGTTGTTTTTTTTATATCATGTGGCATGTTTTTTGATCTTGTATTTCAGGTTCACGTATACAAAAACAGGATTCTGCGAAAAAACAGGATACCAAAAGGGAGATACACCATGATAACAAGCGTATTGCACGCCAGACTGCCTTTGATGATTAATACCCCGATCAGGGTTTTTGATATCTCGTATTTTACCGCTATTTATGCAGCCGGTGCCCTGCCTGTGTTTGACACAGAATTTTTGGCCAGGGAGGACATTCTGGAAAAAACGGCGCTGCTGGCCAGAGAAAATATCAGTTTCGGTCTGCGCCTTTCATCACCTGACCCCCTGCTGTTGAAAGATCTGGAGAAAAAAGCATTTTCCAACTTGGATCTTGTGGTTGTACCGGTATCAAAGACAGATCCTGTGCCTGAAAAGACAAACCTGAAGGAGACAAAACTGGTTCTGGAAATGAAAGATATCGGCCTTTTGGACACCATTGCCGCAGCCGATCCCCATGCCCTGGTCCTCAAAGGCAATGAAGCCGCGGGCCAGGTATCAAAATACTCCTCTTTTATTCTCATGCAGTGGTATCTGAAAAACCAGGACC
>Ga0102943_1002008_pt1 | contig 12160 bp, 5 predicted proteins | sample SalPonC_black_MG_FD_78174 | JGI IMG/M metagenome (GOLD analysis project Ga0102943, IMG submission 78174) | Salt pond soil microbial communities from South San Francisco under conditions of wetland restoration - Salt Pond MetaG... | ecosystem: Environmental > Aquatic > Marine > Intertidal zone >...
CATGACATCCATTTTTTTAGCAATGATTTTGGCAACTCAATTCCCGTTTCTTTTTCGAAAGCTCGCTTAAAGTCTTCGGGCCATTTCTTGTAAAACTCGGCGTCGAAGTTGGCCTTATCAATTCCTGCCATCACCTCTCCCACACCCCTTTCTTTGCTAAGCGCCCGGTCAAAATAGGCGTGCCTGACGCGAATTCCGAAGGTGTTTATCCCCTGAAACTTCTTCGTTTCGGGATGGTAGGCTACCGTAATAAATTTATTGCGATCACCTTCCCAGAAAAAATGCGCCTGATTTTCGTCGGGCTCTGTTTGAATATTTCCATACACCATGTACTCAATGTCAAAAAACTTGGCCGAATTGAACCACGGTCCCGGCAGGTAGGACACGTCCTTTCCCGCCAATCGTTGCCCCAGCACCTCTCCCATCATTCTGCCGACATACCAGACGGGCTCTAGTCCGCGTCGACCTTCGTGAGGCTCCCTGATTTGCGCACAATCGCCTGCGGCATATACCGAATCCACATTCGTTTGAAGCCGGTCATTGACCAAAATGCCCTTATCGGTTTCAATATTCGTGCTTTGGAGAAATTCGATATTGGGCGTCACGCCGGTGGTAATTCCCACCAAATCGCAGGGTAGCTTATCCCCGCTTGTTGTTCTGACCGATTTGACTTGCCCTTCTTCGCCATTGATTTCTTCAATCTCAGCATCAACGCGTAAATCCACACCGTGATCTCTAATATGCTGCCCGATGCGTTCTCCCTCTTTTGCAGTCAGCACTCCGCCCCAAAATACCTTCTCTCTGACCAACATCGTAACCGGAATATTTCTGGTCAGTAGCATTTCCGACAATTCGACACCAATCAGACCTCCACCTGCAATAACAGCCTTAAAGCCCTGCTTATTGCCTTCCAGAGGGGGTGGCGTTCGCTTTTCCAAATTCTCGAGATCTTGGAGTGTGACCAGCCCTTGTACGCCTTCCAAATCCTGGCCCGGCCAACCAAAAAATCGCGGTCGCGAACCCGTGGCAATGACCAACTCATCATAAGAGACGGAATCACCCGCGCGCATTTTGAGGGATTTCGAGGCCGTATCGACCTCTTCCACATAATCGAAGATCAAATCGATGCGGTTCTTTTTCCAAAACCAATCCTCGTATGGCTTAATGTGATAAAATTTCATATGGCCCATGTATACGTACATCAAGGCCGTTCTGGAAAAGAAATACTTCGACTCAGCAGAAATAACGACAATATCCACAGAGGAATCATTCTTCCTCAAATGGCGGGCGGTAGTGATTCCGGCTATTCCATTTCCAATGATGACTACTTTTCGGTTACCAGACATTCGCTCAAAGAAAACACATTAATCTGAAGGTAAGCTGTCGGTGCAGCGACATTCTCGGAGTCCAAGGATGTAGAAAGAATTGGAATCCCTTGATCATCAAGTTTTGGCTATATTCGAGCTTTATAAATGTACCAAATGATGAAGACTTTACGTGCCGCAATTATCGCGTTTACAGTGCTTACGACTTCGATTACCGCTGAGGGTCAGCATGCCTTCTTGGACCAACCACTCATCGAAGCTCTCAACGAAGCTCAATGGAATGAATTGATTTCAGTGGCGATCGTACTGGAAAACGAAGTGGACCTGTTGACTTTAAAAGAAGAATTCAATGAAAAAAAGATTCCGGCAAAGGAAAGAGCTCCTTTGGTAGAGCAAGCGCTTAAAGCCAAGGCATCGGCCACGCAGCCTCCGGTATTGGAATTTATTGCCAATTCAAATCTTGAGCATTCAGACGTTCAAACGTTTTGGATTTCAAACTCCATTGCCCTGAAGGCAGAGACGGAGCTGGTTACGGCACTTTCGAACCGAGAAGACATTGCCTACATGTATTTAAACCGAAATGCATTCGGGTATGTGCCAAAAGCAGAGAAAGTCCAAAACGTCGAGAAAAGCGTGGGAGGTATTGAACCCGGTCTCGAGGCTATTGGAGCGCCGGAGATGTGGGCCATGGGTTATACAGGTCATGGCAGGATAGCCATGACTTATGATACCGGCGTATGGGATGATCACCCGAGTCATCAAAAAAGATTTCTGGCTAACAGAATGCCTTTGCTCAGCACTTGGTTTGGTTATGACAGCCCCGTGCCAGTCGATAAATCGAGTAGCCACGGAACTCACGTGACGGGCACCATGCTGGGACTCGACACGGCCACGAGCGATACCATCGGTATGGCGCCGCGCGCTTATTACATAGCCACCGACCCCGTCGTGTCCAATTTGGCAAATGTCAAACCGCTCACCGATTTTATGTTTGGATACGAATGGTCTCTCAACCCTGACGGCGATTCAGAAACAACCCATGATATTCCGGATGTGATCAACAATTCATGGGGGTTTGGTCCTGACTTAGATGAGGCGCCCTGTCCTGAATTCGTAGTTCCGGTCTTCACTGCCGTAGAAGCAGCGGGCATCGCTAATGTTTTCTCAGCGGGAAATGAAGGGCCGGCAGATATGACCATGAGTGTGCCGCACAATACCAACATTGGGTTGGTCAACTCATTTACTGTCGGGGCTACGTCATCCGGTGGAACGTACCCCATCGCAAGTTTTTCAAGCCGTGGACCTAGTATTTGCGGTGGTGAAGGAAGCATTTTGATCAAACCTGAAGTTTCCGCACCGGGCGTCAATGTTCGGTCTTCGATAGAAAATGGAGAATATGATTTCTTTAGCGGTACATCGATGGCTGCTCCTCACGTCAGCGGTGCCGTACTTCTTTTACGAGAGGCTTTTCCCGATTTAACGGGCGAAGAAATTCTTCTGGCTATCTACAATAGCGCCACGGATCTGGGCGAACCCGGAGAAGATAACACTTATGGAATGGGCTTCGTGAATGTGAAAGACGCCTATGACTTGTTGTCAGAAACACATACTCCCACTCCTCCTGCCGTTCTTACCACCGACATCGAATTGGTCAGAATTATCAGTCCGGCCGATGACATTATTTGCACGGATGGAACCAGCGGCATCACCCCCATCATTGAAGTTCAAAACAACGGAAATGAGTTGATTGATGGTTTCAACCTCTTCGTTTCAATGACAGGTGAGACAACTGAAGTACCCATAGAAGTGGAAGGGATTATTGAGCCCGGCCAGAGTCAGGAAGTAGAGCTAATTGAAATCACATATGAAGGTACGGGCTTCAAGGAGCTACATGTGCGTATAGAGCCTTTAGCAGGAGAATACGATCTGTTGAATAATCACGGAGTATATCGATTTACTGAAATTCCAAAATACGACTGGAATGCAGAAGGTGCCTTCGGTGCCGACTTTATTGCAGGAATTGATTCACAAATCTGGACGGTATATAATCCGGATGCAGCCATCACTTGGGATACACTCACCACTCTTCAAATCGACGGTAGTGAAGGCTTTGTAGCGCACATGAATCATCCTGAGTATTTGGTCATTCTGAGTCAAGACGATCACTTGATCAGCCCTTTAATTCAGAACAGGCCTGAAGCGACCAATTCAATGGCTTTTGACTATTTCTACAGAAAAAGAAGCAGCAATGACTACACAATGGACACCTTGGTTGTATTTATCAACAGAAGTTGCGGTGATGAATACATGAGTGAAGAATTGCTTCGATTGGGAGGAGTGGATCTGTGGACTAACGATGATTCCGAATCCGATGCGCTACCCGAAACGACAGCAGACTGGAGAACGATCAATCTCAATTTGGAAATGGAGAATACCGACCCTTTCTTTTTCAGCTTTGTCTCCATCAACCGAAGAGGAAATAACCTCCTTATAGACAATATTAGAATGGGAGCCAACTTATCTACCTCTGAAGCTTCTCCGAGGCTTAAAGCTCGAATTTATCCCAATCCCACCAGGCATAGATTCAGAGTGGAGTGGAATGAGACCGGCAAAGCTGACGTGAGGCTATACGATATCTCGGGGCGAATAATCATCTCCCAAAGAAACTTGGAGAGTGGTGTCTTGATCGAAGACCTCAACTTGATTAAAGGGGTTTATTTGGTTGAAGTATCTACCGAAAAAAGCAGGTCTACCCAAAAACTTGTAGTGAATTAACGATTTACGATCAAACGCTTCGTCAAGACATTCATCGAACTGTACGCACTTACGAGGTATATGCCTTCCGGCAATTTGGAAATATCAATGGAAATATTTGATTTCAATTGACCGGTACTTACTTCTCTCCCGGTTAGGTCCAGTATTTTGAATTCACCTGAAAAATCAGAAGGAATTGTTATTTCCAAACTTTTCGAGGCAGGATTCGGATAGATCTGAAAATCCGTTTCAGCAATTTCTGTAGAACTTAAAGCAGACAGATTGTTCAAGTAGCGAAAAGAGACAAAGGCCTCGTCGATGAAAATAGCTTCGGCCACTACACCACCCGCTTCAGGAGATATCCAGGTATAACTGATTTGTTGAGGTCTTTCCACTTCTGTACCTGTGTTAGTGAAGCCAATGTAAATCGTGTCGGTAATATTGAGCTCCGTTCGAACTCTCAAACAATTGTAAGATGCGTTGGGCAAGATCAATTCACCCCACGCGTCAGCATTTTTAGAACGCAAACCGGATTGACCCACGGTACCCAAACTCGGCACATCGGTTAAGAAATAGAACGAATTGGTATCCATATCGCCGAATGACAATGGAAAAGAGTAAACGACATCCAGTGTATCGTAAATGGAAATCAGAGGCAGGCCTTCTACCTCTGCGGCATTACCCGTTATGAAATAGCCTTCGCTATCCGTTCGGTAAAACTGATAGGCCTCCTCTACCTGCAGGGGCAAGGGCAGCTCGAAATCCAGAACGGCCAATTCAAGTGCGTGAGTTGACAAATTTTGCCCGGCAATAAAAGGACTTCCGAAGAACAGACTGAATAAGTCGGGAGTAGAATCCAATGGATAATAAGAATCGGTAGTAGCGACAAATTGTCCAACCAACTCACTAAAATCCCACGTCAAGTCCTGGCCTCCATCGGGTATGATTTCCAAATTAGACGTTGCAGCATTGGTGTATTGCACGTATTCAAACACATCTCCCACCGTAATGAAATTATCTTGATCAATGACCGGCTGCGCGAAAAGAGAGGCCGAAAAAAAAGAAAAAAGTAAAACTGAATAAAATGATCTCATGGTGTCCGATTTAACAGACGTCTAAAATACTGCGAATAGAACGAAAACGCTAAACAACTTTTAGCAGGGTGAATTTTCACAATCAAATACCCGAAGAATGCTTTTTAAACCAAAGAAATTTGAGAACATCCGTTAATTTCGACTTATTACAACTAAGTCCCTTTAAAAACCGTTATTTTTGAAGAATATGCACAAAAGTTATTTCATCGCGGTCTTTTCCTTTCTCTTGTTTTTCGCGGGAACATCTTCGCTGCGCGCCCAAGATAGAGACGACGATCTTATCCAATTTTCAGGAGTAGTCATAACGGGAGATAGTTTGAGCCCCGTTCCTTTTACCAATGTTCTCATCGAAAACACAGACAAAGGAACGATGACCGATTATTACGGCTATTTTTCATTTGTGGCACAAAAGGGAGATTCCATTCTTTTTTCATCCATCGGCTACGAGCGTGCACGATTCATCATTCCTGATACGCTGACTACCAATCGGTATTCGCTCATCCAGATTTTGGACAAGGACACTATCACCCTTAGAGAAACGGTAATTTACCCGTGGCCTACTCGAGAGCAGTTCAAGCAAGCCTTCCTCGATATGGAAGTTCCTGAAACCGATTTTGACCGCGCACAACGAAACTTGGCTCAAGCCGATATGATAGCCCGAATGGATGCAGCTATGCCCAGTGGTGGTGAAACCTTCAAGTACAGCATGCAGCAATATCAGCAGCAAATTTATTACGCGGGTCAAGCGCCTCCCATCAATGTGCTGAATCCCGTGGCTTGGTCTCAATTTATCAAAGCATGGAAGCGCGGCGACTTTAAATCAGACAGAAAACGCGGCGGACAATAAAACTTCGATCAATTCAGTTATGTTTGCGAATTGATTGAATCTGTTTCTGACTGTGCATACTCGTTTTCTCTTAGGCACCTTGCTGCTTTGTGTCTTTTCTCTCGGAGCTTATGCTCAAGAAAAGGCTACTGTAAAAGGAAAAATTACCGATCGGGAAGGTAATCCCATTGAATTTGCCAATGTCTATGTGCGAAGTCAAGGCGAAGGTACATTCACTGATCGCTACGGCAGGTACAAACTTGATCTCCTTCCGGGAAATGACATATTGCTGGAAACGACTCACACGTCTTTTGTAGGAAAAGAAGAAAAACTGAACCTCACAGCGGGAGAAACTCGTGTTGTCAACTTTCGGTTGGAGTACATCGAGATCAAAGGCGTCGAAATAATCGATGATCGTTCCAGAACCTCCCCAATGGATAAGGTTCCCATTAAAGACATCAAAATCTCGCCTACCGTTCAGCAAGGGATAGAAAGTGTCCTGACCTCTCAGTTGGGGGTTCGGATGAACAATGAGCTGAGCTCCAATTACAGCGTGCGTGGGGGAAGCTACGCCGAGAACCTGGTATATGTTAACGACATTGAAGTCTACCGACCATTTTTGGCCAGGTCGGGTGAACAAGAAGGCTTGAGTTTTCCAAATCCCGATATGGTGGGAACGATCAATTTCAGCGCGGGAGGATTTGATGCACGCTACGGTGACCGCATGAGTTCAGTGCTCGATATCCAATACAAAAAGCCCAAGCGCTTTGGCGGAAGTGCGAGTGCCAGCCTGCTCGGAGGATCACTTTCGCTGGAAAGCGCCTCCAAAGACAACCGCTTCACTCAGGTTTCGGGGGTGCGATACCTTACCAATCAATATATTTTGGGAAGTCTCGATACCCAAGGGGATTACCAACCCGATTTTACCGATGTACAAACTTACTGGACTTACGACCTAAACGAAAAATGGGAGGTTCAGTTCTTGGGAAATTATTCCAACAACAATTTCAAATTCGTGCCGTCCACGCGCGAAACCCAATTCGGAAGTTTCAATGAGGCACTGCGTTTTACTGTATTTTTTGAAGGACAAGAAGTCACTTCTTTCGAAACCTTCTTCGGCGCCCTTTCTACCGAATACAAACCCGACAACTCGACTCGACTAAAATTTACCGCATCGGCATTCCGAACCTTTGAAAATGAGACCTTCGACATTTTGGGACAATACTTTCTGGACGAGCTGGAGAGAGACTTGGGCGATGACGAGTTCGGTGATGTGGTAAGAAATCGCGGGGTTGGTTCCTTTCTGGAGCACGCCCGAAACCGTCTGGACGCCCGGGTATATAGCTTACAGCACCGAGGATTTAAAACTTTGGAAAACAAATACCTCCAATGGGGATTCACTTGGCGAGGCGAAGACATCAGCGACAGACTCAGCGAATGGAGCTATATCGACTCAGCGGGATATTCTACTCCCATCAATCCCACCAATGAGATCGTTCTCAATGATGTCATTAAGGGGAACAGTCAGATTACTTCGAATCGATTGATGGGATACGTTCAAAACAGTTGGGATATCCTTCTTGACAACGAAAGCCAAATAACAGCAACTGCAGGGGTGCGGGTGAACTACTGGGATTTCAACAACGAAACGGTATTCAGTCCGCGGGGAACGATCGCCTGGAAGCCAAAGTGGGACAAGCAAATCAATGACAGCACCACCTTAACTCGGGATGTAGTTTTTAGGTTCAGTTCGGGTTTCTACTACCAACCTGCCTTTTACCGCGAGTTGCGAGAATTGGACGGAACGCTCAATCCCGACATCCGCGCACAGCGAGCCATCCACTATGTGCTTGGTGCCGATGTGAATTTCCAACTTTGGAATCGCCCGTTTAAATTCATTGCCGAGGCCTACTATAAAGACTACGATTTCTTGGTGCCTTACGAAATTGACAACATTCGCCTTCGCTACTACGGAACAAACGATGCCGTGGGATATGCCGTAGGATTGGATACGAAGATTCACGGAGAGTTCATCCCCGGAATTGAATCTTGGGCCAGCCTGAGTTTTCTGAGAACTGAAGAAGACCTGCTCAACGATTTCTATTACGAGATTTACAATAGCGATGGCGAAATCATCTCTCCGGGTTTTACCCAAAACAACGTTCCGGTCGATACCATTACACGATTTCCGGGATATATCCCCCGCCCTACCGATCAGTTGGTATTTTTCAGCATGTTCTTCCAAGACGAGATGCCAAGTATCCCAAGCTTTAAGGTTCACTTGAGTGTGCTCTTCGGTTCGGGTCTACCCTTCGGGCCTCCCGACAACGAGCGCTACAAAGACACGGAGCGCTACCGAGCATACCGCCGCGTCGACATCGGCTTCTCGAAGGACCTCATGCCTAAGAACCCTGACAAGGGCCTCTTCAAAAATTTCAAGAGTGCGGTTGTCTCATTGGAAGTGTGGAATCTCTTGGGCATCAACAATACCATCAGCTACAGCTGGATTCAAGAGTCGAGTGGCAGGCAGTACGGTGTACCTAATTTCCTGACCCAACGAAGGGTGAATTTGAAGGTGGCGTTTAGTTTTTAGAAAATCGTAGTTAGTCCTGCGTAGATCGAGCTTTGTATCTGAAGCTACTGCACCACAAACCGCTTAACCAGTGAGCCTTTATTGGTATCAGTCCTGATAAAATAGATGCCACGTCCCAAATCTCCCGCGGGTATAGTGAGGGTCGAACCCCAAGCCGAAGCGCTTTTTAAAAGCCTTCCCGATGCATCGAAAATCTGATAGCTCCCGATGAATTCGGCCGATTCACTTTTGAGAAAAATAACCTCTTCTGCGGGATTGGGATAGAGCTCCAACTGAGTATTCTCCTTCAGGACCTGAGTCAAGCTCAAAGGTGAGTCACTACCAATGAAAAATATCTTCACCTCGCCCGGAGCGATTTCCTCAACCGGACTCCAGCCGCTAAAACTCCCGTTGCCAGAAACGCCGAGATCATTCAAAATGGTTTCTGCCAGCATATCAGTCACCACATAATCACCTGCCGTGATTGTAGAAATCGGTAAATCCATGGCTACTGTGGCAGGAGCATCTCCCAAATTGATCACTGTGGCAACGGCTTCATTTTCATAAATGCGAATAAAGTGAAGCACAGAATCGGCAGTTCCGTAAAGGGGCAAAGCATAACCGCGACGAAGCGGCGTCAAGTCATTGCGCAGGTGAATCAATTCTTTGTAGAAATTCAAGAGCGAATTCGGTTCTTCCTCCATCATTGCCACGTTGTTGGTGGTGAAATTACTGCCGAGGCCAATCCAAGGACTGCCGTTGGTAAATCCACCATTGGCGGCAGCCGACCACTGCATGGGGCGACGCTTGATCTCATCGGCACCCGTTCCTTCCATACCGAGTTCCTCGCCGTAATAGATGAAGGGAACACCGGGAAGCGTGAGGTAAATGGCGGCTGCTTGCTTCATCTTGGCCTCGTCGTTGTCGAGTTGATCGAAAACGCGGTTGATGTCGTGATTGGTGAGGAAAGTGGCGTACTGCAATTTCGGGTAGGCCGCCTGAATGGTGGAAAGTTGACTGTAAAACGAACCCGGCGCATCGGCATCCACTGCATTCAAGATGGCGCCCGCAAGGTCAAATTCAAAGCAGAGGTCCAAGCGGTCATTGATAACATATGGTACGACCGATGCCGTATTGGACCACACCTCTCCCACTAGCACGGCGTCCTCATCGGCGGCGGTCACGACATCATTGAGTTCTTCAATGATTTCGAAGGTTTCGGGAGTGCCCTCCAAAATGGCACCGTCCTCGTCGAGGTATTTGATGGCGTCGAGTCGGTAGCCATCCACCCCGAGGTTGATCCAATATTGGGCGATGTCCATCATCTCGTCGCGCACGGGCTGATGGTCGTAATTGAGGTCGGGCATGCCTCCCCAAAACAATCCATAATAGTAAGAACCATTGGACCAATGCCAAACGTTTTGCCCCCAGGGCCCTTCGAAGCCGGGGTCGGTCTCGGACCAAATGTACCAGTCGCGAAAGTCGTTCTGGCTGCTTTGGGATTGGTTAAACCAAGGGTGCTGACTCGAACTGTGGTTCATCACGTAGTCGAGAATGACGCGGATGCCGCGGGTGTGGGCTTCGTCGAGAAACTCTTGAAAATCGGCCATGGTTCCGTAGTCGGATTCGATGCCGTAGTAGTCGGTCACATCGTAGCCGTGGTAAGAAGGCGACGGCATGGTGGGCATAAGCCAGATACCCGTGATGCCGAGGTCGCCGGTGGTTTCGGGGTCACCGTCGTTGAGGTAGTCCAGCTTTTCGATAATGCCTTGAAAATCGCCGATTCCATCGCCGTCGCTGTCGTAGAAGCTGCGCACAAAAATTTCGTAAAAGGTGGCGTCATTCCACCAATGCAATTCGTAGTCTTCGGTCAAGTTGGGATCGCAAATTTCGCAGGAGTTAAAGCAATAGGTTGGTTCGGGCGGCGCTCCCGCCGATGCGGTCAGTGTGCGTTCACCCTGTTCATTAACGCAGGTACCCGGGAGAGCTTCGGCTTCATCGCCATTGTAAAAAAGATATGAATACTCACCATCAGGCACTTGAACGGATAATTCGTAAGTCCCATTGGCATTGACGTCGCTCAGCGCCAAACCGGGCTGTGACCAGTTATCGTCGTAGCCTGCTGCTTCCAGAAAGTCTCCCGAAACGAAAACGCCTTCGGGGCTAACATCTTCTTCGGACATATTTACCGAAAAGTTGACCACCGCAGTACAACCATTGAAGGGAACTATGGGGAGGGTTATACCATTTTCTCCCACCGTCACCTGACGGTTTAGATTTCCTCCGCCATCGTTGAGGGCGCAGGTCGCAGGTGGATTTTCGGGTTCTTCACCCCAAGAAGCACCGTTGATGAATTTATAAAGGTAGGTCCCTTCGGGAAGCAAGACCGTGGATTCATATATCTCGTCATTGTCGGGGTCAGTTAACTCCGCTGTGCTCGGATCCCAATCGGAAGGGAAGCCCGCTTGGGACTGAAAGTTTCCTGCCACGTGCACGCCATTGGCACTCACCTCTTCATTGCTCATGTCCACCCGGAAGGTGAGAGAAACATCCTGAGCTGAAACGGAAACTGTAAAGATTCCACTGAGAAAAAATAAAATAGCGCGCATCACAAAAGTTTAAGACTAAGATAGCGTCCATTCCACACTTAGTCGAATTTGATTTGGAGGAATCGAGAAAGGCTACGCCAAAAACGCGGATGGCGGGACAGCGGTCGGCACGGCCTTTGCCAATGTCTTACCAATTTGATTAACCAAGGGTAAATCCTGCAATCTTTCGGTGCAGAGCGAGAATTGATGTAGACAGTTTGCCCCAAAAAACTTCAACATGAAAAAAGCGGCAATTTGGAAAGGAGCAGACAGTGACAGCTACCCCTTAGCAGAGGGAGAAATTACCACGGAAGTAGCCATCATCGGCGGAGGAATTACGGGATTGACTACCGGTTACCTTCTTGCCAAGGCAGGTATAGATTCGGCTGTCTTTGAAGCTCAGTTCATTGGAAACGGCACCTCGGGCTCTTCTACGGGAAATCTCTATGTGACCGTGGATGAGATGTACCATAAAATAGCTGATAAATTTGATAAGGCTACGGCAAAGGCCATCGCAGAATCGAGGGCGGAGGCCTGCGATAAAATCCGAACGATCATCGAGAAGAACGGTATCTCCTGTGATTATTACGAAACGTCATTTTATCTGATTGCCGAAAGTGAAGAGCAAGTAGAAAAGGTAAAGAAGGAGTATCAAGCGTGCAAAGAGGCGAGTATTGAAGCACATTATCACAACAGTCTTGAGGATTATCCGGGTAAAGTGCATGGAGCATTGGAGGTGCCGCACCAAGCTCAATTCAATCCGAAGGAATATTTGAAAGGACTGGCAAAACTTTACACGGATGCAGGCGGGAAAATATTCTCAGGAAAACCTGTGCGTAAAGTCGAGAGCGGAACAGAAGATCGTTCTTTGCTTGTCCACGGTGATGGCTTTGTAGGAAGTGCCACAAGCGTAGTTCATACCACCCATTCACCGAAAGGCATCAGCATTCTTCACACCCTCTTGGGGCCTTACCGGGAATATGTGTTGGCCGCCAAGCTCA
>Ga0102943_1002009_pt1 | contig 12156 bp, 9 predicted proteins | sample SalPonC_black_MG_FD_78174 | JGI IMG/M metagenome (GOLD analysis project Ga0102943, IMG submission 78174) | Salt pond soil microbial communities from South San Francisco under conditions of wetland restoration - Salt Pond MetaG... | ecosystem: Environmental > Aquatic > Marine > Intertidal zone >...
CTTTTAGGTTTCAACGATAGAAGAATCGCAGGAGGCTCCTATGGAGCCGTTCGGGTTTCTGCCTAACAGAGTTTTTATAAACAGGTAACTCCTCCGAAGTCTGTTTGATTATTGCTTTTCAACTAAATAATTAGAGGTTTGGAGGGACTCAAAATAGCAGAAGTTCGAATCTTTTGTAAGGGTTTTGAATTTTTTGGCTCTTACATATATAGACATGTTTTAAATATTAAAAAGCTCCGATGGAGCTTCCTGTTAATAGAAATGAAATTTTCTTGATAGCTCCTTAGAAGCCTCCTAAAAAGAAGACAAGGAAATGCCCAACACATTTTCACAAAGATACCTGCAATTCGTATTTTCTGTTTGAAACTGGAGAAGTCTCATCCCGAATGATCACAAAGAAGAAGTGCACAGATATATGACAGGCTTAGTTCGGAATCGGGAAGCAAAGATGCTGGCCGTTCATTGAATGCCTGATCATTCACATCTATTTGTTGGATTTAAATCCGGAAACATGTTGATTTCTGATTTTGTTGAAGAGATCAAAGTTGAAAGCAATGAATTCATCAATCATAAAAAATGATTAAGGGACAAATTCAAATGGCAAGAGGGATATGGTGTTTTTTCATATTCACATTCTCATATAGACCGGGTTTGTAAATATGTTTTGAATCAGGAAGAACATCATAAAAAGAGAACATTTAAACAGGAGTTTATCTCTTTGTTGAGAAAATTTGAGATTCAATACGATGAGAAATATTTGTTTTACTTTGTCAATGAGTAGGGGCAGGAGGTTCAAATGAGCCGAAAATGATAGTTTTGCAAGAGAGAAATCTTTCAATTCATATCACAAAAATTCATCAACATCTTCATAATCAATTTATAAAAAAATGGTTCCTTTTCGTATCTTTGTTAACTGTGTTAGAGCCAAAAAAGCACCATCATTTTGAAAGTCTGGAAAATTTTAGTGGCGGTTTGGATGACGATTGTCATAACCGCGGGATTTTTGATACAAATCCCGGAAATAGCAATTTTGGAGCAATCTGCTCGCAATTTATTTCTACATGTACCGATGTGGTTTACCATGATGATAGCTTTTTCAATGGCTTTCTATTTTAGTGTTCGATATTTAAATGATGAACATTTGAAGTGGGATCGAAAGGCCGAAACAGCAACATCTGTTGGTTTGCTTTTTGGAATATGCGGTTTGTTAACCGGATCATTGTGGGCACGGTTTACCTGGGGTACCTGGTGGACTTTTGCTGAACCCCGGATGAATTTGGCAGCCCTCGCAATGCTGATTTTTGTAGCATATTTTATTTTAAGGTCGGCATTTAATGATCGTGAGAAGAGCGCGAAAATATCAGCGATTTATAATATTTTTGGAGTCACAACGATCCCGTTTTTGTTGTATATCATTCCTCGGCAACTTCCAAGTTTGCACCCGGGAGCTGAAGGAAATCCGGCATTCAGCGAGATTACCGCACCTGAACTTCGGTATATCTTTTATCCCGCTGTAATTGGTTTTATTGGTCTTTCGTTTTGGATTATGAATGTTGTGAACCGGTATAAAGTTCTCAAAGAAAGGACAACCTTGAGCGGATCATGAAATTAAACATACAAGATTCTAGTAAGACCGCCGTTGATACCCTGAGCAGCAGCTATTCCGGAAAGTGGGAAGGGGTAGAAGGCATTGAACAAACATCCGCATTTATACAACTAATGGCTTCGAATGACCTTATTTTTGTTGTTTTAGGAGTTAGCCTAATTATCTGGTTTGTTTTACTCTTTTACCTGATTCGGGTAGACAGAAACGTGAGTAAACTTGAAGAATCACTTAAAGAAGAATCCTCAGATGAAACCTAAATTAATCATTGGAATTGTTTCAATTATTGTTTTTACATCACTCCTGATGTATAATTTTGGAAACAGCATAAGCACTTATGTAAATTTTGAAGAAGCTGAAGCGCGGACTTCATCACATGTTGTGGGTACGTGGGATTCAACTGGGGAGTATGGATTCTCAAGAGATACCATGCAATTTAGTTTTCACATGAAAGACCGGGCCGGAAATGTGAGAAAAGTGATCTATCCACGACCAAAGCCCAATAACTTTGAGCAGGCGACTCAGCTGGTAGTAATAGGAGAAATGAGAAACAATGTTTTTTATGCAAATGAAATGCTCATGAAATGCCCCTCTAAATACAATGATTCGCCCGATTTTGAAAAGGCAAGCACTATAGAGAGTTAATTTATGATTGCTGAAGCTGGACGTTGGTTTTTAAACTTCGCTTTTCTCTTTTCAGTCTGTTCGATGGGGTTATATGCATTTGCCTCCGTGCGTAACAACAAAAAAGTTGAACGGATTTCGAATTGGTTTTGGGGATTTAAGGGAGTTTTTGTCTTAGGAGCATCGATTGCGCTCATCTATTTAATAATGACCCATCAATTCCAATACTATTATGTTTGGAACTATACCAGCCTTGACCTAGAAACCAAATACTTGTTTTCAGCTTTCTATGGTGGGCAGGAGGGAAGCTTCATGCTCTGGATCTTCTTTGCTTTTTTTGTAGGTCTTGGGTTGATAGCGTGGACTCGAAAGCCCTATCGTGCTCCCGTGATGTTTGTAATGGCTATGACCCAATTTTTTCTCCTTTCGATGATTATAGGTTGGGATTTTGGATTCACCAAAATTGGAGCATCCCCGTTCCGAACTATCGCACAAGAGATGCCAAATGCCCCATTTCTGCAGGCCAATCCCGATTTTGTACCCCAAGACGGAACCGGGCTGAATGATTTACTTAAAAGCCCATGGATGATGATTCATCCCCCGATCATCTTTGTTGGATTTTCAATGATGACAGTGCCATTTGCCTTCGCAATCGCATCGTTGTGGACAAAAACATATCATGGATGGATCAGGCCGGCTCTGCCATGGACACTTGCAGCAAACCTCTCACTCTTAACAGCTATTTTCCTGGGAGGATACTGGGCATATGAAACTCTTTCATTCGGTGGATACTGGGCGTGGGACCCAGTTGAAAATGCATCACTTGTACCCTGGCTGATTGGAACAGCCGGAATACACGCGATGATCATTCAGCGTAAAAGCCGTCGCGCACACAAAGCTTCACTCTTTTTTGCGATACTGGCTTATGTATCTATCATCTATCAGACATTTTTGACCAGGTCAGGAGTACTTGCCGATCAATCGGTTCATAGTTTTGTGGATTTAGGGTTGTATAACCAATTGCTAGCATTTATTCTGGCTGTCACTATTATGGGAATCGGTTTCTACCTATATCGTTACAAAGAGTTGCCGACACCTGATAAAGAATCCAAATTTTTGAGCCGTGAATTCATGACGTTCACAGGCGCAATGCTTCTGTTTATACTTGGATTAGTGATTATTCTTGGTACGAGTTCCCCAATTTTAGGAAAACTTTTTGTTGATAATCCCACACCACCGGAGATTCAGTTTTACAATAACTGGAGCATGCCGATTGCCATTATTATGGCTTTAGCTACAGTGATTGGGCAATATCTTTTTTGGGAGAGACATAGTTGGGAGAGTCTTGCAGGTGAGCTAATAACGCCGTTGCTGATTACTTCAACGGTATCTGTGGTTTCCATTGTATTAGGCAATGTAACCTCAATTTATTACATGATTTACATTTTCGCCGGTTGGTTTACGGTCATTGGAAATGGAACGGTTTTGGTGAGACTCTTGAGAAAAAATCCAAAGCTGGTTGGCGGTACGATTACCCATATTGGGTTTGGATTACTCCTGCTGGGAATTATCGCTTCATCTGTGTACACAGTGCCAATGCTGGATCCCCAAACAACGAATTACAACACAAGGATTGAACAGGGGGAAGTCTTTGATGACGAAGGTTTTCCAATAACGCAAAAAGTGGAGATGTTTGAGCTGAAAATAAATCAGCCAAAATTGCTCAATGAAAAGTATATGGTAACCTACGAAGGATATGAACTCACAAATTCTCCACGTCCGGGACAGCAAAATTATCGTCTCAGATTTGAACCGATTGATGGTGGAGAAGTATTTTATATGTCGCCGGAAGTCTATCCGATGCTGACCTCCTCAGGACCAAACGGAGTTGATTGGTCTGTAGATCCACATGTTCGTACAGGAATGATTAAAGACATCTACCTCTATGTGGCGGGAAGTAAGTATGTCGAGCAGCGTAATGAAGAATTTGAAAGGAATGCACAGAACGAATCAATGATGCCGGTTGGTAATCAAGAAGAGGAGCAAACAGAAGAGCAGGAAGACTCACAAATAATAGAGTTAAGCAGGGGCGAGACTAAATCTGTCGGTCCATTTGCATTTACTTTCAGAAACTTTGTTCCGGCAAGTGAGGAAGCTTTGCCCGAGAATACACAGATAGGAATTCGATCTTTAGTTCACATCGAACATGAGTCGTCCGGCCGTGCTTTTGAAGCTGAACCTCTTTTCGCCGTTTACACTGAAGATGACAGAATTTATACCTACTCACCACCTATCGAAATACAGGAGTGGGATATGAACGTACTTTTTAGTAAAGTTCGGCCGGAATCGGATACCATCGAGCTTACAGTATACGGTCTTGATGAAAATTTCGAAGAAGATTGGGTTCTGGTTGTGGCGGAGCAAAAACCTTTTGTTTCTGTGGTTTGGCTGGGAACTTTTATGCTTATGGCAGGATTTTCAATATCCATATTCCGCCATTGGGCAAGAGAAAAAAATACAGTTGAGAAGAATTAAACACCTACTTTGAGGGGGCTAAAAATTTAAACACAGTTCTCAAATGATCAAAAACGGGGTTTGCAGGGTAAGATATATTTTCCAGATCCATCTGCTGAAACTAAAGGGAAGCCTTACTGAAACAATCATCAAGTATATCTCATCAAAGATCTATTTTCATCCGTTTTTTTGCTCTTCCTTATAAGCATGCTCTAAAAGCATCTCCATTGAAACTATGTTCAAAGTCAGTTCATTTGTTGCTTCAAGTACAACTTTGGGTGCCATGCCGGCCTCGTATGCTTCTTTCCACCTGGGAGCGCAAAGGCACCATCGGTCGCCGGGATTCAACCCGGTAAAATTATACTGTGGGATGGGTGTAGACAGATCATTACCTTTGGATTTAGAAAAATTGAGAAAATCTACTGTCATTACGGCACAAACCATGTGATCGCCGTGATCGTCATCGCCTGATTCGCAACAGCCGTTTCTATAGAAACCTGTTAGTGGATTGTTGCCGCATGTTGCAATTGGTTCGCCGAATACATTTCTGGATTTAAATTTCATTTTTCCAAGAATTCTAATTTTAGGGAGTCCGTGTTCAATTTTCTGTAAAAACAAGATTTTCGGGGTGAGTCCTTTTCATTTGTAGTATGGCACGCCCCTTTGCCATCCAAAGTTACTTTATAGATGAGGGCATCTTGGTCGCAATCAACCAAGATTTCCTCGATTAAGAGTGCATTTCCTGAGGTTTCACCCTTCATCCAAATTTTTTGCCTGCTTGTGCTCCAAAATGTTGCTTTCCCCGTCTTTATGGTTTGATTCAGTGCCTCGCCATTAACGGAAGCAATCATTAAGATATCACCGGAGGATGATTCCTGTACAACAACTGGAAGCAAGCCGTCACGTTTTTCGAATTGGAGACGAAGTTCAGATCCTTCCTCAATCATTTGTTTGGGTTTCTTCACCATAGATAAAATTCAGAATTTTGTAATTAGATCTGTTCATAAAATACAATAAATGATGAGAAGGACTTGGTTTTAAATCAAGATCGCAAAGTTATTTTAAGATGAATGTAGTACCCGACTTTATCATGGTGAATGCCTCAATACAATAACAGGTGAAATTCTCAAAATTGTTGCAGTTTCATCAAATTTTTAGCTATTTAAATTACTTTTTCAGCCTCTGCAACCTGATTTTAACCGGCTATTTTCTACAGTTACTCACCTTTGATGACTGACCATAATTTGACTCATCGTGAGCGGAGATACTCCAAATGATTCTTCGTTGAGTTGAGAATATATAAGAGTTGGTGCATTTTATTTGGTATAATCTAACGGTCGATTAAGTCTGAGATTTCTATTTATTTTAAAAAAAAAAGTTTTAAAATGAGCTTTGTTCAAGATGAATATTGCATTCAAAAAATCACATACGAATTCATTCAAATATTAAAAACTAAAGAAGATCAATGAAAAAAATAGCAATACTTTCAATTGCAATAATTTACAGTCTTATTTTGCTAAACAGTGCTCAAGCCCAGGAAAGAACCTTTGGTATTGGTGGAATTATTGGTGATCCGGATGGAATATCGGTTAAAGCCTGGCTTTCGGAATCAACAGCCATTGCCGGAGCGGTTTCCGTAGATTTGGGAGAAAACTTTTCATGGGTATCCGTTCATGCCGACTTTTTGAAACAAAATACTGTGGTTACTTGGGAGGAAGCGTTACTTCAAACTCACTTTGGCGGTGGTGTTCGCATTGTCTCAGGAGATTTCCAGGATTATATTGCACTTCGAGCACCCATAGGGATTGATGTAAATGCCATTGATGCACCGATGGAAGTATTCATGGAAGTCGTTCCAACCATTGATGTAGATCCTGAATTCTATTTTTACTTCTCAGGTGCAATGGGATTCCGGTATTATTTTGGAAACAATTGATTAACACGTAATAAGAAATAATATCTAAGCCTTCAGTCGAATAAGCCGAAGGCTTTTTCTATTCTGTTTCCTGTTTGATCTGTGCAAACTCTTCTACCCGATCCTGGTTTTGCAGAAAATTTCTTAATCGATTGGCGGCTTCCTTAGTAGTTGAATGATCTTCACCTCTGGATGCCAACAACGATTGATATCCTTCAATCAGCAAAGGTTCAGCCTCAGCCATTCTACCCAATGAGGCAAGGCATTCGCCCAGCATACTTGTGGTCATAGCCCGTTCGGGGTTTTCCGGTGAAAGTTGCTCTGTTCTGATTTTGTAAGCATCCCGGAAGTAAGGAAGAGCCTCACCGGGCCGATCTTGCGAAAGGAGAACGGATGCAAGATTATGGTATCCATAGGCTAAAAAAGGGTGACCGGGTGGGAGTCCGGATTGCCAGGTTTCAATAGCCTTGCTGTAGCTTTCTTTTGCACCTTCAAGATCGCTCATATTTCGTTTTGTAAATGCAATGTTGTTGTATTGTATCCCCAAATTGGGATGATCGGGACCAAAGATATCACGGTAAAGAGCAGCCGCATCTACCTGCATAGCAAGAGCTTCTTCCATATTGCCCATTTTTGTCATAACCGAAGCGAGGTTATTCATGGCATATACCACATCGGGATGATCTTCTCCCTTCAATTCACGGAAAAGTGAAAGTGCTTTTTTATGATCTGCCAATGCCTCTTCGTACTTTTCCTGGTCATCCAAAATGATCCCGATATGGCTGAGTACCTGCGGAATCGCCGGATGTCGATCATCTTCATAATTCGTTCGGTAAATCTTCAGCTCTTCCCTGTATAACTCCAGGGCTTCATGATCATATCCCTGGTCAGATAGTAGTGTTGCTAAATTCCCCATCGACGAGGCGATCTGTTCATGGTTTGGAGATCGCAGTTTTTGTTCAAGTTCAAGAGACTCACGCAACAGTGTTTCAGCCTCATTAAAATTTCCCATCTCCCATTGCAGGCTTCCCAGATCCCCTAATCGTGCAGCAATGGTGGTGCTCTCTCTGCCAAATAGTTCAAGGTCAGCCGTTAATGCAAGGTTCAATAAAGAATCGGCCGTTTGATAATTGCCCTGCATCTGTTCCGTTTTTGCCATCTCTACTTGTATCTCCGACAGCTCGGCATTGGGAGGGGTGAAAAGTTGGTTCATAATGGCCAACGATTGCCTGAGTTGAAAATCTGCTTTATCAATATCACCCAACTCGCGGTATGTAACTCCAAGTGTATGGCGAACGGAAGCCTCAACTGCCGGCTGGTTGCTTAGTTCAATGTCAATCCTGTCGGCAGTGCGGTCCAGGATATCAATAACTTTCACCTCCAGGCCATCCTGGTAAGGATTTGGTGAAGCGAGCATCTCTTGCAGGAAAGCGTTGACCTGCTCGGTTTTCTGTCGTTCAATTTCTGTGATTCTTGCTTGATTAAGTGAAAAAATTGCTGTTGCAACTAAGATGATACCTATCACCGAGAGTGCAAAGACAACCGTACGATTTCGTTGAATAAACTTTTTAGTGAGATAACCTGCGCTTTCGGGCCGTGCAGAAATGGGTTCATTTTTTTGATAGCGCCGAATATCCTGAAGTAACTGGTCAGCCGATCCATACCGTCGTTCCGGTTCTTTTCGAATAGATTTTAATACTACGGTATCCAAATCTCCCCGTAATCGCCTCTTATGCTGAGCTATATTGATACTTCCGAGCTGTATTGTTTCAGATGAGATTTTAGAAACAACGGAGCTGGGTTTTGCAGGAGTCGTCTTAGAAATGATACTACCAATTTCAATCGGTTTTTTGTCGCTTACGTCGTAGGGAAGCCGGCCTGTCAGGAGTTCATACAAGATTAAACCGAGTGCATGCACATCGGTGGCGGTGGTGATGGAATCTCCATGCACTTGTTCCGGACTTGCATATTCAGGAGTCATAAGAAAGAGGCCTGTTTTTGTAACCGGGGCACCTTCCTGCGGTTCATCTTCTAGAATTTTGGCAATTCCAAAATCAAGAAGCTTTACAGTTCCGTGATTGTCAACAAGAATATTATTTGGTTTCAGGTCGCGGTGGACAATCAATCGCTGATGTGCAAATTGAACCGCTTCACAAACCTGTACAAACAGTTGCAGGCGATCTTCAAATGAAAGATGCTTTTCGTTGCACCATTCTGTTATGGGTTTGCCCTGTATATATTCCAGGATGAAATATGGACGCCCCTCATCAGTTAACCCTGCATCAAATAGCTGTGCAATGTTCTTGTGCTGAAGCCTGGCTAATATCTTCTGCTCCTGCTGAAGCCGTTTGTGCATCGATTGTCCCGGAATTAATCCATGTAAAAATTTGATAGCCACCTCTCTCTCGAACTGCCCGTCAGCTCTTGTAGCAAGAAAGACAGAACTCATCCCACCGCGGCCAATTTCGCGAATGATACGCCAGGGGCCGACCCGATCACCTTCAGAAATAAACTCCTCTTCCAATATTTCATCTTCAAGAAATGTACCCGACATATGGTGAGCATCCAGGAGTTTCTTTAGCTCAGCAGAAATTTGAGGTTTTTTTTCTTTAAGATTATCAAGAAAGATTTTTTGTTCATCCAGGGATAGCTCGATGCATTGATGAAAAAGATCTTGTATGTCGTCCCACTGCTGTGAATTCATAACCGGAGAGATTTGTAAGAATGCAACTATTATAACTTTGCCCGGCTATTGCTGCAAATTAATTTTACTTAAGAATTAATTGATTTAGCGCGAGAGATACATTCTTAGTATTTTTAAATGATTTATTTGTAGCAAACCAAACATTAACCCCGTTGCTATTTAATCGAATTAAAGAGTATTTTAAAATATCATCTAAACCGATATAAATGAGAGTATACCTCACTCTTTTCCTGTTGACTGCGCTTTTAATCAGCTCGTGTTCTTCAGATCCGGATACCCACCGGTTAACAACATCCGTCGTACCTTCTGAAGCTGGAAGTGTGACTCCGGAAGACGGGGAGTTTGCCGTCAACCGGGAGCTTGAGATTTCAGCTATTCCGAATGAGGATTGGGTTTTTGATCGATGGGAGGGAGATCATACGGGAACTCAGAACCCCGTTGTGATTGAGATGGATTCCGACAAAGACATAGCTGCGATTTTTACAGAACGGAGTTATACGCTTACCGTCAATACAGAAGGTGAGGGAACCGTATCTGAACGTGTTGTTCAGCAAAAATCAACCGATTACCCGAGTGGAACTGTTGTGGAATTGACGGCTGAACCTGCTAATAACTGGCAATTTGTAGAGTGGCAGGGAGATCTCCAGGGATCAGAAAATCCAAAAAATATCACTATTGAGGAGGAGGTGGAGGTTACGGCTGTATTTGAACCTGTCTCTTATCCTTTGACGATAAACATCGATGGTGAGGGTACTGTTGAAGAGAATGTGATTCAGGCAAAAACAACGGATTATCCATTTGGAACTACAGTTGAACTGACTGCCATTCCAGACTCAGCCTGGGCATTTGTTGAGTGGGAGGATGATATTGAAAGCACAGAGAGTACAGTTGAAATAACGATTGATGAACCAAAAACAGTCACAGTCGTTTTTGATCGAACCTTCGGATTGACAACTGTTGCCATTCCGGAAGATGGTGGAACTATCGAGCCGTCGGAAGGTGAATTTATTCGTGATACCTCTTTTGAAGTAGAAGCGATATCCAATGAAGGATGGAGATTTGTAGAGTGGAGAGGAGATTTTAGTGGTACAACGAACCCGTTTAATCTTACAATGAACGGAAATAAAACACTTGAAGCCCATTTTGATCGGGCTGATTTTACCCTTGATACAACGACTGTTGGAATGGGTGAAATCTTGCTTGATGTACTGGTCGGTCAAGAGACCGAAACCGGTTACGAATTTGACTCTGTTGTAGAAGTTACTGCCGTTGCCGCTGAAGGCTGGGAGTTTGCTGAATGGCAGGGGGATTTAAGTGGTACTGCCAATCCCAATACCATTACGATTGATGGAAATAAATCGATCACGGCGGTATTCAGATTTTTCGATGGTGGTGATGGAACCGTGGAGAATCCCTATCAGATATCCAGGATAGATCAACTTCAAGCGATGGTGCAAGACCCCGAAGCTCATTACATCTTAGTGGATAATATTGATGCGAGCGAAACAGCAATAGGGGAAGGCTTTAATCCTGTTGGGGTAAATGCTATACCATTTATCGGAAGTTTGGATGGAGATGGATTTGAGATTACCGGTCTTACCATAAATCGGCCGGATGAGCAGTATGTAGGACTCTTTGGTGTGATTGGAGATGGCGCCACTGTTGAGAATGTATACATTGAAAGTGCAGAAGTAACCGGAGAAAATGAGGTCGGTATTCTTGCAGGCTCGAATGATGGCGAAATATTGAATTCTTACACAACCGGTACGGTAAATGGCACTGATGACGTGGGTGGCCTCGTTGGACGAAACAATGGCTCAATACAGGAATCATTCTCTTTAGCGGGGACCAGCGGTTCAAACAATGTCGGTGGGCTCGTTGGGAATAACTCAGAATCAATCATGAGTGCTTATGCATTAGGAGATGTCACCGGTAACGACAGAGTTGGAGGACTTGTAGGCCTGAATGTAGCCGAAGGAACGATTTCTGAAACATACGCCGCCGGGGAAGTGACCGGTTCGTCAATTACTTCTGTGGTTGGGGGACTTATTGGAGTCAATTCCGGTACTACCGAAACTAGCTATTGGGATACAATGGCAACTGGACAAGCGAGCGGTTCAGGTTCAGGAAATTCGATTGGTATGACAGGACTCACTACATTACAAATGACTGGTGATGATGCAGACGAGACAGGAAATATGGACGACTTCGATTGGGAGGATACTTGGACTACAAGATCAACAGATTACCCTACCTTTCAATGGTTGGGTGATTAATTCTCATCAATAAGTATTTACTGGAATTGAAAGAATATCAATTTAGTACTCTATTCCATTATTTTGTCTTAGATTAAGCAGACGTCAATATAGGTGGAGTTGAATTTGAGACAAAAAATCCCATTAATCAAAAAGTGGATTCTAACCAGTGGTCCCTCACCCACCGGTTCTCACACCCTCGTCGGACTTACCAATGGTGCTTCTTATGCTATAAAACAAGGCCCTATTCTTTGAAATCAGGACAACAATCAAAGCTTCATAATCAAGGGTTATCAAAAAATCAGATCAACCATGCGTTTATAAAAAATGGAAAGTGGAGCTCCAGGTTCTGATTTATGAGAATGGGTTCATAAAGGTTCATTCCTGATTTTTATTGAAAGTTTTCAAATTTTATAGCTTCTGTTTTCCTTTGGAAGGATTTATAGAATTTGAGATTCCAGGGAATGCCCGGTTTGGTGGATGGTGTTTGGCCATCATTGTGCTGTCGGATCCTCGAAGGTGGGTTGTAAGCAGTATGGCC
>Ga0102943_1002010_pt1 | contig 12156 bp, 9 predicted proteins | sample SalPonC_black_MG_FD_78174 | JGI IMG/M metagenome (GOLD analysis project Ga0102943, IMG submission 78174) | Salt pond soil microbial communities from South San Francisco under conditions of wetland restoration - Salt Pond MetaG... | ecosystem: Environmental > Aquatic > Marine > Intertidal zone >...
GATGAACAATGGGTGCTCACCACCCCGGGCGTTGTGCCGGCCGTCAACTACATCATCCAGCGGTTTTCCCGGCCCGGTGACAAGGTGCTGATCCAGACACCGGTCTACTATCCCTTTACCCGGGCCATCCTCAACAACGGGCGGCAGGTGGCGGACAACCCCCTCATGGTTGCAGACGGCCACTTTCGGATGGATTTTGCAGACCTGGCAGAAAAAGTCAGGGATCCCCGTGTCAAACTGGCCATTCTGTGCAGTCCCCACAATCCCGTAGGCCGTGTCTGGACCCGGGAGGAGCTGGACACCTTCGGCCGCATCTGTATCGAGAACCAGGTACTGGTGATCGCTGACGAGATTCACTGCGATCTGATCATGCCCGGATTCAAACATGTGTGCTTCGCCTCCATTTCAGAAGCGTTTGCTCTCCATTCCATCACCTGTCTGGCAGCCAGCAAGACCTTTAACCTGGCAGGTCTCCACCAGTCCAGCATCATTATTCCGGATCCGGTTCTGCGCCGGGAGCTGCACACCCAGATTGAAAATTTGGGATTTGTCAATGCCGATGGCGGCACCCTTTTCGGGGCGGTGGCGGCTGCGGCTGCCTATAATGAGGCCGAATCCTGGCTGGAGGAATTGATTGTCTATCTGCACGGCAATTTCATTTTTCTGAAAACCTTTCTTGAAACTACACTGCCAGGCACCTTCGTTTATAACCTCCAGGGAACCTACCTGGTGTGGGTGGATTTTTCCGGCCTGGGTCTGGCGGAAAATGAACGGATCCGGATGCTGGAGGAACAGGCCGGTGTCGGCCTGGATCACGGCGCCTGGTTCGGTGCAAACGGGAAAGGGTTTGAGCGGATCAATATCGCCTGCCCAAAATCCATCCTGACCCGGGCCGCCGAAGCCATTGTCGCGGCATTCAAGCGATAGTCTGTCAATTTATCCGGCATTGCTGAGAGCCCAGCCCCCCATGCCCGGTGCCAGGCAATGCCGATTGTGACAAATAATGAACGGCGTTTCAGCAGATTATCCGGAATAGGTATTGAAATTGAAAATCGTCCATCAGGCTGTCCTTTTCCATTAAAATTTTTACAACATGTAGCTGGTGCCGTCACCCTCTTTGCAATCAGAAAGTCCTGGCCCAGGTCGGGTATACGTCTTAAGCATTACGCATCAGCTGCGGCCACCGCTCCAGTGCAGCCGGGTTTTCAGGACCTTGAAATAGGACTGTTCTTCAAAAGCGATCACCTTTACGGCCCGGGGGCTTGTGGTGATAAATATCCTGTCATCGGCATCCATCTCAAATCCCTCCTGTCCGTCCAGGGTGAGGATGATGTCTTCCGGGCTGTCTTCCAGCCGGATTTCAATGGATGTGGTATCCGGTATGAGCAGGGGCCGGTTGGTGAGGGTAAACGGGCAGATGGGGGTCAGGATAATGGAGGGCACTGCCGGATGCACCACAGGACCACCGGCTGCCAGGGAATAGGCGGTGGAACCGGTGGGGGTGGCCACAATGAGCCCGTCCGCACGGAAAGTGGTCAGGTAGATATTGTCCAGGTACACGGCACAGGAGGCCAGCCTGGACAATGCAGATTTGTTGATCACCGCGTCATTGAGCACATCCACATCTGCCAGGATGGCGTTGCCCCGCTCCAGCCGGATGTTCAGCCGGGCCCGCTGGTGAATAATATATGCCCCCTTGAACACTTGTTCCAGGGCCTCGTACAGATGCTCTTCCAGAATGATGGCCAGAAATCCCACTTCACCGAACTTGGTTCCCAGCAATGGAATGTCCCGGTCCCCGATGACCCTGGCCGCGCTCAGAAACGTGCCGTCCCCCCCCAGCACCAGAACGCAGATCAGGTCATCTGGCAGCCGGGCATCTGCGCCTTGTCTGCTGTCGATGATGACCACCCTCTCCCCGAATGTCCTGACCAGTTCTCCGGCTTTTTGCTGGGCATCTTCCTGGGGTTTGACAAAAATACCGATACGCTTTTTTTCCATGGTGTGTGCCACAATTATTCCTAGTGTGCCGCTGCCCAGTTGGCACCGGACCCGAAATTGACCTTTAAAGGTACCTGTAAAGGATATACCCCTTCCATCACCTCCCTGGCCAGATCCATGAGGTCGGATTTTTCTGCAAACGGGGTTTCAAATATGATTTCATCATGCACAGACAGGATCATCCGGGATGCCATGCGGTTTTTTTCCAACGCCTTTGCCATCTGGATCATGGCAAGCTTGATCAAATCTGCCGCACTGCCCTGGATGGGGGTGTTGACAGCCGCCCGTTCAGCAAAACTGCGCAGATTGGCATTGGAAGACCGGATATCGGGAAGCTTTCGTTTCCGGCCGAAAATGGTGGTGGTTTCCTGGGTTTCCCGGGTGCGGCGGATGGTGGTGTCAATGAATGTTTTTACACCGGCATACCGCGAAAAATAGTTGTCAATATAGGTGGCTGCCATTTTCCGGCTGATATTCAGGTCATTGGCCAGGCGGAAAGCACTCATGCCGTAAACGATACCGAAATTGATGGCCTTGGCCTGGCTGCGCAGATCATCGGTGACAAAACCGGGAAGCACCTGGAACACTTCCATGGCGGTTCTGGTGTGGATGTCTTCATCATTGCAGAAAGATGCCATGAGGATCTCATCTTCTGCGCAATGGGCCAGGATCCGCAGTTCGATCTGGGAATAATCCGCAGACACCAGAGTACAGCCCTCTTTTGGCACAAAGGTTTTGCGGATTTTTCTGCCCTCGGGTTTGCGGATGGGAATGTTCTGCAGATTGGGATGGGAACTGGACAGCCTGCCGGTGACCGTGATGGTCTGGTTGAAAGAGGTGTGTATCCTGCCGGTGTCCGGATGGATCAGCTGGCCCAGGGCATCGGCGTAGGTGGATTTCAGTTTACCCAAAGTCCGGTACCGCAGCAGTTTTTTTGGCAAAGGATGGCTGGCCGCCAGTTTGGTGAGCACCTCCACATCCGTGGAATAGGCGGTTTTTTTCCGGGTTTTCTTGGCAGATTTCAGCTGGAGTTTTTCAAACAAAATTACCCCCAGCTGCTGGGAGGAATTGATGTTGAACCGCTCGCCGGCCAGGTCATATATTTCCTGCTCCAGCCCGGCCATTTCTGTTTCAAAGGTTTCAGACAGTTCAAACAATGCTTGTTTGTCCACTTTGAACCCGGTCATTTCCATATCCGCCAGCACCGTTATCAACGGCACTTCAAACCGCTCCATCAGGTCTAACAGCCCCTGGTCTTTGAGCTGTTTTGAAAACTGCTGATACGCCATAAAGGTAAGGTCCGCATCCTCCGCAGCGTAAAACAGCGCATCCGCCACCGGTACATCCTGAAAACCGATCTGGTCTTTTCCTTTTCCTGCCACATTCTCATAAGATACCATCTTGTATCCGAACAGGTTCATGGCGATCTGGTCCAGGCCGTGCCCCCGGGTGGCGGGATTGAGCAGATAGGAAGCGATCATGGTATCAAAGGCGATGCCTCTGAGATCCAGGCCGTAACGGGCCAGGACAATATAGTCATATTTGATGTTCTGGCCCACTTTTTGGATATCCGGGTCTGCAAGTACCGGCCCGAAAATCCGCAGGATATCCGCCCTGTCCGGCTGGTCTGTTTCTTTGGTGTGGGCCACAGGGATGTAAAACCCGCTGTCTTCCATATAGGAAAAAGAGATCCCCACCAGGTCCGCCTCCATGGGGTTTTTGGCAGTGGTCTCCGTATCAATGGCAAACGCCTGCTTGTTTGCCAGCACCTGTGCCAGCTTTTCCATCTCAGGCACCCGGGTGATCAATTTATAGATCTTTTTGGATATATCTGTTTTTTCGGCAAATTCCTGTGCCAGGGATTTGAACTCCAGCTCATTGAACAGGGCAAACGCCTGTTTGGTATCAAAGGGTTTGAGCCGGAAATCTGCTATGGTTTCACGGATCTTCACGTGCTGGTCAATGGTTGCCAGATCCCGGCTTAAACGCACCAGATCCCTGCCGGCATTCAGATTTTCATGCAGCTTTTTCTTTTTTGCCACCTGATCGAGATTCTGGTATAAATTGTCAATGGAGCCGAACTCAGCCACCAGTTTTACAGCTGTTTTGATGCCCACGCCCTTGACCCCGGGAATATTGTCCGAGGCATCACCGGCCAGCCCCAGCACATCCACAAACTGGGCCGGTTCGATATCCATGTCCGCCCGTACCGCATCCGGGTCCATGACAGTGTCTTTCATGGGATCCCACAGGATGCAGTGATCGGAGATCAGCTGGATAAAATCCTTGTCACCGGTGACCATGACCACCTCGAATCCCTGGTCCTGGGCCATACGGGCAAAGGTGCCCACCAGGTCATCTGCCTCATACCCTGTTTTCTGGACAATGGGAATGTTCAGGGCCGCAATCATCCGGCGGATATCGGGTATCTGGACTGCCAGCTCATCCGGCATGGGCGGGCGGTTGGCTTTGTAGGCCTCATACAGCTTATGGCGGAAGGTTGGGCCTTTGACATCAAAAAACACCGCCGCATAGACCGGATTTTTTTCCCTGATCAGTTTCATCAGAATACGGGTAAAACCGAAGGTGGCATTGGTGGGGTGTCCCTGTGCCGTGCTCAGGCTCTGGATGGCATGAAATGCCCGGTACAGGAAGGCGCTGCCGTCTATGAGAAAAATTTTTTCAGGATCTGCTGTCATCTTGCCCTGCCTTTTGGATATTGCAGTTTTTTGTAATTCAGGGCATATATACTATCTTTTGGTAAAAAGGAGAAGCAGATTTATATGATACCGGAAAATCACGCAGCCCGGCAGCAGAAACGCCGGGAAAAACGCATCGCAAAAAGCCGGCGCCAGTGCCATTGCTGCAGACAGGTGTTCATGTTCTGCTGGCACTGCCGGTGCGGGTTCTCCATGTGCCAGGCCTGCATGCATGAAAATGCCTGGGGCCTGACCTGCAACGGCATCACCTGGACCTGCCCGGACTGTGGCGCCCAGAACGGCTATGGCAACCAATAATGCCATTTGTAAAAACCGGTACCCTCTCTGGCAAAAATACGGTAAAATAGGTTTCATCTTTGCGGCTGACAGACAGGTATAAGGCCCTGACCATCAAACGGCTATTCTTACGGAGGACAGCAAACATGGCGGCACACATCAACATCGGCACCCTTATTTCCGGGGGCGGCACCAATCTCCAGGCCATTATCGATGCCTGCAAAGACAATACCATATCAGGCAATATCGTATTCACCGGATCAGACACCCCGGATGTCAAGGGGCTGGAACGGGCACAAACTGCCGGCATTGACACCTTTGTGGTGGATTATGCCGGCATCATCCGGGCCTGCAGATCCGGCATTGCAGATAACGATCTGCCCGCGGACTTTGATCTGGAAACAATCATGGAAAAACAGAAACTCATCGACCCTGCAGATGACAATGCCCTCTTTTTTCTCAAGTCTCGTGCCATTGCGGAAAAACAGCTCCTGGACAACATCCTGGCCTATGACATGGATCTTCTGGTCCTGGCAGGATTCATGCGGGTGTTCACCCCGTATTTCATTGACCGCATCAATATTGTGCCGGGAGAATACCGGATCATGAATATACACCCGGCCCTGCTCCCCGCCTTTCCGGGAACAGACGGTTATGGCGAGACTTTCCACTATGGATGCAAGGTGGGCGGCTGCACCGTGCATTTTATCGATTACGGAGAGGACACCGGCCCCATCATCGGCCAGAAAGCCTTTGAAATCGCTGACACCGACACCCTGGATGATGTCAAACGCAAGGGCCTGGAAAAGGAATGGGAACTCTATCCAGCCTGCATCCAGAAAGTTGCCTGTCACATATTGTCCAGCTGAACTGGACAAAACCCTCAGGCAAAAAAAGCATCTGCCATGGCCAGGGCATCCTGGTACATTCCCGGCATGCGGTCCATTATCCTGCTGCCCTGCAGTTGGGCATACACCTTGTGATCCCAGCGGCCCTGTTCAAAACAGGTAACCAGGGCAAGAATCCGCTGGAAAACCCTGTTTCTGCCCATAAGGGCATCTTTGAATCTATCCGAAAGCGTAATCTGTTTCAAAATATCTGCCATGGGCATATCCAGGATAGCATCCATCCGGGAAAACAACCCAATGGTAAACATCTCATCAGGCGTAAAACCGCTTTTGGTGATACCGGCAAAGTGTTCACACATTCTGGCCCGGATCACGGAGGACCGGATCAGCTCGTTGGGCTTGTTTTCATTGAGATCTGCCGCCACCACAATATTGATAAATTTTTTCAGGGCATCAGATCCCAGGACCACCATGGCATCGTGAATGGTATCAATGGCAACGGACCGGGAAAAATACGCGGAGTTGATGAACTTGAGCAATTTGAAAGAGACAGATACATTTTTTTTGATCAGGTCTTCTATTTCATCCAGGTCCAGATCCGGTTTGGCAGCTGCATTGATAAGCTTGATCCTGGTGATCTGGTCAGCCGACAGGTCACGGCTGGAAAGTATTTCCGGTTTTGCAAAAAAATATCCCTGGAAAAGTGCAAACCCCATTTCCTGTGCCTGGTAAAACTGGGCATGGGTTTCCACTTTTTCCGCCAGCAGTGTCATGGGAAAGCGGTTCTGGATATCTTGGATTACCGGGGCCAGGGTGTCCAGAGGGGTGGCAATGAGATCAAATTTGATCATGGAACTGTGTGCCAGCATGGATTCAAATTTTTTGTCATAAACAAAATCATCCAGGGCAATGCGATACCCCTTTTTTTTAAACAGATCCAATGCTGCGATAATATCAGGATCCGGGGACACATCTTCCAGTACCTCAATGATGATGTGGTTTTCAGGAAATAACAGAGGGGTCTTCTGGCGCAGCAAAGATGCAGTGAAATTGATCAGACCTGGTTTGCCGGCAAGCATTTTGTCCAGACCAAAAGAAAAAAAAGTGTTGGCAAGAACGCCTGCAGTTGCCTTGTCTCCGTCTATTTCCGGAAATACGTTTTCAAGGCCCGACCGAAACAGCAGCTCATACCCGAAAACTTTTTTCCTGGTGGTAAAAACAGGCTGCCGCGCAACAAAGATATCCATGATGTGGGGACTCCGGTTTCCTGCAGGCCATGCTGCCTGCCTTCTGAAAATCACCTGTCACTGTATCCTGACTGCCGACTATAAATCAAGCACAAAAACCGATGGCTGGATATTTGTCATAGCACTGCGCACGCTATGGGGAGCCCCTGGTGGTGTACTGTGAACGGACCGTCAGAGCCGGAGGGGGCTTGGTAAAAGATACCGGGATGCTTATTGTCAGGGATTGGGTCACTGTATTTCACAATTTACATGGAACAGGCCCCCGCAGGGTCTCGGGCCGGGCACAGGACACCACCAGGGGCGGGGCCGGGTATGGAGTACTGCAAAGAACGGTCGAAAACCTGGCATGCGTTTGCGAATAGCAAACATCCAGACCAATGAAAGCAGGACAGCCGCATGCAGGTGTTCAACCAGATTTATGAGACCGGTTGACCTTGTGCGGTCTATCCCAGAAGCTTGAGCATCAGCGGAACCGCTGTCATGGTCCCGATGGAGGACCCCAGGTTGGTAAAAATCACCACCAGCAGTATCCGGGTGACATTGTTGCGCCAGAACCCTTTTATGGAAACAATATCTTTCGGGATGGCTTCCAGGTCCCGGACCTTGGGTTTTCGCGAAAACGCCTCCACCAGACCGGACACCCATCCTGCCGCGATCATGGGGTTCAGGGAGGTCAATGGTGCTGCAAGGATGGAAGAGATAATGGTATAGGGATGGGCCAGGGCCAGAACTGCCCCCAGGCCGGCAAAAACAGCATTGGCCGCCACCCAGATCCAGATCATGTCCGTGCCGGCATCTTTGCCTTCCATGGCAAAGCCGGCAGCAAACAAAACCAGGATCAGACCGGGAATCAGCCATTTGAGAACTTTGCCCAGAGATCCGGCCGGGGGGATCCGTGTCAATTCCCCAAGATCCACGGCAGTCTCTTCTGCCAGATATTTTTTGATGCCCGGCACATGGGCTGCTCCCACCACCGCGACAATGCGGCTGCCGGCGGCGCTGCCGATCTTTTTGGCAAGGTACTGGTCCCGTTCATCGATGAGCACCTGCTCGATGATGGGATGGGCCTGCTTCACATCCGCCAGCAGGGTCTGGAGGATGTCTTCCTGCTTCATTTTTTCGATATCTGCTTCCGCAATATCATCAGCACCGCCAAAGGAAAACACAATGGAGGCAAACAATTTGATTTTTGCCCATACTCCCATGCCCCGCCACACCCGGGAAAGGGTGATCTGAATATCCCTGTCCGCAGGCACAATGGCGGCATCAATTTTTTGTGCCGCTGCAATGGCATTGCGCATTTCCTGGCCCGGTTCGATGCCGAACCGGTCGGCTATCTTTTTCTGGAAAGAAGCCAGAAGCAGGTTCATGAACAGCACCAACGCTTTTTTTTCTTTGATAACCTTGATAATATCCATATTCCGCCACCGGTCCGCATCCTGTATGGCGGCCAGACGCGTATTGCAAAGCTCCACACACACGGTATCCGGATTTTGTGCCAGAATGGTTTCCTCAACAAGCTGTGCACTGCTCCGGGACACATGGGCCGTGCCGATGAGGGTGATGGTTTTGTCTCCATGACAAATCCGGTGGACCATTTGCGGGTCGTTTTCTTCCACTGCTTTTTCCATATATGCAAAGCCTTTTTGCCTGTCTATTCAAAGTATCCAACGGGGTCAGGCTTGCGTTATTGCGTTTTTTTTGTAAAAAAAATCTGCCTGCCACAAGCCAAAAGCGCAATAACGCAAGCCTGACCCCATGACTCTGTCCTGATGTCCACTCCGAAAGTTGCGTTAAGCTGTGATTATACGCATTTTATCGGTCATGGCAACAGCTAAATCTTGACCTTGCCGCAGGGTTCTGGTAAACAAATCCTTATGAAATCAATTGATGAACAGATACTGCGCTCTGCCAAGGAAATCATCGTCAAGTTTATTGAGATGGGACGGCTGTCCCCTTCCAATGTGCATGAAGCCTTCAAAGATGTGTATGCCACGGTGGATGAAACCGTGAAAAACCATGTGCCGCAAGACAGCCAGACCCATGACGCAAAACCAGAATAACCGGCAGCAACAGCTGATTTCAGGAATACGGACCGGCCTGAAAAAAGGGTGGGCCGGATTTGTATGGCTGTTGAAAATCATTGTGCCGGTATCGTTTATAACCGGTTTGCTGGTGTATTTCGGTCTTGTGTACAAACTTGATTTTCTGCTGACCCCGATCATGGGATGGATGGGGCTGCCCCCCTCTGCGACCCTGGTGATCATTGCCGGCATTTTCACCGGCATTTACGGCACTGTGGCAGCCCTGTCCGTGATGCCGTTTTCCATGGACCACATGATTCTGCTGGCGGTGTTCACCCTGATCTGCCACAATTTGATCCAGGAGAGCCTGGTCCAGGGACGGTCAGGGATCAATCCCTTTTTTGCGGCAGCCTTCCGCCTGGCAGCCGCCTTTGTGGTGACCTTCTGCTGTGCAAAAATCATGGGCACCACCCCGGAGACCTCTGCAGCTGTTTCGGCAGGCGTTCTGCCCGGAACCGACCAGGCATTTTCCGCCTGGCTGGCAGGGTGGGCCATGGATACCATAACGTTGACCATCCAGATCTTTTTCATCATCATGCCGTTGATGGTCATGCTGGAGCTGGCCAGGAGATTTCACATCATTGACCTTGTCATACGGCCCCTGCGTCCAGTGCTGGCCTTTATGGGCCTGGATAAATCCTGCGGCATGCTCTGGATGACGGCGGCGGTTTTCGGACTGGCATACGGGTCTGCCGTGATCATGGAAGAAACCCGGACCCATACCTATGACAAGGAGGCGTTGACCAGGCTTCATCTGTCCATCGGCATCAACCATGCCATGATCGAAGACCCGGCCCTGCTTCTGCCGCTGGGCATACCACCCTTCTGGCTCTGGATTCCCAGGCTGGTGGCGGCCATTCTGGTCGCCTATATATTTTCGGTATTTTCGGTTCTAAGGAGACTATATGCTCAGCGAACTGGCCATAAAAAAATTCGCCATTATTGAAGATATCCGGATTGGTTTTCAGCAGGGCCTGTCTGTTCTCACCGGAGAAACCGGGGCAGGCAAATCCATTATCATCCAGGCGGTCAACCTGCTGCTGGGCTCCCGGGCCTCTGCCGACCTGGTACGCACCGGAGAAGAAACCGCGGAACTGGAGGCCTGTTTTGATATCACCTCTGATTCTGAACCGGCACAGCTGCTGGCAGAACAGGGCATTGAAACAGACGACACCCTCATCATCCGGCGGCTGATCACCCGGTCCGGCAAAAGCCGGGTATTTGTCAATTCCCGGCAGTCCACCCTGGAATTTCTCAGGCAGCTGACCCGGAACCTGGCCGGAATTTCCAGCCAGCACGCCCACCAGGGCCTTTTACGGGAAGAAAACCACCTGGATATTCTGGATGAATTCGCCGGCACCATGGCCCTGCGCCGGGAAGTGGCCGACCTTTACAAAACCATTATGCCTTTGAACACCCGGATTAAGGCCCTGGAAGAGGACAAGACCCGGCAGCAGGCACAGAAGGATTTGGTCCAGTTCCAGGTGGATGAAATCCAGACAGCTGCCATTCAACCGGAAGAGGACCTGCTTCTGGAAGAACAAAAGGAAAAGCTTTCCAATGCCGCCAAAATTTTTGAGACGGTAAATGGCACGGTCCACGCCGTATATGACAAGGAAGGTGCTGTAATTGAACAGCTTGCTTCCCTTGCTGCCGGTATCCAAAAATTCGGATCTGCCGACCAGACCCTTGCCAGCACAGCGGACCGCCTCAATGCCATTGTCCTGGATCTGCAGGATGTGGTGGACAGCCTGCGGGATTATTCTCTGGAAATCGATCTGGACCCGGAATCTTTGGATACTGTAGACCAGCGCCTGGACCTTATCGCCCGGCTCAAGCGCAAATACGGGGGCAGCCTCGATGCCTTGTTTGAAACCTATGAAACCCTGGAACAGCAGCTGGACCAGACACTGGGAATGGACCGGCAGATCAGGGACCTGACAGAAGAGAAAAAAGCGCTGGAAAACCAGATCCGGCAAAAAGCCCGGGATCTTTCCAAAAAACGAAGGCAGGCAGGGACCCGGCTGGCAGAGCTTGCCTGCGCCGAGCTGGCTGCCCTGGAAATGGGCAAAGCCAGATTCCAGGTGGAAATCTCCCATGAACCGTCCGACCGGGAACAGGATATCCGCACCCTGGACAGACACAGAATTTTGGCCACTGGAATGGACCGGGCACGTTTCATGCTCAGCCCGAACCCGGGGGAGCCCCCCCGGCCCCTGGCAAAAATCGCCTCCGGCGGCGAACTGTCCCGGATTGTCCTGGCGTTAAAAGCGGTGTTGTCCAGAACCCAGTCATTTGAAACCCTTATCTTTGATGAGGTGGATGCCGGCATCGGCGGGGCTGTTTCCGAAAAAGTCGGGTTGAAGCTGGCGGCCCTGGCAGAACAGCACCAGGTGATCTGTATCACCCATCTGGCACAAATCGCCAAATACGGCCGTCACCAATTCCGCATTTCAAAACAGGTGGTCAACGGCCGCACCTGCACGGACATTGTTCCCCTTGCCTCTTTAGAAGAACGGGTGGAAGAGATCGCCCGAATGATGGGGGGCGAAAAAATAACTGATGCCACCCGGACCCACGCCCGGGAGCTGCTGACGTTGGAAAGCTGTTAGTTTTTAGCTGTTAGTTTTTAGCTGTTAGCTTTTAGCTTTTAGCATTTAGCTGATGGCTGAGTGCTGACGGCTTTCATATAAAACTATGGATATGCAGCGTCATCTATTTTGACATAACCTCCTGTGGGTGTCGTATGACAGGACCGTCAGATGCCAATCTCGGGCCGGGCATACGACACCCACAGAAGGCGCGGATGTCAGACAGTTGAAGCGGATGTGGTTACGCGCGATGTGCCTGATGGCCGAACCTGGATATTTGCCATAGCAGCGTACCCGCTATGGGGAGCCCCTGGTGGTGTCCTGTGAACGGACCGTCAGATCCGGAGGGGGCCTGGTAAAATTTGCCGGGATGATCCCAAACAGAGGGC
>Ga0102943_1002014_pt1 | contig 12151 bp, 11 predicted proteins | sample SalPonC_black_MG_FD_78174 | JGI IMG/M metagenome (GOLD analysis project Ga0102943, IMG submission 78174) | Salt pond soil microbial communities from South San Francisco under conditions of wetland restoration - Salt Pond MetaG... | ecosystem: Environmental > Aquatic > Marine > Intertidal zone >...
CGGGTTGATCGTCAGTTTCGCGAGATAACGGAGTATCCGCTCGTTGTCGGCCCGCGCCGTCGTCTCCTCCGGCAGCCGCCCGAGGCGGTCCTTCATCACGCTGGCGAGCTGGAAGGCCTTCGTCGCGTTCTCGGCCAGCCGGCCCATCCCCTGCGTGTCCGTCGCGAAGATCGAGATCGCGCCCATGTCGTGCAGCAGATCCTCCGCCGCCATCGACTGCGGGCGGATGCGCGCCTCGGCGAAGCTCACGTCCTCGGGCAGCTCGTAGCTCATCATGTGGGCGAGCATGGTCATCGGCACGCCCTCCTCCAGCGCCGCCGGCGTGAAGGGGTTGGTGGGGTTGGTGGAGGAGGGCAGCACGTTCGGATGCCCGTTCACCGCGAGGATGTCCGGCGCGTGCCCGCCGCCCGCCCCCTCGGTGTGATACATGTGGATCGAGCGCCCGGCGATCGAGGCCATGGTGTCCTCGTAGAAGCCGAACTCGTTGATGGTGTCGGTGTGGATGTGCACCGCGAAGTCGGCGGCGTCGGCGGCGCGGAGCGAGCCGTCGATCACCTCGGGCGAGGCGCCGAGATCCTCGTGGATCTTCACGCCGAGCGCGCCGCCCGCCACGCTCTCCGTCACCGCCGCGGGGTCAGAGCAGCCGCGCCCGAGGAAGCCGAAGTTGATCGGGAACTCGTCCGCCGCCTGCATCAGCCGCCCCAGCGTGTGCGGCCCGGCGCAGGAGGTGTCGAAATGCGGCCCCGGGCTCATCCCGATCATCGTCGTGCAGCCCCCCGCCAGCGCGTGCCAGGCCTGCTGGGGCGAGAGGAAATGCGCGTGCGCCTCGATCACGCCCGGCGTGACGATCATCTGGTCGCCGTGGAACATCGTGGTGTTCGGCCCGCAGGTCAGGCCCGGCGTCACGCCGGCCATGATCTCCGGATTGCCGGCCTTGCCGATGCCGACGATGCGCCCCCGCCGGATGCCGATGTCGGCCTTCACGATGCCGAGGACGGGGTCCATGATCACCGCGTTCTGCACGCACATGTCGAGGGCGCCCGAGGCGTCGGTGCCCCGCGTCATGAACCCCTCGCCGTCGCGCTGGGTCTTGCCGGCGCCGGTGGTCAGCTCGTCGCCGGGGTGCAGCAGGTCCCGCTCCACCTCCGCCAGCAGCGAGGTGTCGCCGAGGCGGAACATGTCCCCCGTGGTCGGCCCGTAGAGCCGCGCGTACTGCGCCCGGTCCATTCTCATGCGCCCATCCTCATGCGCCGTCCTCCGGCATGTAGCCGCGGGCGCGGGCGCGCTCGAAGGCGGCCTCGCGGGTGCGGGGGTCGTCGGCGGGGCCCTGCACCAGCCCGGCGAAGCCCCGGATCTCGCGGCGGCCCGCGAAGGGCACCAGCCGCACGGTGCGCGCCACGCCCGGATCGAAACGCTCGCCACCGCCCGAGGGGCGGTCGAGGCGCATGCCGAACGCCGCCTCCCGGTCGAAGGCGAGGGCGCGGTTGACCTCGAAGAAATGCGCGTGGCTGCGCACCTGGACGGATCGGTCGCCGGTGTTCAGCACCTCGATCTCGACGCCCTCGCGCCCGGCGTTGAGCTCGATCTCGCCCTCCATCGGGATCACCTCGCCCGGCGCCGGGCCGGCCTCGGCGCCCGGCGGGATCGGGTCGAACACCGTCACCAGCTTCGTGCCCTCGGCCATCGAGACCTCGACCGAGAGGGTGCGCAGCATCTCGGGCACGCCCGCCTCCACCTCCTCGGCCGTGAGGATCGTCCCGGCGAGGGAGACCAGCGCCGGATGGTCCAGCCCCTTGCGCGCGGCGAGGAGGATCTCGTCGGCGATCAGCGCGTTGGCCTCCGGCAGGCTGAGGCGGATCCCCTCGGCGCGGTACCGGCGCGCCAGTTCGGCCGCCTGGAAGATCGTCAGCCGCTCCATCTCGGTCGGCGTCAGCTGCATTGCGTTCTCCTCGGTCGGCCTCAGTTGGCGAAGAGCCGCGTCTCCGGCGGTCTGAGCGCGGCGATCTCCGAAAGCGGCGCGAACGGCGCCGGCGCCATGTCGGTCGGCGGCTCCAGCCCCGCCGACATCCCCGGGCCGAGCCGCGCGATCGTCCTCTGCGCTTCGATCGCGCCGGCGAGGCCGAGGCGCACCGCGGCCCCGGCCAGCGACTGCCGCGCCGCATGCGACGAGGCGGCGAGCGCCAGCGTCTCCGACAGGCCGAGCGAGCGGAAGACCGCGCCCTGCGCGACCGGCAGATGCACGGCCCCCCGACCCTCCAGCGCCGCCGCGCGCAGCGCCGTCGCCGCCGGATCGCCCAGCCGCGCGGCGGCCGCGAGGAAGGCCTGCCCGGCCTCCGCCGATTGCCGGCGGAGGGTCTCGGCCCAGAACGCCCTGTCGGCGCGGAGGTCGATCGCCAGCACCGCCTCCGCATCGGCCGCGCGGAAGGCGGCGGCGACGAGCGGCCGGTCGAAGCCGGTCCAGCGGCCGGCCATCTCGCCCTCGAGCCAGTCGCCGAAGCTCGCGCGATCGACGACGCCTTCCGCGGCGGCCGCTTCGAGACCCCAGGAATAGGCGAAGCCGCCCGAGGGGAACGCCGTGTCGGCGACCTGCAACGCGGCGAGCAGCGCCGTGGCGTCGGCGCGGCTCACGCCTCGCCGTCCAGCCGCTCTACGTCGAAGTCGCAGAGCACGGCGGCGTCGCGCAGGCGCGCGCGGTAGCTTTCCTCCGGCGCGTCCATGTGCACTTCGACCGACGCGCCGTCGAAACCCGCCTTCCAGTGAAGGTTGCCGCAGAAATAGCCCAGCCGCAGCGCCGAGGCGGCGTCGCGCGGCGTCAGCCTGAGGCGCGGACCGCCGTCCACACGCGCGACGACGACGAGCGCCTCGGAGGCGTGCAGCACGGCGCCGTCCTCGAGCGCCGCGTCACGCGGAAGCGCCAAGGCCACGTCGCGACCGCGATCGGTGGTCAGCCGCATGCGCCGGCGCGGGGCGTCGGCGCGAGCGATGCGGATCGTCTCCAGCCGGCCCTCGGCCTCGGCCTGGTGCACCACGGCGTGCCAGCGGGGCTCGCCCGTCCGTCCCAGCACATGCTCGAGCCGAAGCGGCGCGCGCCCCCTTTCGGCATCGGCGTCGAAGACGTCGTGCATCGCCCGTCCCCGCGGCTCGGCTGCCCTGCGTCGATCGAAAGGCCTTCCTCCGGTTCCGAGCATGGCTTGGCGAGGGAATCGTGCAAATCGCTTCTTTCGAACCATGGCTTCCTGATCGGAAAGCGCATTGGACTGCCCCCCTGAACCGGATCCACCGGCGATGTCCGGCTTTGCCGACGAGGAGGATCCAATCCGAGGAAGAAACACGAGCCCGAAGCGAGCTTCATGAACACCCTGAAGGTGAAGGACGCCTGCCGGATTGGAGTGCGGGACATTCGAGGATGTCGCCGCCGGCGTGCCGAGGTTCGTCGGCGCCTACGACCCGCGGCGACTGCGCTCGGCCTTAGGGTATCCGGGTCCGTCGATTTCGAGGAAATCGACGCCCGCCCCGCTCTCGAGACCGCCGCCTGAACCGGTCCGGCCGAAGGGGCGCGCTCCCGTCATCGCGCCGGCTCCGACTCCAGCCCCGAGATCGCCTGGATCAGGTTGTCCTCCGTCACCTCCTCGGACGTGAACGTCCGCGTCACCCTGCCGTTGAACATCGCCACGATGCGATCGGAGACGTGCAGCACCTCCGGCATTTCGGAGGAGATGACGATCACCGCGTAGCCGCTGGCTGCGAGGTCGCGGATCAGGTTGTGGATCTCGGCCTTGGAGCCGACGTCGATGCCGCGGGTGGGCTCGTCCACGATCAGCACGCTCGGGTGCATCGCCAGCCATTTGCCGATCACGATCTTCTGCTGGTTGCCGCCAGAGAGGTTGCCCGCCGTCTGCTTCCAGCCCGGCGTGCGGATGTCCAGCCGGTCGCGGTACTGGTCGAAGATCGCGACCTCGGCGCCCTCGGCGGTGAAGGGGCCGGAGGTCAGGTCGCCGATCTGCGGCAGGGTCATGTTGTCCCGGCAGTTCATGCCGAGGACGAGGCCCTGCGCCTTGCGGTCCTCCGGCACGAGAGAGATGCCGCGGGCGATGGCGTCGGCGGGAGAAGCGATCTCGGTCGGCTCGCCGTCAAGCAGGATCGTGCCGGCCGAAGGCGTGCGCAAGCCGAACAGGGTCTCCGCGATTTCGGTGCGCCCGGCGCCGACGAGGCCGTAGAAGCCGACGACCTCGCCGCGGCGCACCTCGAAGCTCACGTCCTCGTAGAGATCCCCGCAGGTGAGCCCGCGCACCTCGAGCGCCACGTCGCCGAGCTCGTGATGCGAGACGTTGCGGCTGAGGTCGAGCTTGCGGCCGATCATCAGCTGGGTGACCTCGTCCTCGTCGGTCTTCGCGGTCTCCAGCGTGCCGCGGTACTGGCCGTCGCGCAGGACGCTGATGCGGTCGGTGATGCGGAAGATCTCCTCCATGCGGTGAGAGATGTAGATGATCCCGACGCCGTCGGCCTTGAGGTCCTCGATCACGTCGAAGAGCACGACCTTCTCGGCATCGGTCAGCGAGGCGGTCGGCTCGTCGAAGATCACCGCCTTGGCCTCGTGCGTGAGCGCGCGGGCGATCTCCACCATCTGCTGGTTGGCGATGGAGAGGTCCGCGACGCGGGCGCGGGAGTCGAAGCCGACCCGCAGCTTCCTCAGGATCGCGTCGGTGCGGTCGCGGAGCGTCCTCCAGTCGACCACGCCGAAGCGCTTGCGCGGCAGCTCGCCGAGCCAGATGTTCTCGGCGACCGAGAGCTCCTCGGCGAGGCTGAGCTCCTGGTGGATGAAGACGATGCCCTTGGCCTTGGCCTCGAGCGGCGAGGTCATCACCACCGTCTCCTCGCCCACCACGATTCGACCCGAGTCGGGCTGGTGGATGCCGCCCAGCACCTTCATCAGCGTGGACTTGCCGGCGCCGTTCTCGCCCATCAGGGCGTGCACCTCGCCGGGCGCCACCTCGAGCGAGACGTCGTCGAGCGCCCGCACCCCGGGGAAGGTCTTGACGATGTTCTCGAGTCTGAGGGCCGGTGTCATGTGCGCAGGGCCTCCCGTCCCTTGATGTTGAGCTGGCGGTCGAGGATCAGCACCGCGATCAGGATCAGGCCGATCACGAGGTTCACCGTCTCGGTGTCCGCGCCGATGTGCGAGAGGCCCTTGCGCAGGAGCTGGATCGCCAGCACGCCGCCGAAGGTCGAGACGATGGAGCCCGCGCCGCCCGTCAGCTTGGTGCCGCCGAGGACGACGGCGGTGATCACCCACAGCTCGTAGAGCTCGCCGTCGTTGGGGTTCACCGAGCCGCTCTCGGAATAGAACACCACCGCCGACAGCGCGGCCAGGAAGCCGACGATCATGAAGTTGATCATCATGTGCGGGCCGACGCGGATGCCCGCGTTCACCGCCGCCGCCCGGTTGTCGCCGATGGCGTAGGCGTTTCGGCCGTGCACCGTGCGGTTCATCACGAACCACATCACGGCCGTCACCAGCAACAGGAACCACGTCGCCGTGTGCAGGCCGAGGAACTGCGCCTCCGCGAAGTCCACCAAGGTCCAGTTCAGATGGCTGGTCGGCTGCTCGCCGTTGTACATGAAGACGAGGCCGCGGTAGCCCAGCATCGCGCCGAGCGTGACGATGAAGGCGTCCACCCCCGTCTTCCAGACGATCAGCCCGTTCAGGGCGCCGAGCGCCGTGCCCGCCGCCAGCGCGAAGAGCCAGGCGAGCGGGATGGCCCCGACGCCCATCGCCTGCATGAAGGGCCAGGTCATGCTGTCGAGCAGCACGATCGCGGCCAGCGCGAAGGTGGCCCCGACCGAGAGGTCGATGTTGCCGTTGATCATGACCACCGTCATGCCCATGGCGATGATGCCGATGGGCGCCGACTGCTTGAGAAGAAGCAGCATGTTGTCGGCGTCCATGAAGTTCTTTTCGCTGAGCGAGAGATACTCGCCCGCCACCGTGAAGAAGATCAGTTCCAGCACGATGAAGGCCCAGATCGCCCCGTTCTTCAGGTTCCTGGAAAGCGCGCCCGGTTGCATGTCGATCCCTCCCGTCACGCGATCGAGGACCAGAGGCGGCCGCGCTTGGCCGCGACGTCCAGCCAGACGGCCAGGATGATGATCACCCAGGTCACGACGTACTGGACGTAGAATTCCAGTCCGACCAGAAGCAGTCCGTTCTGGATGAAACCGAGGATCAGCACCCCGATCACCGTCTTGAAGATCGTCCCGGAGCCGCCCAGCAGCGAGGCCCCGCCGAGGATCACCGCCGCCAGCACCTCGAGCTCGAGCCCCTGACCGACCGTGTTCTGGGAGCCGAGGCTCCGGCTCGCCTGGATCAGCCCGGCCGTCGCGACGCAGAAGGCGGAGATCAGGTAGCAGCTCAGCACCACGCGGGCCCGGCGGATGCCCGAGAAGGTCGCCGCCGTGCCGTTGCCGCCGACGGCGTAGACCTTGCGGCCGAAGGGCGTCTTGGCCAGGGCCATGCCGAGGACGGCGGCCAGCAGCGCGAAGATCAGGATCGGCATCGGCACGCCGAGCGCCTCGTCCCGGCCGAAGACGCTGAACCAGGTGCCCGCCTTGTCGTCGATGTCCATGTTCTGGCCGCCCGAGTAGGTCAGCGTCAGTCCGTGGATCGCCGAGAGCATGCCGAGCGTCACGATCAGCGAGTTCAGCCGCAGGTACCCCACCAGGATGCCGATGAAGGCGCCGAGGCCGAGCGTCATCAGGAACATGGCGGGGATCGCCAGTTCCGGGCCGATCCGGTCGTGCAGATCGAGCACGACGATGGTCGAGAACGACATCATCGAACCGACCGAGAGGTCGAGATTGCCGCTGATCACCACGAAGGTGACGCCGAGCGCCATCACCCCGAGGATCGCCGAGGAGCGCATCACGCCCATCACGTTGTCGGGGTCGAGAAAGCGCTGGTTCGCGATCGTGAAGCCGATCATGAACAGCGCGAAGGCGATCAGGATGCCCTGTTTCGCCAGCGACTGCCCGATCCTGCGGGCGCCCGTGGCCTCCATCGTCTCCTCCCCAGGTTCGCGCCCGCGTCGTTGTTGTCGCGCTCCGGCCCGTGGCGGGTCGGGCGTGCGGGTCACACCAGCGTCATGCCACCGTCGATCATCACGATCTGTCCGGTCATGTAGTCGCTCTCCGACGACGCCAGGAACGTCGTCGTCCCGGTCACGTCGGCGGGGGTCGCCACCCGGCCCTTGAGGATCCCGGCGGCGAACTCCTGCATCGCCTGTCCGGGCCGCTCGGCGGCCCCGATCTCCATCAGGTCGCGGTCGACCTGCTCCCACATCTCGGTCGCGACCACGCCCGGAGCGAAGCCGGTCACGGTGATGTCGTGTTTGGCGAGATCGCGCGCGGCCGACTGGGTGAGCGAGATCACGGCCCATTTCGAGGCGCAGTAGGGCGCCACGTTGTCGAAGCCCTGCCGGCCGGCGATCGAGGCGGTGTTGACGATCTTGCCGCCGCCGCCCTGGCGGATGAACTGTCGCGCCGCCTCCTGCATGCCGATCAGGCAGCCCAGGCCGTTGACCCTCATGACGAAGGTCCAGTTCTCCTCGGTCACGTCGAGGAAGTTCATCGGCCTGTTGACGCCGGCGTTGTTGAACATCACGTCGAGCCGCCCGAACGCCTCGACCGTGCGGGCGATCGCCGCGCCGACCTCGGCGCGCTCGGCGACGTCGACCGCGGACGAGATCGCGCGTCCGCCGCCGGCGGCGGCGCGATCGGCGGCGGCTTCGGCCACGGCGGACGCGGCCCCGCCGTCGAGATCGGCGAAACAGACGTCGGCGCCCTCGTCCAGCAAGGCCTCGCCGATGGCGCGGCCGAGGCCGCGCGCGGCGCCCGTCACGATGCAGGCGCGGCCGGAAACACGGCCCATCTCGTCCTCCCCGGGAACGTCCGCGGCCATCTCGGGCCGTCGGTGGCCGGGCGCGGCGCGCCGCGCCCGGCGGTATCGCAAGGCCGGGCGCCCGAGCGCCCGGCCGACGCGCGGCTCAGAAGACCGGCTTGGAGAACTGGTCCATGTTCTCCTGGGTGATCTTCGGCGTGTCGAAGTAGTTGAGGAACGGCACGTCCTTGCCCTCGAGCACGTCGATGGCCGTCTGCAGCGCGGCCTCGGCGTCGTCGACCGGCGACTGGTAGATCGAGCCCCAGTAGTCGCCCGCCTTCATGGCTTCGTAGCCCACGGCGAAATTCGTCGCGCCGACGAAGGTGATGCCTTCGGCCTTTCCTGCGGCCCTCGCGGCGTTCAGCGCGCCGACCCCCATGTTGTCGTCGCCGGCATAGACGCCGTCGATGTCGTCGTACTTGACGAGGAACGCCTCCATCACCTGCTGGCTCTTCTCGCGGCTCCAGTCGCCCGGCTGCGTCTCCAGCAGCTCGACGTCGGGGCAGACGTCCGGCAGGCGCTTCTCGAAGCCCGCGGCCCGCTCGATGGCCGTGGTGTAGCCCGGCTGGCCGGAGATCTGCACGATCTGGGCTTCGCCCGCGATGCCGAGGTCCTTGAAGCGATCGCACATGATCTCGGCGGCGCGCCGGCCCTGGGTGATGTTGTCCGGCCCCGAGAAGGAGGCGACGAAGTCGAAGCCCACCTCGTCGATGTTGGAATTGGTGACGACGACCGGGATGTCGGCTTGGAACGCCTTGCGCACCGCCGGGATCACGGCTTCGCCGTTCGTCGGCCAGATGATGATGGCGTCGACCTCCTGCTGGATCAGGTCCTCCATCTGCGCGATCTGGCGGGCGACGTCGCCGCCGGCGTCCAGCACCACCGCCTCGACGTCGTCGTTCGCCTCGGCTGCGGCGATGAAGGCCTTCTCATAGGTGGTCTGGTAGCTGTCGACGCCGACGTTGTTCTGCGTGATGCCGATCCTGTAGGTCTCGGCCGATGCGGCGCTCGCGACGGCCCCGGCGGCCACGGTCGCGAACAGAGCGGTGCGAAGTCTCATCCTGGTCTCCTCCCGGATTCGCCCTCTTCGAAGGCTGTCTTACGCATCCTGGCGATGCGGTGTCGTCGTCGTGACGATGGCGCGACGATTGGCCTGATTGTGGCGGTTCCCGGCCGCAAGTGGTCGATCAAAAAAGTCCGTTATGGAAAAACGAAAATCCAATATGGATTTATTTTGGGCGGAAACCGTCCGCGTCTCCGTCATCCTGTCCGGGGAGCAGCGCCATGACCGACCGGAATCTTCCCTCGAACGCCCGCGTCGCGTCGCCGCCGCGCCGCAGCACGGAGGCACGGCCCGATCCGATGAACGCGCTGACCGCCCATCACCCGCTCGGAGCGCCCGTCTCGAGCCCGATGGAGGAGTTGATCCGGGCGACGTCCTTTCTGGAGGATCTGAGCGACGAACTCGAGGGGGTGGCCGAACGCATGGCTCCCTCCGCGTCCCTGCGGATGACCATGCATCTGATGCGCGCTCACCTCGAGGGCAGGACCGTCACGCCCTCCGCCATGATCGGCGCCAGTCGCGCGCCCTACGGCACCGCCACCCGCAGGCTGCAGGAGCTGATCGAGGCGGGCCTGATCGAAAGGCGGCCGCGCACCCGCACGGGCCGGAGCTTCTCGCTCCACCCCAGCGCCACGCTGCTGGAGCGCTGGACCCGGCTGACCGACCGGCTCGCTCGGCTGGCCGAGGCCGGCTTCGGGGGAGGGGAGCGGCGCCGCGACTACTATTTCGGAGGCTCCTATCTGGACGCGCAGGCCATCCCGCCGCTGAGCGCCCTCCAGGAGCCGTTGAAGGCCGCCGGCGGGCTGCGCGTGCTGGTGCATGGCGATCCGACCTTCATGGTGATGGACAACCTCAAGCGTCAGTTCGAACAGGTGATCGGCACGCCGATCAACCAGCGCGCCTTCTCCATCGACCGCCTTCGCGAGGAGGCCCTGCGCAACGCGGAGCGCAAGGTCAGCCGCTACGACATCGTCGCCGTCGACCTGCCCTGGATCGGCGAGTTCGCCGAGCGCGGCGTGCTCTTGCCGCTCGACGAGGCGATGGACCTGACGCGGCTCGACCCGGCGGACTTCCACACGGCCGGCTGGCAGGGCGCGCATTGGGGCGGCCGGCCCTACGGCGTGCCGGCTCAGACCACGCCGGAACTGCTGTTCTACCGTCGCGACCTCTTCGCCGAGGCCGGCCTCGAGCCGCCCGCGACGACCGACCAGCTGCTGACGGCCGCCCGGGCCTTTCACGCCCCGCGGCGCGGGCGTCACGGCATCGCCTGGAACGCCGCCCGCGGCACGGCGCTCGGGCATACGGTGCTCATGACGCTCGCCGACTTCGGTCAGCCGGTCATGACCCTGCCGCGCATCGCCGGCGGCTGGGACGCCACCCGCCTCGCGGAAGGCGGCTACCGCGCCACCATCGACACCGAGGCGGGGCGCCTCGCGGCGGAGTTCATGCTCGAGCTGCTGGAGTGTTCGCCGCCCGAGATCCTGCACATGTCCTGGTACGAGCGCGTGCGCCCCTACGCGGCGGGGACGCTGGCGATGGCCTACGGATACACGCTGCTCGCGCCGTATTTCGAGACCGATCCGGCCTCCCCCGCACGCGGGCGCACCGGCTATCTGCCGCATCCGGCCGGCCCCGGCGCGTCGCCCGTGGCGCCCGTCGGCGGCTACGTCATGGGGATCCCCGCAAACCTGCCGGAGGACCGGCTGCACGCCGCGGTCGAGGCGCTGATCGTGTTCACGTCGGCCCCGGCGCAGAAGCTCTACGTCGAGAACGGAAGTCGAACGAGCCCACGCTACTCCGTCGGCGCCGACCCCGACGTGCGCCGGGCCTCGGAGGTGTTCGAAGCCGTCGACGGCATGTCCCAGCGCGACGAGCTGCAGTTCTGGCCGCGCCCCCCGGCGCCGGAGATCTGCGGGATCATCCAGATCTGCGGCGAGGAGTTCCACGACATGCTGCGCGGCGTCGCGACCCCGCGCGAGGCGCTGCACGCCGCGCAGGCGCGCGCCGACGCCCTCATCGAAGAGACCCGCAAACGACGACAAAGGGAGAAGACGCCATGGACCCGGAGCGCCTGAAGGGCAAGCACATCCTGATCACCGGCGCCGCGCGCGGCATGGGCGCCGCCAACGCCGAGCACTTCGCCGCGCAGGGCGCGAACGTCTGCCTCGGGGATCTAGACCTCGACGCCGCTCAGGAAGTGGCCGACCGGATCAACGGCCGCGGCGCCGGCAAGGCGATCGCGGCGCGGATGGACGTCACCAAGCGCGAGGACAACGCCGCCGCAGTCGGCGCGACGGTGGACGCCTTCGGCATGATCAACGTCGCCGTGTTCAACGCCGGCCTCAACAAGCCCCGGTTCTTCATGGATATCGACGAAGACAACTGGGACATGATCATGAACGTCAACACCAAGGCGATGTGGCTCGGCATGCAGGAGACCGCACGCCAGATGATCGCCCAGGGCAAGCAGGACTATCCCTACAAGCTGATCAACGTCGGCAGCATCGCCTCGCGCAAGCCGCTGGTGGACGTGACGGTCTACTGCACCTCGAAATACGGCTGCCTCGCGCTGACCCATTGCGGGGCCATCGGCCTCGCCGAACACGGCATCACGGTCAACGGGTACGCGCCCGGCGTGGTGGTGACGCCGCTTTGGGAGCAGCTCGACAAGGACCTCGTCGAGATCGGCTTCAAGGACCGCGAAGGTCAGGCCTACGACGACATCGTCCGCGACGCGCTGCAGATCAAGCGCGTCTCCTACCCCGACGACATCACCGGCACGGCCGCGTTCCTCGTCAGTTCCGACAGCGACTACATGACCGGCCAGATGATCCACATCGACGGCGGCTGGTGCATCCAGTGACCGCCCACGCCCGACCGAAAGCACAAACCGGACGCGGGGCGCGCGAACGCCCCCGCAGGAGGACGCCATGTCTCGCGCACTGATGCCGAACCTGCTGACGCCGCAGGATCTCGAACCGAACTGGAGATGGGAGGGCCGCCTGCCGGCCTCCGGCCACATGTCCGTCGACTTCGAGCGCCGGATCGACCACGACCGCCTGCGCCGCTACCGCCTCGCCCGCACGCGGCAGTCGCTGCAGAACTCCGAAGCCGGCACGCTGCTGCTGTTCGACGTCAACAACATCCGCTACGTC